>Ga0164243_10004059_pt1 | contig 23114 bp, 26 predicted proteins | sample OricompcompostOP_FD_108781 | JGI IMG/M metagenome (GOLD analysis project Ga0164243, IMG submission 108781) | Organic Plus compost microbial communities from Emeryville, California, USA - Original compost - Organic plus compost (OP) | ecosystem: Engineered > Solid waste > Mixed feedstock >...
CTTCGACACGGCATCGCCTCAGATTGCAGCCAAGGGGAACGACGCGAGCAGTATACCGGGAGAAGTCAGGTACAAGAAAGTGGACAGCGATCACCCGGTCCCCCGGGAGTTCGCAGCTCAGCGAGCCACCCCCTACGAATTGGCGGCACCGTTTCGCATATCTCCACTGCCATCAGGTGACCACGATCGCCAATCATCGTGACGATTCGGCAAAGGCATCGATCGAACGCACTCCACGCGCGTCAAACTGCCGTATCGTTCCATTCAAAACCTTAGCGAGTGCTGCATACGTCACCTGGGGAGCAATACCATGCCAGACCATATCTCCACCTCAGACTCAAACCACACTTCAGCAGACGAGAGAATTCACTCCGAGTGGCAAGAGTCAGTTGCGAAAGCTTCTGTCGATGAGTTCCTCCAGGTCGCAGACGGACTCGAGTCGATCGCAGCAGGCATCTTCGCCGAAAAGGTGACCTATACCAGCCCGTATGGTGCTCCCACTACGGCAGCCGGAACGACAGACTGGATGCTGCTCTCATTCGTAGAGAAGCAGCGTCTTCACCTTCGCACTCTGCGAATCCTGATCGACGCTGACGCTCATCGTGATGCGGCACTGATCGGCAGAACCATGCTCGAAGGCACCGTACTGTTAGCGTGGGCCCTGCAGGATTCCGAACATCGTCCAGCCCATTGGCTTTGGTTCGGAGCGGTCGAAGACTGGCGTCAGCTGAGACAGAACGAACAGAACGGACTCCCAGGAAATGCAGAGGGGAAAGCGCGGCTAGAAGAGATCGCCCAGCACTATGGCTACTATTCCAATGATGCCAAGAAGGCGATGGGGAGCGGCCAGCCGCTCCCGGATGATCCATGGGCCAAGACTTGGCCAAGCCCAAGCACCAAGGACATGTTCGACGCAATCGGCTGGTCTGAACTTCACGAGCAAGCCTATCGATCCGCGTCTGAGTGGATCCACTGGTCGCCACGCGCACTTCATCTCGCCATCGTCAACGATGATCGCCGAGTTACGGGCTTCACGAACCAGGACTGGCGGTGGGCTTCAATTGCACTCTCGCTAGGCACGCTCGCGATGGCACGATGCCTCGGCGAACTCGATCGGTACTTCAACCTCAGCCGCGCTGATGCGATCGAGGCCCTGAGCCAACGAACTCACTCCATAGTGACGACCGCTCTAGACGAAGACGCGATCCGACGCCAGAATCGATTCGGCCGCGCACAAGATAATCCAACTCCATCTTGAGCTGACCAGGTCCATAACCGTCCATAACGCAGGTCATCCCGCGCGCGTGACAAGTCAATCAAAGTCAATCCGCCCTCGGTAGCCTCCGATCGGCCACGTGCTGAACTCGCGTACCGAGGGAGTCTCTCCCCTCAGGACACGATGACCCCCGGGACATGACTGATGGGTCATGTCCCGGGGGGTCGCGTCGTCTCCGGACAGATCAACGCTTCGCGTCATCCAGAATCCGCATCGCCTCCGCGAGGACGTCATCGACATCCAGCCCGCGATCACGGGCTATGCGTTCCGCGATCTGCCTCACCTCGATATCGACTGAGAGATTCAGATGCACCGTCGTGCTGCTCGCCACCGGTCGCCGCACACTCTCCCTCAACTTCACCACGTCCGCAACGGACACATCCAGCGGATTCTGCATCATCAGGACTGAGATCGCCGCGATCACCTCCGAGGTGCGGAGGAAGGACGCCGCGTCCAGCTCCGCCGCCTCGCGCATCTTGGCCTCGGTCAGCTCAGTGACCGCCTTCGCGATCCGCTCTTGCCACCGGTAGCGCGTGGACCATTCGGCAAGCGTGCGAAGCTTCCGAGTCGGTGCCGGTTTGATGCCACCCTGATACGCCTCGGCCAGCGCTCGCAGCGATCGGCTCGGCCCCATCGCCACGTAATCCGCGAACGCCTGTTCAGCGCGGGGGTTCGGTCTCAGCGTCTCCATCGCTCACAACCGATCTTCCGGATGCCGCGCGGTCATCGCATGATGGTACGCGAACTCGCGTCGCACGTGCTCCAGCATCGCCGGCATCGCCGCCTCGAGCTCTTCCTCGGTGCCACCCCACTTCAGGTAGGCCATTCGCAAGCGCCCCTCGAGCATACGACGCGCCTCCGATCGCAGTTCCTCCTCTGACGACCGCTCATCGTCAATTGGCACGGCTGCCTTGATCGCTCGCGTGGTTCCGCCGCCCTTCGTGATCGTCACCATATCAATCCTCCGGAAACTCGATCGTCACCATACGGCGACCGCCGATCGATCGCCGATACTGATAGTCACCCTTCGTCTCTGGCTCCGTGGTTCGCCGCTTCCCGCCTCGCGGCAATGGCGTCGCCCCGCCGATCGCCTCGGCAAGCTCCTCCGCATCGGCACGCATCGCGTCCTCGTCATCGCCCTGGATCCGCCGAACGAGCGACTCTGGGATACCCAGCTCACTCGCGATTCTTGCACGCACCTGCTCCACGTCCATCACATCACCTCCGATCATTCCCACGGCCTCGCTGTCGTCAACGTCAGGCAGCTATGGACCACGCGCCCCACTGACCCGCTCCGATGCCCTGAGCGCTCGTATCAGCCCTTCTTGGAGATCCACCAGCGCATCAAGCATCGTCGGCCCCGATCCGCGTCCCTGCACCACCATCTGCCCAGCAGCGTCCTTCCGTTGCGCCACGATCCGAAGCTCTCCCGATGGCAGCCACGTCGTGCTGACGTCCCATCGCCATACGATCAGCGTAGGAAGCACATCCGCCACGCTCAGCCAGTCGTCCGCCTCACGTTCCGCCGGACTCGCCCACACCCAGCGCGTCACCGGCCCAAGCGCCTCAATGATCTCCGCGCGCGCATCCACCAGCTCTGTCACGCCGCCTCCCGTTTCCAATGCAGCGATGCGTCGCACCGCGCCTCGTACTGCCCGAGGAGCCGCAGCCAGTGATCCTCGAGCCGCTCGCGCTCCGTTGCATCCCGAGCGGACGCGCAGAGCGTCCAACCTCGCTCGAGCCGATCGCGCAGCACGAGCACCTCGAGCAGTGTCGGCTTCGCCTGGAGCACCGCCGGCCGCAGCTCGTCCGGAAGCCTCTCGCCGCTCACCCGGAGCGATCCGTGCTCCGCGATCTCGAGGCGCACCCCGATCGATTCCAGATCCGTCATCAGCTCCGCGATCGTCATCACAGCAGCTCCTCGTATGGGTCCGAATCCGTGTCTGGGGACAGTGGGGACGTGGGGACAATCACCCCGCAATGGCTATTGTCCTCGCGTTGCCCCGGCGTTGTCCCGGAAGCAAATGGGGCAAAAATCCGCGCCGTTTCGGGCTCTTTCGGTCCATTGTCCTCATGTCCCCGTTGTCCCCATAAAGGAGCATGAAGATCGACGTCCGAGACCATCGTGGAGGTCTCTCCCTGCTCCAGTACCTTCGGGTTGACCTTGACCTGAACAGATCTTCCAGTGCGATGACAGCGGATCCATCCGAACTCCTCGAGATACTCCAGGACCTCATCGAGGCGCTTCCCAGCACCCTCGCCCATGAACTCCTGCTGACGATCGACACGACGATGCACATCGCGCTTCGTGATCGATCCTTCCCGTTCAGGATCGCGCGCGAGCGTCTCGATGGCGTCCATCACCTTGCTCGCGACGGCCATGCGATGAGATCCGATGACCAGCCCCAACGACCTCCGGAGGTGGATCCGCACGAACTCCACCACCTCGATCGCCACGAGCAGTTCATCCCGTGAGAGCATCCGCAGCGGATCATCCGGGTTCCACAGCAGGTGCAGCACCAGCGCGATCCGTCCGAGCTGCATCGGGAGCTTCCGGTAGCTCCCTCCCAGCTGCCCATCCGTCGACTCGATCAACGCCGCATTGCGATCGAACCACGCCTGCCACACGGGCCGAGCCTCCGGAGCCAACTGCACCGCCGATCGTTCCTGGTCATCGATCGGCCGCACCACGGCGGGCAGCGCATCGAGCGTGCGCACCAGTTCCACCACCGGCGCGAGGGTCTCGGTCGAGATCCCTTCGTCACGCCAGCGACTCGGTCTCAGATCATGACGAATCAGGATGAAGCGATCTACGAACCCGTCAGACGCCCCGGCACGATGCCGGAGCTCACTCAGACGATCAGGCTGAATCCCTCCGATCACCGACACCACCGGATCCGGCACGAACACCGTGTCGCGGCCGAGACGATGCACCTGCACCGTCTCATTGCTCCACATCGACGTGAAATGCTCGCGGTCGGCTCCCTTCCCACCCCGATACTGATCGTATGAGGCGATCCAACCCGCCAGCTCATCGGCGACCACCGCGACGCCCGGGTTCACTGCGAGCAGCCCCACGAGCGCCTCGAGCGTGGCGTCAGCCGTCGTGTAGCTCTTTTCCTGCGGTCGCACCGGCTTCTCACCGCGCTCCCCCTTCGGCTTCGCGTCCCATGCCTCGAGATCCTGCTCCCATTGCAGCTTGGCCACTTGGAAGGCCCTGATCGCCTCAGCCTGCAGCATCCGGATCGGCTTCAGCCCCGCCTTCACCGCTTCCGTCTTGCCGGTACCCGGCTCGGCAATGATCCCGACCCACATGCCACCGAATGCGCCGAACCCGCTCCCCCTCTGGAGGCGCAGCTTTAGGCGATCACCCGCCATCGCACCGATCCCAGCGAGGAACGGCATCGCCACCATGTCCGCCGGCACGCCGAGTGCCTGGGACGCCTCCATCACGTACGCACGCACCACCGGAGGTAACGCATGCAGCGGGAACTCCGGCGCTGCCGGGAGCGCTTCCTCAAGCGGGAGCGGCTCCTCCCACGGAGAATCGTGCTCCGGAGCGCCTTGCTCGGCTGGATCCCATTCATCCATCGCGCGGATCTTCTCAGCCACTCGCTGACGTCGCTCCTCGAGATCCACCACCGTCATCGCGCACCTCCGGTCGTGATGCCCAGGTATGCCTCGAGCGTCTCCAGTGCCTCGCTCGCATCGAACATGTTTGACGCGAGCCTGAGCGTAGAGATCACATCCCCGCCGCGATTGCAGCCGAAACACCAGACGTGATCGCCATAGACGTGGCAGCTCGGCGAGTGATCATCGTGCCCAGGAAACGGGCACCGAGCGACCCAGTGATCTCCAGCTCGGGAGAGCGACACCCCGAGCACATCCATGCAGAGCCGCTCCGGCGTCAGGATGGCCTTCACCGCATCCGCGCGCGTGCGAAACGTGTGCTCACGTTGCGGCCACCGAGGCGCAAGCGGATGCCCCATGTGACGCTCAAGAAGACGCCGCCGGCGGCTCTGCTCGTCGAGGAGTGCCTCGAGCTGAATCATCGCGACCTCGAGGGAGTCCCCGAGATCGTCCGTGAGGTCGAGCACGAGCCACTGCATCGCCTCGATCTCACGTTCGAGCTCTCGTGCGGGCATCGTCTGCAGCGCAAGGCGATGCTCACGCTCAGCTTGATTGAATGGATACGGGGAGTGTTCCGGTATGCTTACCGGTGATATAGTGGTCACGAAGATTCACCTCATCTGGAAGCGCTCTCGGTTCGTCCCCGGGAGCGTTTCACTTTGTCACGCCACATCACCACCACGCGATCCCTTCGGCATCTGGTTCAGCACCGCCTCCAGGTCACGCTTCGAGATCACCACGCGTCGCCCCAGACGGATCACCGGCACCGGGAACTCGTCACGACGGATCAGCGCATATCCCGCCGTGCGACTGATCCCCAGCACCGCGGACGCGTACTCCACCGAAACCGTCTCTCGCTCCGGATCGCGCGGCTTCGGCACCAGCTTCACGATCTCCCGACCACGTTCTCGCACCTGCCTTGCCATTCCATCCCTCCTCACACCGACTCACCGCGTGAAACGCAGACGTACGTGCAGCACGTAACCTGCACGCTATGAACGTATGCCGCTGTCCTGCGCGTGCCAATTGCGACTTCGGCGCAATGAAGCAAGTCGCATGGTTATGACTCGACTTCGTCCTGCTTCAGGAGTCCGTCGATGATGGGGAGAGCTTTCTGGACAGCCTTTCTATCTACCCCGTGGGTTGTCGCGATCCTGTTGATGGATGTTCGATTCACGCGGTGCTCGATGAACCAGCGCACCCAGTGCGGATGGGCATCAACGTCACGCGGCGACGGTGTGCCTGTCATCGTGCCGATCTGCACAGTCAGGCGAGCATCAAGTTCCTGACGCATTCGCGTTCTGAACTGTGCTTCACTTTCCTGGAAGTGATTCCAGACCTGATCGCCTAGGTCCAAATCCACGACCGTCTCGGCAGAGGGAGTGATGTCACGCTGAATCACATCGGCCTCAACCTCCCAATCCCCCTCCACCTTCCGGACGACCGGATCCTGAAACCTCACCTCATGCAACGGAGACTCGAGGGTTTCCGGCAGCGCATCGGGGTTAGAAAACGTCGCCAACGCGTATCGCATCAGCGTCACCTTCGCCATATTCGGGAATCCCCGCACACCCTCAAGCCCGTATGTCGTCGTCCATTCAAGAGCCACCCGATCCAGCTCCACCCTCGCGCGCGTTGCGGCATCGGCATCAGCATCGTCCTCCCGGCTATCCAGGATCATTCGCCCAAGCCACTCATTCGCATATGGCACCAGCTCGAGTAACGCCTCCCATGCCTTCGGCGCTACCGTCGCGAACTGCTCGCAGAAACTGTCCATCGTTACCGCGCGCCTCACATCGCGAAGGAATCGATCATCCTGATCCACGGCCGGGTCGTTTACACTCATGACGTGTCCACTCCTGTTCAGTGGTGCTACGCCCTCGCTCGATTCGACCTCGAGACGAGGGCTTTCTGCTGACTACGCAGATACTATCCGAACATGAGTTCTATTACAGGAGCCTCCCTTGGAGGGGGTCTCCCGAGCGTCACAAGGCACGAAAAACACCCCTCTGACGCACGGTCAGAAGGGGTGTTTTTCTGCGAACTGTCGTCAGAACTGTCGTCAAACGCCAGCACCGCGATCGTCAGGGACGACCACGTGAGTGCAATTTCGTTGAATTGGCGGGGATTTCTTCCAGTGACTCCCCTGGGATTCGAACCCAGAACCAACGGATTAAAAGTCCGCTGCTCTGCCGTTGAGCTAGAGAGTCGTGCCGCACACTCGGCACAGCATGCACCATCGTACCGCGTCCACCGCCTGTTCTGCCACGCCCCGCACCGCTACCATTACCCACGACACCCCTCCCCCGATCGCGTCGCCGACGGGTGTCCCACCGCCCCCATCCGCCGACTCGCTCCGGGATACCGCATGCCGTTCGACACCCTCAACGATCTCCCCACCCGCTGGATCCTCGGTGTCATCGCCGCCACCGTCATCGCGCTCGCCGCGATGAGGGCGCGTGCGCTCACCCCGAGCGGCGCCATCGCCACGCTCGTCGTCGGCACCATCGTCGTCGCGGGTGGCGGCTGGTGGAGCGGGCTCCTCCTCATCCTCTTCTTCGTCACCTCCAGCGCCCTTTCCGTCGCCAGCAAGCGACGCCGCGCCCGCGTCGCCCAGCACAAGGGCAGTCAGCGCGACCACATCCAGGTCCTCGCGAACGGCGGCGTTGCCGTCATCGCCGCGATCCTCGCGCTCGTCACCGGGCACGACAGCTGGATCGTCGCCCTCGCCGCCTCGCTCGCCGCCGCCAATGCCGACACCTGGGCGACGGAGATCGGACGCCTCGGCGGCCAGACGCCTCGCCTCATCACCACCGGACGCCCCGTGCCGAGTGGCACCTCCGGCGGCATCAGTCTCGCCGGCACGATTGGCGCCTTCGCCGGCGCGCTCCTGATCGGCCTCGTCGCCGGCATTGGCGTCGGCATCGGCGCCATCTCCTTCCATGGAAGAGCGCTCGAGGTTGGGGTCATCGTCACCCTCGCGGGCTTCCTCGGATGCCTCGGCGACAGCCTCATCGGAGCCACAATCCAGGCGACCTACCGCGATCCCCGCAGCGGTGATCTCACCGAATCACCTGTCGATCCGGACTCCGGTCAGGCAAACATGCACGTTCGTGGAATCGTTGGCATCAGCAACGATGTCGTCAACATCTCCGCCATCGTCATCGCCACCATCATCGCGATCATCCTCATCTGACCCGCCTATTGGGCAATCCCGATCCCATCTCCCGATTTTCCGTCCCGAGTCCCGCTCGGGAGGGTACAATAGCGAGCGAACGTGTGGCGCGGACTTCGTGCGAACATCATCCCGCGCCGCCCACACCAGATCCCTGTCATACCAGTCACCGCGTTCGAAGATGGACGGACTTCGGTGCACGTCAGGGTCACTGCGACGATCTGAACGCTGACGACAAGAGGAGCACCATGCGGACGTCCCCATCCCACCAGACGCATCAAACCAGACGACGCGGTTTCGCCGTGGCCTGCGCGGCACTCGCACTCTCGGGCACCATCGCCCTCACGCCGCTCGCCTCCGCCCAGGAGTCGACGCCCGCCGCCGGGACGCCGGTCGCCTCACCGGTGACCACCCAGCAGCAGGACATCACCACCACATCGCTCTTCAGCTACGACTTCACCGAGTTCCCGGAAGCGCCGCTCACCATTCGCCTCCTCCGCATCACGCTGGAGCCGGGCGCGAGCGTCCCGCTGCACACCCACCCGGGACCGGAGTTCGATCTCGTCGAGTCGGGTGTCCTCACCGCCGGCTCCGATGGCGATGCCGTCGTCTCCCAGTCGGGAAGCACCGAGAACGAGACGCTCGCCTCCACCGAGCGCGACCTCACCAGCGGCGAATGGATCCTCTACCCGGAGGGTGTCGGCATGACGCTCACCAACAATGGGGACGAGAATGCCGTGATCCTCTCGGCCGTCTTCCTGCCCGTCGGTGACAACGCGCCGGAGAGCATCACCTACACCGACGGTCAGCCGTCGAATGACGACTTCACCGGTGTGTCCTTCACGGTCCTCGCCGATGGCCTCCTCACGACCCTGCCGAGCGGGGCCGCCACGGTCTCCGTCGATCAGCTGGACATCCCGGCCGGCACCGACCTCCCGGCGTCTGACGATCCGGTCGCCTACTCGCTCATCGAGGGCGATGCGAACATCGTCGTCGACAGCGGCGACGTCCAGGTGAGCCGCACCGCAAACCCGGGTCTCCAGCCGAGCGCGCTCCCGAACCAGACGTACACGCTGGGCACCGGCGACGCGGCGTTCTTCCCGGCCGGCATCGCGGCCACCAGTCGCGAGAATCAGGGCGACGCCCTCTCCGTCTATCGCGTGTCGATCACCCCGGAGACGGCGCTGAGCGCCACCCCGGCGGAGATCACCTTCACCGAGGGGAGTGACGCCACCCCGACACCGACCGCCACCGCCGAGACCACGCCGGAGGCCTCGCCGACCGCGACCCCGGCGACGACCGACGGCATCCCGGCCGACACCGTCGTGACGACGAACACCGCCGGTGTCAACATGCGCACGGACGCCTCCGTCGATGCCGACATCATCAACGAGCTGAACGAGGGCATCAGCCTCGTGATCCTCGAGGGTCCGGTCGAGGCGGATGACTACGAGTGGTATCGCGTCCAGCTCGAGGGACAGCCGGAAGCTGACTGGAGCATCGGCTGGGTTGCGTCGGACTTCTTCGATGCCCCGGAGACGGAAACGTCTGCGAATGCCACGCCGACCGCCAACGGTACGCCGGCGGCGACCGAGACCCCGGCCGCCGCGGGTGACTTCGCCGAGGGCGACATCGTCGTCACGACAGAGGAGAACGTCCGCCTGCGCGAGGAGGCCTCCACCGACGGCGAGCCGATCGACGCGTACCCGCTGGGCACGGAGCTGATCATCACCGGCGAGCCGGTCGAGGCGGATGACTACACCTGGTACCCGGTGCAGCTCTCCGGCAGCGACTCGATCACCGGTTGGGTCGTGGCGGACTTCATCGCCGCCGCCGACGGCGAGTAGCCCACCGCTCCATCACACCGCACATGAGGAAGGGGGACCAGTCTGACTGGTCCCCCTTCCTCATGCTGTCGAATCGTCCCGAATGCTCAGTCGGCGAACATCGCCGCACGCATGATCTCGACCGGCGCATCCTGACCGGTCCACAGCTCGAATGCGCGCGCGCCCTGATGAAGCAACATCCCCGCCCCATCGCGCGTCGGCAGACCACGCGCGCGCGCCACGCGCAGGAACGACGTCTCGCGATAGGTGAGATCCATCACCAGCGCGCCGTCCGGCAATGCCGCGATCGCCTCGAGCGATACCGGCAGCTCGTCCCCCTCCCAGCCGACCGAGGTCGAGTTCACGAGGAGCCCGACCCCATCCAGCACATCCGATACGTCCGCCAGCGCGATGCCCATGATCGGCGCACGATCCGGCAACGAGAGCGCCGTCGCGATCTCCGCCGCCTTCGCCACCGTCCGGTTCGCGATCGTGATCTCCGCGACCCCAAGCTCCTGCAGCGCGACAATCACGCCGCGCGCAGCACCGCCCGCTCCGAGCAGCACCGCCCGCTCGGGGATCGCGTCACCGATCGTCTCCCGGACAGACTGCGCGAACCCGTAGACATCGGTGTTCTCGCCGAGGAGCCCCTCATCCGTAGGGATGAGGGTGTTCACAGCACCGGCCCGGGAGGCCGTCTCCGTGAGACGATCGCAATGCGGCATCACGTGCTGCTTGTGCGGCACCGTGACGTTCGCCCCGAGCATCCCCGCCTCGCGAATCGAGGCCACGCGCGCCGGAATCTCGTCAAGCTCCGTCAGCCACAGCTCGTACGTCGCGTCGATGCCGAGCGCCCGGAACGCCGCGTTATGCATCCGTGGCGATCGCGAATGCGCCACCGGATTGCCAATCAGACCAGCCCGCAACACGTATCATCCTCGCTTCTGACGTCCACAACGACACCGGTCATCAGCACTGCGTCCCCTGATAGGTACAGAGATTGGCCGTCTGCTCTTCCAGCGTGTCGGCGAACGCATGCGTATCCGTACCATCATCCTTCGCCACGAAGTAGAGGTAGGTGACATCCGCCGGATTCAGCACCGCCTGCAGCGAGGCAAGACCCGGGTTACTGATCGGTGTCGGCGGCAACCCCGTGTAGAGGTACGTATTGTACGGATCGTCCCGCGCAAGGATCTCGTCAGTGATCTGCGGCCACCAGTCGCCCTCCTGCCCCGCCATGTAGCTGAGCGTCGGGTCCGCATTGAGCAGCATGTCCTGATCGATGCGGTTGAGGTACACCTTCGCGATGATCGGACGCTCCTCCGGCACCGCCGCCTCGCGCTCGACGATCGAGGCGATGGTCACCGCCTGATACATCGTCAGCCCGGACGCCGAGAGCTGCGCGCGCATGTCGTCGGTGAAGCGCGCGTCGAAGTTCGCGAGCATCTGCTGCACGATCTGGTCCATCGTCGCATCGGAACCGAACGTGTAGGTGTCCGGGAAGAGGAAGCCCTCCAGCGAGGCATCCGCCGGGACCCCATTCAGGAAATCGAAGCCCTGCCGATTCGCCGGATTCGCAGCCGCCGCGAGGAATTTCTCGCGACCGTTCGGGAAGCCGGCCTCTTCCAGCGCATCCCCGAACTCGCCGAGCCGCTGCCCCTCGATGAACGTCACCGTGATCGCCGTCGGCGCGCTCGCCGCGGTGTCGGTGTTCTCCTCATCCGAGCCGTCGTCCGGCACCGTGATGCGCGAGATGATCTCGGAGACACTCGCCCCCTTCAGAATCGTGTATGTCCCCGGTCGCAATTCGCCACCGGAGAGGCGCATCCGCGCCTGGAAGTACACGCCCCAGCGCACGAGCCCGGCATCGGTCAGCTTGTCGGCGACACTTCCAGTATCATCATCCTCGGTGATCTGGATCGTCACTGGTCGCCCGATATCCTCGGACGCCGTACGATCCGTCCAGTAAGTGAAGAACCCCGCGCTCGCCGCGACCACGGCGACCGCCACCGCCACGATCGTGACAATCTTGAGCGATTGGGTAAAGACTCGAATCACGCACATACTCCTGAATCCTGCAACGCCTGGATGCAATGGGAGGAAGACTCGTCGTTGCAGGGGTGATGACAACCGCCGCCGTGCGCGCCCATCGACGCGCCAGCACGGCTCATTCTAGACGGAATCGCAAACCCATGACCAAACCGGACGCGATCGCATGACCGTGACCACCACCATCCGCCCGCCCCTGATCGCAATTGTCGGCCCGACGGCCGTCGGCAAGACGGCCACCTCGCTGCTGCTGGCGCGCGAGTTCCCCGCGGAGATCATCAACGCCGACTCGCGCTCGTTCTATCGCGGGATGGACATCGGCACCGCGAAGGTGACGCCGGAGGAGCGCGCGCAAGCGCCACATCACCTGGTCGACATCCTCGAGCCGGACGAGCCGATGTCGCTCGCCACGTTCCAGGACCTCGCCTACACGACGATCGAGGCGATCCACGCACGCAGGCACCTGCCGCTGCTCGTCGGTGGCACTCCGCAGTACGTGAATGCCGTGGTCGAAGGATGGTCGATCCCGCGCGTCGCGCCGAACGACCAGCTCCGTCAGGAACTGGAACGCGAGGCGGAGCGCGATGGTGTCGCCGTGCTGGAGGATCGCCTCCGCGCGGTCGATCCCGTCGCGGCGGAGAAGAACGCCGGCAACCTGCGCCGGATCATCCGCGCGCTCGAGGTGTGGGAGGCGACCGGCATCCCGATCACCGAGCAGCAGACCAAGGTCCCACCCCCCTACGACATGCTCGAGCTCGAGCTCTACGCCCCGCGCGAGTTCATCTACGACCGCATCGATCGCCGGGTCGAGCAGCAGATCGCCGATGGCCTCATCGACGAAGTGCGCGGGCTGCTCGATCGCGGGATCGCGCCGGATGTCTCCGCTTTCGGCAGCATCGGGTACCGGCAGGTGCTGCCGCATCTCGATGGCGAGGCATCCGTCGCCGAGGTCGCGGAGCGCATCAAGCTCGATTCGCACCGCCTCGTGCGGCATCAGCAGACCTGGTTCCGCAAGAACGATCGCCTCGTGCGCATCGACGTCAGCCGACCGGACTGGGAGGACGACATCCGCGCGCGCGTGGCCGCCATCGCGGGGCCGTGGCTGCGTGCGCGGTGATCCTGAGGAGAATTGCGTGCGTGGGGTATACTGTCAAAAGGAAAGTAACCGTCGCGCGTTGGTTTGAACGCCGATGCGAGTTCGCTCACGAAAGGACCGTTTCATGACAGATACGACCATCACCGGCGACGAGAACGCGATCATCAACGCCTACGCCCATCCGGAGGTGCTCGTCACCACGGAGTGGGCCGCGGCGCACCTTGATGACCCCAATGTCCGCATCGTCGAGTCCGACGAGGACATCCTCCTCTACGAGATCGGCCACATCCCGGGTGCGGTCAAGCTCGACTGGCACACCGATCTGCAGGACCCCCTCGCCCGCGACTTCGTGGACAAGGAAGGCTTCGAGAAGCTGCTCTCCGAGCGCGGCATCACGAACGACACGACCGTCCTGTTCTACGGCGACAAGAACAACTGGTACGCCACCTACGCGTTCTGGCTGTTCAAGTACTACGGTCACAAGGATGCCCGCGTGATCAATGGTGGCCGCACGAAGTGGGAGGCCGAAGGTCGCCCGTACACGCGTGAGGTCCCGACCATCGAGCCGACGACCTACACCGCGCAGGAGCCGGACGCCTCGATCCGCGCCTACCGCGACGATGTGCTCGCGCAGGTCAACTCGGGCAATCCGTCGCTGATCGACGTCCGCTCCAACGCCGAGTACACCGGCGAACTGCTGCACGCCATCGGCTACCCGCAGGAGGGCGCTCAGCGCGCCGGACACGTCGCGGGCGCGAAGAACATCCCGTGGGGCACCGCGGCGCGGGAGGATGGCACCTTCAAGCCGGTCGAGGAGCTCCGCGAGCTCTACGGCAGCAAGGGCTTCACCGGCGATCGCGAGACCATCGCGTACTGCCGCATCGGTGAGCGCTCGAGCCACACCTGGTTCGCGCTGACCTACCTCCTCGGCTTCCCGAATGTCCGCAACTACGATGGTTCGTGGACGGAATGGGGCAGCCTCGTCAACGTGCCGATCGCGCAGGGCAACGAGTAGATCGCAACCGGGGGAGTCGCGTGACTCCCCCGGCATCCTGCCCACCCGGACAGGGAGCTTGACGAATCCCCACATCAGGACTCAGTATCAGAAGCACGTAGCGTCACTCCTTCATTCATTCTGGAAAGCGTGCAATTTCCGTGGAACGTCAGGAATACATCGAATTCATCCTCGATCACTTCGAGCACCCGCGTCACAAGGGGCGCATGGATTCCGCGAGCGTCCAGCTCGGCGGCGGCAATCCCGGGTGTGGCGATCTGATCACCATGTACCTCAAGATCGAGGACGACAAGGTCGTCGATGCGAGCTTCGAGGGCGAGGGCTGCACGATCAGTCAGGCCGGCGGCTCGATCATCGCCGAGATGGTGCAGGGACTCACGCTCGATGAGATCAAGGAGCTCGGTACCCACACCATGAAGGAAGAGATGGGCGAGGATGTCGTGAAGAGCCGCGTCCGCTGCGCGACCCTGGCGCTCGGCACCGTGCAGGCAGCCGTCGACAGCTACCGCAAGCAGCAGATCATCGGCGAACTCGAGCCCGTCGAGCAGTTCACGAACTAGCCCTCCCCCCGATCCACTGCCGGTCAGCAAGAGCGCATCGCCCGTCGTGGCGACGCGCTCTTGCCATATGCAGATCATTCGTTCTACAATCAATTCAAACGAACGTTCGGCCGGTTGGCAGCGCGAGCGCTCCGATCGCGCTCGTCGGCCCGGGTCCCTGCAGTGGTGGCTGCGCGTCGGTGGACGCGCCTTGCGAATCGAGCGAAGCATCGTGGAAATCCGAGATGAATCCATCTCCTACGACGTCGGAATCGCCACCGCACCGCGACCGCGAGAGCTGGCACTCTCGGCGGCGTGGAATGGCGGTCTGACGCGGACTGTCACCACCACCGACGGCGAGACGATCGCGGTCGTGTTTGGCGGACATTGGACGCACGGCTTCGGCCCTGACTTCGCGGACGCCATGCTCGACTTCGGGCGTGGTCCGCTGCAGACCGGGTCGATCGAGATCCACCATCATGCCAGCGACTGGGTCGCCCACGGGCATCACCTCGATCCTCGCTACAACGACGTCATCCTCCATATTGTCAGCCGCGACGACCTCGCCGAGACGCGCCGTGCCGACGGGCGGATCGTGCCGATGGCGGTGCTCACCATCCCGGACGACATGCTCTTCCGCATCGATGCCCGACTGCCCGAGCTCTGGGGACGTCTCGGGGGCACCGTCTGTGCGGAGGATCTGGCGGCCGCGCATCCCGATCGCGTGCGACGCACCCTGCAGGCGCTCGGCGACGAGCGGCTTGCGGAGCGCGTGACGCGCTTCGAGGGCGATCTCGCTGCCTTCGCTCCCAATGCCGTCCTGCTCGACCAGCTCTTCGACGGGTTCGGCTACAGCGAGAATCGGGATGCGATGCGACAGCTCTTCCAGCGCGTCGGCCAGACCAACGCGCTCGCGGCAGCCGTGACCGCGTCACTCCCTGATCGTCGCGACGCCGTGCTGACGATGCTGCTCGGACTCGGTGGCTTCCTGCCGCTCGCCCCGAGCGATGCGCATCTCGCCGGCATCAGCCCTGCCCAGCGAATCGCGATCGAAGAGCGTTGGCGCGACGCGTCTCCCAACTGGCACGCGAGCGCGATGTCCGCGACAAGCTGGCATCGCGCGCGAACGCGTCCGGCGAATCACCCACTGGCACGCATCGCAGCGCTCGCGACCCTCCTTGCCCGAACGCGCGGCGATCTGCTCGCCTTCACGCTCGACGCGTTGCGTCACGGCGAGGACCTGGTCGCAGCGCTCCAGGAGCAAACGCGCGCGGACGATCGTGCCGGACTCGGTGCCGGACGGGCGACGGGGATCGTCGCCTCCGTGAGCATCCCGTTCGCGATCGCGTACGCGCGCCACGTCGACGACGAGGCGATCGAGGACGCGGCGATCGGTGCGTGGGATCGCCTCAAGCTCGCGGAGACGAATCGTCCGGCGAAGCGCGCGTTGCAGCAGGTCATCGGTGAGGGACGTCTCCCGCGACTCGGTGAACGCGGACATCAGGGATTGCTGCAGCTTGATCGCGCCTACTGCACGCCACGACGCTGCTTCGCATGCCCGATCGCGGCGGACGTGATCCGCTTCGAGCGCGAATCATCACGCGAAGTGGTACGCTCGTGATCGTATCGCTTGCAGAGTCCTGGAGGTGCCCACGATGCAAACCTATCGCCTGATCGTCGACGCCCACGGAAGGGTCGCGATCCCGGGTGCCAAGCCCGGTCAGACCGTCACCGTCCAGATCGACCCGCCTGCCGCCCCCGCCGTCAATGCGGAAGGTCTCCTCATGCGCGACGATGGGGAGGTCCTGACCCTGCGAACCGCCCGCACCGACGAGGAACGCGAGCGTGTGATCGCGCATGCACGCAGCCTTGCTCGTGAGATTCGCAACGAGCTCAAGGATCAGCTCCCCATCGATCACGGCGAGCTCTATGGAGAGGACGGACTCCCCGCATGATCGTCGACACCTCGGCGCTCATCTGCATCGCATTGGATGAGCCGATGGCGTCAGCCGTATGGCAGGCGCTGGCTCGGGCTCAGGATCCGACGGTGTCCGCGGCCAACCTCCTCGAATCCTGGATGGTCGTTGACCGGAGGAATGCCGACGTGGCGCAGCGGCTCGATGCGTTGCTCGTCGACGCTGGCCTCTCCGTCGCTCCAGTGACTCGCGAGCACGTCACGATCGCGCGCGACGCATTCCGCGTCTACGGCAAGGGAAGCGGTCACAAGGCACAGCTGAACTTCGGCGACTGCATCGCCTACGGGCTCGCGAAGTCCATGAACGAGCCATTGCTCTTTATCGGCAATGACTTCATTCACACCGACCTCGTTCCCGCGCTCGCGTCCGCGAGCGAGTAGAGACCGGAGACATGGTCGACATCGCTTGCGTAGGGAGTGCCATGATGCCGTTCAAGGGAGCAACCGTGAACGATCTGCGTCGAGCTTTTCCGCTATTGTCCGAGGGGTAAACATGTCCGCGCTCTGCACGTCCTGTGGCATTTCCTGAACAGCCGGGTACGAGTTGCGTGATCGCTACAAGCCCGGAGGACTGAAGCGGTCGACCAGCAGTCATGCCGCCCGGAATCGTCGCCACGGCTGACGTCCGACGCGGTGGTCGCCAGCATCGAAGCGCAGCCTCTCGATCGCGCCTACTGCACGCCGCGACGCTGCTTCGCCTGCCCGATCGCGGCGGACGTGATCCGCTTCGAGCGCGAATCATTGCGCGACTTGGTACGCTAGCGATGACATCGTTCTGTGCGAACGTGGAGGTCACACCGATGCAGATCTATCACCTGAAAGCCGACGCGCAGGGGCGCGCCATCATTCGGAATCTGGAGCCCGGCGAGATCATCACGGTAATGATTCCGTCGAAGGCAGATGCTCCCGATGCCGAGGCCCCTCACGAACCACTCACGTTGCAGAACGCGAAGACCGACGAGGAGAAGGCGCAGGTTGTTGCCGAGATCAAGGCACGCACACGCAGGATCCGGGAGCTCCTGAAGGAAGATCTCCCAGCAATCGACGAACTCTATGACGAGAACGGACTGCCTGGATGATCGTCGACAGCTCGGCCATCGTTGCCATCGTCCTCGACGAGCCTCCCGCCGACGCCATGATCCTTGCCTTGCAGGAGGGAGGGCCATGGCGAATGTCCGTGGCCAACATTCTCGAAACATGGATGGTGGTCGATCGACGAAACATCCCGGAGGCGTCGAAGCTCATGGAGGAGGTGTTCGCGCGATTCGGCATCATTCCCGAACCTTTGACGCATGAGCACGTCACGATCGCGCGCGACGCATTCCGCGTCTACGGCAAGGGAAGCGGTCACAAGGCACAGCTGAACTTCGGCGACTGCATCGCCTACGGGCTCGCAAAGTCCATGAACGAGCCATTGCTCTTCATCGGCAATGACTTCATTCACACTGACCTCGTTCCCGCGCTCGCGTCCGCGAGCGAGTAGATCACCCGCAGAACGCGCGAGAGGGCATCCGCGCGCGGCGGATGCCCTCTCCTGAAGCCCGGTCCGGAAGCGATCTACTGCGCCGTCGGCGAGTCGTCGGCCCACTCGGTGCTGCCCACGAAGATCGTGTCGCCCGAGGCCAGCTCGTCATTCGCCGCTGCGTCGACAATCGCCTGCGCGAAGTCCTCGGTCGTCGGCAGGTAACCACCCGCCTCTTCACGCCGCGCCTCGATGATGCCCGGTCGCGCGCGCTGGAGCAGCTTCGGCGTGATCGTGCCGTCGATCAGGTCGCCGCTCACCACCACCAGCGTGATGTTGCGCTCGGCAAGCTCCGGGATCAGCTTGCGCAGCTCGACCTCGCCCGCCTTCTTGCTGGCAGCCACCGGCTCGTACTCCGCCATCACCGGCTTCTCGCCGTGGAAGTGCGCGAGATGGCTCGTCACGAAGACGATCTTGCCGCCATCGACCAGCACCTCGAGCGCCGCCTTCGCAAGGTTCACCTGCGAGTCGCGGTTGAGGACCATCGCGTAGTCCTCGGCGACATCCTTCTCGAGACCACCGCTCGCGTTGAGGATCAGCACATCGAGCCTGCCGAATGCGTCCTTCGTCGCAGCGAACATGCGCGTCACGGCCTCGGTGTCCGTCACATCCGCCTCCGCGATGATCGCCTTGCGACCGGCCGCCTCGACATCCGCCGCGACCGCCTCGGCGCGCTTCGCCTTGCTGCGATAGTTGATCACGACGTCGCCGCCGCGCTCGGCCACGAACTTCGCGGTCGCGGCGCCAACGCCACGCGACGCACCAGTCACCAGCACGACCTTGTCCAACAGATCCTTCGGAGTCTCAGTCACAGTTCAAACCTCAATTCTCACATCGCATCCGCCCGGCAGTGATGAACCATCGTGGGCGCATGCATCCAGTATCGTGCAAAGCCTACCCGATTCACCGCCACTTCGGCGATCCGACCGATGGCGCGCGGGCTAGTCCTCGACGAAAACGTCGCCTTCCTGCTGATGGTAGAAGGCGCGACGTCGCCGCACGATCATCGCGTCCGTCTCGCGCAGGGAAACACCCTGCCGCCGCAGCACGTAGCGCACAAACTCCTGCCCCGCCTCGAACTCCGGTTGCACCGTCTCGTTCGCGCCGATCGACATCAGTTCATCGATGTTGTCGTGATAGCCGGCACGCGTGATGATGTCGATCGACTGGCTCAGCTGCCGCGCGCGCACCGTTGCGCCGCGTGCCGCGATCGGATCGGGCAGCGTGATCGCCATCGAGCGGGCCGTCTCGACCCCGGCCTTCTCGAGCACCGGACCCGCCGTGCAGTCGCCAAAGATCGCCGGGATGTTCTGTCGCCGCAATTCGCGGATGATCTCCGGGTTGAGGTCGATCACCACGAACTTGAGCCGCTTGCGGATCAGCGCGTCCGCCAGCGCCCGCCCGACACGCCCGTAACCGCAGATGATCACGTGGCGCCCAAGCGCGATCGGCATCTCGTCCGCGATATCGTCCGTCGTCGCGCGATTGCGCATGAACGGCAGGTTCGCCACGACCGGCGCGATTCGCGGCGCGAGACCGGGCAGCGCCGGCGAGATCAGGATCGATGCCAGCGCCACCGTCAGAATGATCCCGTACTGATCGCTCGAGATCGTGTGGTCTTCGAGTCCGACCCCCGCCAGCACGAAGCTGAACTCACCGATCTGCGCGAGGAAGAGCGCCGCCATCGTGGCATGGAACGCCTCGACGCCGGCGATCAGGAACGCACCAAGCACGATCGCGAACTTGCCGAGCACGAGCACCAGGATCGCGACGATGATCTCGACCGGATGCTGCAGGAAGAGCTCCGGGCGCAGCAACATGCCGAGCGAGATGAAGAAGAGTGTCGAGAACAGGTCGCGCAGCGGAATGATCTCCGCCAGCACCTCCGTCGCGAACTCGGACTCCGAGATCACGAGTCCCGCGAGGAACGCCCCGAGCGCGAACGACAGGCCCGCCTCGTGACTGGCGACCGCCGTCCCCAGGGCGATCGCCACGACCATCAGCAGGAAGAGCTCGCGCGATCCGGTCCGCGCCACGCGGTAGAGCACCACCGGCACGACACGCAGTCCGAGCACGAACACGAGCACCAGCGCGATCACCGCGGTGCCGATCGACTTGATCAGCGAGGTCGTCAGATCGCCGCCCTCACCGCTCAGCACGGGGAGCAGCGCGAGCATCGGCACCAGACTCAGATCCTGGATCACGCCCAGTCCGAAGGCGATCCGCGCGTGCCAGCTGGTCGTCTCGCCACGATTGAGCAGCAGCTTGATCATCACGATCGAGCTCGAGATCACGAAGACGCCACCGAGCAGGATCGAGGCGCGCACATCCCAGCCAATCGCGAGGCCCGCCACGACACCGATCCCGAACGTCAGCGGATACTGCACGCCCGCTGCGACGAGGGCGATCCGCCGCACCTCGAGCAGATGGCCGATCGAGAACTCGACGCCCAGCGCGAACATGAGGAACGCGACGCCCAGATTCGCGAGGAGTGTCACCTGGTCGGTATCCGCAACGAGACCGGGGCTGTTCGGCCCGATGATGATCCCCGCGACGATGTAGCCGATGAGGACAGGCAGCCCCAACCGACGCGCGATGAAGCCACCAATCACGGCGACACCGAGCGTCAGGAAGAGATTGAAGATGAGGCTGATATCTTCCATGCACCGGCTTTCACGGAAAGCAACACGAGTCAGCGTGGATCCTGGGGAAAGCGGCGCGGAACATCCCGGAACCGGGGCACACGAAGCGAATATCCCGATGCATCATCGCCGATGCGACGCATTTGGCAAGGGGGAATCTTCCCGCAATTCCGAGCATCAGTGCGCGGCAGGTCGCGAGTTACTGCGCGCCGCGCGCCTGATCGAGCAGACGAGATACAGCGAGCACCACATGCTCGACATGAACCGGCTCGAGTCCGATCTCGATCGCGATCTCCTCGAGCGTTCGCCCTTCGATACTCGCCTGATACGCGCCCCAGATTCGCTCGCACGCCGCCGCAAAAATATCGCGTTCGGATGGCGTCGAATCAACCGCTTCCACGACCTCGTCCGGGACGTGATCGCCAGCGCCCTCCGGACCTCCCCACCACGCGACGGCGGTGTTCAGGAAGATGTTCGTGAGTTGCGGGGCGAGATTGAAGCGCTCCGCATTGATGCGGATCCCCTCGTGAATCTCGGCATCCGGACGCCGCTCGCTCGCGGCCTTCCAGTCGGCGAGCATCTCGATCAGGTCGACCAGCGTCATGCCATTGACCCCGTTGGCGAAATGCTCGGGATGATGCCGATTGTGCGCGTAGTGATGATCGAGCGCCTTGCGTGCGCGTGCGAGTCCTTCGTGGTATTCCGCACTGCCGTACTCCACGGCGCTGAGATCCGCGTACGCCTGCTCGAAGAGACTGCGTTCCGGCTCCTCCAGCTTGCTCTGATCGTGCGTCTCGCCGCGCTGCTTCAGGTCGCGCTGGATCTCCTGCAGGAGTTCCTCGACCCGCGCGATGTGCGCCTGCGTGCTTTCGAGAAAGGTGCTGCTGTCGGACAAGAGCGTTCTCCGTGCCTGCTAGACCCGTGGTCCCGATCCGGATACCCGGTGGTGTTCTCCGAATAATACGCGAGTACGTGAAAACTTTGACAGTCCACACCCGGATTCCCGCAGCGACCCTCCCTCACTCGGCCCCCATCGGCGCCTGAAAGTCTGTGAATTCTTTCAGAAACACCACTTTTGGGCCACCATCCCGGTCTGGCACCCCCACGATTTCGGGTGAGGCATGAGATCATCGAAGGGTCGTCACGGTGGATGGAAGTACACGCCTTCGCCCGGAAAGGGGGAACTTCATGCATCCCATTTCTCGCCCCATCACCCCACCTCGTGGTGCCGAACCCGCCCACGCCGAACCGCGGGCCGACTGGTTCCGCGTCGGCACGATCGCCGGCTTCATCGCAACCTTCGCGATGACCGCCGCCATCGCCGTCGCCTACGGCATCGCCAACGCGCTCGGGGATGCGAGTGGCACCACGCTGGAGCGCTGGTTCCAGGCGTTGAGCCACAACCGCCTGACCGAGGACGTCGGCAATCGCTTCTTCGTCGGCATGATCCTCAACCTCCTCCTCGGTCTGGTGTGGGGGATCGTCTACGCCCGGATCGGTGAGCCGCACCTCGCGGGTCCTGCCTGGCGACGTGGCGTCACCTTCGCCACGATTCCGTTCGTTCTCTCGATCACCGTCTTCTTCCCGATGGCCGGGATCGGCGTCTTCGGCAATGAGATCGATGCCGGCATCCTGCCGGTGCTCGGCAGCCTGATCCTCCACGTGATCTACGGATCCGTCCTGGGGACGGTCTACTGCCTTGACCTCCGCTCCGGGCTGACGACCGCCCAGGGGGAGACCGAGGCGGCCGCCCGCGCCGAACGTGGCGCGATGGTCGGCATCATCAGTGGCATCGTCGTCGGCTTCGGCGGCGGCTGGCTCGTCGCCCCGACGATGACCGAGCTCGCCAGCCGATCCGTGATCGGCGTCGCCGGGGCACTCTCCGGCGCCGCGATCGGCCTGCTGATCGGCTCGCTCCTCGGCATGAATCACAGCATGGATGATATGCAGGAGTAACCATGAATCATCCCGTGTATTGGTCGCATTGACCAAATTCCCCGTCACCAGTGATCGACCTGCGGGCCGGAGAGGGTCGTAACTGACTCTTTCCGGCCCGTTCCTTGTTCGTTCTATCCAAAACGGAGCGTTCGGTCTTGGACGGGCTTGTCTTGTGCAGAAAGAAGCGGATGGTATAGTCACTCGCCAGAAGGAGCTTCCCGCGATAGACACGCCGATTGCGATCGGTGTGACCCCAAGTGACCACGACTGGGCTCACCTCGTCGAGATGGATTGGTGACACGTGTGACGTCGCCCTATCAAGGAGTCAGCGCATGGCAAGGTACCTGGTCGGACGTTTTGCCGGTCTCGTCTTCGTCCTCGTTGCCGTCTCGATGATCGCCTTCGCTCTCATGCAGGCCGTCCCCGGCGGA
>Ga0164243_10004060_pt1 | contig 23114 bp, 23 predicted proteins | sample OricompcompostOP_FD_108781 | JGI IMG/M metagenome (GOLD analysis project Ga0164243, IMG submission 108781) | Organic Plus compost microbial communities from Emeryville, California, USA - Original compost - Organic plus compost (OP) | ecosystem: Engineered > Solid waste > Mixed feedstock >...
TCTCGTTGGCCAGCAGCGGGGCGTCGCTCACCTCGCGTACGGGGAAGTCCGGCGCGGCGGCCGCCCACCGGGACGGCTTGCCGCGCAGCGCCGCCACCAGGCCGACGTCGTCGAGGTCGTCGCCGAGCCGCAGCGTACGGCCGAGGCGGCGGGGCGACCCGGTGCTTCCGGTGAGCACGCGCAGACCGGGCCGGTAGCCGCGGATCTCGTCGAACAGCACGGCCGGGGGGAGCGGCATGCGGTAGCTCAGCTCCGCGATCGCGCCCAGCTCCAGATCCCAGTCGGCCCCCCGCACATGCCGCAGCTCCCCGAACCCCTCGACGTCGGCGATGTGCGTGCGCAGGCTCAGCAGCGGCTCATCCATCACGGCCCTCCCGTACGACGGCACCGGACAGGTGGCGGGTGATCAGGGGCCAGGTGTCCGGGCGTTCGATCAGGCTGAGGTGGCGGGTGTCCGGCAGGATGTGCAGTTCCGCGTCGGGGATGCCCGTGGCCAGGGTCTCGGCCATGGCGGGGGGCGTGGCGTAGTCCTGGTCGCCCGCGAGGACCAGGGTACGGGCGCGGGTGTCGCCGAGGGCGGCGGTGGCGTCCAGCGCGCCGAGGGCCGTGCACGCGGCGGCGTGGGCGCGGGAGTCGGTCAGGCGGAAGATCTCCGCGACGCGTTCGACGCCGGCCGGGTCGCGGCGGCGGAAGTCCTCGGTGAACCAGCGGTCGACCTGGAACTCCAGCTGCTCGTCCCGGGGCACCGCGACGGCCTTGCGCGCCCGCTCGGCCCACGTGTCCTCCCGGCCCGGCCCGTAGCAGGCCGTGGTGTCCGCCAGCACCAGCCCGGCCACCAGGTCCGGCCGGGTCTCGGCGAGCACGATGGCCGTGCTGCCGCCCATCGACAGCCCGACCACGTGCGCCGGCCCGAGGTCGAGCGCCTCGATGACGGCGGCCGTGTCCGCGGCCAGGTCCGCGACGGTGAACGGCCGGTGGTCCCAGCCGGAGTCGCCGTGCCCCCGCGCGTCCAGCGCCGCCACACGGAACGTCCCGCCGAGGAACGCCGCGGCCGGGTCCCAGACCGCGCCGCTGAGCGCGAGCGGGTGCAGGAGCACCACCGGCGGCCCCGCGTCACCGGTGCACCGGACGTTGAACCGCCCCCGGGCGGTCTCCACGATCATGCGTGCTCCTTCCGGCTCGCGTCCCGTACGGCCGCGACGATCTCCTGGTACGTACCGCAGCGGCAGATGTTGCCCTCCAGATGCCCGGCGATCTCCTCGTCGCTCGGGTCCGGGTTCTCGGCCAGCAGCTCGTGGCCCATCAGCACGAACCCGGGGATGCAGTAGCCGCACTGCATGGCGCGGCGGGCCACGAACGCGTCCACCACCGGATCGTCGTCCGGCAGTCCGTCCGCCGTGGTGATCTCCGCCCCGTCGTACCGCACCGCGCGGGCCAGGCAGGAGCTCACGCTGCGGCCGTCGGCCAGCACGGTGCACGCGCCGCAGGCGCCCACCCCGCAGCCCTCCCGCGCGCTGGTCACCCCGGCCTGGCCGCGCAGCACGTCGAGCAGCAGGTCGTCGTCCTCGACCGGGACGCGGTGCCGGACACCGTTGACGATCAGTTCGATGGTGGCGGTCATGCGGTTCCCTTCTGGAGCGCGGTGAGGATGCGCTCGGGGGTCAGCGGCAGCCGGGTGAAGCGGATGCCGAGCGCGTCGCGCAGCGCGTTGGACACGGCCGGGGCCAGCGGGATGATCGCGGTCTCGCCGACGCCCTTCGCGCCGAACGGGCCGGTACGGTGCGGGCTCTCGACGACGATCGGCGTGATCGCGTCCGGCATGTCCTTCACCGACGGGAGCTGGTAGTCAAGCAGCGTCCCGTTGACGATCTGCCCCTCGTCGAAGACCAGCTGGTCGAACAGCGCGTGCCCGAGGCCCATCACGGCCGCGCCGGTGAGCTGCTGCTCGACCAGCGCCGGGTTGATGGCCCGGCCCACGTCGCCGGCCACCGCCAGGTGCTCGACGCGCACCCGGCCGGTCGCGGTGTCCACGGCCAGCCGTACGGCCGCCGCCCCGGCGAACCAGTGCTCGGTGACCTGCGGCGAGCGGCCGGTCTCCTTGTCGTACGGGGCCCACGAGGTGCTGAACTCGGCCTCGGTGGTGAGCGTGGTGCCGCGCGCGCCGAAGTGCGCGTGCAGCAGGTCGGCGATACCCACGGTCTCCTGCGTCTGCGCGCTGACCAGGCCGTCCGGGGTGAGCTTGACGTCGGTGGCGGGCACGCCGAGGTGCCCGGCGGCCAGGCCGGTGAGCTTGTCGCGCATCCGCTCCGCGGCCAGCCGTACGGCGTTGCCGGTGTGGTACGTGGACCGGCTGCCCGCGGTGATCGTGTCGTACGGGGTCACGTCGGTGTCCGCGGTGACCACCCGCACCCGGCCCTCGCCCAGGCACAGCACCTCGGCGGCGATCTGCGCCATGGTCGTGTCGCTGCCCTGGCCCATGTCGACCGTGCTGATCAGCAGCGTGGCCGAGCCGTCCTGGTTGAGCTGGAGGGTGGCGTTGGAGATCGTCGGCGTGAGCACCGCCTTGATGCCGACCGCGACGCCCTTGCCGCGCCGCCAGCGGCCGTCGCCCGGGTCCAGGGGGGCGTCCCAGCCGATGGCCTCGGTGACCGCGTCCAGGCAGGTGGCGAAGTCGGCGCTGTGCATGGCGGTGCCCATCGCGGCGACGTCGCCCTCGCGCAGCAGGTTGCGGCGGCGGAACGCGGCCGGGTCCTCGCCGCGCTCGCGGGCCAGCTCGTCGACCAGGGACTCGTGCGCCCAGGTCACCTGGGGGACGCCGAAGCCGCGGAAGGGGCCGGCGGACGGCTTGTTGGTGTAGACGCAGCGGGACCGTACGGACGCGTTGGCGATCTTGTACGGGCCGTTGGCGATCATCCCGGACTTCGCGGTGATGCGCGGGCCGACGTCGGCGTACGCGCCGGTGTCGTACCGGACGTCGGCCTCGGCGGCGACGATCGCGCCGTCCGCGTCGGCGGACATGCTGCCGGTGACCGCGGCGCCGTGCCGGGTGGTCAGCAGGAACGCCTCCTCGCGGGTCGCTGCGATGCGCACCGGCATGCGGCGCGTCCAGGCCAGCGCGGCGGCCAGCGGTTCGAGGCGGTCGTACATCTTGGCGCCGAAGCTGCCGCCGAGCGGGGCGCAGCGCACCCGCACCCGGTTCAGCGGCAGGCCGAGCAGGTCGGCGAGCGACTGCCGGACGTACGAGGGCGTCTGCGTGGTGGACAGCACCTCGATCCGGTCGCCCTCCGGCCAGGCGGCGGTGTACGGCAGCTCGATCGGCACGTGGTGCGTCGGCGGGCACCAGAAGTCCCCGCGCACGGTGTGCGCGGCCTCCGCGGTGGCGCCGCCCGCATCGCCGGTGCGCACCCCTTCCCCCGCGCCCCGCGCGGCCTCCGGGTCGCCCGTGCGCAGGACGTACGCGTAGTTGACGTTGGTGTCGCGGATGCCGCGCAGGTGCTTCAGGTCGCCGAAGACCGCGGACGGGCGGAGCTCGTCGTGCACGTACCCGCCGCCGCCCGCGATCGCCGCGTCCACGTCGTGCACCGGGGGCAGGTCGTCGTAGTCGACCTCGATCTCCTCGGCGGCGGCGCGGGCCGCCTCCGCGGTGTGCGCGATGACCGCGGCGACCGGTTCGCCGACGTACCGCACCTTGTCCACGGCCAGGCAGGGCTGGTCGGCGAACGCGGGGCCGGTGAAGATCCGGTCGCCCAGCTCCGCGTACAGGTCCGCGCCGGTGACCACGGCGAGCACGCCGTCCATCGCGGCGGCGCGGGACGCCTCGATCGCGGCGATCCGGGCGTGCGGCCGGGTGCTGCGGTGCACCGCGACCGCGCGGCACGGCCGTACCGGCTCGTCCGCCGCGTACCGCAGCTCACCGCGGACCTTGGCCCGGCCGTCCGCGCGGGCCCACCGCTCACCGACCGCGACGCCGGAGGAATCCACCGTCATCGGAGCGCTCCTTCCATGCCGTACGTACGGCCTCGTCGACGGCCACGAAGGCCAGCCGGGTCTTGTACTCGGCGCTGCCGCGCACGTCGGGGATCGGGTCCACCAGCGGCTCGGCGGCCGCGCGGGCCGCCTCGGCCGCGTCGTCGGCGGACGCGTCGTCTGCCAGCTCCACCTCGGCGAACACCGGGGTCGGCGCCACCGCGCCGAGGCCGAGCCGCAGCTTGACCGGGCCGCGGCGGCCGAACGCGCGCGACGTCCCGACCGCGAGCGCGGCCGCCGACGCGCACGGCCAGTCGTTCGCGGACAGGCTGCTGAGCTTGCTGAACCCCGCACCCGCGGATTCCGGCTGGCGCGGGATCTCGATCGCCGTGACGATCTCGCCGGGGCGTACCGCGGTCTCCTGGAAGTCCACGAAGAACTCCCGTACGGGCACGCGCCGCACGCCGTCCGGGCCGGTCAGCTCGACGGTCGCGCCGAGCACCAGCAGAGCGGTGGGCGGGTCGAGCCGGTAGTCGCCGTGCGCGATGTTGCCGCCGACGCTCGCGGTGTTGCGCACCCGCGGGTTGGCCACGTGCCCGTACACCTGCGCGGCGAGCGGGGCGAGGCGCCGTACGGCCGGGCCGCGCTCGACCGCGCGCAGCGGCGTCATCGGGCCGACGCGCAGGCCGTCCTTGGTCTCCTCGATGCCGGACAGATCCGGGACGCGGGAGATGTCGACCAGGTCGGTGGCGAACAGCACGCCCTGCTTGGCGAGGATCTGCACGGCCGTGCCGCCGCCGTACACCATCGCGTGGTCGCGGCGTACGAGCAGGTCGCACGCCTCGGCCAGGGTGGCGGGGCGGTGGAAGACGGGCATCAGGCGCTCTTCCGGCGGAAGAGGGCCAGCAGCCGCTGCCAGAAGGACGGGCGCGCCGTACGGGCGGGCGCCGGTTCCTCCAGCGGCTGACCGGTGCAGACCTTGGTGAACGTCTCCACGAACTGCCGCTCCACCTCGGCGGAGCGGCGGCGCACGATGGACTCGCCGAGCCGCCCGATCTTGCCCCACAGCGCGACGTCCATCCGGTACGAGACCGCGGACCGCTCACCGTCCGGCCGGACGGCCAGGGTCGCGTCGATCTTGATGGAGCTGCCGAGCTTACGGTCCTCGCCCTTCAGGACCGCGCGGACCTGCTCCGGCTCCCGCACCTCGGTGATCTCCGCGGTGAACCCGGCGCTGAACCGGACGTGCGCGATCTCGTTGACGAGCCGGCCGCGGTAGTGCGTGCCGTCGATCTTCTCCAGCTCCGTACAGCCGGGCACGGAAGCACGCATCGCGTCCGGATCGAGGAAGGCGTCGAAGACCCGCGCGGGTTCCGCGGGGACGACGAATGACGAGCCCAGGTTCATATGACCACCATAGAAGACTAGTTGTCCTATATGCAGGACATTAAGATGAGCGGTGGAGCGTCGTCAATGGTCGGCTAACGTAGCCGCTGATCCGTCGGCATCCTGGGCAGGAGGGAACATGGCCAGTGACGTCCCGGCCGTCACCAACGCGGTCCGCATTCTGGAGCGGATCAGCCGCGACTGGCCGGACGCCGTGGCCTCCGGGTCGCTCATCGACGACCTGGGCCTGAACCGCAGTACCTGCTACAACATCCTCGGCACGCTGCAGCGGGCCGGCTGGGTGGCCAGCCGCGGCGACCGTACGGGCTGGTCGCTCGGGCCGCGGCTGCTCTCGCTGACCGGCATGTCCACCGAGATGGTGGTCGACGTCGTGCAGCAGGAGCTGGACGACCTCAGCCAGCGGCTCGGGTTCATCGCGTTCGCGGTCCAGCGGCACGGCGCGGACGAGTACGCCGTGCTGGCCAAGGCCGAGCGCGGGCAGGGCATCCGGATCACCGCCAGCATCGGCGACACGTTCCCGTTCTCCGCGCCGGCGATCATGCGCGCCTTCCACGCCTGGGCCGACCCGGCCGAGGTGGAGCGGCAGGTCGACAAGCACGGCGTGCAGGCCTTCACACCCGAGACGATCACCGGCCGCGACGCGCTGCGCGCCGAGCTGGCGGCCACCCGGGAGCGCGGGTACGGGGTCAGCGTGCGCGAGTACGACCTCGGCCAGTCCGGGGTGTCCGCGCCGGTCTTCGACACCCGCGGGCAGGTGTCGCTGGTGCTGTGCTCGCTGGCGTTCTCCTCGGAGCTGAACGAGGACAACGTGGACCGCGCGGGCGCGCTGATCCGCGACTGCGGGCTGCGCATCACGGCGCGGACCGGCGGCGTCGCACCCCAGCCGGAGTAGGCCTTTTCGCATCGCCGCTGCGGTAACGCTCGCGAAACAGGGCATTGACGACGCCCACATCCACCCTTAATGTGCCGCATACGAGACGTGGAGTCCTACATAGAGGACAACTTGAGGATGTGGCGGCGATGGGAGATGTGGCGGCGGCCGAACGCGCGCCGTGGTACCGCGGGCTGGGCCGGGCGCAGTGGCGCTCACTCGTCGCCGCGAACCTGGGCTGGCTGTTCGACGGGTTCGAGACGTACGCGCTGATCCTCACCGCCGGTACCGTCCTGCACCAGCTCGACCCGGGCGCGCCCGCCGGGCAGGTGTCGTTCCTGACCGGCGCGACCATCGCGGTCACGCTGCTCGGCTGGGGCATCGGCGGCATGCTCGGCGGCGTCTTCGCCGACTACTTCGGCCGCCGCCGCGCGCTGCTGGTCTCGATGGTCATGTACGCGGCGTTCACCGGCCTGACCGCGGCGTCCTGGTCCTGGGCGTCGTTCCTGGTGCTGCGGTTCGTCACCGGGTTCGCGCTCGGCTCGGAGTGGGGTACCGGTACGTCGCTGGTCGCGGAGATGTGGCCAGCGCACGCGCGGGCGAAGGCGGCCGGGTTCATGCAGTGCGGCCTGGGCCTGGGCTTCTTCATCGCGTCCTTCTGCTGGTACTTCGTCGCGCCGCTCGGCCCGTCCGCGTGGCGGTACATGTTCCTCATCGGCGTGCTGCCCGCGGTCTTCGCGCTCTGGCTGCGCCGTACGGTCCCGGAGTCCGAACGCTGGAAGGGGGCCCAGCGGCAGCGCTCGGACCTGCGGCAGCGCGACGCCGCCGAGCTGACCGACCACGAGCGCTCGTTCACCACGTTCACGCTGCGCGCCATCCTCGCCGACCCGAAGCTACGCCGGCTGACCATCCTCGGCTCGCTGATGTCCCTGGTCACCACCCTCGGCTGGTGGGGCATCTCGACGTGGGTGCCGGCGTACGTCGGCACCATCGCGGGCGGCGCCGGGCAGGACCCCGAGGCGTGGGCCAGCCGCGCCGGGATGATCTACAACGCGGGCGCCATCGCCGGGTACATCTCGTTCGGCTTCCTGGCCGACCGGTTCGGCCGCAAGCCCGCCGTCCTGCTGTTCTTCGGCGCGTCGCTGCTGCTCACACCGGTGCTGTTCCTGTGGACGCACAGCCTCGGGCTCGCCGTCGTGGTGCTCGTCGTCAACGGCTTCTTCACGCTCGGCCAGTACACCTGGATGCCGGTGTGGCTGCCCGAGCTGTACCCCACGCACCTGCGCGCCACCGGTGCCGCGTTCGTGTTCAACGCCGCCCGCTTCATCGCCTTCCTCGGGCCGCTGCTCGCCGGGGCGATCATCTCCAGCCTGGGCGGCTACGGGATCGCCGCCACCGTCGTCGGCCTGATCTACATCCTCGGCCTGGCCGTCGCCCCGCTGGTGCCCGAGACGCGCGGCGTGCGCCTCCCCGACAACTGACCGGAGGGACCCCCCATGTCCACCGTCTCCACCAGCCCGCCCGCGGGCGGCACCGCGACGGCGTACACCCGCCGCCAGGTCGGCCTGATCCTCACCTTCGCGTTCCTCGGCACGCTCTTCGACGGCGCCGAGCTGAACCTGGTCGGGTACCCGCTGGCCTACATCTCCGACACCCTGCACGTCGGCACCGTCGAGCTGATCCAGGTCGTCACGCTCCAGGGCTTCGCCTCGGTGGCCGGCGGCATCGCCTTCGGCTGGCTCGGCGACCTGATCGGCCGCCGCTGGACGTACACGCTGTCGGTGCTGCTGTTCGGCATCGCCGCGGTCGCCGGCGGCTTCGCCCCGAACTACCTGGTCTTCCTGCTCAGCCGGCTGCTGGCCGGCGTCGGCATGGGCGGGCTGTTCGGGCTGTCGTTCTCGATGTTCGCCGAGTGCTGGAAGACGTCCAAGCGCGGGCTGATGGGCGGGTCCATCCAGGCCATGTACTTCACCGGTGAGATCGTCACCGAGGGCGTCATCTACTTCTGCATCAGCGGGCTCGGCCCGTCCGCCGGCTGGCGTACCGGGTACGTGCTGATCGGCGCGGGCACCGTGGTGATCGCCGTACTGGCCGCGTTCCTGCTGCCGGAGTCCAAGGCGTGGCGGACGTACCAGACCGAGCTGCGCGCCGGGCGCCTGCCGGAGGAGCTGCGCCGCGGGAAGGTGCCGGTGGTGGACCTGTTCCGGCGCCGGTACGCGATGGGCACCGTCCTGTTCATCGTGGTGGCCACCGCCATGTTCCTCGGCACCAACTCGATGATCGCGTACCTGTCCACGTTCCTGATCAAGGTCGAGAAGGTCGGCCTGGGCACCGCGAGCGTGATCGTGCTGCTCGGTCTGGTGGTCACCGCGATCACGTACCCGATCGGCGGCGCGCTGTCCGATGTGATCAAGCGCAAGTGGGCGTTCTTCTGGTGCTGCGCGTTCGGCGTGATCGGCTTCGCGTGGTTCCTGGTCCTGGTGCTCACCGGGTCCGCGCACGTCGAGGCGGACTTCTGGGCGTACCCGACGTTCTGGGCGCTGATGCTGTGCGCGGGCGCGTGCGGCGGGTTCGGCGTCCTCGGGGTGTGGATGGCGGAGTTCTTCCCCACCCGTGTCCGCTCCACCGGGTCCAGCTTCAGCTACTACGCCGGGCGCGGCCTGGGCGCCGGGGTGTTCCCGCTGTTCGCGCTGACCGTCGCCGGCGGCTCGGTGCCGATGGCGCTGGCGCTCGGCGTGATCGGCCCGGTGGCCGGCGCACTGGCCTCGCTCGCCGCGCCCGACCACACCGGGCGGACCATCGAGGCGGTCGAGTGACCCGGCGGATCGTCGTCGGCATCTCCGGGGCCAGCGCGCCGCACTACGGCATCGCGCTGCTCCGTACGCTCCGGGACGTCGAGGACGTCGAGACCCACCTGGTCGTGTCCGCCGGGGCGCGGCGCACCATCGCGGTGGAGACCGACCTGACCGTCGCGGAGGTCGGCGCGCTGGCCGACGTCGCCTACCAGCCCGGTGACCTGGCCGCGCCGATCGCGTCCGGCTCGTTCCCGGTGGACGCGATGGTGGTGGCGCCGTGCTCGATGCGCACGCTGGCCGCCGTCGCGCACGGCCTGTCCGACACCCTGCTGACCCGCGCCGCGGACGTCGCCCTGAAGGAGCGGCGGCCGCTGGTGCTGGTCGCGCGGGAGACGCCGCTCAGCCTGGTGCACCTGCGCAACATGACCGCGGTGACCGAGGCCGGGGCGACGGTCATGCCGCCGGTGCCGGCCTTCTACCACGCGCCCGTCACCATCCAGGACCTGATCGACCACACCACCGGCAAGATCCTCGACGCGCTCGGCGTACCGAACGCGATGTTCAGCCGGTGGGGAGCGCCGTACGGATGAGGACGCGCTCGTCCTCGGGCAGGTCCGGTGAGGCGTGCAGCAGGTGCAGGACGGTGGTCAGCCGCTCCCGGTCGGCGCCGGCGTAGGCGGGGAGCAGGAGGGCCAGCGATCTGAGGTCGCGCCGGGCGCACAGGCGCTCGGCCAGTTCGCGTACCGGGTCCGCACCGGGTGCGCGCAGGCCGTCGACGATGGCGTACCGGGCCCAGTCGGTGTACGGGCCGGGCGGGAGCGTGTCGAGGTGGGCGGCGGCCTGCTCGTAATGGTGGCGGGCCCGTTCGGTGTCGCCGAGGTCGGCGTGCGCGCGGGCCAGGTTGAGGTGCAGGGACGGGTAGAAGGCCGCCACCCGGTCGTCGCCGACCTGGTCGGCGCGGGCCAGGCACTCGGCGTTCCAGAACCGGCGGTCCTCGGCGGTGTCCTGGTGGCGGGCCAGGTAGTGCGCGGCGACGCAGGCCTCGTAGTCGTCGCGGGCGGTCTCCCAGGCCTTGGTGAACAGGGCGTGCGCGTCTTCGGGGCGGCCCGCGACCTCGGCGCGCATGCCGTCGGTGCACAGGGCCACGATCGGGTTCTCCGGATCCATGGCGGCGAGCCTGGCGCTTCGAGCGGGTCGAAGGTCAAGCGATGAGTTCCGCGGGCGCGGCCGGTCTGTACGGGCGGGCAACGTAGGAGGAGGCCACGATGGTACGGCTGCGGGCGCACAACATCTCGATGTCGGTGGACGGCTACATGGCCGGACCGTCGCAGAGCCCGGACGATCCGCTCGGGGTCGGCGGGGAGCGGTTGCACGAGTGGGTGGTCGCCACCCGCACCTTCCGGGCCGTGCACGGCGGCGGCGAGGGCGGGACGACCGGCGTGGACGACGCGTTCGCCGCCCGCGCCGAGGAGAACATCGGCGCGACGATCATGGGCCGCAACATGTTCGGCCCCATCCGCGGGCCGTGGCCGGACGACGAATGGACCGGCTGGTGGGGGCCGAACCCGCCGTTCCACCACGACGTCTTCGTGCTCACCCACCATGCCCGTACGCCGGTCACGATGGACGGCGGCACCACGTTCCACTTCGTCACCGACGGCATCGAGTCCGCGCTGGCCCAGGCCACCGCGGCCGCCGGCGGCAAGGACGTCCGGCTCGGCGGCGGCGCCGCGACCATCCGGGCGTACCTGCACGCCGGGCTGCTCGACGAACTGGACCTGACCATCGTGCCGATCCTGCTCGGCGGCGGCGAGCGGGTGTTCGACGGCGCCGGCCCGGCCGGGTACGAATGCGTCGAGTTCACCGCGTCACCGGCGGTGGCGCACGTACGGTTCGCGCGGGCCGCTACAGGAACGCCGTGACGCGTTCGGCGACGCGGCCGGCCGTTTTGCCTTCCGGGCCGAAGTGGTTCAGGCCGTCCAGGGTCTCCAGGGTGGCCTGGGGGAGGACGTCGCGCAGGGCGGTGAAGTCCGCGCGGATCGGCGCGGCCGTACGGCCTCCGCAGAGGATCAGGGTCGGGGCGGTGACGGCCGCGAACGGGGCGAGGTCGCCGGCGTGCGCGGCGAGTTGCTCGTTCTCGGCCAGGTTGGCGCCCAGGAGCGGGCACATGCGCTGCCAGGACGGGCCGCGGTAGGCCATCCGCATGGTCAGCTTCAGGTACCAGTGCGGCATCTTCGCCACCATCGCCGGCGAACCCCGCTCACCGCGGATGTAGTGGGCGAACGCGCCGTACGGGTCGTTGGCGGCCAGGCGCTCGCGGTACGGGGCCATCCACGCGGTGGACAGCTTCTCGGCGGACACGCCGGGTTCGTACAGGGCGATGCGGTCGAAGAGGGCGGGGTCGCGGGCGGCCGTGAGGAGGGCCAGGCCGCCGTAGCTGTGGCCGAACGCCAGGCGGGCGCCGGTGTCGGACCCTAAGGCGTGGAGGTCGGCCACCTCTGAGTCCAGGGAGTAGCCGTCCCCCAGCGGGCCGCTGGCGCCGCGGCCGCGGCGGTCGACGAGGTGCACGGTGAAGGAGCCGGCCAGGGCCTCGGCGAGGGGGAGGTAGTCGTCGGCGGTGCGTAACATCCCGCCGACGACGAGGAGGCCGGGACCCGCGCCCATCGTCCGGTAGCCGATCGTCGTACCGTCGGCCGACTTCACCCGGTGTTCCGTGCTCATCGCGCTCCCTCTTTCTCAAGTCGCTCGAACGTCGCCAGCAGCCGGGCCGTGTACCCGGCGTACTCCTCATACGGGATCCCGCTGCGCTCCACGACGGCGGCCAGCCGATCCTCCAGATTCGCCTGGATCGCCGTGACCAGCCGCTTCCCCTCATCGGTCAGACTCAGCCTCCGCCGATTCCCACCCTCGGGATCGGCCCGCACATCAAGCAGCCCCGCCGCGGCCAACGCCCCCGCCATCCGGCTCACCGACGGCTCGGTAACCCCCAGCCGCCCCGCGAGCGCCCGCTGCGTAGCACTCCCCATCTCCCGCACCCGCGTGAGCACGAGATACCGCCGATACGAAACCCCATGCTCCGCCCGCAAAATCCGATCAGCCGCCCGATCAAGCCGAGCGGTAAGCCCATGCAGATCAAAGCTCAAGCGCCGTTCCATGGGACATAACTTAACATGCTAACTTAGCCTTGCAAGTACCCCCAGGCCGGAGCGAGGCCTTTGGCTTGGGCCGGCTGCGGGGTGCGGCCTTGGTCTAGTCGGGGTCGGTCAGGGCGTCCAGGGCGGTCAGGGCTACGTGGAGTTGGGTGCGGTCGGCGGCGTTGGAGAGGTCGGCTCCGCTGATGCGTTCGATCGTGCGGATGCGCTGGTAGAAGGCCTGGCGGGAGAGGCCGCCGCGTTTGGCGGCGGCGGAGATGTTGCCGGTTTCGGTGAGGTAGTGGCGGAGGGTGGTCAGGAGGTCGCCGCCGTGGCGGGCGTCGTGTTCGGTGAGGCGGCCGAGGCGGCGGCGGACGTAGGACTGGACGCGGGGGTCGTCGCGCAGGGCGTACAGCAGTTCCGGGAGGCCGATGTCGGCCTGGGTGTGCACGGGGCGATGCGACGTGCCGGGGCGGATCGCGTCGATGACCTGCTGCGCCTCGTGGAACGAGCGGGCCACGTCGGCCAGGTCGGCGACGCCGGGGCCGGCCGCGACCACGGTGCCGGGGCCCAGCTCCTCGGTGGCGAACCGGCCGATGCGGTGCGCGACCGGCTGCCACGCGGTCGTACGGGCCAGCGCGATCAGCACGCCGGTGACGTCCGCCGCGGTCGCGCCCACGATCGCCCGTACCCCGGACGCGGCCAGCTGCGCGGCCAGCCGGTCCGCGAACGCCTCGTCGCCGCCCCGGATCAGCAGCGCCAGCAGCCGGTGCCCGGTGGTGGGCAACCCGAGCGCCTCGGCCCGGTGCCGCGCGTCGGTGGCCGTACGGAACCGGCCGTCCACCAGGTCCCGCAGCGCCGTACGGTGCGCCTCGCGTTCCCACCGCGCGTACCCGGACAGCCGCGTCAGGTTCAGCGCGGCCGCCGCCCGGTCCAGCACCATGACGTGCTCGGGGCCGGTCACCGGGTCGGTCTCGTCGGGTACCAGGATCAGCCGGCCCCACCGCCCGCCGTTCCGCTCCAGCGGCGTGACCAGCCACTCCTCCGGCCCGCTCGCGCCGGTCGCGTCGGGCGTCGGCGTCGCGTGCGAGCGACGCGGCCACGCCGTGAGCACCTGACCGACCGGACGCCCGGCCGGTACGCAGATCACCGCCTGGTTGACCAGGTTCTCCACGACGATCGGGCATCCGGTCAGCTCGGCGGCCGCCTCGGCGATCTCCTGCGCCGGGGCGCCGCGCAGGGTGAGCGCGCTGAACGCGTCGTTGATGCCCTGCGAGCGGCGCAGCAGCTCGCCCTGCGCGTCGAGGATCAGCGCGTGCACGGTCTGGGTGATCTCGATGAACCGCACGCCGCGGCCGAGCACGATGAGCGGCAGGTCGCGGTCGCGGCAGGCGTGTATAAGGGCGTCCGGCGCTCGCTGGTACCGGCGGCCGAGCTCGAAGACCAGGCCGGCCGCGCCGACGTCGGCGAGCTGGTCCACGTAGTCGCGGACCAGCGCCGGGTCGTCGACCTGCGGCATGCCGGTGGTGAGCATCAGCTCACCGCCTTCGAGGAACGAGGCCGGATCGAGCAGCTCGGTGACGTGCACCCAGCGCACCGGCCGCGCCAGCCGCCCCTCCCCGGCCAGCACCTCCGGCTGCCCGGCCGTGATCACCGGAAGCGCGAGGACGTCGGCGATGGTGACGGAGCGCACCGGGTTGTCCCGCATATCGGATCACTCTCGCGTACGGCTCGTCACCTGCGCAAACCTGGCACGCTCCCGGCCGCACCGCGCAAAACGGCGCCCCGCCGGGCACCCACACCGAAAATCGGTCTCGCGCCAGCGAGGCCGCTTCAACGCGCAGGGCAGGCGCGGGAGGCGCGGGTGCGTGGGCTCACGGCTGGCGGGTGATCAGGTCGGCCGCCGCCGCGATCGGCGACGTGCGGCGGCGGCCGGTCGCCTCGTGGCGGTCGGCCAGGCGGTACGCCGCGTACAGGCCGCGTACGCCCAGCCAGCGCAGGGGTTCCGGTTCCCAGGTGCCGGGGTGGTGGTCGACCCAGGGAAGGCGGGTCAGGTCGGTGTCGCGCTTGAGGACCAGGTCGGCGAGCGTACGGGCGGCCAGGTTGGTGGACGTGACGCCGTGGCCGACGTACCCGCCAGCCCAGCCGAGGCCGGACGCGCCGTCCAGGCCCACCGTCGCCGACCAGTCGCGCGGTACGGCCAGCACGCCGCACCAGCCGTGCGCGACCGCGGTGCCGCGCGTCGCCGGGAACATGGCGCGCAGCGTCGCCACCAGCTCGGCGGCGGTCCGCGCGTCCACCCGGCCGTGGTCGTCCGTACGGGACCCGAACCGGTACGGCACCCCGCGCCCGCCGATCGCGATCCGGTCGTCGTGCGTGCGCTGCGCGTACATGTGCCCGTGCGCCGTGTCGCCGAGCGTGGCCCGCCCGGCCCAGCCGACCACGTCCCAGAAGGACGCGGGCAGCGGCTCGGTGACGATCATCGAGCTGTTCATCGGCAGCCACGTGCGCCGCTCCCCGGCCAGGCTCGCGGTGAAGCCCTCGGTGGCGCGCAGCACGTACGGCGCCCGTACGGTGCCGCGCGGCGTCACCGCCCGCCCCGCCTCGATCCGCTCGACCGGCGTGTTCTCGTACAGCGTCACGCCCATCCGCTCGACCACCGAGGCGAGACCGCGGACCAGCAGCGCGGGCTGGACGCGCGCGCAGTGCGGCGTGTACGCGGCGGCCACCGTGCCGGCCACCCGGATGTGCGCGGCGGCCTCGTCCGCGGACAGCAGCGCGACCTCCGGCATCCCCCACGCGTGGTCGGCCTCGGTCTTGTGCCGCAACCGTGCCGCCTGCGCGGGCCCGCGCGCCACCCGCAGCGTGCCGCCCTTCACGATGTGCGCGTCGATGCCCTCGCGCTCGGCGACCCCGATGACCTCGTCCACCGCGTCGTTCATCGCCCGCTGCCAGGCCAGCACGGCGTCGCGGCCGCGGGCCTTGGCCATCCGCTCGCGGCCACCGGGGATCAGCCCGGACAGCCAGCCGCCGTTGCGCCCGGACGCGCCGAACCCGGCGAACTCGGCCTCCAGCACGGTGATCCGCAGGGACGGGTCGGCGCGCTTGAGGTAGTACGCCGTCCACAGCCCGGTGAACCCGGCGCCGACCACGCACACGTCGGCGTCGCGGTCGCCGGGCAGGCCGGGGCGCGGGTCGGGCACGCCGTCGTACCAGTGGGAGATCCGGCCGTTGATGGCCACGATCGGTCCTTTCTTCCGGGGTTCAGCAGTCCAGGAGCGGGGGCAGCTGGGAGAGGTCGCGGATCTCGTCGTACGGCTGGAAGGCGGGCGAGCCGGGGAAGCCGTACCGGTTCACCCACACGCGGCGCATGCCGGCGGCGGCGTACCGCTTGGTCGGCATGATGTCGTACTCCCAGCCCTGCGCCGCGTGGATGATGTCCGCCGGCTCCCGCCCGACGGCCTTGATCATGTACTCGAAGGCCTCGGGCCGCGGCTTGTACGCGCCGGCCTGCTCGGCGGTGAGCACGTGGTCGAAGTCCACGCCGATCGCGTCCACGGCGTACTGGATGAGGTCGTCCTCGCTGTTGGAGATGATCGCGATGTCGTACTTCTCCTTCAGCCGCCGCAGCGCGTCCGGGACCTCGCTGAACGGCACGAACCTCTTGACCGCCTCGACCAGCGCCTCGCCGTCCTCGTCGCGGTACTCCAGGCCGTGCAGCAGCATCAGGTTCCGCAGCGTGCGGCGCAGCACCTCGCGGTACGGCAGGTAGTCGTTGAACACGACGCCCTGGAAGCGCATCACGTACGCGTCGTAGTGGAACCGTTCGGGGTCCACGCCGACCTCGGCAAGCCGGTCCTTGACGATCTCGTGGGTGGCGGTCTTGGTGTCGAAGTTGAGCAGCGTGCGGTAGCAGTCGAAGGTGACGATCTTGCGCATGGGTCTCCAGTCGTACGGGTGCGGTCAGGCCCGGTCGCTGGCCGCGGCCAGGCTCAGGTTCTTGGTCTCGGGGGCCATCCAGACCGACACGGCCAGCCCGATCACGGTGATCACCAGGCCGACGGTCAGCGTGCCGCTGATGCCGAGGCCGGCGGTGGCGGCGGGCAGCAGGAACGTGCTGAGCGCCGAGCCGACGCGGCTCATGGCCGTGGCGATGCCCACGCCGGTGGCCCGCAGGTCGGTGGGGAACAGCTCGCTCGGGTACACGAACTGCAGCCCGCTGGCGGCGGCCTCGAAGAACTGGAACGCCGCGAACAGGCCGATCACCAGCGCCGCGATGTGCAGCGGGAACACGATCAGCGCGCCGAGCGACAGCACCATCCCGGCGAAGCTGCCGATCAGCAGCGGGCGGCGGCCCATCCGGTTCACCACGAACAGGCTGAGCGCGATGCCGATCACCGCGAGCGTGGTGACGATGGCCGACCCGCCGAACGTCTCGTCCACGCCGAACGCCTTCAGCATCTGCGGCTGGAACGAGCGCAGCGCGAACGCCGGCGCGACCTGGCAGATCCAGAACACCGAGCAGAAGATCAGCGGTACGGCGTAGCCGCGGCGGAACACCTCGACCAGGTTCGACATGCCGGACCCGCGCCGTACGGACGCCTTCTCGGTGCCCAGCTCGCTGGTGTCCACGTTGGTGCCGAAGTACTTGTGCACGATGGCGCGGGCCTTGTCCAGCTCGCCGCGGGCGGCGAGCCAGCGCGGCGACTCCGGGATGCCGCGCCGCATCAGCATGAAGAGCACCGCCGGTACGGCACCGGAGGCGAGCATCCACCGCCAGCCGTCCGGGGTGGACTGCAACAGCCAGCCCACGTAGAAGCTGACGCCGTACCCCACCCACCAGGCCAGCACGAGGCCGGACAGCGCCGGGCCGCGCAGCTTCTGCGGCACCAGCTCGGTGGTGAGGGCGGACGCGATCGGGTAGTCCGCGCCGATGGCGACGCCCACGAACAGCCGCAGCACGACGAGCTGCCACGGTTCGTGCACGAAGAACTGGAGCACCGAGCCGACCACGAACGCCAGCAGGTTCAGCATGTACATCAGGTGCCGGCCGATGCGGTCGGTGATCGGGCCGAAGACGGCGCCGCCGAGGAACACGCCGACGAGCACGGAGCTGGCGACCAGGCCGCTCCACAGCTCGTTCACGCCGAGGTCCGGCGTGAGCAGGGGAAGCGCGACCGCGATGATGCCGAGCAGGTAGCCGTCGCAGAACGGCCCGCCCATGGCCACGGCGACGATGCGCCGGTGGAAGCGGTTGACCGGCGCGTCGTCCATGCTCGTCGGGGCGGTGGTCTGAGTCATGCGCAGCCTCCAGGGGGGGTCGAGGGGGCCGACGGGATGGCGATCACCTTCCGGCACGAAGAAACCGCACGTCAATGTGCATGCTGTACCGCTGGGACGGCGCGGCTTGACACTCTGTCCACGGCTGGACGGACTGTCCACACGCGGGGCGGCGGAGTGCACAGGGTGTGCGTTGACGTACCGGCCGGGCGCCCCGAGGGTGGATCCGCCACCCGCGTTCCCCCTGTTCGGAGGTGCCTTCGTGCCCGTACGCCTGGTCGTGCTGCACCGCGGGGTGCTGCCGCCGAACGCCGAGTGGATCGACCGTACGGTCGAGGCGCGGTACGTGACCGAGGACGAGCTGCCCGCCGCGCTGCCCGGGGCGGACGCGCTGCTGGCCTGGTACTCGGTGTCCACCGCGGTGGCCGGGGCGTGGCCGCGGGACCCGGCGCGGGCGCCGCGGTGGGTGCACGTCAACGGGTCCGGCGTGGACCCGTTCCTGTTCCCCGGCGTGGTCGGCGACCCGGACGTGGTGCTCACCAACGCGCGCGGCGTGTACGACCGGGCCATCGCCGAGTACGTGCTTGGCTTCGTGCTGGCGATGGCCAAGGACCTGCCCGGCATGATCGAGCACCAGCGGCGTAAGGAGTGGCGGCCGCGGGACAGCGAGTCCATCGGCGGGCGCACCGCGCTCGTCTGGGGCACCGGGCCGATCGGCCGGGCCACCGCCCGGATGCTGCGCGCCGTCGGCATGCGGGTGTACGGCGCGGGCCGCCGCGCCATCGTCGAGGACGCGGACTTCGGTACGGTGCACGGCCCGGACACGCTGCCGTCCGCGCTGGCCGAGGCCGACTACGTGGTGCTGGTGGCGCCGCTCACCGCGCGGACGCGCGGCATGGTGGACGCCCGTACGCTGGCCGCGATGAAGCCCGGCGCGCGGCTGATCAACGTCGGCCGGGGCGCGCTGGTCGACGAGGACGCGCTGATCGACGCGCTGGCCGGCGGCCGGCTGCTCGGCGCCGCGCTCGACGTGTTCGCCACCGAGCCGCTGCCGCCCGGCTCACCGCTGTGGACGATGCCCGGCGTGCTCGTCTCCCCGCACACGGCCGGCGAGGTGCAGGGCTGGCGGACCGTGCTGGCCGAGCTGTACGCCGACAACCTCCGGCGGTACCTGGCCGGCGAACCGCTGCGCAACGTGGTGGACAAGGAGCGCGGGTACGTACCCTGACTCCACCGATCGGTGGAGGGCGGATTCCACCGCGGTCCCGGCGGATCGGGCGATGTGCCGCGGGGTGCCGTACGGCGACGCTGGCGGCATGAACCCACGCACCCTGAAACTGCTGGCCGGCGGCTATCTCGCGGTCAACCTGGCGACGGTGGTGGCCATCGTCGCCATGCGGCACGACACCGCCCTGGTGACCGACGCCGTGTGGACGCGCGGCACCCTCGTCGCCATCAGCTCCGTGCTGACGTACCTGTTCGCCGCGCAGGCGGCCCGCGGCAACGGCCGCGGGTACCTGCGGCTGCGGATCGTCGCGCTGATCCAGCTGGTGGCGATCGTGACCATCATCGCCGTGCCCGGCGCGTTCCCGCTGTGGATGAAGGTCGAGCAGGGCGTGTGCGGGCTGCTGCTGCTCGGCCTGCGGCCCTGGTCGCGGCTAGATTTGACGCGTGTCCGCTCCTAAGGCGTCTCCGGTGGTCTTCATCGTGCCGTACGCCCTGCTGGGGATCCTGGCCGTGATCACCTCCGCGGAGAAGAGCGGCCCGGGGCTGCTGACCGACCTGGGCCTCTGCGCGCTGGCCGCGGTGTGGATGCTGATCCCGCTGCTGGCCACGTGGTGGGCACGGCCGTGGGTCCGGACGCTGTTCTTCACCGTGCTGCTGGCGATCACGGCGGTACTGGTGGTCCGGGACTCCTGGTTCGGGTTCTTCGTGGTCGCGCTGTACGTCTACGCGTTCCGGTCGCTGCCCTGGCCGGGGCGGCTGGCCGGGGTCGCCGGCGTGGCGGTCCTGGCGGGCGTCGCGCAGGGCGCCGGGATGGACCGGGCGACGCCGTTCGACCTCGCCTTGTACGGCGCGGTCCTGCTGGCGAACGTGCTGCCCATGTGCGCCTTCACCTGGTTCCTGCGCCGGTTCCAGCAGCAGCACGATGAGCTGCGCGAGGCGCACCGGCGGCTGGAGGCCAGCCTGGCGGAGAACGCCGAGCTGGCCCGGGAGGCCGGGGTGCGCGACGAGCGGCAGCGGATGGCCCGGGAGATCCACGACACGCTCGCCCAGGGGCTGACCGGCATCGTCGCCCAGCTCCAGGCGGTCGAGCGGCCCGACCGGCATGTCCTGACCGCGACGCAGCTCGCCCGGGAGAGCCTGGTGGAAGCACGGCGGTCGGTGGAGGCGCTGCGCCCGGAGGCGCTGGAGACCGCGCGGCTCGGCGAGGCGCTCGCGTCCGTCGCGGAGCGGTGGTCCGTACGGCACGAGGTCCCGGTGCAGGTCACCACGACCGGCACGGTCCGCCCCGTACGCCCGGACGTCGAGGCCGCGCTGCTGCGTACCGCGCAGGAGGCGCTGGCGAACGTGGCCAAGCACGCCGCGGCCGGGCGGGTGGGCGTCACCCTGTCGTACCTGGACGGAGAGGTGGCGCTGGACGTGCGGGACGACGGCACGGGCTTCGACCCCGGCGTCACCGGCGACGGGTTCGGGCTGGTCGCGATGCGGCAGCGCATCGAGGGGCTGGCCGGCAGACTGCAGATCGAGTCGGAGCCGGGCGCGGGGACGGGGATCTCCGCCTGCGTTCCGGCCGTACCAATGGAGGCGCGGACATGATCCGGCTGCTGATCGCCGATGACCATCCCGTGGTGCGCGACGGGCTGAGCGCGATCTTCACCCGGGAGCCCGGGTTCGAGGTGGTCGGCGAGGCGGCGGACGGGGCCGAGGCGGTCCGGCTGGCCCGCGAGCACGCGCCGGACGTGGTGCTGATGGACCTCCGCATGCCCGGCACCGACGGCATCACCGCGATCACCGAGCTGGTCCGGCTCGGCTCGCCCGCGCGCGTCCTGGTGCTGACCACGTACGACACCGACGCCCACGTGCTGCCCGCCGTCGAGGCCGGCGCCACCGGCTACCTGCTCAAGGACGCGCCGCGCGATGACCTGCTGCGCGCCGTACGGGCGGCCGCGCGCGGCGAGGCGACGCTGGCGCCGTCGGTGGCGGCCCGGCTGATGAACCGCGTGCGTACGCCGGACACCGGGCCGCTCAGCAAGCGCGAGCGCGAGGTGCTCGAACTCGTCGCGGCCGGCAACACCAACCGCGCGGCCGCCGCCCACCTGTTCATCACCGAGGCCACCGTGAAGACCCACCTGCTCAGCATCTACGCCAAGCTCGGCGTCAACGACCGGGCCGCCGCCGTCGCCGCGGCCTACAGTCAGGGGCTGCTGAGCAGCTGACCCTCGTTGACGGCGTGGTCCGGCCGGGTGCCTTCCAGCGCCTGACGGGTCTGGTGCGCCGCGGCCAGCGACATCTCGCGCCGTACGTCACCGACGGCCGAGCCGAGGTGCGGGGTGAACATGGTGTGCGGGTGGGTGCGCAGCCGGTCGGGGATGTTGCGCGGCCGGTCCGGCAGCGCCCAGTCCTCCAGCTCGAAGACGTCCGCCGCGTAACCGGCCAGGCGGCCGTCGTCCAGCGCGGCCAGTACGGCGGCCTCGTCGACCACCGAGCCGCGGCTGATGTTCACCAGGTACGCGCCCGGGTGCACGTCCTTCAGCGCCCACAGGCCGACCAGGTGCCGGGTCTTCCACGACAGCGGCACGGTGAGCACGATCAGCTCGCTCTCGGCCAGCACCGTCGCCACGTCGGCCTGCTCGGCGCCCAGCGCGCGCTCCTCCTCGGGCGTCATCCGCACCGGGTCGGCGTACCGCAGGCGGGCCGGCTCGAAGGCGGCCATCCGCTTGCCGACCGCGCGGCCCATCCGGCCCATGCCGATGATGCCGATCTCGGTGCCGCTCAGCCCGGTGCCGTACAGCATCGGCCGCCAGCCCGCGAAGCCGCCGCCGCGCACCACCGCGTCGCCGATCCGCAGCCGGCGCATCAGCCCGATGGCCAGGCCGACCGCCAGCTCCGCGGTGGGCGCGGTGAGCAGGTCGGGCAGGATCGTCACCCACACGCCGTGCCGCGTGCAGGCCGCGACGTCGATGTTGTCGTAACCCTTCAGCGTGGCGCTGACCACCCGGAGCCGCGGGCAGGCGTCGAGCAGCTCCTCGTCGACCAGGTCGGCCATGCAGGTGATCAGCGCGTCCGCGGTGTGCGCCCGCGCGATGACCTCCTCGCGCGGCCACACGCCCTGCGCTTCCGTCGGTGCCCAGACCGTGGCGAACTCCGAAAGGAACTCCATCACTTCCGGGTGCACCCAGTGCGTGACCACCACTTCAGGACGGGACATCCAGCACCATCCCATCGTCCGCCGTCTCCCAGCCGCTGAGGTCCGCGTCCAGCGCGGTGGGGGACAGATGCGTGAGCACCAACCTGCGGCAGGTCAGCCGGTCGCGGTGCGCGGCCAGGCTGCCGAGGTCGAGGTGCCATTTCACCGGGGCCGGGGCGTAGCCCTCGCAGAGGAAGACGTCCGCGCCGTCCGAGGCGTCGATCAGCGCGTCCGTCCATTCCGTGTCGCCCGAGTACGTGACCGTGGCGGCGCCGTCGTCCACCCGCAGCGCGTACGCCGGGGCGCCGGAGGCGTGCCGCACCTCGTACGGCGTCACCGTGACGCGGCCGGTGTCGTACGGCTTGCGGTCGGCGTGCTCGCGTACGTGCAGCGCGAACCTCCGCCGTACGCCGCTCGATCCCGGGAAGGCCGCCTCCATGGCGGCGGCCAGCCGCTCCTCGGTGCCCGGCGGGCCCACCACGGTCAGATCGGTGGTCCGCCGCCGGAACTGCCCGTCCAGGATCAGGAACGGCAGCCCGCCGAAGTGGTCCGCGTGCAGGTGGCTGACCAGGACGGTCTCGACCGCGTTCGGATCGAACCCCTGCCGGCGCAGCGCGACCAGGCTCGTCGCCCCACAGTCCACAAGGGTGTGCGCGCCGAGCGCGATGCAGGTCTGGAAACGCCCCCCAGACCCGAACGCGTCGCCGCTGCCCACGACCGTGATCCGCACCGCCACACCTCCACGCTGATCGTGGCGCGCCGGGCGCCCCGGCGGTAGCACCGAGTTGCCTTGGACCTCATAGCCTACGTCTATGTGCCGAAGGGGACCCGGGCGATCCGCTCCCAGTCCCACCCGGTGCCCTGCCCGTACCGCACGCCGAGCAGCTCAACCTCGCCGATCCGGTACGCCACGGACCCCAGCCCGCGCAGCACCTCCCGCAACGACCCCGGCTCGGCGTCCCCGTAGGCATAGCCCACCGACATGTGCGGCGCCCCCGGTCCCGGCCCCAGCGCCGCGTCCCCCCGTACGGCCCGCACCCCCGCCCGGATCCGCTCCCGCAGCTCGTCGAGCGCGTCCCCCGGACGGACGTCCAGCACCACCCCGCCGTCCGTCACCAACGGCGGCCCCAGCCGTACGCCGACCGCCCCACTCCCGGCCAGCTCCCGCCGCAGTCCCCCGGCCAGCGCCGCCCGCTCCGCGGTGCCGATCCGGTCCGCGTCGGCGTCCACCACCATCTCCAGCGTGACGTGCA
>Ga0164243_10004061_pt1 | contig 23113 bp, 22 predicted proteins | sample OricompcompostOP_FD_108781 | JGI IMG/M metagenome (GOLD analysis project Ga0164243, IMG submission 108781) | Organic Plus compost microbial communities from Emeryville, California, USA - Original compost - Organic plus compost (OP) | ecosystem: Engineered > Solid waste > Mixed feedstock >...
GTGAGGTTGGCCGGGTCCTTTACATAGGCGGCCGGCGTGAGCCACGGTCCCATCGGCGCGCCATCCTCGAAGCATTTCTGGCCGATCCAGTCGTAGACAAAGATCGAATTCTCGCGCTTCATCAGGTCGCGCGCCGAAAGATCATTGACGATCAGATAGCCGGCCACAGCGCTCAGCGCGTCAGCTTCCGAAATGTTGCGGGTCGGACGGCCGATGACAACGCCGAGTTCGGCTTCCCAATCGACCTGCTTGGAGAAATGCGGCAGCCGCGCCGGCGCGCCATTGCCGATGATCGAACCCGCAGCCGTCTTCAGGAAGAACCATGGCTCCGGCGCCTTTTCCATCACCGGTGTTTTGCCTGTGGTGCGCTTGGCAACCTCGGACATTTCTTCGAGGTGATCCCAGTAATTGGCGCCCGCGCAATAAAAAGCGCCGGGATAGAGGACCGGCGCCAGCATCGTCACGCTGGCAACATCAACGCTTTTGTCGGCGAAGGCCTCGGAATCGACCGCGCTGACGATCCGACTATGCGTATCATCCCATGCACGCAGCGCGTCCATCACCGAACGAAATTCCGGCCCCAGAATAGTCTGCAATGAAACGATGCGGCCCGCGGCCAGCACGCCGCCCTGCGGCTTACCCTGATCACCAGCATAGCTGACCAGCCGATATCCGGCTTCCATGCGTACCCTCCCAGAGAACAGTCTTTTTATTGTTTAGTACTGTACTGTACGTTACAGTGACTCTGCGGAAGGACGCAATCGTAATTTTCGTGCGCGCACCCGCCTTAACGCCGGAATTGGTAAACCTTATGTCTCTTCAGCCGACCAAGTTGCGTGCTGCATCGCAACGCACACGCAAGCCATCCGGAACGGCAAAGCCGGAAACTGCCGAGCAGCGACGCAACCGCATCATCCGTGCCACCGCTCCGCTGTTTCTCAAGAAGGGCTATGACAATGTTACGATCGACGACATCATCGGGGTCGTTGGTGGTTCGAAAGCCACGATCTATGCGTGGTTCGGCGGCAAGGAAGGTTTGTTTGACGCGGTCGTCCGTCAGAAGTGCGAGGCGGTGACGCTAAACATCGATATCGATGCCGAAGGCAGCCTCGAGCAACAATTGACCGCCATCGGGCATTCCTTTCTCGCCACGGTATTGAGCCCGCCCATTCTCGAATTCCATCGGCTGATGGTGTCAATTGGTCACACCTTCCCGGAGACCAGCAGGCTATTTTTCAAGACCGGCCCAATGTCGGCCTATCAGCTCGTCGCCTCCTGGATCGAAAAGAACCAAAAAGAAGGACGGCTCGATCAGGAAGATCCGTATCGGCTGGCGGTACTCTTTCTGGATATGCTGATCGGCGAGCATCAGCTGGGCTGGCTGACCGGAATGCCGCGTGCGATACGCCGCGACAAGATCGACGAGACTGTGCGCATTGCGGTCAAGGTCTTCCTCGGCGGCTGCGCGAAGCGCTAGTTGCATTGAGCGTACGAGGGCCGGCACTCACGCCCGTCTTCTGCCTGGTTTGATACGGCGATCGGAACCTCATCTCGTCGTCAGGGCTTAAACAAGTGTTTATGCCCTAGCAGGAGACCATCATGGCAAAGAAAAGCTGGCAGCGCCCCGGCTCGCCGATCGGACGCAAGGGACCGCGCAAAGCCAACCCGAGCTATCGCCGCCGTTCTGGCGAGCCGTGGGAAAGCGACGAGGTGAAACAGCTGAAGGCCCTGGCGAAGCAGAATACGCCCACCGGAGTGATGAGCCTGAAACTGCAGCGCCCACCAGCCGCCATCCGCAGCAAGGCGCAGCGCGAGGGCATCTCGCTTCGTCCCGCAAATCGCTCCCCCTATTCCAGACGGAAGGCCTCGTGATGGCGAAAGACAAAGGCGACAGCGAAACGAACGAGCCGTGGAAGCTGCCGGGCCAGTCGTCGCAGCAGCCTGAGCAGAAGCCACCGCCTAAGCGTGAACGCGACCAGGGCGACAACAAAACAGCGTGACTTGAGCAGCCAGACCAGCGTCTGGCTGCTTTGTCGTCAGACTGCGTCCATCCGCCGCCTGATGCGCCGAAACGGATTCGTCCAGCTGTCGTTTTAATCCGCAAGGAGACGCGGATTGGTTCGATGACGGCTTGGATTGTGATACTTGCCCTGCTCGCCGTGAGCGCCGGTTATGACGCCCCTTCTGCACTGGCACAAAGCCCAAGCGCAGAAACTGCACCCAACCGGCCTGAGCGCCATGAAGCGCCAGACGAACGTGGCCATAACCAGGGTGACGATTCCGGCGATAGGTCCACCGACGCCGCAGCTTCTGACATCGAGCGGGAAATCACTGGCAGCGGCGAGGTGGTCGACAACATCAATTCTGATTCAGAATATGCCACCGGCCGCGATCTGGAGGGGCCACCGGCGCAATTCCCGGCGGCGAAGACGCCGCAATAGACCTGCGCAATAGAGCTGCGACCTGTTTTAGTCGCATAGACCTGCAAAAGGGGAGCAACGTACTCCCCTTTTGCACTCGAATCTCGTGGTCAGGCCCTACGGGTGGGCGTCCGGCGCGCCGGGCTGCTGCCCGCCATGAAACTCTGCGCCGCGGTTGCCACCACTTCCATCACCGCTGATTGCGCACTGGCCATCGCCGCCTTACCCATGGCCTTCTTGCCGCGATTGGATGCCATCAGCGCTGCCGCCGCAGCGCCGGCCGCGGCCAGCACGATGTCGGCGAGAAGCTTTCGGCCTGCCGGGCTTTCAAAGAAAGACGTGAGTATCGAGGTGTCCAACAATCCCGAAGACTTCTTCGCGGTCTTGTTCGCGGTCTTGCGCTTTTTGGCCATCGCCGTGCTCCATAAACAGCGTGCAAACTGATGGCGTTGCAATAAGTTCCATTGATCGCCGTCGCGCGATCGCGAAATTCCCTATCGCGTCGACGATGATGCCGTTCGGATCGCCTGCCACACACGCGCCGGCGTCAGCGGCATATCGAGATCGGCGACGCCGAGCGGTCGCAACGCGTCGAGCACCGCGCCGACAATTGCCGCTGGCGCTGCGATGGTGCCCGCTTCGCCGCAGCCTTTTGCCCCGAGCGGATTATGCGAGCAGGGCTGGGTCTCTTCAAACGCCGACTTGAACATCGGCAGATGACTTGCGCGCGGCAATGCATAGTCCATGAAGGAGCCGCTGAGTGCCTGGCCCGATTGGGGGTCATAGGCGATATGTTCGAGCACGGCCTGACCAAAGCCCTGTGCGACGCCGCCATGCACCTGCCCGGTCGCGATCATCGGATTGATGACGGTGCCGACATCATCCACGGCGCAATAGCGCTCCAGCGTCACAACACCGGTTTCGCAATCGACCTCGACCTCGCAGACATGCACGCCATTGCTGAACGCGAAGGCTTTCGGGTCATAGACCGCGATGTCCTGCAAGCCCGGCTCCAGACGATCGAGCGGATAATGATGCGGGATATAAGCTGCGCGGGCGACTTCGGCGAGCGTCACGCCATGATTGGTGCCGGCGACAACAAAGCGTCCATCCTTGAACTGGATATCACTGTCGGTCGCCTCCAGGAGATGCGATGCGATCAGACGGCCCTTCTGGATAATCTTGTCGGCCGCCACAGCCAGCGCCGATCCCCCGACAGCGATGCTGCGCGAGCCGAATGTCCCGGTGCCATACGGTACAATATCGGTATCGCCCTCGACAATCTCGATCTGGCTAACCGGGATGCCAAGCCGGGATGTCAGAATCTGCGCCATTGTTGTTGCATGGCCCTGACCATGATTATGCGTGCCCAGCCTGACGCGCGCGCTGCCATCGGGCTCCATCGTAATCGAAGCGGTTTCGAAAAAGCCGGCCCGCGCCCCGAGCATGCCGGCAAAGCCGGACGGTGCGACGCCGGATGATTCCACGAAACAGGCGATGCCGATGCCACGCCGCCGGGCGCGTTGCTCAGCCGCTTCTTTGCGCTTCTCCACGCCATCGTAATCGGCGAGTTCAAGCGCACGCGCGAACACTTTTGGGAAATCGCCGCTATCGTAGCTCGGCCCGATCGGCGTCTGGTACGGCATGACGCCGGACGGGATGAGATTGCGGCGGCGTATTTCGGCCGCGCTGAGACCCAGGGCGGCGGCGGCGCGATCGGCAAGCCGCTCCAGCACGTAGCAGGCTTCCGGCCTTCCGGCGCCGCGATAAGCATCGGTCGGTACCGTGTTGGTGAAGACGCCAGTGCATTCGACAAAGATCGCCGGCGTGCGATAGACGCCGGCCAGCAGCGCCGTATAGATCGCGCTCGGGATCGCCGCACCGAAGGTCGAAACATAAGCGCCGACATTGGCGATGGTCCTCACCCGCAGCGCGAGGAAGTGTCCCTCCTCATCCAGCGCCAGTTCAGCATGCGTTGCATGATCGCGCGCCTGGTAATCCGACAGAAAACTCTCGCTCCGGCTCGCGACCCACCGCACCGGCTGGCCTGTCTTCAACGCTGCCCAGGCGATGACGGATTCTTCGGGATAGAGCTTGCCTTTGTAACCGAAGCCGCCGCCGACATCCGGTGCTATCACCCGCAGCTTGGCTTCGCTCATATTGAGCTGCTCGGTGACGAGACGGCGGATGTGGTGCGGCACCTGCGTGGTACTGTAGAGGGTCAGCTTGTCGAAGTCATTTGGCGGCAAGACTGTCACCGCGCGCGGTTCGATCGCTGCGCCGCCGATGCGATGATTGATCAGATCGATCTCGACAACATGCGCTGCGGCAGCAAAGCCGGCTTCAACTCTGCCTGCATCGCCGCGCACCCAACGAAAGCAGGTATTGGTCGACGCGCATGCATGCAATTGCGGCGCATCCGGCGCCATCGCCAGCAGTCCATCGGTAACGCTCGGCAGCGGTTCGTAATCCACCGCTACCAGCTCAGCCGCATCCTGCGCGGCCGTCAGCGTGTCGGCGATGACAATCGCGACGGGCTCGCCGACATGGCGCACGATGTCTCGCGCCAGCGCAAAGCGCGGCGGCTCCGCCATCGGTGTTCCATCCGGCGACTTGATCGCCCACATCGCCCGCATTGGACCAATGCCATCGCCTGCCATATCCGCGCCGGTGAACACGGCGACAACGTTTGGTGATCCCCGAGCAGCAGCCACATCAATAGCTCGTAACCGGGCATGCGCGTAGCTGGAGCGAACGAACACCGCGTGCCGCGCACCTGGGATGTGCAGATCGCTGACGAAACGCCCCTGCCCTGTCAGGAAGCGCGGATCTTCCACCCGCTTGACCGGCGTCCCGATGCCCTCCGCCGCCGCAACGGACAAAGCAGAAACCGCATCCTCGGGCGAAAGGCCAACCATATCGCCCTATTGCATTTCTTCGCGCAGGACGTCGAGCTTCTCGAACACCACCTTATCCGACACGATGAAGAGATCGGCGTCGCCTTCCAGCGCCTGATGGCTCGCCCAGGACCAAGAGGGAATGGTGAACACGTCGTTGGTCGTCCATTCGAAAGTCTTGTCGCCAATGGTCGAGCGGCCCGAACCCGAAACGACGAGGCAGATCATGCTATAGGCGCCGCGCTTCGGCCGCGTGGTCACGCCTTTCGGCAGCCGCATCGCATAGCAATCGAGCGTGGACATCACCGCACCGCCGGTTTCCGGATTGATGTAGCGAAGGAGCTTCGCCCCATCCTTGCCGGCGGGAATGTCCGACAAAGCCTGGCGCGTCACCTCACCGGCATAATGATATTTCGGTGAGCTCGGCTCGCGGGGCGGCGCATCGGCGAGCGACAGACCGGATGCGCGCCAGCGGCGCTCGTCGCCTTCATCGACCTTCCAGAACTCTTCGTCCTTCGGATTGCCGGGCTCGAAGAAATGCGCATTCAGTCCGCGCAGCAGCGGCATGTTGGCCGCGTCAAACCAGATGATGCGGTTCTGGCTCGGATTGATATGGCCGTGCCAAGCCATCGGCGGCGTCAGGATCAGATCGCCGCTTCTCATCTCGCAGCGGCGGCCGTTGACGATGGTGGCGGCACCGTCGGCCTGCGTTGCGAAACGGATCGCCGCCCCGGTATGACGATGCGGCCTAGCCTGATCGCCCGGCTCCAGCACCGTGAAGGCGCCGAGCATGGTGCCGGTCGTCGCCGTTTCCTGCCCGAAATTGGGATGCGACATGATCAGCGCGCGGCGCTCGATATCGCCGATTGCGACCTCTTTCACCGAGCGATGCAGGAAGCCTTCGGTGTCCTTCCACGGCCAGTGATAGGGCGTGTCTGCCGGCATCGGCTGAAACGGCGTGATGCGCTTGTAGCGGTCCCACAACGGATGCAAAGCCTTCGCCTCGACCTCCGCGATGAACGGCGATCCGCCGCCGACTTCGGCTGCAGGGGCATGCGCCATGGGACTTCTCCTGTTTCAATATTCAAAGTCCGCTCATTTCCGCAAAAGCGAAAATCCAGGGTTCAGCGCTGGGTCCCCGCCTTCGCGGGGACGAGCGGGCCGTTGTCCTCGCTTAGAACGACGATCAGCCCTTCGGCATCTTCTCATCGACATTGGTGCTGTCGATGATGACATGCTTGATGAAAACCTGCGGCTTCACCGTCTCGCCCTTCAGATGCTGCGCAAGTACATCGACACCCATCCGGCCCCACAGCACCGGATTGAGTTCGATCGTCATGCCGAGATTGCCATCCTTGAGCGCGCGCAAGGCCGGCGGCACGCCATTCATGCCGGTCACCAGCGTCTGGCCCTTGCGGCCAGCTGCCAGCACCGCTTGGGTGGCGCCGAGCGCCACGTCGTCATTAGCGGTATAGACAGCGGCAAGATCAGGATTGGCGACCAGCGCATCCTCGGTATTCTTCAGGCCGCGCTCGCGTGTCAGCGGACCATCGGTCTTGAACACCACCTTGATGTCCGGATATTTCGCCATCACCTCGTTATAGCCTTCGGCGAGGTTGCGGAAGGTGGGCGCGCCGGACGGACCGAGCAGCATCGCTACCTTGCCCTTGCCGCCAATTTTCTTGGCGGTCCATTCGGCGATGTCGCGGCCGATCTGCTTTTCGTCCATCGCCACATGCAGCGTCTGGTTCGGCGAGGTTGAACCGCGCGCGACCGAGACGATCGGTACCTTGCCGGCAGCGGCGGCGTCATAGGCGGCGTTCACGCCAGTTGCGTCGATCGGCGAAATCAGGATGCCCTTGACGCCGCGAGCGACAAGGTCCTGCACGCCGTTGATCTGCTTCAGCTTGTCTTCATTGGACGACACCGACACCACATCCCAGCCCAGTTCCGCCGCGCGTGAGCGGACGCCGCGCAGCATGGCGATGTAGAACGGGTTGTCGTCCTGCGGGAATGCCACTCCTATGGTGATCTTTTCCTGCGCGCGGGCCGGCGTGACGGGCGCCGACAGCAGGCCGACGCTCGCAATGACACTTGCAATGGCAGCAGCAAAAACAAAGCTTCGCTTGTTCATTGTCTCTCTCCGCTCGTGTTCGATTAACGCTTGGATCGCAGGCTGTCGGCGGCAGCGGCCGCGATGATGACGCCACCAATGGCGACGCGCTGCCAATAGGAATCGACATTCAGAAGATTGAGGCTGTTGCCGAGAATGATCATGATGAAGACGCCGATCACGCTCTTGTAGAGCGTACCCTCGCCGCCATGCAGCGCAGCGCCGCCAAGCACGACCGCGGCAATCGCCGTCAGCTCGTAAAACTCGCCCGCCGTCGGCTGGCCCGATTGCAAGCGCGCCGCCAGCATCACACCGGCAACGCCCGCCAGCGCACCGCAGATCACATAGGTCAGTGCGGTGATGCGCGCCGTCGGCACGCCGGAGAGATACGCCGCTTCACGGCCGCCACCGGTAGCGTAGATTTGCCGCCCGAACGGCGTCGCATGCATTACCCAGGACAGCACGATCAGCAGAATGATCGGCACCCATACCAGCGCATGCAGCCCGAGAATGCGCATCGAACCGAAAGCGACGAAGCTCGACGGCAACCCTTCCGGCCCTTCGACGGGCGCGCCGCCTGTGATGAGAAAGACCACGCCTCGAAATAGCACCATCGTGCCGAGCGTTGTGATGAAGGGATTGACCTTGAGATAAGCGATAATGACGCCGTTGATCAGGCCGACGCATGCCCCGGCCAGCACGCCGGCGACGACGCCCGCCGCGATGCCAGCTTCCAGCATCACCATGGCAGCAACGCAGGCAGACAATGCCGCTGTCGAGCCGACCGACAGATCAAAGCCGCCGCCAATAATGACGAAGGTCATGCCCATGGCTATGACGGCCATGATCGAGGACTGGACGAGAATGTTGTTCAAATTGATCGGCGACAGGAAGCGATCGGTCAGCAGCGTGGTGACGACGCATAACAGGACAAGCGTCAGCAGCGGAATCTGCCCCATCACACGCGACATGGTGGTTCCAGACAGCGTCATCGTCAGAGCGTTCCCCCGATAGCCGCGCGCAGGCGGCCTTCGTCCAGACCATCTTTTCGTTCGAGTCGGCCGACGATGCGCCGGTTATGCACCGCGAGCACCTGGTCGCAGATGCGCGCCAGCTCGGCGAGGTCGCTCGAACTGGCGAGCACGCCGCCGCCGTCGCGCGCGAATTTGCGGATCAGCGCATGCACATGCATTTTTGCTGCAATATCGATGCCGTGCGTCGGCTCATCCAGCAGCAGCACCGAGACGCGGCGCGCCAGCCATTTGGCGATGATGACCTTTTGCTGATTGCCGCCCGACAGCGACCCCACCCGCAGGTCAGGACGGCGCGGCCGGATATCGAGCAGGTCCATCAATTCACGTACCACGGCATCGCCGCGGCTGCGGCTAATCCAGAAACGGTTGTTGTCGCGCACAAGGCTGGGCAGCAGGATGTTGTCACGCACGGACAGGTTCATGACGAGGCCGAGCAGCCGTTCGCCGGGCACGAAGCCGATATCCGCGGCAATGGCATCAGCCGGCCGCGTCACGCTGACAGCAGGCTTGCCGTCGATCTGCACGGCCGTGGCGTCGCGGCCGACGCCAAACAGGCGACGAATGATTTGGTCGCTGCCGCTGCCAAGAAGACCGGCAAGCCCTGTCACTTCATTAGCGCGCACCGTCATGCGATCGCCGCGGTCTTGCGTCTCCGCGATCAGGGTGCGGCCCGGCTGCGGCGATACATCGACGTCTTCATGCGCCATCCGGCCGGTCATGGCCTCGATCAGATCGTGGGTCTGGAAGTCGCCACGAGAGCGCACTGCGACCACCTTGCCATCGCGTAGAATGGTGCATCGATCGGCCAGCGTCACGATCTCGTCCAGCCGATGCGAAATATAGATGATCGCGGTGCCTTGCTGCTTCATCCGCGCCAGCACATCAAATAACCGCGCGATTTCTCGATCTTCCAGCGCAGCAGTGGGTTCGTCGAGGATGAAGACGCGGCATTTCAAACGCAGCGCCTTGGCGATGGCGACGAGCTGCCGCTCAGCAAAACTCAGCGATTGCACCGGCCGATCGAGATCGGCCTGGAAGTTGAGCTGTTCAAGATAGACCTGCGCTTCGTCGCGCATTCGCCTGCGATCGACCGCCGGGATAAAGCCAAGCAGACGACGCGTTGGCAAACCACCGAGGGCAATGTTCTCCGCGATCGACAGAGCCGGCACCATCCGTAATTCCTGCGGGATGGTAACGACGCCAGACAGGATGGCGTCGCGCGGATTGGCAAAGCTGCGCGGCTCACCGGCAATTTCAATAACGCCCTCATCGGCGCGATAAACGCCGCCGAGGATCTTGATCAGCGTCGATTTACCGGCGCCATTTTCGCCGACAAGCGCATGGGTCTCACCGGTATCGAGCGAGAAGTCGACATGATCCAGCGCGCGTGTGGCCCCAAACGCCTTGGTCAGTCCCGAGACGTTGATGGCGGCCGGCATCAATGCTCTCGCATCCAGCGCGTGGCCGCCTTGATCCAGGCGCCATCCGGATTGCCGCTTTCGTAGCTGGCGCCGAGATGATCACAGCCGGCAAGCACGACCTCCGACACATCGACGCCCAGCGCCTTGAGATCGGCGACAAAGCGTTCCGATTGCGCGCGCAGATGCGGGAAATCCTTTTCGCCATAAGCGACGAGAAATGGCGGCGCGTCGGCGCGCAGATACGTGGCTGGCGACGCTTTCGCTTCGCCGTCATTCTCTTCAGGGCCCAGGAAACGCGGACGCATCGACAGGCCGGACGCCGCACCAAACACATAGGTACCGGAGATCGGCAAAGCGCCGCGGATCACGTCCATCGGCAAACCGCGCCGCGTCATCCAGTCGTTGCGTAATGCCGTCAAAGCCGCGAGATGACCGCCGGCCGAATGACCGCTGACAAAAATGCGCTTAGGATCACCGCCATATTGGCCGACCTCACGATGCACCAACGCAATGGCATCAAGCACATCGTGATAGCCATGTGGAAAGACATGCTGCGGCGCCAGCCGATAACCTGCGGTGACGAAAGTGACGCCATGCGCTGTGAGCGCTGGCGCCATGAACAGCATCCATTCCTTATAACCGTTGGTCCAACCGCCGCCATGCAAAGCCACGAACACGTCGCCATTCGGCCTGTCCGCCGGAATAAGCGTCAGCGTTTGGTACGGATCATCGCCATAGGACATATCGATGCCGCTGATCCCGCGTCCCAGCCGCAGAACCTCGTCATGATACTTCGCGCCGATCTCCGTAAACGGCTCCTGCGCCGGATACTCGCCTGGCAACACGGTTCCCCTCTTTGACCTCCGGCCTGTTCCCGCATGCCGGTCAGCAACACCGCGCGCTTTCGTCAACGCGCAGAGCCTTTTTAGTTTTGAACCATCATGCGCCCGCAGAGCATAATGTCGTGCAGCATCATGGATGATCGAATATTGTTTGGCAGTGACGGGCCTTCGAACACTTCGACGGGATGATTATCGCCGATACGGTTATCCCCGACCCGCGCTTCGCCATTCGTCGTCTAGAAATACTCCAATGCGGTCCGACGGGTGTCAATAGTGAATGGTATTCATTTATCGGGCGGCGATTGCCTTTCTTTTGCGCTGCGTTGCAGCACGCGGCGGCGCCGTTACCGACTTTGCAGAACGGGGATTTTCTGACTTCACCTTGAGCGCGCGTGCATCCAAAGCCCCGTCGCCTGCAATCAAAAGCGTCATGATATCGACGATGCTGCGCATATCGGGCCGCGTGCCGCCGACGTGATGGCGCACGACGAAGCCATCGAATGCCATCAAAAGGATGTGAGCAAGGCGATGGTTCTCGATCAGGTTGTGCCGCCCTTCAGGCAATGCGCGATGCAGCAATTCCGATAACGCCGCCTCCGCGCGCGACAACAGGTCGCTGCGAAAGGTCTCATCCTTGTCGGTCGTCGACACCGCCTGCATCAGGTTATTGGCAAAGCCGTTATCCTCGGCTGGCCAATCGATCCAGACCGTCTTTATAATGTGCAAGAGCTTTTGGTCGGCGCTCTCGATCTTACCCAACTCACGCTCCAGCCGCGCCAGTCGCCGGTTCAGCCAAGGCTCATAGACGGCGTAGAAGATTTCGAATTTGGAGTTGAAATACACATACACATTGGATGGCGCGACGCCGGCGGCACGACCGATATCGGCCACCGAGGTGCCAAGGTAACTTTGCTTGCGGAAAAGCCTGTATGCACCTTCGATGATCGCGTCGCGAACCCGCGCTTTTTTGACTTGAGCCATGCGGCGACGATATCGGCACCAGCGGATGGCGACAAGACGCTACCCGCTCCGGTCCGCCTAAGCGGCGCAGCGCAATGTTGAAGTGTCACCGAAGTCGACTATAATGGCGGCAACGCGCACGCCGATTCACAATGCGACGGAGCGCGCAAGGCCGGTCGGCCAATCCTCATCAGAATCAGCCAGGAGTGTACGCGATGCTCAATCGCCGCAGCTTGCTGGGTGCGTCTGCGAGCATGGCCGCCATCGCCGCAGCGACACCCGCTTTTGCCCAACCTGCCGTTATCTCAGGCGCCACCGAATTATTGCCGAAAGGCAGCAAGCCACGCATCGTCATTGCCGGCGGCGGCTGGGGTGGCCTGACGGCGGCGCGCCATCTGCGCGAACAGGCGCCTGATGCCGAAGTCATCGTGCTCGAGCGCAATCCGGTCTTCTGGTCCTGCCCGATCAGCAACAAATGGCTGATCGATGTGGTGAACACCGATTATCTCCTGCACGACATGCTCGCGCCGTCGCTGAAATACGGCTACCGGCTGATCCAGACCGAGATCACCAATATCGAACGCGACAAGAAGCTCGTGCAGACGGTGCAGGGCAAGCTCTCCTACGATTATCTCATCATCGCCGGCGGCATCCGCAACGGCTATGAGGTCTGGTACGGCAACGACCGCAAAGCCATCGATCAGACCCGCAGCGCCTTTCCTTCGGCTTACATTCCGAATGCCGAGCACGTCGCGCTGAAAAACAAGGTGCGCAATTTCAAGGGCGGCACGATGGTGATGACCTTGCCACCCCCGCCGCATCGCTGTCCGCCTTCGCCCTATGAGCGCGCCTGCGTGATGGCATGGTATTTCAAGACGCACAAGATCCCCGCCAAGATCATCATTCTTGATCCAAAGCGCGGCGTCATGCCAATCGGCGAAGGCTTCAAGGCTGCGTTTCGGGAGTTATATCCCGACATCATTCAGCATGTTCCGAATGCCGCAGTGAAAGAGGTCGATCCCTTCAACAAACAGATCAAGACCACCGCCGGCGATTTCAAATTCGACGACGCCATCCTGATGCCGCCGCATCAGGCATCCGATCTGGTCTGGCAGGCGGACCTGATCGGCAAAACACCGGACGGCAAGGCCAGCGGCTGGGCCGATATTGATCCGCTGATGCTGCACGCGAGGAGCGATCGGGACGTCTATGTCATCGGCGATTCCATGGGCGCGGTGTCAAAACAATTCGGCCACTATCCCAAGAGCGGACATGTCGCCAATTGCATGGGCCGGATCGTCGCCACCTATATCGCCCAGCGCCTTGCCGGCAGGGAGGTGAAGCCGATCCTGCCGGACAATCTCTGCTACATGCTGGTCAATGGCGATCCGCGCGAGGCGATCTCAGTGCAGTTCGATTACGAAATTCTCCCAGACGGCACGATCAAGCAGACGCAGATCGATGTCGATATCCGCTCGCCGGACCTTCTTGAAGAAGATTTCAAATGGGCGCAGCGGATGTATGGAGATTTCCTCAAGGCCTGAGCGACCTTGCCAATTTAACGCGCCGTATTATCGATGCGGCGCGTTGCCGTTGTCCTGCTGTCAGGCCTCATCGTCGATGCGGCTTGTCAATGTGTCTGACACCGCCAGTGCCATCATCAGCATCGCTTCGCCATTCAGCCTCCGCGGATCGAATTGTTCGTCGATACCTTGCGCGGAGAGAAACCGCGCGTCGAGGCCTTCGATCGCCGCAGCGCCCATCCACCAGTTGGAAAACATCCGCTCCTCGATCGGCCGGACATCGGCAATGGCCACCTCGGCGTGGCGCGGATCGGGAAAGAGGCGGAACAGGGTCTTCGACAGGATCTCGCGCCTGCCCTCGAGAATCTGCACAAACCATTCCGGATTGAACAACAGCGCCCCGGTCACCTCGTCGCGCGCATTATTGCGTTCGCTGCTCGCAAGGATGTCATTTAACATATCAGCCGAGCACAAGCCGACCACGCGGGAATGATAGATCAAGCGCGACAGCACAACGCCTCCGCTGGTGAGATCGATTCCTGACCCTAGACAGGTTTCGCCGACGACGGCGAATTATTCGCACTGTCCCCTTATTTTGTTGTCAAACAATAGGACAGCGCTCAGGTTCCGCAGAATGTCTGCTGAACCTCTTCCTGCGGCGCCGGCGCCAATGCATAGCGCGCCATCTCTGGCTGGTCGTCATAGGGCTTTTCCAGCACCGCGTTGAGTTCATTGAAGGGCTGCAGATCGCCCTGCTCCGCCGCGGCGATCACCTGTTCGATACGGTGATTGCGGGGAATGAAAACCGGATTGACCGCGCGCATCGCCGCGCGCCGCGCTTCAGGCTCTTGCCCCTCCTGCGCCAGGCGCTGTCGCCAACGCTCGGCCCATTCACCAAAGGCTGCCGGATCAGCAAAGAGCTTCTGCACATCGGCGTCGCGGGCGGGATCCGCGCTGGCTTCGCTCAAGGCGCGGAAGGTCAGTGTGAAGTCGGCGCGGTTGGCGGCCATGCGCTGCAGCAGATCTTCGCCGAGTTGTAGATCGCCCGGCTGCGCCGTGCTCAATCCAAGCTTCTTGCGCAGACCGGCGAGATAAGCCTGCTGATAGCGCGCATCGAAGTGCGCAAGTTTCTCGTTGGCGGCTGTCATCACGGCTTCTGGTGTGCCGGCCATCAGCGGCAGCAACGTTTCACCGAAGCGCGCGAGATTCCATTTCATGATCAGTGGCTGCTGGCCAAACGCATAACGTCCGTTGCGATCGATCGAGCTGAAAACCTTGTCCGGATGATAGGCATCCATGAAGGCGCACGGGCCGTAATCGATGGTTTCACCAGCAATCGACGTGTTGTCGGTGTTGAGGACGCCATGAATGAAACCGATCAGCATCCAGCTGGCCGTCAGGTCCGCCAGCGCGCCGGCCACCGCCTCGAACAGCGCGAGACAGGGATCATCCGCCGCGGCCGCATCCGGATAATGCCGCTGGATCGTGTAGTCGGCGAGCAGGCGCAGCGCCTCCCCGTCACCTTGCGCTGCGAAATATTGAAAGGTGCCGACGCGCAGATGGCTGGACGCCACGCGGGTGACGATGCCTCCGGGCGCCGCCCATTCGCGCATCACGCGCTCGCCCGTCAACACCGCAGCGAGCGAGCGGGTGGTGCGAATGCCGAGCGCGGCCATCGCCTCGCTGACGATATATTCGCGCAGCACGGGACCCAGCGCCGCGCGACCATCGCCGCGCCGGGAAAAGCGCGTGCGGCCGGAGCCTTTCAGCTGAATATCAAAGCGCTTGCCATCCTTGTCGAGCACTTCGCCGAGCAGCACCGCGCGTCCGTCACCGAGCTGCGGCACGAAATGGCCGAATTGATGCGCGGCGTAGGCGAGCGCGATAGGCTCGGAACCTTCAGCCAAAGCGTTGCCGGCGAGGATCGCGACACCCTCGTCGCTCATCAGGAAATCCGGATCGATGCGCAGGCGCTGCGCCAGCGCGCGATTCACGCGGATCAGCGCCGGCGCGGCCACCGGAGTCGGCGCTATACGCTCATAAAAGCGCTCCGGCAGCCGGGCGTAGCTATTGTCAAACGCGATTACCGGCGAAGGATCGGCCGGCGCGGGATGTTTGGATGAAAGTGAGGCAGCCTCGAGCGGACGGTTCATCCTCGAAAGATCGGCTCTTTCACGCCGAAAGCAACCCCGAAACCGATCGCGATGCCAAAAAAGAAATGACATAGGCCCTCCGAGCGCTCAATGAGCGCCCACTCCTCGTCCGTCAGAATGGAAATCCCCAAGTGCGGCAGCTCCCACTTTGGAGCGCCTCAGTGACTTGTTTAAGAGTTTCCGTAACCGGCTGGAATGGGCCGTGCGAGGAACTCGCCTAGTGGCAGCGACATCCTTAGGTGGCGGCTCAACTCACATCTTCAGTATCGGCGTCACCTTATGTGTGCGCAGACATGCTCTCACAAGCCGCTCGCCACATTCAGGACCCGCCGCGCTTCTGACGGCGATGCTACGCGAAATCCCAGCGCTTCGATGATGGTGACCGCCCGCTGCACCAGGCTGCGGTTCGAGGCCGGCACGCCGCGTGCCAGATAAAGATTATCCTCCATGCCGACCCGCACGTGACCACCCAGAATGGCTGCCTGTGCGGCCATCGGAAACTGCGCTTCGCCAATCCCAAATCCTGACCAGCCGCACCCGGACGGAAGTTGCTCGGCCAGATATTGCATGGTCCGCGCATCTGCAGGACTTCCCCAAGCAATGCCCAGACATAATTGAAACCATCCTGGACCTTTCAAAATACCCCGCTCGATAAAGTTCTTTGCCAGCCGGATATGGCCAGGCTCGAAAACTTCAATCTCGGGTACAACGCCTTCTTGCCTCACCATGCTGGCGATGGCCTCAAGATGCTTTGGCGTATTCATGAACACCGTATCGCCGAAATTCATAGAGCCCATATCCAGCGAGCAAATGTCCGGCTTCAACTTCAACACGTGCTCGCACCGCTGCTCGGGCGACAGGATGGTCGAGCCCGGACCACCTCGCTTCGGATCGGCTGCATCAGGCACGTATCGGGCGCCGAACCCGGTTGTCAGATTGAGCAGAACATCCACGCTCGACGCCCGGATCTTCTCAACCACGCTCTCATAAAGGCTGAACTCACCACTCGGTTTTCCGGCCTGCGGATCGCGGACATGGATATGGACGATTGAAGCCCCTTCTCGGGCGGCCTCCAGCGAGGCCGTGGCGATTTCATCAGGTGTGACCGGCGCGCGGTTGCGAGAACTGAGAGGCCCACCACCCGTGACAGCGCAAGTGATAACGACGGGACGTGACATGATTCATTGTCCCTGAATGCGCTCTGCCACGACCGGATTTCTCAGCGTACCGATGCCGCTGATTTCAACCTCGGCGATATCACCGTCCTTCATCCAAAGCGGCGGCTTTCTCTTGGCACCCACGCCCCCTGGGGTTCCTGTCACGATGACATCGCCCGGTGATAACGGGAAGATCGTCGAGCAATATTTGATCAGCGCCGGGATATCGGTGATGAGGAGGTCGGTCGTCGAGCGCTGCACCACAGTGCCGTTAAGACGTGTTTCGAGCGTGAGGCGCGTCGGGTCAGGGATCTCATCGGCAGTGACGAGCCACGGCCCAAATGATCCGGTTTGAAAGAATGTCTTGCCGGCAATGAACTGCGACGTATGCCGTTGCCAGTCGCGGATGCTGCCTTCGTTGTAACAGGAATAGCCGGCAATAGCCGCCAGCGCATCGTCTTTTGCGATGCGCCGTCCGCCCTTGCCGATGATCACCGCCAGTTCGCCCTCATAGTCGAAATCGTCAGATTCGATCGGCTTCAGGAGCGGCTGACCATGACCCACCTGACTGTCCGGAAAGCGAGCAAAAAATACCGGATGTTCGGTAACCGTACGCCCGGTTTCCTGCACGTGGTCATGATAGTTGAGGCCTATGCAGATAATCTTTTCAGGATCAGGAATGACTGGAAGAAATGTGATCTGATCGAGCGTCCAGTCGGGCGCATGGGCTTCCACCAACGCGCTGGCTGCACCTATTGCGTCAGCGGCTAATAATTGGCGCAAGGTCGAAATCTTCTCCGCCGCCATGCGGCGACCGAGGTCCACGACACCTCCGTCTTTCACGGCGCCAAAGCTCGCGACATCGCCGACCTGGAACGATAGCAGTTTCATTGAGCACATCCTTGTTCTACGACATTGATCTCGTCAGCTACCGTCCTGGCGCGGTTGGCAAAGTATCGAACAGGCTCTGCGGACAGCATCGCCAGGCGATCGGCCTCACGCGCGGCGACTGCGAGGATGTAGCGGTCGGGACGGATGAGCGCTGCGACGATGCCTTCTGCCCGCAACCAGATTGCCGCAGGCTCGTCGCGGCTTGCCAAAATGACGGCAACACCTCTTTCGCGGCATCTCTCTTTGAGATCGGCATCGCCTTCCGCATCAAGGCTCAGCGCAATCATGCAGAATGAATAGCCGACCCGGTCATCGACCAAATGCCCGGAGGCAAGCCGAGGCTGTGGCGCCAGCGTGCCGACAAGCGGGTGAGCGCCCGGCATCGTTGCCCCAAGTTTCGGCTTGATAGCGCTCATGGTCGCGGGTTCGGCATTGAAGGAATGGCCGGGGACCGCGCGTTCCTTGGCCTGCAAATTGATGAGTCCACCAAGCCGAACCGCAAGTTCGATAAACTCAGTCACATGGGGCGCACGTTCATTTTGGTATGTATCCAGCAAGCCATCCGGAACGCCGTTATGCAAAACGGCGGCAAGCTTCCAGGCAAGATTACTGACGTCGCGAATGCCAGCGCAGAGGCCCTGGCCAAGGAATGGAGGCGTGAGATGAGCCGCGTCGCCTGCGATCAGCAAGCGCCCGCTTCGCCATTGAGTTGCGACAGCCGACCGGAATGTGTAGACGGCGGCGCGCTCGATCTCAGCGTCGTCGGGGGTGATCCAGCGCGACAACAGACTCCAGATCATGTCAGGCTTGATGAGATCTGTGGTGCTTTTGGCATCCGGCGCCCTGATTTCCCAGCGCCTTCGGTTGCCGACGCCGCGGACGTAGGTGGCTGGCCTGTCGGGATCGCAGAATTGCACGCTGTAATCGCCGAGGTCCGGACGCGGCCGGGTCAAAAGACAATCGACCACCACCCAGCGTTCTTCAAAGCCGAGATCCGCGTAACGTGCCTTGAGAAGATCGCGCGTGATCGACCGTGCACCATCGCAGCCGACAACGTAGCGGGCACGCGCCATTCTGACACATTCAGCCTTCAGGTCCGTGCTCCGAATGGTCGCCCATTGCTCATCCTGAACGATCTCGGTGACGACATGCTGCTCGACCACAGTCACAGCTGGCAGTGCGCGAATTGTTTTTCGCAGCAAGGCCTCAAGATCGGGCTGATGAAAACGATAGCTCTCGTGCCACCCTTGCGGACCCGGCTCCTCTGGCCGAAGCCATTCGAGCATCTTGCGTCCATGGGAATCGATAAAGATCATTCCCGGAGAAACACGCGTTGCCGCCATGATCGCGGCCGTCAAACCAATGGTCTGGAACACCCGCATGACTTCGGCATCGAATGCGACAGCGCGTGGCAGCGCGTAAGGAGAAGCCTCGCGCTCCAAAACGAGAACATTGAGATTTAGCTGCCCGAGCAGGCAAGCCAGCGTTCCGCCGACAGGTCCAAGGCCGACGATGGCGACATCGAAATCGCCAAGCGTTTCACGCTCGTGGGCATTCGCTCCCATGGTGGACATCGCACTATTGATGGGTCGCTTGGGATCAGGCTGCTGCTATTCCTGCGCGATCACGGAATCGAGCCAGGCACAATTGGCAGGATTGGGCGCGCGCACGCCCCGACGGGCAGCATCCAGACGCATGTCGCGCAGGCGCTTTCGCTGATCTTCCGGCAAATGGAGGCGCTCATGCCCCCAGAGGCTCGGCCCGTCAAAGGTTTCGAACGGCTCCCAGGTTTCAGGGTCAATGGTCAGACATCCCCATCCATATTCGACGAAGAAGCCGGACGGCGAATGAGAATAGAAGGATGTCATGTGATCGTTGGTATGCCGGCCGAGCGTGTAGGCAATTCTGCCTTCTTCCAATTGAGCAAGATCATAGCCCTGCCCTACATCATCGAGGCTTTGCAGCTCCACCATGAAATGATGGAATGTCCTCTTGCCGGAGCCAACGACCGCAAAGCTGTGATGGCGCCCGTTGATGTGGAAGAAGTAGAGCGGGTAAGGCGACAAGCCGTAATCAGTCACCCGAAAGCCAAGAACGTCACGGTAGAACGGCAGCACCTCGTTGATATTCTCCATATTCATCACGACGTGGCCCATCCCAAGCGGGCCGGTCTTGAAGCCCGAGATCGGTCGCCCCGGCGTGAATGGGTCCGTCGCGATTTCTGGCGAATGGAAAATCTCAATTCGGTGGCCGTCGGGATCAATACAGCTGATCAGATCGCCAACGCGCCGCTCATCTGCAAGAGCGCGCGTGCCTTTGTTGACAATCACATGATTGGCTTCCAGCTGCGCCGCCATCTTGTCCAGCGCTTCCTGATCCTCAACTTCCCAGCCCAGAAATCCAAGGCCGTCATTCTCTGATCGGGACACCACCAGCCGCTGGCTGCGATCATCCATGCGAAACGAGCGCGTGACACCGCCACGCTCGACGGGCTGCATGCCGAGAAGGTTGGTGGCGAAACCGCTCCAATCGTCGAGCTTGGTCGATTGAACGCCGATATATCCGAGCGACTTAAGCATTGCGGATCCTTCCCTGCGTCATTGTTGACGTTCGATATTTCGTGCGGCGATCACGCGACCGAATTCAGCGATCTCGCGACCGACACGCTCCTTAAATTCATTGCCGGTGCTGGGGGTGGCATTCGCGCCGAGGCGACTGATGTCGCGCTGAAACTCTTCAGATTTCACGACCGAGACGACTTCCTTGCGCAGACGGTCGACAACTTCTTGCGGCGTGCCTTTGCGAACGGCCACGCCGAGCCACGACTCGTACTGGACGCCCGGAACGACATCGCCAGAAAATGGCACCTTCTCCATCTCCGTCGGCACACTGCGTGACGTGACCGCGAGCGGCCGCACCGCGCCTGCCTGCACCTGCGGGTAAGCGAAGGTCATGGTGTCGATCATCAGATCGACACGCCCTGACATAAAATCGCTCAGCGCCGCTCCACTCCCGCGGTACGGAACATGCGTCATCTCAATGCCGGCAGCCGCATTCAACCATTCGCCGAGCAAATGATGGCCGGTGCCGTGGCCGACGGAATAATACGTCATGCTGCGGGGCTTGGATTTCGCAGCGACGATAAGGTCCTGGAGAGTCCGGAACGACGAATCCTGTCGAACCCCGAACACCATGCCATAGGTGGCGACGGTCGAGATCCATTCGAGATCTTCGACCGGATCGAAGGTCATGCTCTGACGCATGGCGGCGGTGACAGTGTGAGCACTCGCCAGGAACAGAAGGGTGTAGCCATCTGCCGGCTTCTGCAACGTCTGCGTCGTGGCGAGCATCCCTCCTGCGCCTGGTTTGTTCTCGACGAGGACAGGCTGTCCCAGCCGCGGCGAAAGTTTCTCCGCCAGCATGCGCGCGCCGGTATCGGAGCTCCCTCCCGGCGTGAAGCCGACAACGATGGTAAGGGGGCGCGTTGGAAACGCATCGGAGGATCGCGCCTCGTGCAGCGAGGCAACCAACCCGATCGACGCTGCAAAAACCAGTCTGATCGCTGCTTGAAGTCTCATAATGATATGCCCTCGGCTTCAAAGACACGCGCGGCAGCCGGGCTCGAACGCATCGCGCGATAGCGTGCGGCGCAGTGGTCCGGCACATCGAGCTTCACCCGATCGACCGCCCAGAACAGGACGTAAAACAGCGCTGCGTCAGCAAAGGTCTCCGCATCGCCGAGCGCTTTACCTGGCGCAATGCTTTGCTCGACGATCTGCAGGCCGTCGCGCACGATCTCTCGCCCTTGCGCCTGGACGGCCTCATGCCCTGAAGGGTCCGCCACAAATTTCATGGGGCGGAAGATGCGCGAGAAGCCCTGCATATGAATGGTGGCGACGCAATAATCGGAAAGCTCCGATGCGCGCAACTGCACTTCAGGATCCGACGGATAAAGACCGGACTCCGGCGCCGATGCCGCGAGATACTGCGCAATGACGGGGAATTCGGTCAGTACGGATCCGTCGTCGCGCTGCAGTGTCGGGACTTTCGCCTTCGGATTGAGATCGAGGAACCATGGTTGACGATTTTCGCCTGCACGGAGATCAATTTTTTGTCGCTCAAAGGGTTTGCCGATGCGCTCCAGCAAATAGTGGATGCCGATAGAGCAAGCGCTCGGAGCGAAATACAATTTCATCGTGAAAACCCCATTCAGTGCAGGACGGTTTCGATATCGACGGGACGCCATCGCAGCGAGTGGCGTTGAAGGACCCCGAGCAGCCAATCGGCAACGAGCACCAGCACGATGGTGACGACGATCCCCGCATACACGCCGGTGATGTCCGCGACGTTGTAGGAGTGATGGATGTAATGGCCGATGCCGTCCTGAGAGGCGAGAAACTCGCCCACCAACGCGGCATTGATCGCCCACGGCAGCGCCGCGCGCAGCGCCGCCCAGACGAAAGGCTGCGCCGAATGCCAATAGACTTCGCGCGCAATCTCCAGCCGCTTGGCACCAAAGATCGCCACAACGCGAATGAGGTTCGGGCCGACAGAACGAATGCCGGCAAAGGTTGCAACGAAGACCATGAAGAAGGTCATCAGCGCCACAAGCACGATCTTCGACGTCAGCCCGATGCCAAACCAGAGGATCAGAATCGGACTGAGCGCGAGCTTTGGAATGCCGACCGCCGCACGAGCGAATGGCTCGATCACCGCCGAAAGCCTTGCTGACATCTGAATGAAGAACGGCAGCACCACGCCCAATCCGGCGCCGATCGCGAGGCCTCCGACGGTTGCCGCCATCGTCGCCCGCAGCATGGACAGAATTTCTCCGCTGCGAACGATGTCCACGAGCCGCATCGCCGTCTCGAGCGGGCCAGCCACGAGGTCGGGCCAAGCTCGCGCGCCAAGTTGCCAGACAAGCAAAAGCACTAGCGCTACCAACGCCCGGGCGAGCGCAAGCCAGGGCACGCTCGACCGCGAGGTGCCGGACAGCACCCATTCGGACTGGGCCTGGAGACCGGACTGTTCCATCAGACCTCCGCTCGAATGCGTCCGAAGACTCTGGGGTATTCCGGCTCTGTCACCAGGCTGTCGACTGAGCGCGGGCGCGGGATCTTGATCGCGTGTTCTCCGCGAATGCGCGCGGGCGACTTCGTCAGCGTGAGCGTACGGTCACCGAGTGCAATCGCCTCGGTGATGTCATGCGTGACGAACAGAATAGTTTTTCGCCCGATCTCCCACAGTCGGATGAGATCTTTCTGGATGTGGAGGCGCGACTCGGCATCCAGAGCGCCGAATGGTTCATCCATCAGAATCACCGGCGGATCATAGGCCAGTGTCCGGATGATCGATGCGCGCTTGCGCATACCGCCTGAAAGTTCGTGCGGATAATGATTTTCAAATCCCCGCAGCCCCACCGCATCAATCAGATCGTTTACCCGACGACGTGCGGCATCGTTCAGGGTGCCTTGAATTTCAAGCGGATATTCAACGTTGGCGCGCAGCGTCCGCCAAGGGAGAAGATTGTCGTCCTGCATCACATAGCCGACGCGGCCATTCGATCCGGGAGTGAGCGTGACACCGGATGGCGCACTGATGACTTCACCGCGCAGCCGAATCTCGCCTTCGGATGGCGCATCGATCTGGGCCAGCAAATTCAGAAGTGTCGATTTGCCAGAGCCGGACGGCCCGATGATGCA
>Ga0164243_10004062_pt1 | contig 23111 bp, 13 predicted proteins | sample OricompcompostOP_FD_108781 | JGI IMG/M metagenome (GOLD analysis project Ga0164243, IMG submission 108781) | Organic Plus compost microbial communities from Emeryville, California, USA - Original compost - Organic plus compost (OP) | ecosystem: Engineered > Solid waste > Mixed feedstock >...
AAGTTATAGATGCCGCCGCGGCCTTCCGCGTCGCCCGGATACCAGTTCTGAACGGTCGAGTACTTGATCTCGGCATCGTCAAGCGCGACCAGTTCGACGACAGCCGCGTGAAGCTGGTTCTCGTCGCGCATCGGCGCCGTACAGCCTTCGAGATAGCTGACATACGCCCCCTTGTCGGCGATGATCAGCGTGCGCTCGAACTGGCCGGTATTCTTCTCGTTGATGCGGAAGTAGGTCGACAGCTCCATCGGGCAGCGCACGCCGGCTGGCACGTAAACGAACGAGCCATCGGAGAACACCGCTGAATTCAGCGTTGCATAGAAGTTGTCGGTCACCGGCACGACACTGCCGAGATACTTCTGAACGAGCTCAGGGTATTCGCGGATCGCTTCCGAGATCGGCATGAAGATCACGCCGGCCTTGGCCAACTCCGCCTTGAACGTGGTCGCAACCGAAACGGAATCGAACACGGCATCGACGGCCACGCGCGACGGCGTCGAGCCATCCTCGCGCACAACGCCGGCCAGGATCTCCTGCTCGCGCAGCGGAATGCCGAGCTTCTCATAGGTCTTCAGGATTTCCGGATCGACTTCGTCAAGTGACTTCGGCGCCACGAACTGCTTCGGTGCCGCGTAATAATAGAGGTCCTGGAAATCGATCTTCGGATAGCTCACGCGCGCCCAGGTCGGCTCGCGCATCGTCAGCCAGCGGCGATAGGCCTCGAGCCGCCAGTCGAGCATCCATTGCGGTTCGTTCTTTTTCGCGGAAATGAAGCGAACGATGTCTTCGGACAGGCCTTTAGGGGCCTTCTCGGATTCGATCAGCGTCTCGAATCCATACTTATATTGGTCAACGTCGATACGGCGAACCTGTTCGACGGTCTCTTGTACGGCCGGCATTCTAATCTCCCCTTGCGGTTTCAAGGACCGCAGCGGACGGTGTCGGTTATGGTCAGTTCAGGTTTTTGGCCCGGCGTCGGTTTCCCTTCGCAAAGCCGCTCAAGCGGCGATGAAGTTTCGCCCCTTAAGTAGTGATTCCGAGAGCTTTCTCCAAGCTGTCAGGCAACGATCAATTTCGGCCTCGCCGGTCGCATATCCGGTTGAAATACGGATGGCGCCGCGGGCGAGCCCGGCCTCGACCCCCATGGCGGCCAGCACGTGAGACGGCTGGACCTTGCCTGAGGAACAGGCAGAACCCGATGACACGGCAACCCCCTCCAGGTCAAAGGCGATCACCGCGGTTTCGGCCTTCAGGCCCGGATGGGTAAACAGGGTTGTATTGGGCAGCCGGTCGGCGCCTTGGCCGAAAATAATGGCCTCTGGCGTCGCAGCCCTGATTCCGGCCTCCAGTCGCTGCTGCAGGGCGGCCATCCGCGCCGCGTCGTTCTCCCGGGCCGCCCCGGCCGCCTCGGCTGCCGCGCCGAAGCCGACGATCGCTGCCACGTCTTCGGTTCCAGCCCGCAGGCCACGCTCCTGCCCGCCGCCGCGGATCAGCGGCTCAGGCAGATGCAGTCCTTCGCGGCGGACCAACGCGCCAATGCCCTTCGGGCCGCCCAGCTTGTGCCCCGAAATCGTCAGAAGGTCGGCGCCCAAATCCTTGATGTCGCAGGATAACCGCCCAGGACCTTGCACCGCATCGACGTGCAGCAGGCCACCAGCCTCACGCACCAGATCGGCAATGGTCCGGATTGGCTGGATCACGCCGGTCTCATTATTCGCCAGCATCACCGACACCAGAGCGGGTCCCCCCGCCTGCAACTGGGCCTTCAGCGCGTCGAGATCGACGACGCCCTGGGCCGTCGCAGGAATGGCTTCGACCCGATCCACCGGGAAACGGCCGCCCTGTCCGGCCGACGGGTGCTCAATCGCCGATACCAGCAGTCTGTCCCATCCATCATGGGCCTTGCCGGCCGACCAGGCCGGTGACAGCGCCATCATGTTGGCTTCAGTGCCGCCGGAGGTGAATGTCACGTGTGCAACGTCAGAGCCGACCAGCACCGCGACCTGCGCTCGCGCCCGCTCCACGGCCACGCGCGCCATGCGCCCCTCGGCATGGACTGAGGACGGATTGCCAATCAGATCCAGGGCGTCAGCCATCACGGCACGCGCCTGCGGCCGCAACGGAGCGGTCGCATTCCAGTCGAGATACGCGCGCGCGTTCATGACCACACTGAGTACTGGTTTCGAACCTTGACCCGCCATCGGGACGGTCAACCTCCTAGCATATGGTGCGAGAAAGCTTGCATTTTGCCCCCGCCCTCATGATAGAAAGCCTCCATTCGCGCCGGCCGGCTCCGCCTCCAGCGGTTGTAATCCCGGAGTGACACTATATTTAGAACGGTTCTAAAAATTACGTGCGCGCGGTCCCAACGTCAAGCACGTGTTCAGAACCTGCGGCAGGACTTCGGTCCTTACCGCTCAAGCTGAGGTCCTTCATGCCAGAGGTCATTTTTACCGGTCCCGCCGGACGCATCGAGGGCCGCTTTCATCCTGCGGCGCAAAAGAACGCTCCGCTCGCCCTGATCCTTCATCCGCACCCGCAATTTGGCGGGACGATGAACCACCAGATCACCTACCAGCTCTATTATGCTTTCGTGCACCGCAACTTCTCGGTGCTGCGTTTCAACTTCCGCGGTGTCGGCCGTAGCCAGGGCTCATTCGATCACGGCGTCGGCGAATTGTCGGATGCTGCCTCGGCGCTCGACTGGGCGCAGACCATCAACCCGGAAGCACGCACCTGCTGGATCGCCGGCTTCTCATTCGGCGCCTGGATCGGCATGCAGCTTCTGATGCGCCGTCCGGAGATCGAAGGGTTCATCTCGATCGCGCCGCCCGCCAACCTGTATGACTTCTCATTCCTTGCACCCTGCCCTTCTTCCGGCCTGATCATTCACGGCGACAAGGATGCAGTCGTGCCGCACCGTGACGTCACGACGCTGGTCGACAAGCTGAAGACGCAGAAGGGTATCGTCATCGAGCAGAAGATCGTGCCAGGCGCGAACCACTTCTTCGATGCCAAGATCGATACCTTGATGGAATCGGTCAACGGCTATCTCGACAAGCGTCTCGGTTCGAGCGGTCGCAAGCCGACAGCGGCTTGAAGCAGTTAAATCTGTATCTATCATGTGTCATGGCCGGCTCGTCCGGCCATCCACGTCTTTGCCTCCTCGCGATAGAAAGACGTGGTTGCTGGCATAAGGCTTGGCATACGACATACTAAGGAACCTGAACCCACTTCCCCGCGTTTGACTGCGTCGCACGGTTACAGGGGACACGGATGGGCGAAGGCCATTCACCGAACGCGGTGAAGCCGTCAGACGATCGCAAGCAAAAGCTATCGGACGAGACCGGCAAAACCAAAGCTGAAGTCAGCGCCGGAAAAGAACCTTTGCTCGACGATGCTGCCGCTCAACCTCCGCACGAGGATGCGTCGAATGACAGTGACGATCCGCAAGCCGAAGCGGCGAAAGAAGAAGAGCGAAAGCGTGCGCTGCAAAGCCGCTTCTGGTTCTCGGCGTCCGGCTTCTGGGGCGGCAAGGGCGATCATCTCGCCTGGCCTTTCACTATTGGCCTGTTCTTTCTGGTGTTGCTGACGGTCGCGGCGCAATACGGCATCAATGTCTGGAATCGCGCGATCTTCGACGCGCTGGAAAAGAAGGAGTCGGCGCGCGTTCTCACGCTGGCGATAATCTTTTTTCCTTTGGCTTGTGCTGCGATCGCGCTCGGCGTCGCCAATGTCTATGCTCGCATGTCGACGCAACGGCGTTGGCGCGCCTGGCTTACCGGCCACCTTCTCGACGAATGGCTGAAGAATGGCCGTTATTATCAGCTCAACCTCGTGAGCGGCGATCATCAAAATCCAGAAGGCCGCCTCACCGAAGACCTGCGAATCGCCACCGACGCACCTGTCGATTTCGCCGTCGGCGTGACGACGGCGTCGCTCTCCGCCCTCACCTTTATCTATGTCCTCCTGAACATTGGCGGTTCGCTGACAATTTCGCTCGGCGGCAGCGAGGTCACCATTCCGGCCTTCCTCGTCATCGCCGCGGTGCTCTATTCGGTCATCGCCAGCGGCACCATGACCATCGTCGGCAAGCGCTTTGTCGAGGTCTCCGAATCCAAGAACCAAGCCGAAGCGGAATATCGCTATCAACTCACGCGCGTCCGCGAAAACGGTGAAAGCATCGCCCTTCTCGGCGGGGAGGCTGAAGAACGTGCCGGTCTCGACCGTTCGCTGATCGCTTTGTTGCGCCGCTGGCGGGATCTCTGCGGCCAATACATGCGCACCACCATTGTCTCGCAAAGCTCGGCCATCGTCGCGCCGGTGCTGCCGATCATTCTCTGCGCGCCGAAATTCCTCGATGGCTCAATGTCACTTGGCGAAGTCATGCAGGCGGCCTCCGCCTTTACCATTGTGCAGGCAGCATTCAACTGGCTGGTCGATAACTACCCGCGCCTCGCCGAATGGAATGCCGGTGCACGCCGCGTTGCGTCGCTGATGATCTCGCTTGATGCGCTCGAGCGCGCCGAGACCGGCGAAAGCATCAACCGCATCCAGCGCGGCGAAACCACAGAGGCGGCCTTACGGTTGAAGGACTTCAGCGTCTCGCTCGACAATGGCACCGCCGTGGTCGACGACACCGACGTCGTCGTCAAGAAGGGCGAACGCGTGCTGATCGCCGGCGCATCCGGCAGCGGCAAGAGCACATTGGTGCGCGCGATCTCCGGATTGTGGCCCTGGGGCGGCGGCGAAGTCGACATTCAGAAGGACGCCCGCCTCTTCCTGCTACCGCAGCGACCTTATGTGCCGACCGGCACATTGCGGCGGGCTGTCGCCTATCCGGGCGCAGCGGAAGACTGGGATCTTGAGACTATTAGCAAGGCGCTCGATCGCGTCGGCCTCGGTCACCTGATCGACCGCATCGAAGAAGACCAGCCGTGGGACCAAACCCTGTCCGGCGGCGAGAAGCAGCGCCTGACGATCGCGCGCGTGTTGCTGCATCGGCCGGACATCATCGTCCTCGATGAAGCGACCGCTGCGCTCGATCCAAAGAGTCAGGACGATCTGATGAAGATGCTCTCGGAAGAGATGGAAGGACTGACCATCCTCAGTGTCGGCCACCGTCCCGAGCTTGAGCAATTCCATTCGCGCAAACTGACACTCGAGCGAAAGAGCGGTGGCGCCAAACTCGTCAGCGATATTCTTCTCGTCAACCAGCCGGGGCAGCCGCACCTGATCAACAGATTCCTGCGGCGCAGCCGACAGACAAAGAAAGCGGCGTGATCATTGACCAACTTGCAGGCGACAACGGCGCTCGAATCGTGTTTCACGCTCGGGCAAACGAGGGTGAAAGCGCGTGACGGTATCGTTATAGGAATATTTTCACGTGAAATCGGAATTCGAAAAAAACCGGTCTCACAAGCGCTTTCTGGCTTTTCGCTCGCGCGGTTCGACCAGCGCGCCGCCCCTCATGGGAGCCGTCACACCCGTTGTTGTCGGAAACGTAATCGGTAATCCCCGCATGGATCGCACGCCAAGATAGGCGAAGGCCTGCGCCTCTATCGCGTCGGCACTCCAGCCAACCGCATCCGCCGTCTCAACGCTTGCGGGTGAAAGCCGCTCTTTCAGCATTCGCATCAATGTCGGATTGCTGGCGCCGCCACCACAAACGATCCACGTCCGTGGCCTTTGCGGCAAACGCGGAACGATGGCTGCAATCGTTGCCGCCGTGATTGCTGTCAGTGTGGCTGCGCCGTCTTCCACACTCATGCCGGACAAACGGGCCTCTTCATCCACCCATTGACGAAAATCATTCCGGTCGAGCGACTTCGGCAATCGTTGCGCGAAGAACGGATGCGTCAGCACGCGTGCTACCGCGGCCTCATCGACTGTACCGCGCACCGCGGTCTCGCCATTCTCGTCACGCGAAGCACCAATCCGCAGGCGCATGAAATCGTCGATCAGCGCATTGCCGGGTCCGGTATCGCAAGCATGCGGATCGCCATCGCCGTGAATGAACGTGATATTCGCAACACCGCCGATATTGAGAACGGCAATGGGGCGCGCACGGTCGAGCTCTTGCACCAGCGCGCGATGATAAACTGGCACCAGCGGCGCTCCTTGGCCGCCAGCCGCCACGTCCTCGGCGCGAAGATCGTAGACCACCGGAATGCCGGTCTCGTCCGCGAGCGCCTGGCCATCGCCGATCTGCACGGTGAGCCGCTGTTCGGGCCGGTGCAGGATCGTCTGGCCGTGAAAACCGATCACATCGATGCTGGCCGGATCGATGCCATTGGCATCGAGGAAAACCTGAACGGCATCGGCATGCAGCGCCGTCACCATCCGCTCGGCCTCGCCGATGGCTCCGGGCCGTGAGGCGCGGTCAGTCAGGGCGGTCGCCTCATCCACGGCTGCGCGCAAAACTGCGACCTCGGCCTCACGATACGGATGCAGCGCCGACGGACCGAAGCGGGAGACGGTTTCTCCGTCGGTTTCAATGGCGGCGATGTCGATCCCGTCCATCGACGTGCCGCTCATCAGCCCAATGGCTCGATAGGTCCGCAAAGGCCGGCCCCTTGTGTTTTATTCCCTGAGCGAACCTGTTACACCACCGGCGCGCTAGCGGCGATAACGGTTGTACTCATGAGCCAGTTCAAATCGGATTTCCTTCGCGTCCTATCGGACCGCGGTTTCATTCATCAGGTCTCGGAACCCGAGGCGCTGGACGCGCTCGCGGCGTCCTCCCGGGTTACGGCCTATATCGGCTATGACTGTACCGCCCCGTCGCTGCATATCGGCCACCTGTTGCCGATCATGATGCTGCATTGGATGCAGCAGACCGGTCACCGGCCGATCGCGCTCATGGGCGGCGGCACGACCCGCGTCGGCGATCCGTCCGGCAAGGACGAGTCGCGCCGGATTTTGACCGAAGAGACCATCAACGAGAATTTGAAGAGCATCCGCTCGACCTTCTCGAAATTCCTCACCTTCGGCGACGGCCCCGGCGATGCCATCATGGCCAACAATGCCGACTGGCTGAACACGCTTAACTACATCGATTTCCTGCGCGATGTCGGCAAGCACTTCTCGATCAACCGGATGCTGTCGTTCGATTCCGTGAAGCTGCGGCTCGAACGCCAGCAGGAATTGTCCTTCCTCGAATTCAATTACATGATCCTGCAGGCCTACGACTTCGTCGAGCTGAACAAGCGCTACGGCTGCGTGCTGCAGATGGGCGGCTCCGACCAATGGGGCAACATCATCAACGGCATCGATCTCGGGCGCCGCATCCAGAACGCGCAGCTCTTCGCGCTGACCGCACCGCTGATCACCACCTCCTCCGGTGCCAAAATGGGCAAGACCGCCGCCGGTGCCGTGTGGCTGAATGCCGATCTGATGAGCCCGTACGACTACTGGCAATTCTGGCGCAACACCGAGGATGGCGATGTCGTGCGCTTTCTCAAGCTGTTTACGGTGCTGCCGCTCGACGAAATCGCCCGTCTCGGCGCATTGCAAGGCCAGGAGATCAACGACGCCAAGAAGACGCTTGCCACCGAGGCTACCGCGCTGATGCACGGGCGCGAAGCGGCAGAGCTTGCCGCCGAAACTGCCCGCCGCACCTTCGAGGAAGGCGCGCTGTCGCAAGACCTGCCGACGATCAAGATCAGGAAAGCCGATCTCGAGATCGGCCTTGGTGTTCTGGCTGCCAATGTCGAGGCCGGTCTCGTTGCCTCGACGAGCGAGGCCCGCCGTCAGATCAAGGGTGGCGGTCTCAAGGTCAACGATGCGACCGTCACCGACGAGAAGATGGTGCTGACCGCCAACGATCTCACGCCTGAAGGCGTCATCAAGCTCTCGCTTGGACGCAAGAAGCATGTGTTGTTGAAGCCGGTGTGATTGTCAGCGTGTCGCGGCGCCAACCGGCGCCGCATCCGGCATGTCGATGCGGTTCGAGTTCGGGAATTCAAAGAATTTGCGCAACATTCCCGGCGCCACGGCCGAGATCGGATTGACGCGCAATGTCGGTGAACTTGGCGGCCCAACGACTTCGTAAGTGATACCGACGAGGCCTTCATTGGCGCCGCCGAGGAACAGGCCGACGATCGGAATCTGTCCAAGCGCATTGTTCAAACCGTAAAGCGGCACGAAGGTGCCGCGCATGCGGACATCGTTCTTGGCATAATCGATTGTACCGTCGACCGTCGCGCCGACGGTCGGACCGCGTACGACCCCTTCCTTCACCAGCAGCTTTCCGGGCGTGCGCGTGAAATCAACTTTCATGCGGGTGAATTCGACACCGCGTGAATCGTTTTGCGCTGAGCCAACGACGTTGTTGAGGGCCGGCTCGCCGCGCACCCAGAAATCGCGGAAATTGACGATACCGTCCTGCGGCGCCTGATCGGGCGTCGGCGCATCCATCGCCACCCACATCTGCCCGCCATACATGCGCGGATAGGTATCGGTGAAACGCATCAACGCGCCGGCATCATGCGCTTCGAAATACATGACGTTCCTGCGCTGCGCCGATGACCGGAGTTCACCGGTTAACGCCGCATCGCGGCCGATCTTGGAATTCAGGACAAAGGTGCGGATCTGACCGTTACGGCGTGATACCTTCAATTCGACACCACGCAGCGCTTCGCCATTGTGCCCGGCAATCGCGCCAAGTCGGACGTCGACATCAAGATCGATGGGATCGGTCTTGGGCTTGTCGCTTCCGTCGTTGTGGCCGAAGAACGCTTTGACGAAGCCGCGCCCATCATAGACATCGCCACGCATCGAAACGCGCATGACACCGTCGCTGCCACGCTCGGCCTTCACGCTGGTCTTGTCTCCGTCAGACAGCGCGAAAACCGGGAAAACTGCGGAAACGAGATCACCCGCGGCATCGAGTTCGACCGTGCCACGCACGTTGGCGCCCGAGCCGTCAACAACGATGTCTTCAAAGCGGGTCGCCTTATCGCGTGAGATCAAGGTGAAGACCGCACGGTTCGCCTTGCCCGGCGGCTTCACCCAACCGGGCAGCAGATTCTCGATCTTGGATGGGGTGAGATCAGCGTCGATCGTCAGACGCGCATCCTTGTTATCGGCAATCTTGCCGGCAATCTTGACCGGCACCGGACCGCTCAGAGAAGAGCCAGTCGCAAAACCGAAACGGGCGCGTGCAGCTTCATCGAGCGTGGCCTGCACACGGACATCGGCTTCGGAATTATCGTTGGTCTTCCGATAATCGAGCGTCGCCGGCGTTCCATTGATGCGGACGTCGCCCTTGATCTGATAGCCCTGATTATTGGCACTGACCTTCAGCGCCTGCGCTTCGATCTTCTGCCCCATCACCATCTTGTCGGCAGCGAAGCCGGCCACGTCGAGATTGATGGTGTATTGCGTTGAGTTCGGTGGTGGATCAGCGGTGATCGGAAGACCGACAGTGACCAGCCCGCTCAAATTGCCGCGGCTATTGGCTGAATCCATCGGGATGGCTGCCTGCCCGCGCAGCCGCTCGGAGTTGAGCAACTCCAGCGCGACCGGCACAGGCCCGTCAATCCGGAAGCGCGCTTGCGCCGGTGGCGCCTTCGGGTCCGTATCGGGCACTTCGAACACGCCGTTGCTCAGTGTCAGCCTGCGGCCACCACCAAGATCGACGATGCCGCGCCCCACACTGACCACAACGTGACGACCCTTGATGCTGGTCTTCAGATCCGCCTCGGTGATCGGCGGCAATCCGGTGACCGGTCGGATCGTTGCGTTGCGCACCATGACATCGACCGAAAGACCGTCAGATGGAATGGGCGGGCCGCCCTCCTTCAACGTTTCGATCGGCGCATTGGTGGCGATATCGACCCGCTCGATGTCGCCGGCCTGCAGATTTTCGGCGACCCAGTTGCGCACCTTGGTGGCGATAAAGAACGGCCAGACTTTCTTGGCGATATCCGAACTCATCGGCGTAATCGCAAGACCGACGGCGAGCCGCGGATCGGCGCCGGAGAAATCAACGCTGCCGCTGAGAGATCCGGCTACGCCTCCCCCGCCCAGATCGCCCTGCACCAGTTCGATACGCCGGCGCATGAGATCGAGATTAGCGCGCATCATGATCTTGTTGAGCACGATGGCCCGCGGATCGTCAGCACCGTCGCTCAACACGATCGAGCCACCCGCAACAGTGACGCGCCACGGTTCCCCAGGCGCGTTCGGTGCTTCGGTGCGGCTGAACAACGTGATGCGGTTCGCACCAGCCTGAATCTGGAATGGCATCGCCAGATTGCGCCGATTGGCATCCCAATCGAGGGTCAGGTCGGCGCGATCGATTTGAACATGCCCGCCGATATCTGCCGGATCGCCGATGATGCCCGATCCCGCGCTGAATTTGCCTTCGACAACGCGCGGCAGGGAATCGGGACCGATCTCGGCCCGCAATTCACCGGAGAGCGGAATATCTGCCTGGAATTGCCCGTCGCCGATACGTGTCGCCAGAAACAGATCCTTGGTGGAGACCTGATCGAGACGGATACGCACAGCGCGGCGTTGCACGCCGCTTTGCTGGATTGCCGCAACGAGCGACCACGGTCGCTCGTCATCGTCCGAGCTCAACCGTACGCTGATGCCGCCGCGCGGCCGATTGATGCTGAAATTGATGTGCTCGAAGGTCCAGTGTTTGTCCGTGCGCAGGTCATCGACCTTGAGCACGCCATCCTTCAAACCGATTTCGCCAAGCCCCTGGCCGTCGAGCCCCATTTCGGACAATCGATCGAGCCATGACACAAAGGCGACGAAACGGTCGGCACCGGTCGCCTCCAGCGATTGCGCTGCCGCCGGAGCGGCCGGTTCCGGCGCCGGCCCCGAAGCAGCCGGCGGCGTCACGATTCTCGGCGTTTGTACCGGTGCAAGCGAATCGGCCGGCCGAACGATCGCAGGCGTCGCCGCCAGAGGCCGTTCGTTGCCTGTGGATATCGTGACCTGCCCGTCTTGCTCGATCCGAACAGAAAGTTCGGCTCCGACGAGACTGACCCGTTGCGCCCTGAGCTGGCCACGCAGGAGGCCGGACCCTGACAGCGACACCTCCGCCTTCGGCGCGCTGGCAACCACCGCTCCTTCCCTGTCGCGGACCTGCATGTCTCGGATACGAACCGAGGTGCGGCCGGTATGGTCCCGTTCGATCTGTGTGCCGCCAATGACGACACTGTGCTGCTGACCGATGGCCTGCTGAACAGCCGACGAGATCCAGGGCGACGCAAAATTGATTTCGATCGGACCCGCTCCGAGCCGCAGCCACAGTCCGAAGCAGCCGGCAAAGGCGATGGCGAAAGCAGCGCCGACACCGATCATGATTCGGCGCGCCAGCGGCCGACGCAGCTCACGCCTGACCCGCCACCACAGGTGCAGGGCCTGGCTTTTGAAATCCCGGCAGCGCGCATTTTCGCGATGGGCCTTGAGGGTATCCTCAAGGTCACGCCAGCAATGCATGCGTGATGCGTGATCCGGTTTGGTCATGCCCGGTCGGACATCCCCTTGTCCGTGTGATCGGCAGCTATAAGGTCGCCGGTCTGGTGGACCTGACTTCGGTTTCGATCGGACATCCCCGGATGCCCCTCCGCCTTCGCCCAAAGGCGGGATTCCATAGGCAGATTGACCCGCTGAAAGCGACGAAAGGAAGGCATATGACAAAGGCTCTGGTCGAAGGCAGCAAGGCCCCGGCCTTCACCCTGCCCGGCAGCGACGGAAACAACATCTCGCTGTCCGATTTCAAGGGGTGCAAGCTGGTTCTCTATTTCTATCCCAAGGCCGACACGCCTGGCTGTACCCAGGAAGCGATCGACTTTTCCCGTCTCAAGACCGCCTTCGAGAAGGTGGGCGCCAGTGTTCTCGGAGTGTCCGCCGATCCGGTCAAAGCGCTCGACAAATTTCGAACCAAACACGGCCTCAGTGTGGGCCTTGGTTCCGACGAAACCCATGCCATGCTCGAGGCCTATGGCGTTTGGGGCCAGAAATCGATGTTCGGCAAGACATACATGGGCGTGAACCGCACGACCTTTCTGATCGGCCCGGAGGGACGGATCGCCAAGATCTGGCCGAAGGTCAAAGTGCCTGGTCATGCGAAAGAGGTCCTCGAAGCAGCCAAGGCATTATAGGGCCTTAGCATTGAATCTTTTGCGGAATATTAACCATACACGCCTGAAATTGACGCTGTTTTCAGCGTCGGCCCGCCCGACGAGTCTGGCGGGAAATGTTCATGTCGTACCGGCCCACTCACCCTCCGCGTCACCGCCATCTGGCCCAGCCCCAGGACACTTGGGCTTATGAACACCCGGCCGGGGCTCATCACCATCCACAGACTTATCCGCCAGCGCAGCATCAGCACCATGCGCGTCAGCATCAGCGCCCGATTCAAGCCCAGCCGGCTAGGCGGAAGCATGCCGGCAGCGACTACACGCTCGTCCACGGCCGCCGTCAGGTCCGACTGGGACCGGTCGCGTTCTGGATCGTGGTTGGCGGACTGGTGACGATGGCCGGCTGGTCCGTCCTGACCGGTACCTATTTTGCTTTCCATGATGACGTCCTGAAACGACTGATTGCCCGCCAGGCCGAGATGCAATTCGTCTACGAGGATCGCATCGCCGAACTGCGCGCTCAGGTTGATCGCATCGCCAGCCGTCAGTTACTTGACCAGGAACAGTTCGAGCAGAAGCTGGAACAGGCGATCCGTAAGCAGGCCATGCTCGAACAGCGGGCGGCGGCGCTCTCGTCCCTCCCCGACATGACACCGACAGGATCGATTCCGAAATCAGCCAAAGGCAGCGAGCATCAACGCGGCTCGTTCCTCAAACCGACGCCGGTCAATGAGAATGGCCTCGCTCAGTTATCTGATGGTGAGGCACGTCCATTGTTGCCATGGCGCAACAAGCCGCGTAGCGGCATCGAAACCACACTCGCGCGCATGCAAGCCTCACTCGACAAGCTGGAAACCAAACAGGCTAACGCGCTCAATGCGCTCGAGGAGAATGTCGATTCAAAGGCCAGGCATATCCGCGGTATCCTTGCCGATATCGGCATCAATACTGGCAAGAGCAGCGCTACGAATGCCGGTAAGAGCAGTGCTGCACCTGCCGGCGTCGGCGGCCCTTATGTGCCCGCGAACCTTGCCTCCGACGCCAAATCTTTCGAGCGTCAGCTCTCCCGGATTCGGACATCAGGCGCGCAGCTCGATCATCTGATGCGGACGCTGAACGATATCCCTGTGAGAAAGCCAATCACCGGCGAGATCGATATGTCATCAGGGTTCGGTATGCGCATGGACCCGTTCCTGCGTTCGCCGGCGATGCATACCGGCCTCGATATGCGTGGTGATACGGGAGATCCTGTCCGTGTGACCGCCAATGGCACAGTCACCATTGCTGGAGTCAACGGTGGCTATGGCAAGATGGTTGAAGTGGAACACCGAAACGGTCTTGCCACGCGGTATGCGCATCTTTCCGCCATTGATGTGAAGGTCGGCCAGACCGTGAAGATGGGTCAGATCGTGGGCAGGCTCGGTTCAACAGGACGCTCGACCGGTCCGCATTTGCATTACGAAACACGTGTGGATGGCGATGCTGTCGATCCGCAAAAATATTTGCGCGCCGGTATGCGTCTTGGTCTCAACTGAGTTCGAAAAGTTCCAAATAAACCGTGCTGCATAACCTTGCTCGCAGCGACGTTTCGCGACTTGACTTCTCGTACAGATGATTCAGTCTTCCTGATGTAGACGCGACAAGCACGGAGGTTGTGATGGAACCACCGGCACATTTCGCCGCTATGATCGCCAAAGAACTCGTTCGGCCTGCGGCGTAGCGGCTTAGACAACACGGACGGCTTGCCGGGATGGGCCTCAAGGGGCAGCATCAGTGAGGCAATGCCCCACCTCGGCCCTCCCGGTTGAGTAATATCTGATGCCCGCTCTCGTATCTGCGAAGCTTTGCTTCGTCAGAGATGTTGGGCACCCCTCACAACAAGCGAATGGCTCAGTCCACGTCCTCGACGCTCTCCGGACCACCGCCAAAGGCTTTCTGCGCCAGTGCCGCTGCCATGAACTGATCGAGATCGCCGTTCAACACACCGGCTGTATCCGAAGTGGAAACACCGGTGCGCAGATCCTTCACCATCTGATAGGGCTGCAACACATAGGAACGGATCTGGTGACCCCAGCCGATATCGGTCTTGGCCGCATTCTCGGCCGCCGCTTTCTCTTCCCGCTTTTTCAGTTCGAGTTCGTATAGGCGCGCACGCAGCATGTCCCATGCCTGCGCGCGATTGCGGTGCTGCGAACGATCGTTCTGGCAATACACGACAATGCCGGTCGGCACATGCGTCAGGCGGATCGCGGATTCGGTCTTGTTGACGTGCTGACCACCCGCACCGCTCGCGCGCATCGTGTCGACGCGCACCTGGGATTCATCGATATCGATCTGAATACGATCGTCGATGACGGGGTAAACATTCACGCTCGCGAATGACGTGTGCCGCCGCGCATTGGAATCGAATGGCGAGATACGCACCAGACGATGCACACCATTTTCCGATTTCAGCCAGCCATAGGCATTGCGCCCGGAAATCTTCACCGTCGCCGATTTGAGACCGGCTTCTTCGCCGGGCGACTCTTCCAGATACTCGACCTTGTACTTGTGCTGCTCCGCCCAGCGCACGAACATGCGCATCAGCATGCTGGCCCAGTCCTGGCTTTCGGTGCCGCCGGCGCCGGCATGCACTTCAAGGAAGGTGTCGTTGGCATCGGCTTCGCCGGAGAGCAAAGCTTCCAGTTCACGGCGCGCAGCTTCCGCCTTCAGCGCCTGAAGAGCCTCCTCGGCATCGGCCACAACGGACTGATCCTTCTCGGCTTCGCCAAGCTCGATCAGTCCGACATTGTCGTCGAGTTCCTGCTGGATCCGGCCGATGGCATTGAGCTGATCTTCGAGCGCTGTGCGCTCCTGCATCACCTTGGAGGCGCGCTGCGGATCCTCCCAAAGCGAGGGATCCTCGGCGAGTGCATTCAGTTCGGCAAGACGGGCGTTGGATGCATCGAAGTCAAAGATGCCTCCTCAGCAGCCCGACTGACCGCTTGATATCTTCTACAAGAGCTTCAGTTTCAGCGCGCATAATCTCGTCCGCCGCAATCGCAGCCGCATTTAACGGCTGGCTGCTGCCGACGCAACCCATTCGCCTGAAACGGCAAGGGCCGCGCCCTGTTCAGGCGCGGCCCTTGTGGAGATTATTCCTTAGTAGAGACCGCCAGTCCCGGAGCGGATGAAGCGATCGTTGTTGTTGTCGCCCGGATAGCCGCCATAGCTGCCGCCACCGCCACCCCCGTCATAGCCAACCACCGAATACGAATCCGGCGGCGCAGTTCCCGGCTTGAAGGCCTCGAGAATCACACGCTCGGACCCCGGACCAGCGCGCATCCCGCTCTTTGGATCGATGCGGATCAGCTTGATGCCGGCCGGCACGCGGAACGGCACCGCCGGCTTATCGGCCAGCGCAACTTTCAGGAAGTCGCGCACCACCGGCGCGGCCAAATGACCGCCTGTCGCACCGCGCCCCATCGGCTTTGGCTTGTCATAGCCAAGATATACGCCGACCGCGATGTCCGGCGAGAAGCCGACGAACCATGCATCCTTTTCGTCATTGGTGGTGCCGGTCTTGCCCGCCACGGGCTTGCCGACTTCGCGAACGGTCGTCGCCGTGCCGCGCTGGACCACGCCCTCCATCATCGAGGTGATCTGGTAAGCCGTCATCGGATCGATCACCTGCTCGCGCCTGTCGATCAATGTTGGTTCGGCCTGGTTTGCCCAGCGATCGGCGTCACAGCCGCGGCATTCGCGCTGATCGTGCTTGTAGATCGTGTGGCCGTAGCGATCCTGGATACGATCGATCAGCGTCGGCTTGATGCGACGCCCGCCATTGGCGAACATCGAATAAGCCGCAGTCATGCGCAGCGTCGTGGTTTCGCCCGCGCCGAGTGCGAAAGACAGATACGGCGGCAGATCGTCATAGACGCCAAAGCGCTTGGCGTATTCCGCAATCAGCGGCATGCCGACATCCTGCGCCAGCCGCACCGTCATGACGTTGCGCGAATGCTCGATACCAAAGCGCAGTGTCTGCGGACCGTAATACTTGCCGGCCGAATAATTTTCCGGCCGCCACACCCCGAGGCCGGGGCCCTGATCGACCTCGATCGGCGAATCCATCACCACCGTCGACGGCGTGTAGCCATTGTCGAGCGCTGCCGCATAGACGAACGGCTTGAACGATGAGCCCGGCTGGCGCAGCGCCTGCGTCGCGCGGTTGAACTGGCTCTGGTCAAACGAGAAACCACCAACCAGCGCCAGCACGCGCCCCGTCCACGGGTCCATCACCGTGATGGCGCCGCTAATTTCCGGGATCTGGCGCAGGCGGTATTGTGCATTCTGTTCCTGCTGAGCGTCCTTGGCGGCCAACGGCTCGACATAAATGACATCGCCCGGCTCCAGCACCTGGCTGACCTTCGTCGGCGTTCGCCCGCGGCTTGGCCCCGAAGCGGCCTTGGCCCACTTCACGCCTTCGATCGGCACGATACCGACGCGACGCTCGCGCACGATGGCACCGCCCGGCTCACGCGGCGGCTGGAAGCCGATGCGCGCGGACTGATCGGAGGTTTCAAGTACGACGGCCATCTTCCAGCCGATGTCAGACAGCGCTTTGACTTCGGCGAGCTTCACACCCCAGTCACCGGCGATGTCGAGCTTCTGAACCGGACCGCGATAGCCCTGGTTCTCGTCGTATTTGGTGAGGCCGTCGGCCAGCACCTTGCGGGCCAGCGCCTGCAATTTCGGGTCAAGCGTGGTGCGGACCGAGAGGCCGCCTTCGTACAGCTTCTTTTCGCCGTAGCGGTCATAGATCTCGCGACGCACCTCCTCCGCGAAATACTCGGCAGCGAAGATATGCGATCCGGTCGGACGCGCGGTAACGGCGAGTGGCTCCTTCTTCGCCTTCTCACCTTCCTCCGGCTTCACGTAACCATTCTCGACCATGCGGTCGATGACGTAGTTGCGCCGCTCGGTCGCGCGCTCGCGCTGACGGAACGGATGCAGCGACGATGGCGCCTTTGGCAGCGCGGCGAGATAGGCGGCTTCCGCGACCGTCAGTTCGTGCACCGACTTGTCGAAATAAAGCAGCGAAGCAGCAGCGATGCCGTAAGCCGAAAAACCGAGATAGATTTCGTTGAGATACAGTTCGAGGATCTTGTCCTTGGTGTAGGCGCGCTCGATCTTCATCGCGAGCAGCGCTTCCTTGATCTTGCGCGTAAACGAGACCTCATTGGTCAACAGAAAGTTCTTCGCAACCTGTTGTGTGATGGTCGAGGCGCCTTGGGGGCGGCGGCCGGTGCCGTAGTTCTGGACGAACAGGATGCCGGCGCGGGCCATGCCGTTAAAATCGAGGCCGCCATGCTCGTAGAAGTTCTTGTCTTCGGCCGAAATGAAGGCGTGAATGACCCTCTTCGGCACAGCTTGAATGGGCAAATACAGCCGGCGCTCGCGTGCGTATTCTGCGACCAGCGATCCGTCGGTCGCGTGCACCCGCGTCATCACCGGCGGCTCGTAATCCTGAAGCTGGGAGTAATCCGGCAGATCCTTGGAATAGTGCCACATCAAGCCGGCGACACCGGCGACCCCGACGAGGAACAGGATGGTTCCGACCGCGAACAGGAAGCCGAAAAAGCGCAGCATCAATCTCATGATTGTTCAACCGCTGGGACCGTTAAGCCATGGCACGCCGGCGATGCTCCCCGCACCTTGCCGCGCTGATAGGGCATGATATCGCGATTTTTGTGAACCGTCTCTCATCCACCCGACATTTTCCGTCGTCGCGCGGTTTTATGGTCAAACTGAGGCCCTGCGGCTCAATATACCGCTGAATTACCGGCGCGTCGGCGGCGTCGTCTCGGTCCCGGCGATTCGGGTGCGGAAGAACTGATCGACGGCCTCGGCCATGGTCGCCGCCGTCTTGGCCCGCCACGCATCCGAGGTCAAAAGTTTCAAATCCTGCTTGTTGGTCATGTAGCCAAGCTCGATCAGGACGGACGGGACGTCCGGGGCCTTCAGTACCACAAAGCCGGCCGACTTGAGCGGTTTCTTATGCAGACGGACTGCGTTCCGCATCTCGCCGATCAGCAGCCGGGCGAAAGCATGGGAAAATGTCTTGGTCTCGCGATGCGCCAGATCGAACAGGATATCGGCAACATCACCCGGTTCATTGCCGAGATCGATACCGGCAATCGCGTCGGAACGATTCTCGTCTTCGGCGAGCCTGGCGGCCTCGGCGTCCGAGGCCGTATCGGACAGCGTGTAGATTGTTGCACCCTGCACATCGCCTCCGGCTTTCGGCAAGGCGTCGGCATGGACGGAAATGAACAGCTGCGCCTGGCGATGGCGTGCAAACTTCACCCGATCGGTCAAAGGTATAAAGGTATCGTCGGTTCGGGTCATCACCACCCGATAGCGACCGCTCTTCTCAAGCTGATCGCGCAGGACGGTCGAGAAACCAAGCACGACATCCTTTTCCAGGATCTCACCGCCGCCAGCCTTGGTCCCGGTGTCCGGCCCGCCATGGCCGGGATCGATGACGATCAAAGGCCGCATATCGCCGGGCGACTTGTCCGCGCCCGCATCGATGCTCTTTCGAATCGCCTCATTGGCCCGGACGGCCGTGCGATCGAGCGCCAGATGCCGCATGAAGGCTTCACGATCGGTCGCCGACAGCTCGAGGACCAGCCGCGCCGGCTGACCGTCCCTGGCGTCCAGCATCTGTGCCTTCTCGATCCGCACTGGCTTGTTGACGTCGATGACGATGCGCGAGCCGCCGGCCATGACGAGACCGAAGCGGTAAGCCTTGATCAGCCCCCGCCCCGTCTCGCCCGATTTCGGCGGAAGCTGGAACACAGTTTGGGGGATATCCACGACGACGCGATAGGGGTCGGCGAGCGTAAAGGCCCGGACGCCGAGATTCTGCGTCACGTCCATGATCAGCCGGGCCGATTGGTCGTCACCGGCGACGCGGATATCGGTTGCAACAGGCAGCGCTGCGGGAGTTTGGGCGCGGCTTTGCGCGCGCGCCGGCATTCCAACTGCCAGCGTCAACGCCATTCCAGCCATTATGGTCGTCAGCCAGCGGCCGGCCACGTGTCGCCCTCCCCGTCTGATGATCCATACTGCTTAGTGAGTAGACGGTTAACGGCTTGTTACCCTCTTCAGTTCGTTCACAGCAAGGTTTGGCCGCCGGGGGGGACGCAGGAAAGCGCGTACGGAGAGTTGGATGCCAGGCTCAGTTGGCCCACCGGATCGCCGGGTCCGCTGCACTGCAGTCACGGTTTGAGTTAGCGAGACTTTGGTGCGTTTTTGCAACTGGCGGCAACTTCGATCATCGCGGTCGCATGTTTACAGAACCCCGGACGAGCCCAATCCGTGTGCTTCGTATGCGCTGGGGTTTTGGGAGCTGAGTAACCCGCTCACCGACCACCAGCGCGGCCCCCGCGTTTATGACGTAGGCAGAAATGCCGCAGTGCAGCAAAGCAAGCTAAAACACGCCACGGCGCGATCTAGTACACACTCTTGGCGGTATACTCTGGATATTCCTTTGAAGTGCTGGATCGAGCGCTGTCTTCCGACTTGGAAGTATATTCCGAATAGGTGCCTCGTTTCAGCGACATATAGCTCGATTCACCATCTCTTGCGCTCGCGGACTGAGAAGATTGCTTTTTCATGATCGCTCGCCCACTGATTGCGTTCGAATCACCGTATGTTACCAATTTGCTTATTGTATGTTGCGGGTTAACTGATGTTTGATCTGATCAAGTTTCCGGAACTTTATTTTGGGTTGGTCGCACCGGTCGGAGTGAATTTAGAGAAGACAGCTACTGAACTGTCTAGCTCGCTACAAGACAGAGGCTATACTGTCCACATACTAAAAGTCACAGACTTATATGATGCCATATCAGGCATTGGAACCAAGCTCTACAAAAGTCCCCTGCTCGACCGCTACAAATCGTACATCAGCTTCGGGAATGAATTTCGTGAGAAGTCCGACGATCCCGGAGTATTAGCTGCACTTACTGTGGCTTGGATTTCCCAACACCGCGAACGCTACCGCCGCGACGGCTCTGCAAAACACAAAGAAAAAGAAGCTTACATCCTCCACCAATTTAAGCGAAAGGAGGAAATCGACATTCTCCGGCAAACGTACGGTAGATTGTTCTTCCAAATCTCGACGTACTCTTCGCGACGCAAGCGAGCAGAATATCTCGCCAACCGATTTGCTGAAGACGCTGGAACGTCTGACTTCAGCCAATTTCTGTCCGACGCTGAGGAGCTCATCCAGTTGGATGAAGCCCAAACGAAATTAGAGTTCGGCCAACGAGTGCGTGAGGTTTTTCACCACGCAGATTTCATTATCAATCGCGACGACGAGTCGGACGAACGAACCCAGATTAACCGATTTGTTGATCTAATATTTGGCCGCAACGATATTTCCCCTACGCGCTTAGAATACGGAATGTACATGGCGAAAGGCGCCGCCCTTCGGTCGCTCGATCTTTCAAGGCAGGTCGGCGCAGCTATTTTCACGAAGGAAGGCGAAATAGTCACGCTCGGCTGCAACGAGGTGCCGAAAGGTCTCGGAGGCACATATTGGGCGGGTGATAAGTTTGATGCTCGAGATTTCCGGCGAGGTGAAGACCCAAACGAACGGATTAAGCGAAACAACGCGTTAGAGCTGCTTGAACGCCTTAATTCCAAATACTTAAAGAAAACCAGTGACGAATTAAGAGAGATTGTGGACTCAGAGATTGTATCTGAATCGCGCATTATGGACGCTCTAGAATTCGGCCGAATTATTCACGCAGAGATGTCCGCGATCACTGATGCATCACGGCTTGGTCGAGCAACGGCAGGCTCTGTCCTATTCTGCACCACTTTCCCCTGCCACATGTGCGCGAAACACATAATCTCGTCGGGCATTTCGACCGTATATTTTCTGGAGCCTTACCCCAAATCCCACGCCTATGATCTGCATTCAGATTCGCTCAAGGTCGAAGGATCTTTTACAGCGGAGCATGAAAGCTATCCTAAAACGGAATTTATCCATTTTTCAGGCGTATCCCCTCGCAGATATCGAGATCTGTTCGAACGAGGCAAAAGAAAGTCAGGCGGGAAATTCAAAAACTGGCTCGATTCCCCTGAACGCCCCATGTTCAGCATGAAGTTGCCAATGTGGTGCACGCTTGAGGATTTCTTGGTGATGCGCTTACGCAGGGATTTTGGACTTTCCAGCACGCTTCGAAAGTTGCGCAGCAAACCATTTTCATCAACTTCACGCCGCTAAATTCACTGAATCGTCATCAGCGGACTAAGCGAGTCCGCCCTACTTGCGAATCCGCCTATCCTCATCTTGCGTCTTGAGCCGCACAGTTAGCCTCCTGCAGCATCTTGATGCCCTCCGGTGCCAGCTTCGGCCGCCCGCGAGCGTCAGCTTATTGATCTTGCCGGTGAACTTGAACGGCACTTTGTAGTCCCGGTCATCCGCGTCATCGGCAACCTGCCCCACGCCATGCCCTCAGATCAGGCACGAGCCGGCTTAAGGCTGATGTTCCGTTCCTTCACGTAATTATCGAGGATGATCGACGCCCCTGAGGGCTCGGCAAGTGCGACATAAGTGTCGGGGCGCAGGAGGTAGGCCGCGTTCTGCGCCAGACCTGCCGCCCCATGCTCCGGAGCCCACGGAAAGACATGAAGTGGAACTTCGTGCATGGCACACCATTGCGTCAGGTCGTCTCTTGCTGTTCCGTAGACGTGGAGCTGCCAGGCGATGGCCGAGAGCGGCGCATAATTGTCCAAACCGCCTGCGGAAACCCAGGGCAAGCGATCGCCGCCTTTCACCTTGCCGGCCGTGCCTTGGCTCAAAGGGCTTCCCTGGTAGTTCAACATCGTCTGCGAGATCATGCGAAACATGAATTCACGGACCGACCCGATGCTGTAGGCGATCGTCACAATGACCGGTGCGATCCGGGTCCGTACGAAATCGGCGAAGCGGCCCTCGGCGGTGACGAACGTGAAAATGCGGTCGGTGGTGTTCACAAGCCGGCGGGCGAAGGCGATACGCTCGGCCTCGTAGCTGTCGAGCAAGCTCTCGGATGCCTGTCCCTTCAACACAGCGGCCAGCTTCCAGGCGAGATTGATCGCGTCTCCGATCCCGGTGTTCATGCCCTGCCCTCCCGCCGGGCTATGCACATGCGCAGCATCACCGACGAGGAACGCGCGCCCGTGCCGATAATGGTCGGTGACGCGGCGGTGCACACGGTAGGTGGAGAACCAGTTCACCTTGTCGATGTCGAGGCGCAGGCTCTTGATGGCGCGATGGCCAACATCATCAAAGGTCAGCCTCTCCGCTTCTTCGCGCTCGTCACGAATGACGCCGATCAGGCGGCCCTGCCCCTTCTTTCCGTAGGCGAAGAGTGCGACGAAATCCGCGCTTTCAAGAGCGACATGCACCTCACCATTCGATGCGGGACCGCGCGCTTCGACATCGGCAACATAAAAGATTTGCTCGTAGGTGCCACCGGCGAAGCCGGTACCAAGCTTGTGGCGGACCGTCGACCGTGCGCCGTCGCAGCCGGCCAGATAGCGCGCTTCGCAAACCTCTTCATGGCCCGCCGGTGTCTTGAGGCGAGCGACGACGCGATCGCCCTTGTCCTCAAAGTCGATGAGCTCCGTCTGGCGCTCGACTACGACGCCCATCGCTTGCAGGCGTTCGATCAGCAATCGCTCGTGCTGGTCCTGAGGATAGACCAGCAGAAAGGGATAAGGCGTCAATTTCGCGCCGGCCATGCCGAAGGAAATGCGCGCCTTCCGCTCGCCGCTGACCCAGAGATTGATCCCCGGATTGCTGCGGCCGGCCGCAACCACAGCATCAGCAAGGTCGAGCTGCCGGTAAAGCTCCAGCGTGCGCGCCTGGACAGCCATGGCGCGGGATGTCGTGCCAGGACCGCCGGTCTTGTCGATGATACGCACCGTCACGCCCTGCCGCGTCAGCCAGAGCGCAAGCACGAGGCCGGT
>Ga0164243_10004063_pt1 | contig 23107 bp, 19 predicted proteins | sample OricompcompostOP_FD_108781 | JGI IMG/M metagenome (GOLD analysis project Ga0164243, IMG submission 108781) | Organic Plus compost microbial communities from Emeryville, California, USA - Original compost - Organic plus compost (OP) | ecosystem: Engineered > Solid waste > Mixed feedstock >...
CCCGATGTGGCGGACGTAGCCGGCCTTCACGAGGTCGGCGATCGCCCCGATCGTGTCCTCGATGGGGACGGCCGGGTCGAGCCGCGACGGCCGGTAGATGTCGATGTGGTCGACCCCGAGGCGCACGAGGCTGTACGACAGGAAGTTCTTCACGGCCGCGGGGCGCGCGTCGTAGCCGGCGAAGCTGCCGTCGGGGGCGCGCAGCGCGCCGAACTTGACGGAGAGGAGCGCCCGGTCGCGCCGGCCGCGGAGCGACTTGCCGACCAGGAGCTCGTTTCGGCCCTGGCCGTAGAAGTCGCCGGTGTCGAGCAGGTTCACGCCCCGCTCGAGCGCTTCGTGGATCGTCGCGATGCTCTCGTTCTCGTCGGCGTCTCCGTACATGCCCGACATGCCCATGCAGCCGAGCGCGAGCGGGAACACGCTGGGGCCGGTGGATCCGAGGCGGAGCGAGGAGACCGATCGAGGGGAGGATGCGGGGGGACCGGAGGTCGTCATGCGAGCACCGTACGGTCGAGCGTGCAATCACTCCAGTGAATAGAATGTATGCGAGACATGCACACGAATTATGGACGTGATCTCGACCTCAACCTGCTGCGGGTGTTCTCGGTGGTCGCGGAGGCGGGGAGCGCGACGGAGGCGGCGCGTCGGCTGTACCTCACGCAGCCGGCGGTCAGCGCGGCGCTGCGGCGCCTCCAGCAGGCGGTCGGCGCACCGCTGTTCGTGCGGAAGGGCCGCGGTCTCGCGCTGACGAGCCGCGGCGAGCGGTTACGTCTCGCCGTCGCGGGCCACCTGCAGGCCCTGGTGGATGCGGCGCTCGCTCCTCCGCGCTTCGATCCGGCGACCAGCGAGCGCACGTTGCGGCTCGGGCTCTCGGATGCCGCGGAGCTCTGGCTGCTGCCGCCGCTCTTGCGCGTGCTCGCGACGGAGGCTCCGGGGTTGCGGGTCATCGCGGTGCCGGTCCAGTTCCGCACGGTCGGCGCCGCGCTCGCGTCGGGCCTCGACGCGGCGGTCACGGTGGCCGACGAGCTGCCCTCGACGATCCTCCGCGCGACGCTGTTCCCGGCCGGGCGGTTCGTGTGTTTGTACGATCCGCGGCACGCGAAGCTCGGCCGCCTGACCGAGGCGACGTACTTCGCGCACGAGCACGTGATCGTCTCGTACAACGGGGATCTCCGTGGGGTCGTCGAGGACGCGCTCGGCAAGTCGCGACGGGTCCGGTGCTCGGTGTCGAGCTTCGCGAACCTGGGCGCGATCGTCGAGGGCAGCGCGCTGCTCGCCACGGTGCCGGCGCTGGTCGCGCAGCAGATCCGGCGCGTGCGCCCGCAGCTGCGGACCCGGCCGCTACCGTTCCCGACCGTGGGCGCCGCGACGGAGCTGCTGTGGCCCGCGACCACCGAGGACGACGAGCCGGCGCGGTACGTGCGGGGCCGAATCGTCGAGATCGCGCGGACGGTCGCGCGGCAGACCCGAGTAAGCTAGGCCGCGATGTCCGACGAACGCACCGCCTCGACGCTGGCCGAGCACGCGGCGACGCAGGCCGGCACCGCCTCCGACGCGGCGACGCTCGTCCCCGCGACGGGGCGCGCGGGCGCGATCGTGCTCCCGGCGCCGGGGTACGAGCTCCGCGAGCCGATCGGCCGCGGTGGCATGGGCGAGGTCATCGCGGCCCACGATCAGCGGATCGGGCGCGAGGTCGCGCTCAAGCGGCTGTCGACCGACAACCCCGACGAGCAGCAGATCGCGCGGTTCCTGCGCGAGGCGCGGATCCAGGCGCGGCTCGAGCACCCGGCGATCGTGCCGGTCCACGAGCTCGGCGTGGACGCGGCGGGGCGCCCGTACTTCACGATGAAGCGCCTCGCCGGCAAGACGCTCGGCGAGCGGCAGGCCGAAGGGCTGCCCCTGCAGCGCCTGCTGCGCGCGTTCGTCGACGTCTGCCTCGCGGTCGAGCTCGCGCACGCGCGCGGCGTCGTCCACCGCGACCTCAAGCCGTCCAACATCATGCTCGGCGACTTCGGCGAGGTGTACGTGATCGACTGGGGCATCGCGCGCGTGCTCGGCGAGGACCGCGACGAGCCGGCGCCGGCGTGGGACGCGGGGCTCGACGGAGGTGGGACGCAGACCGGCGCGCTGCTCGGGACCCCCGGCTACATGGCGCCCGAGCACATCATGGGGCAGCCGGCGACGCCGGCCTCCGACGTGTACGCGCTCGGCTCGATCCTGTTCGAGCTGCTCGCCGGCGAGCTGCTGCACAAGCGCGGAGAGCCCGGCATCGGCTCGACGCTCAGCGATCCGCAGCAGTCTGCGGCGAAGCGACGCCCGGATCGCGACATCCCGCCGGAGCTGGACGCCTTGTGCTTCGCGGCGCTCGCGGAGGATCCCGGCAAGCGGCCGTCGGCGCGCGAGCTCGCGGAGGGCGTGCAGGCGTTCCTCGAGGGCGATCGCGACGTCGAGCGACGGCGCGCGATCGCGGCCGAGGAGGTCGCGGAGGCACGCGCGCTGTTCGAGGCCGGTGGTCCCGACGCGCGCGCGGTGGCGATGCGGCGGGCAGGGCGCGCCCTCGCGCTCGATCCGCAGTCCGAGGAGGCGGCGGGGCTCGTCAGCCGGCTGTTGCTCGAGCCGCCGGCGCAGCTGCCGCCGGACCTCGCGCGCGGGCTCGAGGAGCACGAGCGCCAGATGAGCCGCGACCGCTCGCGCAAGGCGACCTGGGTCTATCTCTCGGTGCTCGCGCTGTTGCCGCTCGCGCTCGTCGTCGAGATCCGTAGCTGGCCGCTGGTGGTCGCGTTCTTCGGCAGCGCGTGTGTCGCGGCGCTGTCGTCGGTGTACTTCGCGCGGACCGGCCGGCCGTCGGTGCCGATCGTCCTGGCCGTGAACCTGGCGATCGCGCTCCTGTTCACGCGGCTCGGCGGCCCGTTCGTGCTGACGCCGCTGATGGTGTGCTGCGCGGTGTTCGCGATCTCGGCGATCCCGGCGGTCAACGCGCGCGGCGGGCTCGTGATCGGGTGGACCGTGCTCGCGGTCCTGCTCCCGATCGTCCTCGAGTGGAGCGGCGTCCTGCCCCGGACGTGGGGGCTCGCGAGCGGGCAGCTGACGATCGTCTCGGCCATGGTCCGCACCGACGGCTGGCTCCACGAGCTCGTCCTCGTCGGCGCGGGCCTGTTCTTCACGCTCGTGCTCGCGTGGTTCGCGCTCGCGATCAATCGCCGCCGCCGCCTCGCGCAGCAGCAGCTCTACATGCAGGCCTGGCACCTGCGACAGCTCCTCCCGCGCACGAACGAGCGATGGACTCCCGGCGCGCGCTGATGGTCGGACCCGCGATATAACCCGCGGCGCGATGGCCGACGAACCCGAGGGGACAGAGGACACGGTCGCGACGGTGGGCGAGCTCGGCGAGCTCCAGACCATGGTCGCGCCGTCGCTCGCGGAGGGGACCCAGCGGGCCGGGCTCGAGATCGCGGCCACCGTCGCGGCGCCGTCGGGTGGGCCCCTCACGACCCGACCGCTCGGCGTCCACGCGTCGAGCGGCGCGACGCTCGCGGCCCTCGACGATCGGCGGTACACGTTCGGCGCGCTGCTCGGGCAGGGCGGGATGGGCGAGGTCGTGCTCGCGTTCGACGAGCACATCGGGCGCGAGGTCGCCGTCAAGCGCATCCGCGCCGAGGACCCGTCGTCGGAGGAGCTCGCGCGCTTCGTGCGCGAGGCGCGCGTGCAGGGCCGGTTGCAGCACCCCGCGGTCGTCCCCGTCCACGATCTCGCGTTCGACAAGGACGGCAAGCCGTACTTCGTGATGAAGCGGCTGTCGGGCACCACCGTCGCCGAGGTGCTCCGCGCGCTACGTGACGGGACCGAGCCCGACGAGGCCACGGCCCGCCGGCGGCTCCTGCACGCGTTCGTGGACGTGTGCCTCGCGATCGAGTTCGCGCACCGCGAGGGCGTCATCCACCGCGACCTCAAGCCGGCGAACATCATGCTCGGCGACTTCGGCGAGGTCTACGTGCTCGACTGGGGCGTCGCGCGCGCCGTGACCGAGCTCGACGAGGGCAGCGCCGCGACGACGCGCGAGCCGGACCTCCGCCTCGACAGCGGGGAGACGCGCGCGGGCACCGTGCTCGGGACGCCCGCGTACATGGCTCCCGAGCAGCTCGCGGGTGAGCGCACCGGTCCGGCCGCCGACATCTACTCGCTCGGCTGCATCCTCTTCGAGATCGCGGCCGGTCAGGCGCTCCACGACAACCGCCGCAGCGTGACCTCGCTCTTGACCCCCGTCGACGCGCGGCCGTCCCGCGTGCGCCCCGACTCGCCCCCCGAGCTCGACGTGATCTGCGAGCGCGCGACCCGCCTCGCGCCCGAGGAGCGGTTCGGCTCCGCGCGCGCGCTCGGCGACGCGGTGCAAGCGTTCCTCGACGGCGATCGCGATCTCGCGGTGCGGCGCGAGCTCGCTCGCCACCACCTCGACGCGGCGCGCGCGGCGCTCGTGCGCAGCGACGGCGAGGCCAGCCGGCGCGAGGCGATGCGCGCCGCGGGCCGGGCGCTGGCGCTCGATCCCACCGCGACCGACGCGGCCGATCTGGTGACTCGCCTCATGCTCGAGCCGCCACGGGACATTCCGGCCGAGGTCGAGCGCCAGCTCGCGGCGATCGACACCGAGACCGCGCGCACCCAGGGCAGGCTCGCGGCGGTCGCGATGGCCGGCTACCTGGCGTTCGTCCCACTGCTCCTGTGGACGGGGGTGCGCGACGCGAGCGTCGTCGTCGCGTTCGTCGCGCTCGCGGTCGCGAGCTGCCTGCAGGTGTGGCTGCTCACCCGGCGCGATCACATCCCGCGGGGCGGCATCTACCTGAACGCGTGCGTGAACGCGGTGCTGATCGGGCTGGTGTGCCGCATGGTCGGCCCGTTCATCATCGCGCCCACGCTGGTGACCACGACGCTCATGGCCTACGCCGCGCACCCGGCGTTCGGGGCGATCCGGATCGTCTCGCTGATCCTGACCGCGGCGGTCGCGGTGCCGTGGGGGCTCGAGGCCGCCGGCGTGCTCGCGCCGACGTACCGGTTCACCGACGCGGGCGAGCTCGTGCTGTCATCGCCGAACCTCACGTTCTCCGCGATGCCGGTGCAGCTCGCGTTCGCCGCGCTCCTGCTCGCGCTGGTCGCGGTGGTCGCCCTCCTGACGCGCGGCATGGCGCTGCGCCAGCGACGCGCGACCCGCACGCTCGAGCTCCAGGCCTGGCACCTGCGCCAGATCGTGCCGACGCGCGGCACACAACCGCCTCCGCGCTGAGCCGCGAGGTCAGTCCGGCGGCAGCGGGTCGTCCTTGTCGCGGAACAGGCGCATCCGCACGCGCTCGTGCTGGCGCGCCTTGTACGCCTCGTGGCTCGACGCGCCGGACTCGTTGCGGAGCGCGGTCGCCTTGTCCGCGATCTGGAACTCCGTCAGCACGAACACGACGTGGCCGATGTCGACCGGCAGCTCCGTCTCCTGGACCAGGCGCTCGATCCGCAGCGGCAGGTCGGCGACGAAGTTCACGATCCGGTACTCCGGCCCCGAGAACTCGTTGTACGGCATCGCCGTCGGCGCCCGCCGCCCGGCGTCCGCGCCCTCGCGCTCCATGTGGGCGCGCACGAGCGCCGCGAGGTCGACGAGCTGGTTCACGCTCTCGCCCGGGACGACGTAGTTGAAGGGGATCAGCTGGCGCGTCAACGTGGCGATCATCGGCACGAGGTCCTCGGGCTCGGGCACGATCAGGCGGAAGCGCAGCTTGTCGTAGATGTTCGCGGCGAGCGTCTTGCGCTTCGCGAGCAGCTTCGTGATCTGCGAGTCGAGCGGCTTGCGGCTCCACTCCCACTCCGTGAGCGGTGCTCCTGCCGCGCGCAGCTGCTCGACGACCTGCATCACCTTGAGCTCGATCTCGCGGAAGATGATCTCGTCCGAGACCGACACCTTCATCAGCGCCTGGCGGCCGTTGATGTGGTTGATGATGTGCATCACCTTGAGCACGACGCACGCCCACTTCTGGTGTGGGCCGTGGCTCGAAGCGACGAGGAACAGATCGCGCGCGGGGAGATCGGCGGCGACCTCGTCCGGGATCGCCATCGCGAACGCGCGGGCGAGGTAGTCGACCGCGTCGGCGCGGATGTCCTCGAGCCGACCCATCTCGTCATCGGACTCGGGATCGAACTCGTTGAGGCGAAGGAACCGGTCGACCTCGGCGTGATCGGCAAAGTTGAGCCGGTGCCAGTCGATCACCGATTCGCCGCGCAGGAGGAGGCGCACCGATTCGACGTCCGCGAGCGTGAGCTCGTCGGCCGTGGGTGGCCGCGCCATGCGCGGCAGGACCGTGCTGACCACGAGCCCAGTTTATGCCCGGCGGCCGGGCTTTGTCAGGCGCAAGGTCGCCGTGAACAGACCGACGACTCCGAGACCGGCGAGCACGTTTCCGATGACGGCGAGCATTTCTACGGACCTCACTGGAATGAACGCGGCGGGGCTGCCGGTTTGTTCCACAGGCATGTTCGCGCTGGAAAGGTCGCGCGTCCACAAATTGACCTGCCGACTCCCGGGGTAGGCTGTCGGCATGGTGCGCACGCGTGTGGAGCCGGACGCCGCGGTGACCTACGCGTGCCAGCAGTGCGGGGCGGGGCTGGCGTTCGAGGGCGTCCGCACCGAGACCTGCCCGTACTGTGCGAGCCCGAACTTCGTCGAGCGGCCGCACGCGGTGGGGCAGCCCGATCCGCAGCTCGCGATCGCGTTCGCGGGCGACGCGGCGTGGGCGCGGCGCCAGCTCGATCGCTGGCTCGGTGGTCGTACGATGTTCGCTGACCCGGCGCTGCGCCGTGCGAAGGTCGAGGACCTGCGCGGGGTGTACCTGCCGGCGTACCTGTACTCGGCGGTCGCGCGCACGGAGTACACGGTCTCGATCGGCGAGCACTACACGGAGACCGAGACCTACACGACGACCGACGCGGAGGGCAAGACCCGCACCCAGACGCGCACCGTCACGCGCACCGAGTACCGCCCGCTCGCCGGCCAGCACCTCGGCTACGTCACCGACGTCATCGTCAGCGCGTCCGCGGCGCTCGACAACGCGACGCTCGCCGCCATCGAGCCCTACGACCTGCGCCGGTTGCGCCGGTTCTCGCCGGCGCTCGTCGCCGGGTGGATCCACGAGGAGTTCTCGCGCGACGCGGACGAGTGTCGCCGCATGTCGCGCGGCGAGGCGGTGGACCGGACCGGCGATCGCCTGCGCGCGTTCATGCCGGGCGACGGGTTCTCCGACCTCCAGTGGCGCACGACCGTCGAGTGGGAGACCCTCGATCCGATCCTCGTGCCGGTGTGGGTGTTCGCGGTGCGCTACCGCGCCGAGAAGCCGCCGCTGCGCGTCGTCATCAACGGCCAGACCGGCAAGATCGCCGGCAAGGTCCCGCTCGCGTGGTGGAAGGTCGCGCTCGCGGTGCTCGTCGTCGCCGGGCTGATCGCCGCGATCTGGGCGCTCCTGCACGGAGGTCGCCCGTGAGCACGACCTGCTCGCGCTGCCACACCGAGCTCGAGGAGGGCGACCTGCGCTGCGCGATCTGCGCGCTGGTCGTACCTGCCACCTCGCCGGCCGGGGAGCGCTCGTCGCGGGCGCAGATCCTGCGCTGCACCGACTGCAACGCGGCCATGGCGTTCTCCGCCGAGGCGCAGGCACCCCGCTGCGGGTTCTGCGGCGCGGTCACCGCGATCGAGCAGCCGGTCGATCCCGTGGAGGAGGCGCGGATCCGGATCCCGTTCGTGGTCGATCGTGCCCAGGCCGAGGCGGCGCTGCGCGGCTGGCTCGGCAGGCGGGGGTGGTTCGCACCGAAGACGCTGCGCGACGAGGCCGTCCTCGAGTCGCTGACGCCCTTGTGCTGGGCGGGCTGGCTCGTGTGCGCGCGCGCGACGGTGGCGTGGACCGCGGACTCCGACGACGGGGCGCGACGCTCGGCGTGGGCGCCGCACGCGGGCCACACCCCGATGGAGCTCGACGGCATCGTCGTCCCGGCGTCGCGCGGCCTCGATCTCGACGAGTGCCGCCTGCTCGCGCCGTACTACGACGTCGCCGCGGCCGTGCCAGTCACGGCCGCGATCCCGGGCGAGGTCCCGGCGCTCGTCGAGCGCTTCGACGCGCAGCGCTCGGCGGCGCGCGACATCGTGCAGCGCGCGATCGAGGTCGCCGCGAAGACGCGCGTCGAGGAGCACATCCCGGGGCGCCGCTATCGCAACGTCCACGTCGCGTGCCTCCTCGAGGCTCAGACCACCGAGCGCGTCGCGTTCCCGGCGTGGGTGCTCGCCTATCGCTATCGCGACCACGCGTACCGCGCGATCGTGCACGGACAGCGGCCCGAGGTCGTGTTCGGCTCGGCGCCGAAGGACTGGACGAAGATCACGCTCGTCGTCCTCGGCGCGCTCGCGATCCTCCTCGCGGTGATCGCCGTGGTGGCCCGCTTCTCGTAGCCGCGCGGCGCGCGCGTCACCGCTTGCGCAGCAGGTTGCGCGACGACCACCAGCTCCACACGAGCAGGACGCCCGCGACGCGCGCCGTCCACCAGCCCCAGTCGGCGCGCTCGAGCTCGCCGCGACCCTCGAGCACGACGGCGATCGACGCTCCGGCGATCCCGACGCCGGCGTAGATGAGCTGGTGCCCGAGCCGGTACATGAGCTGGGTCGGCGCCTCGATGTTCTTGAACTTGAGCGCGAGCTCCCCGGCGTGCGCGGCCCGCATGAACTTGCGGATCTCGGCGGGCAGCGCGGTCACCGACATCACGAGATCCTTCGAGGTCTCGACGAGCAGCTGCGACCAGTCGCCCTCCTCGCCGAGCACGAACCGCTCGAGGTACGGGCGGATGACCGTCATCGGGTTGAGCGTCGGGTCGAGCTCGGTGCACAGCCCCATCAAGAGGAGCAGCGTGCGCTCGAGGACGATGATCTCCTTCGGGACGTGGAAGTTCTCGGACAGCTCGCGCAGCGAGATGTCCATGCGCCGCAGATCCGCGACGCTCTCCAGGCCCTTCTGCGGGTCGAACTTGATGTCCTTCAGGTTGAGCGAGTCGAGCGAGATGTTCTCCTGGAACCGCTCGTGGAAGTACTCGATCACCTGCTCGAACACCTGCTCGTTCGCGCCGCGCGCGACGAAGCCCATCTGCTTCATCGCGCCGACGATCCTGCGCGTGTCGCGCGTCAGCGCGCCCTGGAGCAGCTCGACCATGCCGGCGCGGACGTTCGCGGGGATCTCGGCCACCGCGCCGAAATCGAGGAACACGATCTGCGGCGGCTTGCCTGGCTCCGTCGGCCGCACGAGCAGGTTCCCGGGGTGCGGATCGGCGTGGTAGAGGCCGTCGGTGAAGATCTGCTGGCAGTAGATCTCCACGACCTGCCGCGCGAGCTGCGTGCGATCGACGCCGAGCTGCTTCACGAGCTTCTTGTCGGTGATCTTGCAGCCCGACTCGAAGTGCGTGACGAGCACGCGCGCGGTCGACAGCTCGCTCACCACGCGCGGGAACGCGACGTCGGTGCGGCCCTCGAAGTTCGCCGCGATCCGCTCGGCGTTCTCGGCCTCGGCCCGGTAGTCGAGCTCCTCGAGGATGATCGCCCGGATCTCGCGGTACAGCTCCTCGAGCCCCTGGTAGGGCACGAACCAGGACACGATGCGGAAGATGCGCCGCAGGGTGCGGAGGTCGCGGCGCACGACCTCCTCGATGTCGGGGTACTGGACCTTGACCGCGACCTTCTGGCCGTTCTCGAGCCGCGCGATATGGACCTGACCGATCGACGCCGACGCGATCGGGCGCGGCTCGAACTGCGCGAACACCTCCGCGGGCCGGCGCCCGAGCTCCTCGCGGAGCCGCGCCTCGATGTCCTCGTACGGTCGCGGCGGCACCGCGTCCTGGAGCCCCTCGAGCTCGCGACGGAACTCCTCGGGGAGGAAGTTCGTCATGATGCTGATGAGCTGACCGACCTTGATGAACAGGCCCTGGAGGTCGACGATCGTCTGCTCGATCCGCCGCGCGTTGCGGAGGTTGATCTGGCGCAGCCGGTGCTCGACCCAGGTGTCGGAGTGGAAGCGCGCGCGGAACCGCAGCCACAGGTAGCTCCAGATCACGCGGAATGTCGTCCAGTACGCGCGCAGGCTCCGGATCTTCAGCGGCGGCCGGCGCGATTGCTTGTCGGTGACGTACCGCCGCGACTCGAACGCGAGGGCCGAGACGGAGTCACCCGGCGAGGGGACGCCGGGATGCGTGTCGCGGACCGGCGGTGGACGCTCGTCGTCCACATCCCTGCGCGCAGGCTCCGCCATGGCGGCCAGGATACCAGGGTTGGCGCAGTTGATCCCGACACCGATCGGGGGTACGCCCTGGTCATGGCCACCGACGAGGACGACGCGGCGTCACGAACCGAGCGCGAGCGCGCCCGCCCGGAGTCCTCACCTCCCCCGACCCGGGACGAGAGGCTCTACGAGCGGCGGGACGAGCGGGTGAACGACCGGCGCGACGACAGGGTGAACGAGAGGGTGAACGAGAGGGGGAGCGAGCGGGTGAACGAGCGGCGAGACGAGCGGGCGACCGAGCGGCGCGACGACCGCCGCGACGATCTGCCCGAGACCCTGCGCCAGAAGCTCGAGAGCCTCGTGCCGGAGCTGGTGAAGAAGACGTTCGCGGCGGGGATGGGGGCGGTGTTCTCGACCGAGGAGGGCATCCGCCGGATCGCGCGCGAGAGCCTCCCCGAGATGGCCGGCTACATCGCGTCGTCGGCGGATGGGGCCAAGGACAAGGTGTTCGAGGTGATCGCGCGCGAGACGCGCGAGTTCCTGTCCACCCTCAACGTCAGCGAGGAGATCGCGAAGATCCTCACGACGCTGTCGTTCGAGGTCAAGACGGAGATCCGGTTCATCCCGAACAGCGAGCGGTTCACGGGCGCCGAGCCCGACGTGAAGGCGTCGGTGCGGCTCAAGCGCGTGGACAAGGACAAGGACAAAGAGAAGGACAAGGACGACGAGCCCGGTCGCGCGTCGCGGCTCCGGTTCTGGCGCCGCGACGACGGCAACGCGGATCCCGGCGACCACGGCGACGGCGGCGACAGGTAGCGCGCGCCCGCGAGGGTGGTGTTACCATCGCCCGCATGGTTCGGTCGTTCCCCCGCGGATTCGTGCTCCTCGGGCTCGCCGCGAGCTCCGCCGGGTGCGCGCAGATCGCGGGTATCGAGGAGACCTCCGGGCCGCCGGATCGCGTGAGCCTGACGATCGACCGGGTCTCGATCGGCGCGACCGTCGTCGAGAGCCCGCAGGACCTGTCGCAGGAGACGGCGACGTTCCTCGTCCGCGACGACACCGCGGCGGACGGCCTCGCGCGGCTCCCGGCCGAGCTGACCGAGACGAACGTGTGGTCCGCGTCGGTCCCGGGCGACGCGCCCGCGATCATGTTCTCGCTCCCCGATCACCCCACGCCGCGCGTGCGGATCTGGGACTTCGGCGTGCGCACCCAGCGCGCGACGTTCGCGGTCTACGAGCACCCGGCGCCGGCGCCCGCCCCGGAGGATGCGACGGTCACCGTCGAGGCGGCCCTTCCGACCCCGTACGTGGCCGGCGAGAGCTTCACGTTCTTCACCGCCGGCACGTGGACCACGCGCAACTTCCCGGGCGCCGAGCTGCCCGAGCCCGACATGGAGGTGATGACGCTCGGCCCGCTGACGTTCCCGTACGCCGCGACGAAAGCCGAGGCCGGCCGCCCGCACGAGGCGATCACGCCCGAGGACGCGGTGCTCGTGCTCCGGTACGCGGGTGGGCTGTTGACGGGGGTCCTCGAGGCGACGCCGTTCTCCCAGACCGCCGCGGACAAGATCACCGGGACGATGGCCGCGGTCGCCGCGGACCAGACGCTCGACGTGCAGATCCAGCCGGACACCGTGGCGGCGCGCTACGCCCCGCTGCGCCCCGCGATGGGAGCGCCGGCGATGTCGTGGAACCTCGTCGCTGCGCCGGGCGCCGAGACCACGCAGACCCTCGGCCCGTCTCTGCGCACGTCGGTCTCGGTCGCCGCGGCGGACCCCGGCACGGTCACGCTCGCGTACGGCAACCCGTTCCAGGAGCGAGGCTGGCCGGCCGTGTTCACGTGGAGCACGTCCGCGAGCCGCACGATCACGCCAGCGGGCCAGGCGCTCCCCGTGACCTTGCGGGCGCAGCTGTACACGCGCGTGCTGCCGGAGCCGGGACAGCTCGTCGAGCTGAGCGCAGGGCTGCCCGAGCTGATCGCGATCGATGGCGTGCCGCTCTCGACCGATGGCATCGAGCTGCCGCGGCCGACGCGCGCCGTGACCGTCGATCTCGTGGCGACCGGCGACAACACGGTCTACGGCGTCGAGCTGTTCGAGCTCGTCCCCAACGCGGATGGCACGGCGCTCGAGCACCAGTTCGTGATCTCCTCGCACGCCCTCGGTCCGTCGCTCGTGTTGCCGCCCGAGATGTTCGAGCCCGGCAAGCTGTACACGCTGCGCGCGTCGACGGTCAGCGGCAGCTACCCCGAGCTCGCCAGCGGGGACCTGGGGCAGCGCTCGTTGCCCGTCTCCGTGGCCTACCACGACAGCGGCGTGTTCACGGTGCTGCCATGAGAGCTGCGAGAGCTGCGATCCTCGCCTCGGTCCTCGGCGCGACGACCTTGCTCGTCGCCACGCCCGCGCACGCCGACAAGGCCGACAGGCTGTCCAAGAAGGGCAAGCGGCTCCTCGCGGCGAAGAAGTACGCGCAGGCGTGCGAGGCGTTCGAGCAGGTCGACGATCTCGACCCGGGGATCAGCGCGAAGCTCGACGCGGCGCGCTGCTACGAGGAGTGGGGGCGGATCGCGACCGCGTATCGCTGGTATCGCGACGCGGAGAAGGAGGCGAAGGAGGCCGGCGATGACCGGCTGGCCAAGATCGCCGAGACCGTCGCCGAGCTCGACTTCAACGTCCCGCGGCTCACGATCCACGTCCCCGAGGGCGCGGATCCCGACGTGCTCGCCACGCTGACGCTCGACGGCAAGCCGTTCGATCCGTCGCTGCTCGGGGCCGTGCAGCTCGTCGATCCCGGCCCGCACGTCGTCGAGTACCTCGTCGATGGCGAGAAGAAGCGCAAGATGGCCCCGGTCGAGCGCGCCGGCGAGTCCGAGGTGACGCTCGACATCCCGAAGGGCACCGGGAAGCGCAAGCGAGGACCGGTGGCCGGCCAGGATCCCGGCGATGCCGGGGCAGGGGCGCGCCCGGGCCGTACCCAGCGGATCGCCGGGGTGTCGCTCGCGGTCGCGGGCGGGCTCGCCGTCGGCGCCGCGGCGGCGCTCACGCTGCACGCGCGCGGCACGTACAACGATGCGCTCGACGCGCACTGCATGGGCTCGCCGACGATGTGCGACCCCGAGGGTCTCGAGGCGACGCGCGACGCGCGCGGCCGCGCGAACCTCGCGACGGTGATCACGATCGTCGGCGGCGCGGCGATCGCCGGTGGCGTGGTGCTGTACCTGCTCGCGCCCGAGGCGGCCGCGAACGAGGAGCACGCGCTCTACTTGACGCCGGTCGTCGGTGACGGCGGCGGCGCGCTCGTGTTCGGCGGGCGCTACTGAGACCTCGCGTCGCTCAGGACAGATGGCGCAGCTTGTCGGGGTTGCGCACGACGTAGATCGCGGCGATGTGGTCGTCGCGGAGCTCGAGCGTGACCGTCTGGACGCCGGTCTCGTCGCGCAGGACGTAGCCGGGCAGGCCGTTGATCCGCGTGGCGCGGACCTCGAAGGGGACCGGCGTGCTCGGCTTGCTCAGGACCCCGGCGAAGAAGCGCATGATGCGCTCGCGTCCGATGATCGGGTGGATCGCGGCGACGCGCTTGCCCCCGCCATCGGAGTACATGACGGCGTCCTCGGCGAGCAGCGAGGCGAGCGCGTCGACATCCCCGCGCGCGGCGGCCGCGGCGAACGCGCTCGCGATCCGCTCCTCGGTCTCCGGCGACGGCTCGAACCGGGGGCGTCCGTCGCGGACGTGCTCGCGCGCGCGCGCGGCGAGCTGGCGGCAGGCCGCCTCCGTGCGCTCGAGGACACCGGCGATCGCGCTGTAGTCCATGTCGAACACGTCGTGCAGCAGGAACGCGGCGCGCTCGAGCGGGCTCAGGCGCTCGAGGGTGAGCATCAGCGCGACCGAGAGGTCGTCCGCCATCGCGGTGGTGCTCGGCTCGCTCGTCTCCTCGACGAGCGGCTCGGGGAGCCAGGTCCCGACATAGTGCTCGCGGCGGGTCCGCGCGGACTTCAGCCGATCGAGACACAGCCGCGCGACGATGCGCGCGAGGTAGGCGCGGACGTCGTCGACCGCCGCGCGATCGGCGCCCTGCCACCGCAGGTACGCGTCCTGGACCACATCCTCGGCGTCGCTGACCGAGCCGAGCATGCGGTACGCGACGCCGATCAGAAATCCGCGGTGGGGCTCGAACGCGGCCGCGTCGGTCATGCCACGCCTCGTACCACGATCGGCTCGCCGGCGACGACGACGCGCTGGCACGCGCGGCCGTGCCCGAGCGCGTACTTCAGCGTCGGATAGAACCGCGACATGGTGATCGCGAACGCGATCGAGACGAGGGCGCGCTGTCCCCAGCGCGCGACGATCTGCTCGCGGAGGTCGTCGGCGGCGGGCGTTCGCGCGAGCACGGCGCGCGCGAACTCGGCGCCGAGGGCGACCTCCGCGGACATCGCCGACGTGTCCCCCGAGACGATCGCCGCGATCGTACGCGCGGGGATCCCCTCGGCGAGCGCCATCGAGATGCCGAGCTGCGTGCACGGGCCGCAGTCCTCCGCGATGATCGCGGTGAGGCCGGCGGCGAGCAGGACCTCCGGCGGGACGTCCTTGCGATAGCGCGACAGGCGCTGCGCCCGCGCGAACGCGAAGAACGCCTTGCGGTCGGCGGCGAGGATGTCGCGCGCGTAGCTCATGTCGTAGTCGAAGGTCCGCTCGAACGCGGCCAGCCGGTTCTTGATCAGCCAGGTCAGCATGGAGAGCTCCTTGTCTGTGCCTCACCGATCAGACGAGGCAGCCCCGCCGCGTGTGACATGGCGAGATCGCGCGTGATGTCGCGCAGATCCGGTCTCTCCTGCCGGATCCTCGCGGGCGGGGGCGCGGGCGGGGGCGCGGGCTGGGCCGGGGTGGGGGAGAGCCCCGCTTCGCGAGGCGGGCCCGCTCAGCGCAGGCAATCCGGGTGCGCGGCGCGCATGGCCTCGACCGCCCGCGCGTTCTGCTGGTGGCACACCGAGCGCATCTCGTCGACGACGTGCTTCGGCGCCGCGGCCGCGCCGCCCTCGGCCTCGATGGCCTTCAACAGGTCGCGGAGCTGGCGAGCGGCTCCGACGAGCGCCGTTCGCTGCGCCTCGGGGAGCTCGGGGCACACCGCCAGCTGCTCGGTAGTGCGCACGAGATCGGAGCAGGCGTCGAGGCCGCGATCGCGGCAGCTCGCCAGGGCGAGGGCGCCGAGCAGCCACGCGACCGCTCGCACCGATCGCAGCCGCCGCGAGCTCACACGTACGTCAGCCAGTGGTCGTGCTTGCTATCGTTGCCCTTGACCACCGAGAAGAACGCCTCCTGCAGGCGGCGCGTCACCGGGCCGGCCTCACCGCGACCGATCCGGCGGTGGTCGATGTCGCGCACCGGGGTGATCTCCGCGGCGGTGCCGGTGAGGAACACCTCGTCCGCGATGTACAGCTCGTCGCGCGCGATGTTCGCCTCGACCACCTCGACGCCCTGCTCGCGCAGCAGCTCGATCGCGGTGTTCCGGGTGATGCCGTTGAGGATCGACGCCGAGGTCGGTGGCGTGCGCACGACGCCCTTCTTGACGACGAAGATGTTCTCGCCCGTCCCCTCGGTCACGTTGCCCTGCGGGTCGAGCAGGAGGGCCTCCTCGAAGCCGCTCTTGATCGCCATGCGCTTCGCGAGCACCGACGTCACGTACTGCCCGCAGATCTTGCCCTTGTAGAGGATCGCGTTGCTGTTCGCGCGCGTGAAGCCGGAGATCATGCACTTGATCCCCTTCTTGAGGCCCTCTTCGCCGAGGTACGCGCCCCACTCGTAGCACGCGACCATCGTGCGCACGGGCGGCTCGAACGAGCCGAGGCCGAGCGCGCCGTAGCCGAGATAGGCCAGCGGCCGCAGGTAGCACGACGAGATCTTGTTCGCGCGGATCACATCGGTGCAGGCCTTCATGACCTCGTCGACCGTGAACGGCATCTCCATCGTGCAGATGTGCGCCGACTCGAACAGGCGCTCGATGTGCTCGCGGAGCCGGAACACCGCGGTGCGCCCGTCGCCGCGCTGATACGCCCGGATGCCCTCGAACGCGCCGACGCCGTAGTGCATCGTGTGCGCGAGCAGGTGATCGGTCGCGTTGTCCCACGGGACGAGCGCTCCGTCGATCCAGATCGTATCGAGCTTCTTGATGCCCATATCCGCTTCGTACCAATGCGCGGGTGCGATCACAAGGCGCACCGACGGGCGGATCGAACCAGCACACGTGACGCGGTGCGCAGTGTGTAGCTCACTACGCACCGAGGAGACGGAGATACGCACCTCGGATGTCGCGCTGCCAGCGCTCGACGTGCTCGAGTAGCACACCTCCGTCGGGGAAGCCGGAGCGGCGCGCGAGCTTGTCGAGCTCGTCGCGGGTGTCGGGCAGGCGGTGGATCGGCTGATCGTGAACGACGCGCATCCTGTGCTCGATCTTGCGCAGGAAGCGATAGCCCTGATCGAGCAGCTCGGCCTCCTGCGGGGCCGCCACTCCGCACGCCGCCGCGGCGCGGAGCGCGGTCGAGGTCGCCGTCGTGCGCAGCGCCGCGTGTGCGTGCCCGTGGGCGAGCTGCAGGTACTGGGCCGCGAACTCCACGTCCATGATCCCACCGGCACCGGTCTTCAGGTCACCGCGCCCACCGAGCTCGCGCTCGATGCGGTCCCGCATCTTCCCGATCTCGACGGAGATCGCGCGCGGATCCGCCGCGGGCGCGCCGTACACGGTCTCCGCCGCGAGCCGCGCGACCTCGTCGCCGAGCGCGCGGTCGCCGGCGACGGGGCGCAGCTTCGTGAGCGCCTGACGCTCCCACAGCCGCGCGCGCTCGGCGTGATAGCGCCGCCAGCCCGTGAGCGACGTGACGAGCAGGCCCTGCGAGCCACTCGGACGCAGACGGGTGTCGACCTCGTACAGCCGGCCACGCGGGGTGCGCAGGCGCAGCGCGCTGAGGAGCCGCTGCGCGCACCGGCTGAACCACTCGATCGTCGTCAGCGGCACCGCGCCGTCGGACTCCGCGTCGTCGGCCTCCGACGTCGAGAACACGAACACGACGTCGAGGTCCGCGGCGTAGCCGAGCTCCCGGCCGCCGAGCTTGCCGAGCCCGAGCACCGCGAGCCGCGCATCCGCGGGCGGGCGGCCGTGACGCTGCGCGAGCTGGTCGGCGACGAGCGCGAGCGACTCGTCGAGGCAGACCTCGGCGATCGTCGTCAGCTCCTCGCACACCGCGAGCGGATCGAGCGCGCCGGCGAAGTCCGCGAGCCCGACGCGCAGCACGTTGCCGTTCTTGACCTCGGCGACCGCGCTCCACACGGCCTCGGGATCCGAGGTGTCGATCGTGCGCAGCCGCGCGGTCAGCTCCTCGGCGACCTGCGCGTGCGTCCGCGTCGGCGGCGTGAGGCCGAGCTCGATCAGCAGATCGATGTGCTCCGGCGTGTCGACGAGTGTGCGCGCGAGGTACGCGCTCGCGCCGAGCAGCGACCCGAGCAGCCGGCACAGCGCCGGGTTGTGCTCGAGCAGCGGCCACAGCGTCCACGCCTCGCCGCGTCGTCGCACCAGATCGACGAGGAACCGCAGCGCCTGATCGGGATCCGCCGATGCCGCGATCTCGGTGAGTAGCGTGGCGCCGATCCGCGCGGCGCGCTCGCTCGCGCCGGGCGACAGCGGCGAGCCGTTGTCCCTGCGGGCGCGCGCGAGCTCGGCGCGCGCGGCGGTGATGTCGGTGAACCCGAGCCGCGTCAGCGCCGCGGCCTCCTCCTCCTCGCTCAGCTCGCCGCGGAGGATCGCGGTGACCTCGGCGCTCTCGTCCGTCGGATCGCCGAGCGTCGCGAACAGCTGCGACACGGCCGACGTGTGCGCCTCGAGCTCGCGCGCGAAGTCCTCGCGCGTCGGGTAGCCGAGCCGGCGCGCGAAGCGCTCGAGCGCGTGCTCGTCGTCGGGCACCGTCTGCGTCTGCAGCCCGGCCTCGAGCTGCAGGACGTGCTCGGCGTGGCGGAGCCAGCGATACGCACGCCACAGCGCCGCGTGCTCGCCGTCGTTGACGAGCCCGGCGAACAGGAGCGCGTCGAGCGCGGCGAGCGTGCCGCGGCACCGCAGCTGGGTGCGCTTGCCGGCGTGGATCAGCTGCAGCGCCTGGACGAAGAACTCGACCTCGCGGATCCCTCCCTCGCCGTTCTTCAGGTCGAAGCCGCGCGGGTCGCGCACGCTGCCGCGCGGCGCGCGCACGAGCTCTCGCTTGATCCGGCGGTTGAGGTCGCGGACGTCGTCGATCACCGTCGGTGCGACGAACCGCGGGAACACGAACGGGCGCAGCATCGCGAGCACCTCGGCACCGAGCGCCGGATCGCCCGCGCACGCGCGCGCCTTGATCCACGCCTGGCGCTCCCACGGCCGCCCGAACGTCTCGTAGTAGCGCTCGATCTGGGCGACCGAGTTCGCGATCGCGCCCTTCGCTCCCTCCGGACGCAGCCGCAGATCCACGCGGAACACGATGTCGTCCTCGGTGACCTCGCTGATCGCGGCGGTGACGAGCGTGCACAGCTTCGCGAAGTACTCGTGCAGCGAGCGCCCGCCGACCTCGCCCTGATCCGACGAGTACACGTAGATGACGTCGACGTCCGACGAGAAGTTGAGCTCCTCGCCGCCGAGCTTGCCCATGCCGATCACCGCGAGGGTGGCATCGCGCTCCTGTCCGTCGTCGTCCACGTACCGCGGGACCCCGAAGCGGGCGCGGAGCTCGCGGTCGTGGAACGCGATCGCGGCGTCGAAGCACGCGTCCGCGAGCCGGGAGAGCTCCCGCCCGACCTCCGTGTCGAGCCCGAGCGCGAGCTCGCGGATGCCGAGCCGGACCAGCTCGTCGGCGCGGATCCGACGCAGCGCGGCAGCGAGCTCGGGTGCGGAGCCTGCGGAGGTGACCGCGGCCGTGACCTCGGCCACGAGCTGAGCGCGCGGCTTTTCCCGATCGAGGTACGGGTCCTGCGCGACGCGAAAAAGACGATGCGGGTCACGCGTCAGGAGGGTCGCCAGGTACGGCGCCGACTGACACGCCAGCGTCGCGATCATGCGCGCTGGATCGCCCAACGTCGTGAGATCGAGGCCAGTTTGGGCCGCCGCGTCGAACAGGCGCTCGGCCCGGATCCGGGCATCGGCCTCGTCGGGGGCCCCGTGTGCGAGATCGTCGGGCCGCAGCACACGAGCACCATACCTTGACAGGTGGCTCGCGCCGTCTTACCCAAGGCGTTGAATTTTCAAGGCCATGCGCGATCTGTATGAAGTCCTCGGGGTCGACCGGCAAGCCAGCGCCTCCGACCTGAAGAAGGCGTACTACCGCCTGGCGAAGAAGTACCACCCGGACGTCAACCCCGGGGACAAGGAAGCCGAAGAGAAGTTCAAGGAAGCGGCGAACGCGTATCAGATCCTCTGTGACGAGGATCAGCGCGCACGCTACGACCGGTACGGCTTCGACGGGCTGCGCGGCGGCAACGGCGGCGGCACCGGGGGCTTCGGGAGCGTGGAGGACATCTTCTCCGCGTTCGGCGACCTGTTCGGTGACTTCTTCGGCGGACGGTCGAGCGCACGGCGTGGACCGCCGCGCGGCGCCGACCTGCGGCTCGATCTCCAGCTCACGTTCGCCGAGGCGGTGTGGGGTACGACGAAGGAGGTCAAGGTCACCCGCCAGGTGGCGTGCGCGACGTGCGACGCGACCGGCGCGCGGCCCGGCAGCGCGCCCGAGACCTGCGCCACGTGCAAGGGCAAGGGGCAGGTGGTGCACGCGCAGGGCTTCTTCATGGTCCAGACCACGTGTCCGCAGTGCCGCGGCGCCGGCAAGGTGGTCAAGGATCCGTGCGAGGACTGTCGCGGACGCGGCACGCGCCCCGAGACCTCCACGCTGAGCGTCACCGTCCCCGCGGGTGTCGACGACGGCCAGACGCTCCGGCTCGCGAACAAGGGCGAGGCGGCGCCGGGCGGCACCGCCGGTCACCTGTACGTCGTGCTGCACGTCCAGGGCGACGAGCGCTTCCACCGCGAGGGCGACGACGTGCTCTCCGAGGTCCCGATCAGCTTCGTCAAGGCGGCGCTCGGCGGCGAGATCGAGATCTACACGCTCGACGACGACTGCAAGGGCACCGCGAAGATCGAGATCAAGCCCGGCACCCAGCCCGGCGACGTGCTCGTCCGGCGCGGCGAGGGCATCCCGCGCGTGGGCTCCAGCGGTCGCGGCGACCACGTCGTGCAGGTCAAGGTCGAGATCCCGAAGAAGCTGTCGTCGAAGCAGGAGGAGCTCCTGCGCGAGCTCGCGGCCGAGCTCGGCGAGGACGTCAAGCCCGAGAAGCGCGGCCTGTTCGGCCGGAAGAAGTAGCGCGCGCTCGCCCGAAGCAGGGCGAAGCAGGGCGAAGCAGCGCGGGGCAGGGCGGGGCAGCGTGAACGCGCGGCGCGCTCAGCGCGGCGGCACGTAGAGCTCGAGCTCGACGCGGCGGTTGGCGAGGCGGCCCTTGGGCGTCTCGTTGTCCGCGACCGGCTCCTCGGCGCCCTTGCCCTGGACGTCGACGCGCGGGCCGGGAACGCCGGCCGCGATCAGCGCCTGCTTCACCGCCTCGGCGCGCGCGCGCGCGAGGTCGAGCGCGAGCGTCGCGAGATCCGGCGCCTCGTCTCCGTCGACGGCGATCGCGAACTGGTCCGCCTCGCGGTCGTCGGTGTGGCCGACGAGCACGATCTTGACCGAGGGGTGCGCGATCAGGACCTTCGCGATGTTCTCGACGCTCGGCATCGCGGAGTCGCGCACGGCGGTCTCGCCGTCGGCGTACAGCAGGCCCTCGATCGTGCCGCGCAGGTCATCGACCTCGGCGGGGACCGAGTCCGGGCAGCCGTCGTCGTCGGCGTAGCCGTTGTACAGCTCGGGCTCGTCGCTACAGCGATCCGCGATGTCGAGCACGCGATCGAGGTCGTTGTCGATGTCGGGGCAGCCGTCGCGATCCTCGAAGCCGTCGATGTCCTCGGCGCGATCCGGGCAGCGATCGTCGGCGTCGGCGATCTTGTCACCGTCGCGATCCGGCGGCGGCGCCGGCGGTGCCTCGGTGGGGCGCTGCGCGCGCTTGCCGAGGTACAGCTCGAACCCGACCGTGATATCGACCTCGGGCGTGAAGTGGTACTCGATCCCCGGCACCGCGCCGACGCGCGCGTCGAGCCGGATCGCGAACCGCTCGGTGTCGTAGCGGACGCCGGCGCCCGCGTAGGCCTCGGCCGTGATGCCGGAGTCCAGGGTCATGCGCGCGCTCGACAGCACGATCGGAGCGCCGCCGCCGGCGAGGAGGAACGGCTGCACGCGGCGACCGGGCAGGAGCTCGAAGCGCAGGTGCAGGCGGGGCGCCATCCACAGCACGTCGACGGGCGCGGCGCCGCCGACCGCGTTCGTGTCCGTCGGCGCGAACGTCATCTCGAGCTCGGGGACGAGCCAGGAGAAGAACGGCCGCGCGACGCGAAGGCCGAGCTGGACGCCGTTCTGGATCGTCGGGTGCGCCGGCGCGTCCTCGATGTAACCGAGGCGGCTGTCGCTGCTGAACAGGCGGGGGCCGAAGTAGAGGCCGACCTGCGTCGCGTCCGCCGCGGCGGGCGACGCGGCGAGGGCAAGCGTGGCGAGCGCGATCCAGGACACCCGGTGCATCGGGCGCAGGATACCTCAGCGCTGCGCCGCGATCGCGGTCCGGACGCCGCGTCCTGACGACGCCCCTCGCTGCCCGTGCGCACCCCCGGCGGAGCTCGACGCGGGAGGATTGGAACACGTCACCGGACGAGACCGTTCATCGCGCCAGCTCGCCCGCGAGCGCGACCTCGAGGCCGGCCTCGCGTCGAAGGTGGGCGCCGCACGCTGGTCTCAGCGCTGCGCCGTGATCATGGTCCGGGCGCCGTCGCCTGGTAGCCCCGTGAAGTCGGTGCGGGGCAGCAGGCCGAGCCACGGATCGCTCGCCGGCGTGTGGAAGATCTCGGCGTAGATCCACGCGTTCAGGTCATCGAGCGCGCGCGCCCCCGTCGCGAGCTGTGCGTGGATCTTCCGGCGCAGCACGAGCTGGTTCTGCGCGCTGTCGGCGACGAGGTGCTGCTCGAGACGCGCGATCACGCGCTCGAGCGTCTCCCCGTCCGCGGGCTCCGGACCGGCGTTGTGCACCGCCGCGACGAGCGCGCGCGTCGTGGCGTCGAGGATCCGCGGCCGGTCCGCCGCGGGGGCGAGCGGCGCTGTCGGACCCGGGCGCATGACCGGCGTCGCCGACAGCAGCACGAGGTCATCGCCGGTGGGGCGGCGCTCGGCGGCCGACGGCGCGTCCAAGCCGAGCTGCCACAGCCGCTGACCGATCGTGGCCCACGCGGCGTCGTCGTCGGGCACGCTGCCCGCGTCGAACCCGAGCCGCGCGAGCTGCGGCACCTCGATGTACGCCTTCGACATCGTCGCGCGCTGCGCACGCGCGAGCGCCCCGGCGAGCTGCTCCTCGCTCACGAGCGCGACGGCGCCCGGCAGGTAGGTCGTCCCGGCGAGCGCCGTCCACTGCGCGTCCATCCGGGCCGTCGCGTCGGCGTGGTAGCGCGCGATCCGCGACGCGTGCGCGGCGGGGGCGAGCCGCGCGAGCTCGTCGGCGAGGGCGAGACTGCGCGTCAGCTCGGCGACGAACGCGGGCGGCGCGTACATCCCGGGGAGCACGTCGAGCACGCGGCCTCTTGCTCGCGGCGTCGCTCGCGGTCGTCCTCGGCGCGTGGTTCCTCTCCGGCTGGGCGGACGTGCGCGCCCGGCAGGCGAGCGAGCGCGCGGCGCCGGTGCGCGCGGCCGAGCGTCGCGG
>Ga0164243_10004065_pt1 | contig 23098 bp, 15 predicted proteins | sample OricompcompostOP_FD_108781 | JGI IMG/M metagenome (GOLD analysis project Ga0164243, IMG submission 108781) | Organic Plus compost microbial communities from Emeryville, California, USA - Original compost - Organic plus compost (OP) | ecosystem: Engineered > Solid waste > Mixed feedstock >...
CACCTGCGGCTGCACCAGCACGCCGTTGATGCGCGGCGCCGGCCGCACCGCGGCCGCGTTCGCCATCACCGCAGCAAAGGCCTCGCGCACCGCCGCTTCGCTGTCCAGGTTCAGACGGATCACGCCGGCCTCGGTTTTGTGCGGCAGATCGGGTGATTCCACTTTCAGTACCACCGGCAGGCCGAACGCCAGCGCCGCCGTCACCGCCTCGTCGGCGCTGCGCACCAGGCGCTCGCCCACCACCGGCACGCCGTAACAGGCCAGCACCGCCTTGGCCTCGCGCTCGGTGAGCGTGACGGGCGCCACCGCGTCGGCGCTCGCACCGGCCTGGTCGAGCAGCCTGGCCGCGGCCGCGAACGCCTCCGGCGGCGCCAGCGGTTGTTGCGCCTGGGTAGCGTCCAATTCCCGGCGCCGCCGCGCCCAGCGCTGCCAGGCGGCGATGGCGGCGAAGCAGCGGTCCATCGAACGGAACAGGGCGATGTGCGGATTGCTTTCGCATTCGCGCGCGCCCGGCCCCTCCAGCCATTCGCTGAGCCAGACATTGCAGGCGATCTTGCCGTGGCGCGCCGCCAGGCGCGCGAACAATTCGCTGCGCGGCGTGGCCACGTCGTAGGCGAACGGCTGCGGCATCACCACCACGCCGTAATTGGCATCGGCCATCAACGCTTCGCCGCAGGCGGTGAGCGAGTCGATATCGTTGATCACCTGGGCGGTGACATCGCAGGGATTGCGCGCCGAGCCGAAATCGGGAATGTGCTGCTCCAGCAGCGCGCGCACCGCCGGCTCCGGCTGCGGCAGCGCCACGCCGTGCAACTCGGCCTTGTCGGCGGCCATGATGGCGGCGCCGCCGGAAGTGGCCACCACCGCCACGCCGTCGGCGCGCGGCGCCGGCGCCTTGGCGAAAAACGCCGCGGTTTCGATCAGCGCCTCGAACTGCTCGATCACCACCGCGCCGGCGCGCTCGAAGGCGGCGCGGTAGGCCGCGTCCGAACCGGCCAGGGAGCCGGTGTGCGACAGCGCCGCCTGCGCGCCCTGCTCGCCGGTGGCGAGTTTGTGGATCAGCAGCGGCTTGCCCGCGTGCCGGCACAATTGCGCGGCTTCGAGCAGCCGGTGCGGGTCCTTCAGCCCTTCGAACACACAGGCCACCACCTTGCAGCCGTCGTCGCCGGCCAGGTAGGCCACCAGGTCGGCCGCATCCACATCGCAGGAATTGCCGGAGGTGAGCACATGGCTGAAGGAGGTGCCGTGTTCGATCGCCTGCGCCAGCGATTGCGCCAGCGCGCCGGACTGGCTCACCAGCCCGATCGAATCGGCGCGCGGTGCGGGCAGGCGCGGATACGGCAGGAACGATACCAGCGCGCCGCAGCGGTAATTCACCCAGCCGATGCAATTGGGCCCGAACAGACGCAGCCCCGACGCCTGCGCGATGGCGGTCAGCTCCGTCTGCTGGCGTTCGCGTTCGGGTTTGCCGGTTTCACTGTAGCCCGAGGCGAAAATGATGGCGCCGCCCACGCCCAGCCGCGCGCATTCGGCCACCACCTCCGTCACCGCCTCGCGCGGCACGGTGATCACCACGCAGTCCGGCACCTCCGGCAGCGCGCTCAATTCGGCGAAACAGGGCAGCTCGCCGATGCGTTCGTATTTGGCGTTGATCGGATAAATCGCGCCGCTGAAACCCGTCAGATTGTGCAGCGCGCGTTCGCCGAAGGAACCGCGCCGCGGCGATGCGCCGACCACCGCGATGGAACGCGGATTGAGCGAACGTTGCAGGTCGGCGTGGCGATAGACCGAACGGGAAAACATAGGCACTCCTCGACTCATTATTGTTTTGAAAGACGCCGGCGGCGCCTGACACTGCATTCATGCCGCGTTTTTTGGGCGTGGCGAGTGGCGCACGGCACATGCCCGCAGCGCCGCCAACTTCGATACCGCATCAGCCCGGCAAACCCAGCACATTCTTCGCGAGAATATTGCGCTGGATTTCACTGGAGCCGCCGTAGATCGTCGCCGAGGTGGCGATGATCAGCGGCGCCAGCACATTGATGCGATGTTCATCCAACTCCACCGCGCCGCGCGCGCCGCCGTATTCATCGGCCGCCTCCTGCAAAAATACGGCGACGCGCGCGTAGGTTTCGGTGGCCCAGATTTTCAGCATCGACACCGACGGCGGCAGTTCCTCGCCGCGTTTCATCATGTCGGCGTAATGCGTGTACAGCGCGCCGAGATCGGCCACGTCCAGTTGCAGCTCGGTGTAACGCGCGCGGAACACCGCGTCGTCGAACAGGCCGCGCGCCCGCGCCAGCGCCGTCAACTGCTGCAGCGCGTGCTGCGATTGCTTCGGCGAACCGACGAAAATCCGCTCGAAGCCGAGCAGCGATTTGGCCACGGTCCAGCCCTGGTTGATCTCGCCCACCAGATTGGCGCGCGGCACGCGCACGCGGTCGAAGAACACTTCGCAGAATTCCTCGTTGCCGCCGATATCGAGAATCGGCCGCACGGTGACGCCGGGCGTGGCCAGGTCGACCAGCAGGAAACTGATGCCGCGCTGTTTTTTCGCGGTTTTATCGGTGCGCACCAGCATGAACATATGGGTGGCGTCGTGGGCCCAGGTGGTCCAGATTTTCTGGCCGGTGACGATGAACTCCTCGCTGCCGTCGTCGTTGCGCACCAGTTCGGCGCTGGTGCGCAGCGAGGCCAGATCGGAACCCGCGTCCGGCTCCGAATAACCCTGGCACCAGATGTGTTCGCCGGACAGGATTTTCGGCAGGTGATACTGCTGTTGTTCCGGCGTTCCGTACTGGATGAGGATCGGGCCGGTCATGATGATGCCCATATCCGGCACCCGGCACACGCCGCAGCGTTCGCCCTCCTCGATGAAGGCCAGCAGTTTGTCCGGCGCCAGGCCCATGCCGCCGAAGCGTTTCGGCCAGGCCGGCGCCAGCCAGCCCTGCTGCGATAACGTTTGATACCAGTCGCGGATTTCGTGCAGGCGCAGCCGGCGCGGCCAGAAGCGGCGGTTTTCCGGGTAGTGACGCAGGAAAAAACCGCGCACCAGGGCGCGGAAATCCGCCTCCGGCATCGCGTCCCAATCGGCGTCGCGGGGAAATTCGGCGATAGCGGTCGGCGCCGCTTCCGGCTCGCCGCGCGGCGCGCCCGTCAGCGCAAAATAACGCTGCCGACAGGCGCTGGCACTGCCCAGCCATGCCGACAATTGCAGCGCGCGCTTCAGATAAAAACCGACCGCGCATTCATCGGTGAAACCGATCGCGCCGTGGAACTGGATCGCCAGCCGCGTCACCCCGATCGCGGTGTGGGCGCAGCGCGCCTTGACCCGCGCGGCCAGCGGCGCCAGCTCGGCGCCCTCCGCGCTTTGCGCCAGCACCTGCGCCAGCGACGCCGCCGCCAGTTCGGTCTGGATGAACGCATCCACCGCGCGGTGTTGCAGCGCCTGGAAACTGCCGATGGCCTGATCGAACTGACGGCGGGTTTTCAGGTAATCCAACATCAGCGCCAGCGCCCGACGGGCGATGCCGAGCAGTTCGGCGCTCTGGGCGATGCGCGCCACATCGTTGGCCAGTTCGACCGCGACGCGCGCCGCCGCGCCCGTCGCCAGCGCGTTGGCGGCGCCCACGGGCGCATCGCGCAAATGCAATTGCGCCGCGACGCTGCCGTCGATGCGCGCCTCATCGACACACTGCGCGCCGGCGGTATCGGCCGGCACCCAGAACAGCGCCAGCGTATCGTCGGCAGCGGCCGTCACCAGCCAGCCGTCGACGCCCGCGCCCGGCGTCACGAATTGTTTGACGCCGTTCAGTCGCCAGCCATCGCCGTCGCGGCGGGCGCTCACCCGCGCCGCGTCGACTTCGAAGCGGGCGGCCTGCTCCTGCCAGGCGAGCGCGGCCAGCGTACGGCCTTCGCGCAGCGCTGCGAGCAGGCCATCGCGCAGCGGCGTCGCCGGCGCCGCGCACAACGCGGTCACCGCCTGCACGCCGCCCGCGACGAACGGCTCCGGCGGCAGCGCCGCGCCCACCTCCTCCGCGATCGCCGCCACCTCCGCCAGGCCGAGCCCGAGCCCGCCGTCGGCCTCCGGCACCAGTATCGACAGCCAGCCGGCGTCGGCCATTTCGCGCCACATCGCGCGCTCGAAACCGGGGCTGGTGCCGCGCAGCGCGCGGATGCGGCGCAGCTGATCGGCCAGGGACAAAAGATCGCGCGCGCTGTCGCGGAAGGCTTGCAGGGATTCATCACTCATGGCCGTCTCCTCGTCCTGTTATCGTTATCGCGCAACGCGGACCTGTACGCATTGCGCCACTCACGCCGGCGTTCTGTTTATTCGATGCGAACGTTCGTCGCGTATTCACAACCCACGCGCACGCTCGCGTTTCAATCGTTCAATACACACAATCTGCCGACTTCACTCACATCGGGATGCTCATACGCGTCGGGTTTTATCGCTCGCCGCTCAACCGCGCAACGACGCGTGGGCGTCGCGTTCGAGCTGCTCGCGAAAATCCGGGTGCGCGATGGCGATCATCCGGCGCGCGCGTTCGCGCAGCGTCTGCCCGCGCAATTCGGCCGCGCCCCACTCGGTCACCACCAGATCGGCGTCGCTGCGCGGCGTGGTGGTGATGGCGCTGTCGATGCGGCTCACCACGCGGCTGATCGCACCCTGTTTCGCCGTCGACGGCAGCGCGATGATCGAACGCCCGCCGCGCGAGCGCAGCGCGCCGCGCACGAAATCGAGCTGGCCGCCGACCGCGCCGATATAGTGTTGTCCCGCGATCTCCGCGTTCACCTGCCCGGTCAGATCGACCTCGATGGCGGAATTGATGGCGATGAAATCATCCAGGCTGCCCATCACCGCGATATCGTGGGTATGCCGCACCGGCCGCAGGCGCAGCGCCGGGTTGTCGTGGGCGAAACGGTACAGGCGCTCGCTGCCGAACAGGACACCGGCCGTGCACAGGCCGCGATCGACGGTTTTGCGCGCGTTGGTCAACACGCCGGCTTCGATCAGCTCGACCAGGCTGTCGCCCATCAGCCCGGAATGCACGCCGAGATCGCGGCGATCGCCGAGCGCCGACAAAATCGCGTCCGGCACCGCGCCGATGCCGGTTTCCAGCACCGCGCCGTCGCCGATGTACCGCGCCGCGTGCGCGGCGATGCGCCGTTCGATATCGCCGATGGGGGCGCGCTGCAATTGCAAGGGCGGCCGCGAGGTGCGCACGCAATAATCGATGCGCAAATCCGCCAGCCCTTCATTGCCGTGGGTCCAGGGCAGCTGATCGTTGATCTCGGCGATCACCACGCGCGCGGCGCGGGCGGCGTCGATCAGAAAATCATTGGCGAGGCCGAAACTCGGCTCGCCGCGCGCGTTCGGCGCGCTCAGCTGGATGAATGCCACGTCGCAGCGCAGCGCGCCGCTGCGCAGCAATTCCGGCAATTGCGATACATGGTTCGGCACCACCTCGAACACGCCGGCCTTGGACAGGCGCTGGGCGTTGCCGAACACGCCGTAGCCGGAGAATTGCAGAAAATCGGCATGTTCCGGTTGCCAGGTTTCGGAAAACACCGGGCCGAAGAACAGCCGCGCGCCGCCGATCGCCGCGCGCTGGCGCACCAGCGCTTCGGTCAGCGTGCGCGGTTCGGCCGTGCCCTGGCTGACGAAAATGGTGTCGCCCGGGCGCAGGATGCCGGTCAGATCGAGGTTTTCGGCCCGCAATTCGATGGTCATTGTGTTCGCTTTCCCCGTTGTCTTTGCACCGGATATCGCCGGCCCCGTTCATTCCCTTTGCGTTTTTCATGCTCGTCTGGCGCCACAGAGCAGAGCCTTGCAATCCGCGCTGATGCGATCCAAAAGCGGCGCCGCGTCATCGCATTCAATGATGCCGCTGCCGCCCGGCCGCGGCAGTGGTCTTCTCAATTCGCCCCGATGCGACCCGCCAGCGCCGCCGCCGCACGCGCGCGTTTGAGCAACGCGCGTCGGCGCATTCAATCATTGCGCCACATCGGCGGTCGGGTCTTATCAATCCGCGCCGATGCGATCGGCCAGCGCCGCCACCGCACGTGCACGCTTGAGCAGCGGCGCATCGATCATGCGGCCCTCGAATTCGACCACCCCGCTGCCCTGCCGGGCGGCGGCTCCGGCCGCTTCCAGCAGGCGCCGGCAAAACGCGACCTGGGCCGGCGCCGGTGAAAACAGCGCGTTGGCCAGTTCCACCTGACGCGGCAGCAGGCAGATCTTGCCGCCGTAGCCGAGCTGGCGGCCCTGGCCCGCGTCGTCGCGAAAGCGCGTTTCATCGCGGATTTCCACCACCGCCTGATCGATCGCGGCCAAACCCGCGGCCCTGGCCGCCAGCACCACCTGCGAGCGCGCGTACAACACTTCGAGCCCCGCCGGCGTGCGCTGGCCGCCGATATCGGTGATGTAATCCTCGGCGCCGAAATACAGCGCGCGCAGATGCGGATCGGCACCGGCCAGGGTTGGCGCCGCCATCACGCCGCGCATGGATTCGATGCCGCCGACAATAGCCAGCGGCCGATCGCGGCGCGCGCGCGCCAGCGCCGCGCCGAAATACCGCACCTGATCCGATGTTTCGAGTTTCGGCACCACGATGCCGTCGATGTCGGCGCCGAGCGCCGCTTCGAGATCGGCCTCGACATGAGCCGACTGCGGATCGTTGACGCGCACCAGCAGGTAACCGCCGAGCGGCTGCGCGCGCAGCTCATCGACGATCGCAGCCAGCTGCGCGCGCGCCGCGGACTTGTCGGCCTCGGGCGTGCCGTCCTCCAGGTCGATGACGAAGGCGTCGGCGTCGATGCGTGGAAATTTGCGCAAGCGTTCCGGTTGATTGCCCGGCGCGAACAACAGACTGCGTAACAATTCCATCGGCCCCACCTCAGCGCCAGAAAAAGGTTGCGAATTCATCGACGCCGGCGCGCTCCACCGGAAAGCGGTTTTCCGGCGCGTCGGGATCGGCGTAACCCAGCGCCATGCCGCACACCACCACTTCGCCGTCACCGATGCCGAGTTGTGCGCGGATGATGCGATGGTAATGCGCGAACGCCGCCTGCGGGCAGGTATCGAGCCCGCGGGCGCGGGCGGCGATGCAGATGTTCTGCAAGAACATGCCGTAATCGAGCCAGCTGCCGATTTTCAGCGCGCGCTCGATGGTGAAGATCAGCCCCACCGGCGCGTCGAAGAATGTGTAATTGCGCCCGTGCTGGGCGTGCATGCGCCCGCGTTCGCCCTTGCCGATGCCGAGCGCGCCGTACAGGTCCCAGCCCAGTTTGCGGCGCCGGCTCAGATACGGTTCGGGAAAGGGCGCGGGGTAATAATCGTATTCGCTCTCATGCGGCTGCCCGGCCTGGTGCGCGGCCAACAGCGCCTGCGACAATGCCGCCTTGTCCGGCCCGGCCAGCGCATACACGCGCCAGGGCTGCATGTTGGTGCCGCTCGGCGCGCGGCCGGCAACCGTGAGAATGTCGCGCACCACCTGCCGCTCCGGCAGCGTCGGCAGAAAGCGCCGGATCGAACGCCGCGAGGTGATGGCGCGATCGACAACCTGCCAGTCGCTGGTCATTCGAAGTCCTCCCGAACCTGACAACGCGGGCCGTTTCTCCGATCCGATCGCGATGTTCGACGCATTGCATTGTCTTCCGAAGCTGCGCGCGGCGCGGGCCGGTCTAAACCGGTTTGCATTTCATGAACGCCGAACGGCGCATGATGCACACCACCTCGTCGCGCTGGTTGTAACCGCGGTGTTCGAATTCGACGATGCCGGCGCCGGGGCGCGATTTGCTCAGGCGTTTCGCCATCACCGTGGTTTCCACCCGCAGCGTGTCGCCGTGGAACATCGGCTTCGGGAACTGCACGTTTTCGAAACCGAGATTGGCGATGGTGGTGCCGAGCGTGGTGTCGGTGACCGACATGCCCACCACCAGCCCCTGGGTGAGCAGGCTGTTGACCAGGCGCTGGCCGAACTCGGTGCGCGCGGCGAATTCGGCGTCCAGATGCAGCGGCTGCGTGTTCATCGTCAGCGTCGAAAACAAGACGTTGTCCATTTCCGTGATGGTGCGGCCGAGCGGGTGCCTGAAAATATGCCCGACCTCGAATTCCTCGAAATACAATCCAGCCATGTCGTTTCCCCGGTGACGCCCGTGGCGTCTCGTTATCGTTATTGCCCTGTGATTTGTTGCGCGGCCGGCGCGCGGCCTTTTTTTCAATAGGATTTGGGCAGGCCCAGCACCCGCTCCGCGATGAAGCACAGGATCAGCTGCGGGCTGATCGGCGCGATGCGCGGAATGAAGGATTCGCGCAGGTAACGCTCGACGTGATATTCCTTCGCATAACCAAAACCACCGTGGCTCATCACCGCCGCCTGACAGGCTTTGAAACCCGCTTCGCCGGCCAGATATTTCGCGCTGTTGGCCTCGGCGCCGCAGTTCTGGCCGCTGTCGTATTTCCAGGCCGCGTTGAATACCATCAGCCGCGCCGCCTCCAGCTCCATCCAGCATTCCGCCAGCGGATGCTGCACGCCCTGGTTCTGGCCGATGGGACGGTTGAACACGATGCGCTCGCGGGCGTAGCGCGCCGCCCGCCGGATCGCCACGTGGCCCAGGCCCACCGCCTCCGCCGCGATCAGGATGCGCTCGGGATTCATGCCGTGCAGGATGTATTCGAAACCCTTGCCCTCCTCGCCGATGCGATCCTCGACCGGCACGCGCAGGCCGTCGATGAACACCTGGTTCGAATCCACCGACTTGCGCCCCATCTTGTCGATTTCGCGCACCTCGACGTAACGGCGATCCAGATCGGTGTAGAACAGGCTCAGGCCCTCGGTGTGCTTCTTCACTTCCTCCAGCGGCGTGGTGCGCGCCAGGATCAGCATTTTGCTGGCGGTCTGCGCCGTGGAAATCCACACCTTGGCGCCGTTCAGCAGGTAGTGGTCGCCGTGGCGTTCGGCCCGCGTTTTCAGCTGCGTGGTGTTGAGCCCGGTGTTGGGTTCGGTGACGGCGAAACAGGCGGTTTCCTCGCCACGCACCAAAGGCGGCAGCATGCGCTGCTTCTGCGCCTCGTTGCCGAACACCACCACCGGATTCAAGCCGAAGATATTGATGTGGACGCTGGAGGCGCCGCTCATGCCGGCGCCGGATTCGCTGATCGCCTGCATCATGATCGCCGCTTCGGTGATGCCCAGCCCCGAGCCGCCGTAGGCTTCGGGAATACAGATGCCAAGCCAGCCGTCGCGCGCCAGCGCCTGGTGCAGCTCGCTGGGAAAACCGCCGTCGCGGTCCTTCGCCAGCCAGTAGTCGTCGCCGAACTGCGCGCAGATTTCGGCGATGGCCGCGCGGATCGATTCCTGTTCCGGTGTCAGAGAAAAATCCATGGGTGAGTCCTCGGAAAAAATATTTTCGCGCTGAACCCGCAACCCGGCGCTGCCGCGCCGGCGGGTCGCGTTTCAGCGCACGATGCCCGCCGTCCTGAACGCTTCGATGGCGTCGTCGCTGAACGCCAGTTCCCGCATGATCTGCGTGCCGTGTTCGCCGAGCGCCGGCGCGGCACTGCGCAGCTCCGGCGTGGCGCCGCCATCGGCGCGCACCGGAAACAGCATGAAGCGCTCGCCGTCGCAATCGCGCGCCAGATCGCGCGCGCGCACCTGCTCGCTGTGGCTGGCCGCGTACGGCGTGATGCACAGCTCCACCGGCACGTCGAAATTCGCCAGCAGCGCCAGCCACTGCGCCGCATCGCGGCTTTGCAGCAACGCCTGCAATCTGCCCGACAATTCATCGCCATGCTTGCGCCGCTCGGCGTCGCTGCGAAATTGCGGCGCATCCACCCACGGCGCGAAAGCGCGCACCGCGTTGCAGAATCCTTCCCAGAAATGCTGCTCCACCAGAGCCAGCGTGAGGTATTGCCCGTCGGCGGTGGCGAACAGATCATTGGCGGCGAACAGATGGCTTTGCGGATCGGTGTCCTCGGCCAGGCCGTGGCGCATGGCCGAGCAGAACAGCGTGGCCTCGAGCAATCCCAGATCGAGTTCCACGCCGCGCCCGCTGCGCCCGACCTCCAGCAGCGCCGCCAGAATCGCCGTGGCCGCGAACGCGCCGCCGGCCACGTCGGCGATCGGCAGGCTCGAACGCGCCGGCGCGCGCCCCCACTGGCCGGCGAAGGCGAGCCCGCCGGCCGCCGCCAGATAATTGAGATCGTGGCCCGGGCGATCGCGCCACGGACCGTTCTGCCCGTAACCGGACAACGAGCAATAGATCAGCCGCGGGTTGTGCCGCGCCAGCGATTCGCGATCAACCTTGAGCCGCGCGGCGACGCCGGGGCGAAAGGTTTCGATCGCCACGTCGGCCCAGCGCGCCAGCGCGTTCAGCAGCGGCTCGGCCCCCGGCTGTTTCAGGTCGATGGCGATGCTGCGCTTGTTGCGGTTGGCGGCGCGGTACATCGTCGGCAGCACGGCGCGCGCGCTGTCGCCGGCGGGCGGCTCCACCTTGATCACATCGGCGCCCAGGTCGGCCAGCATGGCGGTGGCGAAGGGCCCGGGCAGCAGCACGGAAAAATCCAGCACGCGCACGCCGCGCAGCGGTTGCCAGTGCGGCGCGGTCATCGCGCGGGGCCCCGATCGCGGGGGAAACTGAAACGCTGCAACATGGTTGGTCCCGTTTTACCGGTTCATGGCTGTTATTGTGATTGCTGGGCGTTCGCCGTTTCTTCGAAGGCTTATCGACCGGCCGCGATCGCTATGGGTTTTTCCAGTGCTTGTTGTTCTTATGCGAAGCGACGCGGTTTTACCGACATCGCCGCGAACCTCGAAACGGCTGTTTCGCCCGCCGGCTTATTTTCAGCATTGCGAAAAAATATTATAGTATCCGAAAACCCAAAACAACCCAGCCGCTATCTGATCGCCGCTTTTTCGATTACGCTGGAGCGCCCCGCCCTTCACGGCGGCCCCGCGCGGACGGTCGGGCGAAACGCCGGCTCAAAAACGAAAAAAACGATAAGAGGAATTCCCATGCGACAGCGCGCCAAGGCGGTTCTGTGCCGCGAACTGAATCAACCCGTGGTGGTCGAGGAAATCGAGATCGAAGGGCCGCGCCACGGCGAGGTGATGATCAAGATGGTGGCCTGCGGCATCTGCCACAGCGACGCCTCGGCGGTGAACGGCACCATCGCCTCCTTCTCCAAAACCCTGCCGCTGGTGCTGGGGCACGAGGGCGCCGGTGTGATCACCGCGGTGGGCGAAGGCGTCAGCCAGTTCGCCGTCGGCGATCACGTGCTCAGCTCCTTCGCCAGCATGTGCGGCAAATGCCGCTACTGCACCTCCGGCCGCCCCGCCCTGTGCGATCAGTCGAACAGAACCGTGGCGACGCTGCCCGACGGCAGCCTGCGCACGCGCGATCGCGACGGCCGCCCGGTGCATGTCGCCTGCGGTCTCGGCGTGATGGCCGAATACGCCACGGTCAGCCAGGACAACGTGGTCAGGATCGACGGCGGCGTGCCGCTCGACAAGGCCGCGCTGATCAGCTGCGGCGTGATGACCGGCGTCGGCGCCGCCACCAATACCGCCAAGGTGGCGCCCGGTTCGATCTGCGTGGTGATCGGCGCCGGCGGCGTCGGTCTCAATACGATCCAGGGCTGCAACATCGCCGGTGCGCGCATGATCGTCGCGGTCGACACCTCCGATTACAAACTCGATCTGGCGCGCCAGTTCGGCGCCACCCACACGGTCAACGCCAAAGCCGAAGAGAACGTGGTGAAGGCGGTGCGCAAACTCACCGGCGGCGGCGCCGATTACAGTTTCGAATGCATCGGCTACGGCGCCACCGTCGAGCAGGCCTATGGCGTGCTGGCCAAGGGCGGCGTGGCGGTGGTGGTGGGCGTGGCCAAGCCGGGCGACACCACGCAGATTCGCACCATGACGCTGCCGTTCGAGGAAAAAACCCTGATGGGCAGTTATTACGGCTCGACCCGGCCGCACCTCGATTTCCCCCGCCTGCTCGGTCTGTACCAGGCGGGCAAACTGAAGCTGGATGAACTGATCACCCGCACCTACCGCATCGACGAGGCGCCCCTGGCCTTCGCCGATCTGCTCGAGGGCCGCAACGCGCGCGGCGTGATCATCTTCTGAACCGGCACCGTTTCCAGCCATTTTTTCCGAGAGATTTCCCATGAGCATCGACCACGAATTTCCCTTGAGCGAAGCGGCGGCGCGGTTCATCGCCGCGCCGAAAAAAAACCTGATCGGCGGCCACTGGTGCGAGGCGCAGAGCGGCCTCACGCTGGACGTGCGCAACCCGGCCACCGGCGAGGTGTTCGCGCGTGTGCCCGCCGCCGACGCCGCCGATATCGACCAGGCGGTGCGCGCCGCGCGCAGCGCCTTCGAAAGCCAGGGCTGGCGCGGCGCGCGGCCGATCGACCGCGAACGCTGGCTGCTGAAACTGGCGGAACTGGTGGAGGCCAACGCCCAGGAGCTGGCTGAAATCGAAACCCTGGACAACGGCAAACCCGTCACCCTGGCGCGGCGCGTGGACGTGACCCAGGCCGCGGACTTCCTGCGCTACATCGCCGGCTGGGCCACCAAGATCGAAGGTTCCACCGTCGAGGCCAGCGCGCCGGCGTTTCGCAAGAATGAATTTTTCGCCTACACCCGGCGCGAACCGGTGGGTGTGGTGGGCGCCATCATTCCGTGGAATTTCCCGCTGCTGATGGCGGCCTGGAAAGTGGGCCCGGCCCTGGCCGCCGGCTGCACCGTGGTGCTCAAACCGGCCGAGGACACGCCGCTGACCGCGCTGCGTTTCGCCGAACTGGCGCTGGAGGCGGGTTTTCCCGCGGGTGTGCTCAACGTGGTGACCGGCTTCGGCCATATCGCCGGCGCGGCGCTGGCCGCGCATCCGGGCGTGAACAAGATTTCCTTCACCGGCTCCACGCAGGTCGGCAAGCTGATCGGCAAGGCGGCGATGGACAACATGACGCGCGTGTCCCTCGAACTCGGCGGCAAGTCGCCGGTGATCGTGCTCGACGACGCCGATCCGAAGGCGGCCGCCGCCGGCGCCGCCAACGCCGTGTTCTTCAACATGGGACAGGTCTGCGTGGCCGGTTCGCGCCTGTATGTGCAGCGCGGCATTTTCGACGCGGTGCTCGAGGGCGTCAGCGCCGGTGCGCAGAAACTGCGCATCGGCCCGGGCCTCGATCCGAACAGCCAGCTCGGCCCGCTCGTTTCCGAAAAACAGATGAACCGCGTGCGCGGTTACATCCAGAGCGGCATCGACGACGGCGGGCGCGTGTTGACCGGCGGCGAACGGATCGGCGAACGCGGTTATTTCGTCAAGCCGACGGTGCTGACCGGGCTCGGCGAACAGGCCAGAATCGTGCAGGAGGAAGTGTTCGGGCCGGTGGTGGTGGCCACGCCCTTCGACGATCTCGACGAGGTGGTGAAACTGGCCAACAGCACGCCCTACGGGCTCGCCGCCAGCATCTGGTCCAACGATCTCAAACGCGTGCAACGGCTGATTCCGCGCATCGAAGCCGGCACCGTGTGGGTGAACTGCCACGGCGTGATGGACAACGCCCTGCCCTTCGGCGGCTACAAGCAATCCGGCATCGGCCGCGAGATGGGCTCCAGCCTGATCGATCACTACACCGAAACCAAATCGGTGCTGATGATGTTGTGATCATCGCGGCGGGGCGCGCCGCGCCCGCCGTTTTGACCTTCGCCCCGGCGCGGCCCTGTCCGCGCCGCTCGACCCGAGTGTCAGATGGCGCGGAACATTCGCCACGCCACAACGCCACGGTTTGAAAGCGGCGGCAGCGGGCATACACTCGCCGCTGATCCACTTCGCCGCGCGATGTCGCCAACAGCACAAATCGCCGGGATCGATCACCGGCTTCATCACATCCCTTCATTACGACAGGAGATCACCATGCGCTACAAATTGTTCGGCCGTTCGGGCCTGCGGGTATCCGAGTTGTGCCTGGGCGCCATGACCTTCGGCAAGGATTGGGGCTGGGGCGCGGACGACGCCGTCAGCCGCGCCCAGTTCGACGCCTTCGCCGCAGCCGGCGGCAACTTCATCGACACCGCGCACGTTTACACCGAAGGTTCGAGCGAGCGCCTGGTGGGTGAATTCATCAAGGCCGATCGCGATCATTTCGTGGTGGCGACCAAATACACGCCCGCCACCAGCGGCGGCCTGTCGAAATCCGGCAACAGCCGCAAGAACATGATGCGCTGCGTCGAGCAGAGCCTGAAACGGCTCGACACCGATCACATCGATCTCTACTGGCTGCATATCTGGGACGGCAGCACACCGCTCGATGAAATCATGCGCGGCCTCGACGATCTGGTGCGCGCCGGCAAGGTGCTGTACGTGGCGGTGTCCGACACGCCGGCCTGGCAGATCAGCCGCGCCAACATGCTGGCCGACCTGCGCGGCTGGGCGCCGTTCACCGGCATTCAAGTGGAATACAGCCTGTTGGAACGCACGCCGGAGCGCGATCTGCTGCCGATGGCGAAGGAGCTCGATCTCGGCATCACCGCCTGGTCGCCGCTGGCCGGCGGCGTGTTGTCCGGCAAATACCTGAACGCCGCCGACGCCGAGGGCGGGCGCATGAGCGCGATGCCGCTGACCGAACGCCAGCGCGCGATCGCCCAGACACTGGTGGATGTGGCGCGGCAAGTCGGCCGCTCGCCGAGCCAGGTCGCGCTCGCGTTTCTGCGCCAGCAGCGCCGTTTCGGCAGCATCATTCCGATTCTCGGCGCGCGCACGCTGGAGCAGCTCAACGACAACCTGGGCTGCCTGGACTTGACCCTGGACGCCGACGCCTTCAACAAACTCGACGCCGCCACCGCCATCGATCCGGGTTTTCCGCATTCGATGTTGCAGTCGGAGATGGTGCGCAACCTCGCCTTCGGCGGTGAATTCGACAAACTCGACAACCACCGCGCCTATTGAGTGCCGCGCCCCGCCGGGACGGGAGCATCGCACCCGTCCCGGCAAACCGCGCGCTTCGGTCGATTCGATCCATTGCCGATGGCGATCGCGTTCGTCGAAATAGTGTATTCGCGGCGCTCGCCGGCCTATGCATTCAGCGTTGCGGGCATCGTCCGCGGATGACGAGCACTGAGCGCCTCGCGCGATTGAGCACGGTTTCGTCCGACGGGAATGTATCCGAGCGGCAAAACAGCGATTGAAAAGCCGCCGCGTCTACGCCCGCGAAAATGTCGATGTTCGGGGCTGCTCGTTGTCGCTGCGCGCCTGTCCCGATAACGCATTCGACACCCCGGGTTTTCCGGCAGGAACCAGCGAATGGGAAATGGACCGGTTCAAAATCCACGCTGATATCCACACACTTTGCCGGCGGCATCGACAACGATCACCGCCAGCCGCGCGCACTTTCATTCTTTGAAATCGCCGCGCCCGTGCCGGTTGGCGCGGCCGAATTGCGGCCAGGGTCGCGGAAAAAACCGGCGGGGACTCTAACCCGACAGACCATCGACCCAATGTGCCAGACGCGCGCACAGCAGCGCGCAGGAAGCGAACAGGAAATGGCTGTGGCCCGTTTCCGGCAATACCAGCAGGTTCACCTCGCGGCTGCCGGAAAAACTGGCCGGAATCGAATGCGGCGCGCCGGCCATGTCGCGATCGCCCACGGCGAGAAATACCGGCACGTCGATGCGCGCGCAATCCGGTTCGGTGCTGCCGGGAATCACCGAAAACAGACCCGGCACCGCCAGCAGGTTGGTGCGCGCGCGCGCCAGCGCCGCCACCGCGCGCCGGTCGGCGCCGCCGCCGTATACGCTGCGGGCGTTGCCCGCCGTGATGACCAGTTCGGGATAAGGATCGTCGCCTTTCTCGCGCGCCAGCTCGACGATATGCGCCTGCGCCCCGGCCGCGTCGTCGATGTAGGCGCGGGCCCGCGCCGACAGATAATCCGGCAGGCCGCGCGTACCGAACCCGAACAGAGCCACCGCCGCGAAACTGGCGTGGCGCGCCTGTTGTATCGCGGTCAGCATCGCGCCCATGGAATGGCCGACGCCGACGGCGATGAATTCAGGCAGCGCCGGCAGCGCCGCGTCCAGCAAGCCGGCGCGCAGCTGCGCGCACAGGCCGGCGACGGCGTTCGCCATGGCGGCGGTCAATACCGCCGGGGTCAGCGCGAAACCGTCGCGCGGGCGGTCGCTGGCGCCCGTGCCCAGATGATCCAGCGCGATCACGACGCAGCCGTGCGCGGTCATCTGCGCGGCGAAGTTGAACGGATTATCGCCGTCCTCCAGCTCCAGATTGAAATAAGCCTTGTCGAGCGCGCCGCCGGGCTGGCAGAACAAGACGCGCGGTATATCGCGCAGTGCCGTCGGCCAATACACATCCGCGGCGATGCCGAGCCGATCCTCGCCGGCGATGCCGGTTTCAACCACGATTCGTTTCTGTAATCGCATCAAATGCATCCACTCCAATCACACATCGATCATGCAACGCCGATATTTTTCGAAACGACTTTGCGCCGGCGCCGAAGCGGCAGCGGCGCTTCAGCGCGCACACCCGGCCGGCGCTGACGCCGGCCGGGTGTGCGTTGGTCGAGTAGCTTTGCGGACCACGGCGTTTCGCGCAATGCCCCGCCCTTTGCCGACGCGAACAACCGCGCAGGTCAGAGGGCAAACGTCCTCAGCGCGTTGTCGCAGACGATCTTGCGCCGGTCCGCCTCGGGAATACCCGCCTCGGCGAATTGCGACTTCACCTGCCGCTGCGAGTTCGGCCAGCAGGTGGCCGGGTGCGGAAAATCCGTGGACCAGTACAGGCAATCCGGCCCGAACGCCTTGTAGGCGGCAGCGAGACCGGTGGGTTCGTACATGAAGGTCGCGCCCATCTGGCGGCGGAAATATTCGCTGGGCAGCAATTTCACGCCGGGGAATTCGTAGTGCTGGTGCATGCGCGCATCGAGCACGCTTTCGAAAAACCACGGCAGCCAGCCCAGCCCCGGTTCGACGAAGATCACTTTCAGTTTCGGAAAACGCTCGAGCGTGCCGGTGAGAATCCAGAACGCGATCGTCTCGGCGATCGCCAGCGACGGCAGCGCGGTGAAAATGCCCTTCTGCGGCGTCGGATCGCGCCGGAACACATCCCACAGCGACTGTTTCAGGTCGAGGTGGTTGAGAATGGTCAGCCCGGTTTCCTGCAACGCCGCCCACAACGGCTGGTAGCGCGCGTCCTGAAAATCCGGCAGCCCGAGTTCGGCCGGAAACGGCGGCAGCTGCACACAACGCGCGCCGCGCTGCGCCACCCGCTGCACTTCGCTCACCGCGAAGTCGATGTCGTACAGCGGCAGCTGGTACGCGGTCAACAGGCGTTTGGTATCGAGCGCGGCGAAATCCGCCATGGCGTCGTTATAGCCGCGAAACACCGCCTGCCAGTCATCGCCCATCAAGCGCGGCGTACACAGTTTGGCGCCGCCGACTTCCGGGAAAATGACTTCCGCCTCGACGCCGTCGCGGTCCATCGCCGCGAGTTTGGCGTGCGGCTCGAAATGGCCGGGATCGCGCGCCGCTTCCGGATCGACGAAATCCTCCAGCTCCAGCTGCCGCTGTCCTCGGCGCAGTTCCTGCGCCTCGAACTGCGCGAGCTTGATACCGGCCTGATCCCACACCGCGTGCAATTTCTGCGGCAGGCGCGCCTTGACCCACTCATCGGTGAAATGCACGTGTGAATCGGCCGAGACCAGCCGTTCCTGCGCGATCGCATTCATGAATACGCTCTCCCCATCGTTATGATCAGCGCGGTGACGACAGCGCGGCACCGCGGGCCGGCTTACACTCTAGCCCCGGCTCAACCGTGCTCCCATATCCGAATCTGACTATTTCCCGACAGCAATATGACAGGCCAGGGTGATGCGCCTCGCTGTCGCCGGGGGGCGAATTCCATTAGTATCCGGCTGACCTGCCCCACCGCGACCGCCAGCGCGGCGAGGCCGGCAGGGCGGCCAGGCAAGGTCGAGCGGACAATGCAGCCAAGCGGAGGCATCATGCGCATCAATCCTTTCAATACTCTCCAGGAATTTCCCGCGGGCGCCGATAAAACCGGACGTTTTTATTCGCTGCCGCAGCTCGAACGCGCGGGCGTCGGCCCGATCTCGCGCCTGCCGGTATCCATCCGCATCGTGCTGGAATCGCTGCTGCGCAATTGCGACGGCAGGAAAATCACCGAGGAGCACATCCTGCAACTGGCCAACTGGCAGCCCAACGGCGCGCGCACCGAGGAAATTCCGTTCGTGGTGGCGCGCATCGTGCTCCAGGATTTCACCGGCGTGCCGCTGTTGTGCGATCTCGCCGCCATGCGCAGCGCGGTCGATCGCCTGGGCCGCGATCCGACCCTGATCGAACCATTGGTGCCGGTGAATCTGGTGGTCGATCATTCGGTGCAGGTCGATCGCTACGACAGCCCGGAAGCGCTGACCCGAAACATGGAATTCGAATTCGGCCGCAACGCCGAACGCTACCGTTTCATCAAATGGGGCATGCAGGCGTTCGATACCTTCAAGGTGGTGCCGCCCGGCATCGGCATCGTGCACCAGGTGAACCTGGAATATCTGGCCAGCAGCGTGTGGCAGCAGAACGGCGTGTATTACCCCGACACGCTGGTCGGCACCGATTCGCACACCACCATGATCAACGGCGTCGGCGTGGTCGGCTGGGGCGTGGGCGGCATCGAGGCCGAGGCCGGCATGCTCGGCCAGCCGCTGTACTTTCTCACGCCCGATGTGGTGGGCGTGCATTTGTCCGGCCAGCTCGGCGCCGGCGTGACCGCGACCGATCTGGTGCTCACCCTCACCGAACTGCTGCGCAGGGCCAATGTGGTCGGCAGTTTCGTCGAATTCTTCGGCGCCGGCACGGCCTCGCTGAGCGTGCCGGATCGCGCCACCATCGGCAACATGGCGCCCGAGTACGGCGCCACCATCGGTTTTTTTCCGGTGGACGCCGCCACCTTCGAATATTTCCACGCCACCGGCCGGCCGGAGCAGGAAATCGCCGCGGCGCGGGCCTATTTTCTGGCGCAGGAACTGTTCGGCATTCCACGCCCCGGCGACATCGATTACACGCGCGTGCTGGAACTCGATCTGGCCACGGTCAGGCCCAGCGTCGCCGGCCCGAAACGGCCGCAGGACCGCATCGAATTGCATCGGCTCGGCGCCACCTTCAACCATCTGCTCGAACAACCGGTCGGCGCCAACGGCTACAACAAAAGCCCGGACAGCATCGGCCGGCGTTTCCCGGTGACGCCGCAACCCATCGCCGAAGCGCCGCCGACGCAGGCGCGCGATATCGTCGATATCGGCGACGGCGATGTGCTGATCGCCGCCATCACTTCCTGCACCAACACCTCCAACCCCAGCGTGATGCTGGCGGCGGGTCTGCTGGCGAAAAAAGCCGTGGAGCGCGGCCTCGGTGTCAAACCGCACATCAAGACCTCGCTGGCGCCCGGTTCGCGCGTGGTCACCGAATACCTGCGCAGCGCGGGCCTGCTGCCGTACCTGGAACGGCTGGGCTTCGACGTGGTGGCCTACGGCTGCACCACCTGCATCGGCAATTCCGGGCCGCTCGACCCGGCGCTGGAGGAAGCCGTGGTCACGCATGATCTGGTGTGCGCCGCGGTGCTGTCGGGCAACCGCAATTTCGAGGCGCGCATCCATGGAAACATCCGCGCCAATTTCCTGATGAGTCCGCCGCTGGTGGTGGCGTTCGCCATCGCCGGCCGGGTCGGCATCGACGTGGAGCGCGAACCGCTCGGCATCGGCGGCGACGGCGCGCCGGTTTATCTGCGCGATATCTGGCCGAGCAACGCGGAGATCGCGCAGGTGCTGCCGTTCGCCGTCGACCCCGCGGTCTATCGCGAGCGCTACAGCAATTTCACCGAGGAAAATCCGCTGTGGAACGACATCCCTGCGCAGGGCGGCCGGGTGTACGGCTGGGAGGACTCCACCTACATCGCCGAACCGCCGTTCTTCGCCGATTTTTCCCGCGAGCCGCCCGCCTTCACGCCGATCGAAAACGCGCGCGCCCTGGCCATCTTCGGCGATTCGGTGACCACCGACCACATCAGCCCGGCCGGCTCGATCAAGGCCAGCTCGCCGGCGGGACAGTACCTGCAACAACACGGCGTGGCGGTGGCGGATTTCAACAGCTACGGCTCGCGGCGCGGCAACCACGAGGTGATGATCCGCGGCACCTTCGCCAACGTGCGCATCAAGAACCTGATGCTGCCGCCGCGCGCCGACGGTTCACGCGTCGAGGGCGGTTTCACCCTGGCGCAGCCCGGCGGCGAGCAGATGCCGATTTACGATGCCGCCATGCGCTACCAGCGCGAAGGCACGCCCACGCTGATTTTCGCCGGCGAGGAATACGGCACCGGCTCCAGCCGCGACTGGGCCGCCAAGGGCACGCAGCTGCTCGGCGTGAAGGCGGTGATCGCGCGCAGTTTCGAACGCATCCACCGTTCCAACCTGGTGGGCATGGGTGTGCTGCCGTTGCAGTTCCAGGGCGACGACAGCGTCGCCACGCTCGGCATCCAGGGCGATGAACGGTTTTCCCTGAGCGGGTTGGAGGCCGGCATCGCGCCGCGCCAGCACGTGTTGCTCAGCATCACCCGGCCCGACGGCAGCGCGCATTCGGTGCGCCTGCTGCTGCGCATCGACACGCCGATCGAAATCGAATATTTCCAGCACGGCGGCATTCTGCCCTATGTGTTGAGGCAGTTGCTGGCGCAATGACCTCGGGAGGGAAACCCATGAAAATCGCAGTGATCGGCGCCACCGGCAGTGTCGGCTCGCGGCTGGTGGCTGAGGCGTTGCGGCGCGGACACGAGGTGACCGGCATCGCCCGCCACCCCGAAAAACTGGAAGCCCAACCGCGGCTCACGCCGCGCGCGGGCGATATCAACGACGCCGGCGCCCTGGCGGCACTGCTGGCCGGGCACGATGTCGTGATCAGCAGCACCCGCTTCGAAACCACCGATCCGCGCCGGCTGATCGAGGCGGTGAAACGCTCGGGCGCGCCGCGCCTTGTGGTGGTGGGCGGCGCCGGCAGCCTGGAGGTGGCGCCGGGCGTGGCGCTGGTGGATACCGCGGATTTTCCGCAGGCGTATAAACACGAAGCGCTGCCGGGGCGCGATTTCCTCGATATTCTGCGCGGCGAACACGATCTGGACTGGACCTTCCTGTCGCCGCCTGCCAACTTCGCGCCGGGCGAGCGCACCGGCCGCTTCCGCATCGGCGGCGATCAATTGCTGATGGACAGCGCCGGCGACAGCAGGATCTCGCAGGAGGATTACGCCATCGCCCTGCTCGACGAAGTGGAAACGCCGCGCCATTCGCGCCGGCGTTTCACCGTCGGTTACTGAGAGCGCAAACGGCGCAGCGCCGGCCGCTCAGCGCCAGTCGAACCGCTGCCCCACGATCTGTTCCGACAATTCCCATAACCGCTCGGCATTCCGTTCGTCCAGCGCATAGGCCTGGCAGCCGTCGTAGCTCATCGCGTCGGCCAGATGCGCGACGTGGCAGTCTTCCAGGTATTTGCCGCTGACGCCCGCCAGCGCCGGACTCACCGCCGCCCACACCTGCGTGGCCGCGCCCTGCGGCACGGTCTTGGTGACCGCGCTGGCCTGCTCGCGCAGATTGTCCTTTGCATCGCTGTCCATGTGCCGCATCAGCTCGGTGAAAATCACGCCGGGATGCACTGCGTTGGCGGTGATGCCGAAGGGCGCGAGCCGGCGCGCCAGCCCCACCGCGAACAGCGCGTTGGCGGTTTTCGATTGGCCGTAGGCGGTCCAGCTGTCGTAGGGGCGGCGTTCGAATTGCGGATCGTCGAAATCCACAGCCGCGTAGCGGTGCGCGGCGGAACTGAGGCTCACCACCCGCGCCGCTGCGGTGCGGCGCAGGCCCGGCACCAGCAGGCAGCTGAACAGGAAATGGCCGAGGTGATTGGTGGCAAATTGTAATTCGCAACCATTGGCGGTGCGCGCCAGCGGGCACGCCATGACGCCGGCGTTATTGATCAGCAGATCGATCGCCGGATGCGCCTCCAGCACGGCGGCCGCGGCGGCGCGCACGCTGTCAAGATCGCTCAGATCCAGTGTCAGGGATTCCAGTTGCGCCTGCGGATTGTCGGCGCGGATCCGGGCCATGGCCTGCGCGTTCCTGTGCGGATCGCGCGCCGCCATCACCACCGTGGCGCCGGCCTGCGCCAATACGCGCACGGTTTCGAGCCCGAGCCCGGCGGCGCTGCCGGTCACAACGGCGGTTTTGCCGCGCAGATCGATACCGCGAATCACCTCGTCGGTGGTGCTGTGCGCGCCAAAGGTCGTCTGGTTCATAGTTATCACCTCTTATTGTTTTGCGGACGGCGGTTATCATCGGGCCAATGGCGAAAATAACAAAGCAAAATATGAGGCGGATAATTGCAATCGTCAGCGATGCGCAGCATTTGCGCACCATTGCATTGTTGCGAATGGCAATGACATGGAGATCGTGCGCTGCATGTTTTCGCGTCTCCTCGAATTTCGTGGTTCCCTCCATTGCGCGGGTCACATTCGAAATTCCCGGCTTGCGGCATAAACAAAAACGCTACGTGTCGTGAAATTCGTTGCCGCTATCGTTTTCAAATGAACTCGCTCAGGAGATGCAGGCGCGTGCAACAGGCGCGCGGTTCTCCCGCGTTCGCGGACCGTCAACGACCAGGGATGGCCGCTGCCCTGCTTACAGGAAGGTGCTCATAGCATGTTCCGAAACGCCGAGGGCCCGCGAAGGTTCGACACGGTTTTGCGCCCGAATCGGCGACCACCCCGAAACACACCAAAGGCATGTTTCCCTGAAACCGGAAGCATGGTCGACACCGGCACCACGTACTGACGCGCCAGCCCTTTTCCAGTACCATCGTTTGCCATTGGCGGGCCGCGCCCACCAGTTCCCTGAGAATCCCGGCCGCCCGCGCGCCGGCATAATCACGATGGGCATCATGCATTCCATTGAAGTCAGTCACCTGTGCAAACAGTTTCCCAATCAGGATCATGCCGCCATCGCGGATATCAGCTTCGCGCTGGCGCCGCG
>Ga0164243_10004067_pt1 | contig 23088 bp, 22 predicted proteins | sample OricompcompostOP_FD_108781 | JGI IMG/M metagenome (GOLD analysis project Ga0164243, IMG submission 108781) | Organic Plus compost microbial communities from Emeryville, California, USA - Original compost - Organic plus compost (OP) | ecosystem: Engineered > Solid waste > Mixed feedstock >...
CAGCAGTAGCCGCCCCGTCCGCACAGGAATGGGGGAGAGGGCCGCCCGCAGGCCGCTTCCCGGGTGCCCTCCCCTGACGCGGGCGGAAGGTGGACGATGGCCAGGAAGATCTTCAACGGGCTGGACCTGACAGACCAGCGCATCATCAACCTTGCCACGCCGCAGTCGGCCACCGACGCCGCCAACAAGAGCTACGTGGACGCCCTGGTCAACGGCAAGGCCTACAAGGGCGAGTGCCGGGTGGCCACCACCACCGGCGTCGACATCAGCGAGCCGGGCTCGATCATCGACGGGGTGTCGCTGGTCTCCGGCGACTCGGTGCTGGTCAAGAACCAGGCCAACCCGGCCGAGAACGGCATCTACGTCTACCAGGGGGCCAGCGCGGCGATGACCCGCCGCGAGGACGCCAACTCCACCGAGACGCTGCGGCCCAACACCACCGTCTACGTCGCCGAGGGCGACGTCAACGCCGACACCGAGTGGGTGCTGACCACCGACGCCCCGATCACCGTCGGCACCACCGAGCTGGTCTTCGCCCGGTCAGGCCCGGCCATCGAATACTCCGCCGGGAACGGCCTGCAGCTGATCGGCCACACCTTCAGCGTGGACGCCGGGGACGGCCTGGTCGCCGACTCCGGGGGGCTCTCGCTCGACACCACCGTGGTGGCCCGCAAGTACTCCACCTCGATCGGCGACAACGCCGAGACCACGATCGTGGTCACCCACAGCCTGGGCACCCGCAACGTGGTGGTGTCGGTGCACGACGCCACCACCTACGAGGAGGTCTACCCGGACGTGGAGAAAACAGACGCCAACACCGTCACGCTGGGCTTCGCCGAGGCCCCGGGCACCAGCGCCTACGTCGTCACCGTGATCGGCTGAGCCGATGGCCCGGGTACCGATCCCGCGTGAGTTGGCCACCCAGATCTCCCAGCGGGCCATGCAATTCGCCCGCGAGGACATCGCCTCGCGGATGTGGTCGGACCGCTCGATCCAGGCGGTGATGGCCTTCCCCGACGAGGGTCAGGTCGGGCTCAAGGTCACCGTCAAGCACCTGATGTACCAGAACCGGGGCATCCGCCCGTTCGTCATGTGGTGGGCCGAGGGGCGTGTTATCCCGCTGCCGGACGGCAATGGCGGCACCCGCCCGGTGCGCGCGGTCGGAGTGGGCACCCCGGGCTGGGTCACCCTGCCCGGCGGGGTGCGCAAGTGGCGCGACCAGCGCTGGCGGCACCCCGGCCTGAAGCCGAAGAACTTCCTGGAGAACGCGCTGCAGCGCGCGATCGACGAGTCGCGGCCGCAGATGCGCAAACTGCTGCTCGACGCCATCAACGGAGGCCGCCAGTATGCCCAGCAGTGACGACGAGGAGCGCTACGCCCCGTCGGTGTTCATGAGCGACTACACGTTCCCGGACGCGGCGACGGTGGTCAACGCCCAGCTGCCCCGGGGCACCGAGGGCGGGGTCATCGAGACCGTCAAGCGCGCGGTGGTCACCGCCGTGCGCGACGCGCTGACCGCCACCGAGATGACCGTCGAGGGCCGCCCGGTCCACGTCGACCTGGAGTACCCGGTCAAGGAGGCCGAGTACCCCGGCATATGGATTCAATTCTCGCCGACGTCGCTGCGCCGGGCCGGGATCGGCCACGAGGCGCTGGTGCAGCGCGACGGCGAGTGGTGCCCGGTGCAGGAGTGGGAGGTCCAGGGCCGGGTCAGCCTGACCGTCGTGGCGCTGAAGAACAAGGATCGCGACCGGATCTCGGATCTGGTGATCTCGATGCTGGCGTTCGCCCGGCCGCCGGACCGGGTGATCACCGACCCGGCCCGCGACACCAAGGCTCACCGGTCGCTGCTGGCCACCCTGGCCGAGAACCCGTACGTGGCGCTGAGCTTCAACTCCGATGTCATCCACCCCGGCGGGCAGACCACCGAGTTCGGGGTGCCCTGGCAGACCGCGCCCAACTCCGACATCCTCGCCTACACCGACAACTACAGCTTCGACATCCTGGGCCAGTTCAACGTGCTGTTCCGTCACGACGGGGTCTACGAGCTGACCCGCGTCGACGTCGGCTACGAGCGGGTCGAGGAGGTCGACCGCCCGCACGTGCAGAGCCCCTGGTACGGCGTCGACCCGTTCCGCACGTTGTAGAACCTCGCAGCCCCGCCCCGGAATAGGGGAGAGCCCTGCGCGCGGGCGGCCGAGACCGGAGGACAGATGAGCACCGTATCGAAGGCGATCGACTTTTCGCGATACATGCCCCCTGGTGTCTACACCGAGGCGATCCGGGGGCCGCAGCTGGCCGTCAACTCCTCGATCCCGACCGCGATCGGCCTGTTCGGCACCACCGTGGGCTTCCGCACCTGGGTGGAGTCGGTGCTGGTCAACCCGGACGAGGACGAGGAGACCCCGGCGGTCAACCGGACCCTGGCCAAGCAGGGCATCGACACCACCTCCATCGAGGTCCGCGACCCCAGCAGCGGGCAGGTCTACATCGAGGGCACCGACTACACCGTCGAGCACATCGACGGCACCATCGGCACCGCCAACGCCACCTACGCGATCGCCCGGGTGATCGACGGCGGCCACATCGACCCGGGCGACGTGGTGCAGGTGATCTACCGCTACACCGACCCGGATTACTTCGACCCGGCGGTCTTCTACGACTACGACGACGTGCGCGCGGCCTACGGCGAGCCGTTCAACACCGTCACCGGCCAGATCCAGTCCGAGCTGACCCTGGGCGCGAAGTTCGCCTTCATGAACGGCGCGTACCAGGTGGTCTGCGTGCCGGTGGACCCGACCACCCCGGGCTCGCCGGTGACCAGCGACTACGTCGAGGCGCTCGACAAGCTGCGCGACCAGCCGCTGGTGGCCATCGTGGTGCCCTGCACCGGCTCGGTGCCGCTGCACGCGCAGGTGCAGCAGCACGTCATGGCCCAGTCGCAGAACCGTTTTGAGCGCCGGGCCATCCTCGGCATGGACGGCACCCAGGTGCCGATCGCCTCGGCGCAGCGCATCATCAACGCCCAGTCGCTGACCGACGAGCGCATCGCGCTGGTCAGCCCGGCGACGTTCAAGTACTACAGCCCCGAGCTCAACAACATCATCACCTTGGGCGGGCAGTACATGGCCGCGTCGCTGGCCGGAATGACGATGGCGATGAGCTGGGCGCAGCCGCTGACCCACAAGCGCATCACCGGCTGGAACGACATCGGTGAGCTGCAGCCCGACGGCGAGCGTAACCTGGAGAGCCAGAACGGCCTGATGGTGGTGGAAAAGACGCGCCGCCAGATCATCCGGGTGCGCCACGGCGTGACCACCGACCCGACCGATCTGCTGACCCGCGAGTGGTCGATCATCGGCCAGCAGGACGCGCTGACCTACCGCATCCGCGACTACCTGGAGGCGGCCAACCTGATCGGCCAGCCGATTTACCCCTACACCCTGGTCAACGTCAAGAGTTCGGCCGAGGCCGCGTTGCAGTCGCTGATCCGCGACGGGTTGCTGGTCGACTACATGGGCTTGAAGGTTCGCCAGCTGTTGACCAACCCCGATGTCATCGAGGTGACCTTCGGCTGGTTGCCTGCCTTCCCGCTGAACTACATCGTGGTGCGGTTCGGGGTGAGCCTGATGACCGGCAACACCTCGATCGGCACCACCGCCAACGCGGCGAACTTCAGCTCGGCGCGCACCATCGGCGTCCCGGCCACGAGCTCGTTCAACGACTTCGGCGGCCCGTCCAACACCCTGACCAGCATCTAATCGAGGAGATTACACGATGGCTGAGAGTAAGTCTCGGATCGGTGGGTCAGGGTTTACCACCCTGTTGTTCCAGGGCCAGCGCCTGGGCTTTTGTCAGGTGATCCAGGACACCCCGCCGACGCCGGTCGCGCAGGCCCAGGCGGTGCAGCCGATCGACGAGCCGGTGCCGATCGAGATCGTCACCGCCGCCGCCGTCGGCGTGGGCACGCTGCGGGTCACCTTCTACGAGCAGTGGACCACCCCGGTGTGGAACACCCTGCCCGGCCTGGAGAACACCCACAACCTGCTGGAGGTGCTCAAGCGCCAGCTGCAGCTGGGCACCATCACCATGCAGAAGATCGTCAAGAGCCCGTCCGGGCTGATGCGCGCGCGGGTCTACCACAACGTGGTGATCACCGACATCGACGAGGGGGAGAACATCAACATCGGCACCATGACGCTGCCGAAGACGCTGACGTTCCAGTACACACACACCACCCCGGTCTAGTTCTGGTATCGTGTTGTCCCAGTGCCGTGACAGAATGGCGCTGGCTGTGTGGTGAGACCGCCACACCGAGGCCGGAACGCGCGCCCGGCCGGAAGAAGCGCCCGGTAATCCGATCCCACAGCGGTCGGCCCGGGCGCTTCGCCGTATCTGGCCGGTTCCGGCCCGGAATAAGGGACCGGAAAGGAGACACCATGCCCGGAATCGCGCGACAGGCAGACCAATATGACCTCCCCGCACCGCCCCGGCCGGACCGGCTGCCCGACTCGGCGACGGTCCGTCCGCTGCTCGGCGGCTCGAAGCTGGAGCGCGGCAGCACCGAAGGGGGCCGGGAGTGAAGCACTACCCCGGCAGCCCCGAGGAGATCGACCTGCGTCCACCGGAGCCGCAAGCCACCGAGCCGGTGCTCGGCACCGACGACGAGCCGCCGTTCCCCACCACCGAGGAAACCCCGGTCCACACCGAGCCGGAGATCACCGAGTTGACCGACGAGGAGCGGGCGCTGTTCCGCCAGCTGATGACCGTCGGGCGGCGCACCAAGACCATCGACGTGATGGGTCACCAGGTCTCGATCGCCAGCCTGCGGGTCAGCGACGAGCTGCGCATCGGCCTGTACTGCAAGCCCTACGAGGGCATCAAAATGGAGCCACGCGCCTACCAGTTGGCGGTGTGTGCGGCCGGAATCCAGAGCGTCGACGGCCAGCCGCTGTATCAGCCGCTGACCGGGGCCGAGTCCGAGGACGAGCTGTTCACCAAGCGGGTGGAGATCCTGGAGAACTACTACCCGATCGTCATCACCGAGATCTACCGCGCCATCATGGATCTCGATGTCGAGTTCGCCGAGCTGGCGGAGAAACTGGGAAAACTCAAAGGCTAGACCTCACCTCCGAGGTCGAGGTGTGTCTAGCCCACGAACAGGGACTGCTGAGTCACCCCGAGCTGAACTTCTTCCAGTACTGGGCACTGACCTACTGGATCGGTTTCTCGCGCCGCCAGGCCCGCAAGGACCGCGACACCATGCTCGAAATCCAGTGCTACAACCTGTTTCCCGATCGCTGGCAGCAGCTCTACCAGGGCAAGATCATCTCCCAGCTCGCGCCGCCGCCGCCGGAGATCCCGGTCACCGAGGACGACCTCGACGAAATCGCGCGCTGGATCGACAACATGAACGCGCCCCGGATGATGAGCGGGGCCGAGTGCCCCGACGACCTGGGCGCGGCCGAGCCGCGTGCGGAATGGGGTGAGTGGCAGTGACCGGACCCGGCGCGCAGTTCCAGCAGGGCGACGATTTCGTCGCCGCACGGCTGTCGATCGAGATCCCCACCGAGGGCATCGCCAACCTGCGCGAGTTGACCCAGGAGATGGAGCGGTTCCGGGTCGGCGCGGAGGCCGCCGCCCGCGCCCAGGAGGACTTCAACAACTACCTGCGCGCCTCCGCCGAGGAGGGCGACCGGTTCATCTCCACGATGAACAGCCTCATGGCCGCCATGCAGCGCAGCGCCGAGCTGCAGGAGCGGCTGGCCACCGGCTCGTCGACGGCCGGAGGGACGGCGGTCCCGCAGGGGTATGTCGATCCGTTCTCCAGCGCTGAAGCCGGACGGGGCCGCACCCCGGTCTCGGCGATGGAGGCCCAGGGCCAACTCGACGCGCTGAGCCGCTCCGATCCGCGCACCTACCTCAACATGCAGGCCCAGCGCGGCGGACTGCGCCCCGGGGACCTGCCCAGCGGCCGCCCCGACGAGTCCCAGATCGCCGCCACCGCCGAACGGGTCAACGCCCGCGAGGCCGAGAACATGCGCCGCCACCGGGAGAACCCGGCGGCCGCCCCGTCCGGCGGCCTGTCGGAGATGCTCGGCGGCGTCAACGCGGGCGTGGGTTTGGCCCAGCAGGTGGTCAGCGAGATGGGGCCGGGCGGCTCCCACGCCGGAATGATGGGCCTGGCCGCCAGCGGGCTGCGCCGCATCTCGGCCGCCGCGCCGGGCGGGGCCGAGGGCGGGGCGCTGGCCGGGCTGATGAAGGGCGCGGGGGTCGCCGGGCTGGCCGCCACCGGCCTGCTGGCCGGATACGGGCTGACCCAGAAGGTCGGCGAGACCATGCAGGGCTACGCCAACATGGGCTCGATCCGGGGCGAGGGCATGGCAGCGGGCTTCTCCCAGGAGATGGCCGTGCGCACCATGGCGATGAACCCGTTCCTGACCACCGAGCAGTCCCGCCAGATCATCCAGAGCGCGCTGTCGGAGGGCTACACCGGCAAGCAGTTCGACTCGGTGACCCAGTTCATGGCCACCAACCTGCGCGACATGAACATGCAGGTGGCCGACTCGGTGGAGCTGCTGCGCAAGAACGTCAACGAGGGCGGGCAGTCCATCGCCGAACTCGGGGTGTCGATGTCGGTGCTCAAGGGCCTGAGCCAGGACGGTGCGCGCAGCCTGCCCGAGCTGCTGGCCGGATTCAAGGCCACCAGCGGCGCGATGATCAACGCCGGGGTGTCCGGGCCGCAGGCCGCCCAGGCCGCCATGGTCGCCGGGCAGGTCTGGGGCGACGACCAGTCGCTCAAGGGGATGTTCGAGACGGCCCAGCAGATCGCCTCGTCCAACTCGACCTCGATGTCGATCATGACCGCGCTGGGGCCGGGGGCGATGCCCGGGGCGCTGCCGGGCACCCAGTTCGCCCGGATGGCCGACGGCGGCAACCAGGCCACCTTCGACGCGCTGCGCACCATCGCCCAGCGGTCCTGGAAGATGGGCCGGGGTGACGCGGAAAACGCCGCCCGGCTGTTTCAGATCCAGCTCGGACGGCTGCTGCCGGGCCATCCGGCCACCCAGAGCATGACCACCGCCAAGAAGATGATGATGGCCCTGCTCAACGGCGAAAACCCGCTGGCCGAGGCCGAGCAGGCCGTCGAGGAGGAGAAGCAGGAGGCCATCACCCCGCGCGGCAAAGGCGTCATCGAGCAGGTCGGTGGGTTCTTCGGCGGCATCGTCCAGGGCATGTTTCTCAGGCCGGTCGCGGCCGCGCGCGCGGCCGGATCGGCGATCGCCGACGCCACCACCGGCAACTGGCAGGGCGCGAGCGTCTACAACGAGAAGTTCCGCAAGACCATGGATTCGGCCGAGCGCAACATGGACCCGTTCGCCATGAAGATGCCCGCGCTCAAGGCCATCGAGGACGAGTACGGCATGCGCGGCTACGAGGTGCTCGACTCCTCCGGCGAGGTCGTCAAGTTCAACAAGGCCAACCGCGAGCAGATGGAGAAGCTGTCCTCGGGCGAGTACAAGTGGCGGCCCAAAGGTGCCTCCGGCGAGGGTCACACCGTCAAGGAAACCGCCGGGATCACCGGCGAGCAATTGCGCGAGTTCGCCAAGGCGTCCCAGCAGAACGTGTCCGGGTCGGTGACCATCGGGCTGACCCCGGAGGCGTCGAGGATGCTGCAGGTCCAGGGCGGCACCAACGTGGTGCGGCTGACCCCGCACGAGGAGAAGGCCAACTCCGGGTTCGGCGGGGCCACCCCCAACAACGCCCCGCCCGGTGAGTCCGCACTCGCACGCGGGAGGAACGGCTGGTGAGTTCGCCGTTCGGATCGACCACCTCGCGCCCGCAGGGCAACACCCTGCCCGGGCACGCGCGAGGGGTGTGCACGCTGCAATTCGGCGGCAAGACACTGCGATTCCGCACCAACCCGAACGAGATCTGGTGGAACTACACCCTGATCACCTCGGTGGAGAACACCTACGGCGGCCGGGTGGTGCAGATCCTGGGCGCACGCATCGACGATCTGGTGGTCAAGGTCGAGTGCGGCCGGGGCGGCTGGGAGTACCTGCGGCACCTGGTCGGGTTCATGCGCGACATGATCAACGACCAGCGCAAGGGCGACCCGGGAATCTTCACCTACACCACCCGGGGCTGGCGGTTGAAGGTTTTCGCGGTGAGCGTGCCGTTCCAGGACTCGGTGACCGCCACCACCCGCGAAATCGAGTTGCGTTTCAAGGTGCAGGAGGACGTCAGCGGGGTGCAGACCTCCCAGGCCATCTCCAACGAACTCAAGCGCCTGCAGGACGGCATCGGATTCAAGAAGGGGCCCTACAGCTCCGACCCCAGCGCGGCCACCAATCAGTACATGGCCCCGTTCGGCCTGGGCTCGCTGGGCTGAGGCCCTAATAGGAAGAAGGGAGTAGTACGGATGACCGAATACGCCGCCAACTGCCCGGTCAGCTGGCCACTCAAGATCTCTGGCCTGCAGCCCGAGGTCGACCTCAACGGTGTGTTCTTCTCCTATCAGTGGGGTCTGGTCTACAACCCCAGCGAGGAGTTCGTGCCGATCCGCACCCCGATCGGTTACTGACGATGTCGCGGCTGGAGCTGCGCAGCCCGCTGCTGGGCAAGCGTTATCAGCTCAACTGCACGAGCTTTTCCACGACGCTGTTCTCCAAGATGAGCTCGGCGCAGACCAAGACCATGCAGCAGCACTTCCCGGTCAAGGCCGAACAGCCCGAGGTGACCTTCGACATCTGGTTCACCAGCGAGGACGAGTTCGAGGACTTCCAGAGATTCGTGCGCCGCCACCAGCTCGCCGCGCTGCACGCCTCACCCAACCCCGAGGTGGCGCTGTGGTGGCCCGAACGCGACATCACCGACTGGACCGGCATCATCAAGAACTTCCGCGCCGGTGGCGCGCGGTTCAACCCCGCTCCCAAGGCGCGGCTGACCGTCGACCTGATCGACAGCGTGTACTCGCGCGGCACCGGCACCTCCAGCATCGGGGCCTCGATCTGGGGGGTGGCCGGATACGGCTCGCAGTCGGGCATCCTGCAACTGCCCGACATCGGGTTCCTCGACGGAATTCCGGGCATCGGCAACGTGATCGGGAGCCTGTTCGGATGACCCAGCCCAACCAGCGGGGAGCCAGCCAGGACCCCGACCGCACCCACGAGGGTCCCAATATCGACCCGATGAAGCCGCCGCCGACGATGCAGACGCTGGTCTACTCGCCGGACGTGCGGGTGCTCATCGGGCACGGCAACAAGCAGATCGAGATCAGCCGGGACATCGTGGGCGGCACCCTCATCCGCAAGGAGAACGCCGCCTCCACGCTGTTTCTGACGGTCACCAACAAGGAGGGCCGCTACAGCTCCAAGATCTCGCCGATGGACCGCATCACCGTGTTCATGAAGCGAATCCGTTGGGTGCAGGTCTTTTCCGGCTATCTGGACACGGTGCCGTTCCGGCAGCTGTACCAGGGCGTGATCACCATCAAGGCGACCTGCACGCTCAAGCGGCTGCTGCACACCTGGTGGAACCCGTCGCTGCCCGCCTCGGCGCAACTGTTCGACCAGGCCGGGTTCATGGACGCCACCGCCGGGGACGGACAGGTGATCGACTCCGGGCTGGGCACCATGCTGGCCAACCTGCTCACCCGCGTCGGCGGCTGGAACCGCGAGAACATCCACATCCAGAACTTCCCGGTGAGCTTCTACAACTTCATCACCGCCCAGATCAACGCCAACGTGGCCGCAAACACGTCCGCCACCATGCGATTTCGGCGTCTTCTGCTCGGCGACGACATCTCCGGCGGCGCGCCGATGTACGCGGACATCAACCCCAACGCCGGAGCGCCCGGCCCGCCCGGAGTGGGGGCAGCGTTCTACGTCGAGCAGATCATCGCGGCCTGCGACGAGATGGGGCTGGGGCCGTTGACCATCGACTCGCAGAACTCCCAGGCCGTCGAGCAGGCCGCCGCCGAGGGCATGCACTCCCGCGACGAGGCGTCGGCCAAAGCTTGGGAGCAGATGCTTGAGGCCGGGCAGAACTGGTACGCCAACACCCAGAACACCGACGCGGCGATCCTCGGCGTGGCCTGCGCGATGGCCGAGTCCGGGCTGCGCAACCTGGCCAATGCGGCGGTGCCGGACTCGCTGCGCTTCCCCAACGACGGACTCAGCCCCGACCACGACTCGGTCGGGCTGTTCCAGCAGAGAAACTTCGCCGAGTGGGGCTGCCTGCCCGCCTGGTCGAAAATCTTCACCGCCCACGGCCCAGTCGATATCGTCGACGTCAAGCCCGGCGATGAGGTGTGGTCCTACGACGGTGAGCGCATCGCGCTGGCCAAGGTGACCGGATGGCAGATGACCGGACACAAAACACTGCTGACCATCAACACGCGCGGCCGCCGCCTGGAGGTCACCGGCAACCACCGGATTCCAGTGCGTCGCTACATGGGCGTCAAGGACGGACGCCGCTACGGCAACCAGCACACGCCGAGCACCTGCGGCTGGGAGACCATCGAAATCCAGGCCCGCGATATTCGCCCGGGCGACTACCTGATCATCCCGCACGGTATGGGTGACGGCACCGCCGTCACCGACCCCGACGGCAACACCCTGACCGTCGGGATCATGGAGCTTGTCGGCCTCTACCTGGGGGACGGCAACACCGACAACAACGGGCGCACTGAAATTGCCCACGGGACCAGTGGCATCCACAACGATCACATGCCGCACTACCGCCAGGTGATCCGCGACGAACTCGATGTCGAGCCGCGCGTCGATAAGCGCCGAACCCGCACGCGATTCAACTCACCGCGATTCCGTAAGCTCATCGACGAGCACTTTCCGGGCAACTGCTACACAAAGCGGCTTCCGGGCTGGGTCTTCCGGCTCGCTCCCGAGTTGCAGCTAGCTCTGCTGCGGGGCTACCTGGACTCCGACGGCTCGGTGGATAAGATGGGCCGCGTCTCGTGGACGTCGGTAAGCGAGAACTTGATTCATGACATCCGGCACCTGTGTATCCAGCTAGGAATTCCGGTCGGCAATATCTCTCGTCAGGCCGGTAAAGTGGCCACCTTCTCGGGCCAGCGCAACTGTAGCTGCAGCACCAATTACACGCTCAGGCTGACCATCCCGTCGCTTAACGCCATCATCGGCTCCAATAGCCCCCACAAGGCCGAGCGGCTCACCACGGACAAGCCGCAGCTCACAAGCGTCTACCACGACGACTTCAACCAGAGCTTTTGTCGGCGACCACCGATTGGCGATCCGCCCGAGAATGCTGTCTATCACCGCGTGATCTCCATCGACGAAGGTGATGTCGAGGTACCGGTCTACGACATCGAAGTCGCGGGGATGGCGCACTATGTCGCTGACGGCATCGTGGTTCACAACAGCGTAGCTCAGCGTATGAACCCCAAGCAGGCCGCGAGGATGTTCTTCGCGCACCTGCGCCAGATCGAGGGCTGGCGCAACATGGACCCCGGCAGCGCGATCTACAAGGTGCAGCGCGGCGGCTCCCCGGCCTACTTCGCCGGATTCATCCCGGAGGCCACCAAGATGGTGCAGGCCGCCCGCGCCGCGCAGACCGCAGCCACCGGCCTGATCGGGTCCAACCCGCTGACCTCGGCGCTCGACGCCGGGGCCGGGCTGGCCGGGTTCGACATCGCCAAGACCGTCAACGCGGTGGCCAACGCCGCCACCGAGGGCCTAGACCCGATCGGGGCACGCAGCCTGGCGGGCAAGCCCAACCCCGACTCCGAGGGGGCGATCAACGCCGCCATGTCCTTCCTCGGCACCCCGTATGTGTGGGGCGGTGAGCAGCCCGGTGTGGGACTGGACTGCTCGGGCATGGTCGATCACGCCTTCCGCGCCATCGGCATCAACGTCGGCAGTTGGACCGGCCAGCAGCTGGCCGCCGGAACCCCGATCGACCCGCGCAACGCCCAGCGCGGCGATCTGCTGTTCCCCGACTCCGGCCACGTCGGCATCTACCTGGGCGGCGGGCAGTGGATCGACACCGGCGGCCCGCCCGGCGTCAAGATCGGCCCGATTCAAAAGCCGCTGCACCTGCACTACGCGGCCCGTCGGATCTGCGACAACGGTGGCATCGACCCCACCGCGCCGTTTGTGCAGGGCGCGGTCGGCCCCGGCGCACCTCCGGGCACCGGACAGCAGACCGGCGTCGGCGGCGGCTCCGGTGGTGAGCGCAGCCAGCTCATCGCACGAAACCTGTTCTCCTACATCTTCGATCCGGCGCTGTTCGCCAACGACGTGGCGGTACTGTGGTCGACGGCGGGCGGGCACAAGGAGTTCATCGACGCCCAGCCGCTGATCCAGATGGTGCAGGCCGTCTGCAAGGCGTCGCTGCGCAACTTCCAGTCCGCGCCGAACGGTGACTTCATCGCCTACTACCCGGATCACTTTGGGCTGGAAGGGAAACCGGCGGTGATGAAGCTGGAGGACATCGAGCTCAAAGACGTCCACATCGACTACTCCGACGACAACCTCACCACCCACGTCTACGTCGCCGGGGACCCGGTGCTCTACGGCCAGACCGACCAGGTGCTGTGCTGGCTCGACAGCGCGGGAACCTGCTCGGTCGAAGACGAGTGGAGCTTCCAGCGGATGCGCAAGGTCGGGTTGGGCGACTTCGAGTTCCGCGACGGCGCGGAGTTCATGAAGCGCTACGGGGTGCGGCCCTATCAGCAGTTCATGCCGATGGTCGGCTCGCACGAGCTGGAGTTCCTGCTGGCCACCCAGATCTTCATGGAGAAGTGGGCCGCGCAGTATCAGACCCGGTGTTCCTTCACCTTCATGCCCGAGCTGCTGCCCGGCATGCGGGTGGAGATCGGCGATCACGGCCTGCAGCTCTACGTCAACGAGGTGATACATGAATTCAACTTCGAGAACGGGTTCCGCACCAGCGCGGTGATGAGCGCCCCGTCCAACCCGCGCGCCCGCGAGGCGATGGCCGACACCAAGACCGCCGCGCCCGGCCCCGACCTGGGCTTCCAGTCCGGCAACCTGTTCAGGGAGTTCCTGGGATGACCTACGACATCGGCCGCCTCGACTCCGCCCGGCCGCAGCCGGTGACCATCACCGACGTGGACCCGGTCACCCGCCGCGCCAAGGGCCTGACCCGGCTGCGCTCCCACATCGAGATCGACCTGCGCTACCACGTCGGCGGCATCCTGGTGTTCCCGGCCGAGGGCGAGACCTGGCTGGTCGGCAAGGCCGAGTCGCACTACTACCGGCTGCTCAACAAGCTGCCGGTCAACAGCCCCGACGTGCTCATCGAACCGGTGCCCGGACAGGTGCAGATCGGTGCGACCGGCCCGTTGCAGCTGCACGGCTCGACCATCTGCGCGCTCGCCCCGGTGGTGCTGGCCAGCTACTCCTCCGACGTGCGCCCGGCGGCGGCCAGTTTCGCGCCGGGCACCATGATCTTCGATACCGACCTGGCGAAGCCGCTGTTCAGCACCGGATCGGGGTGGGTGGACGCCACCGGAACCCCTGTCTAGGCCACCGCTGAGCCCCTAAAGGGGGAGGAGGCACTCTCGGTGAGTTATTCATTGGCCATCCAGGATGGCGAACTGGTTCAGGACGGGTCCGAACTCGGCCTGGTCTGGGGCATCGAGAAACTCAAGCAGGACCTGCAACTGTGGGTCACCGAACGCTTCGGCGGCGACCGGTTTCACCCGGCGATGGGCTCGATCCTGCAGGACATGATCGGCGGGGTCATCGACTTCTCCACCAAGGCCATCATCATCCGCGAGGTCGAGCGGGTGCTCGACAACTACCAGCGGGTGCAGTACAAGGCCTACAAGGAAAATCCGCAGCTGTTCTCGCTGTCGGAGATCCTCTACAGCATCGACGAGATCAAGGCCGACGTGTATTTCGACCGGGTGATCGTCGGGGTGAAGGTGCGCAGCGCGGCCTCCGATGTGGCGTCCCTGGTCTTCGAGCAGGGCCTGTGATGAGGGGGACCGCGCGTGTCACGCACACCCGATGAGATCTCGGCCCGGATGCGGGCGCAACTGGCGCTGACCGCGCCGGGCCTGTCGCTGGAACTGGGCACCCCGGAGCGCAAGATCATCGACGCCTGCGCCGAGGCGGTCAGCGAAGCCTACATCGACCAGTACCTGCTGGGCAGCCTGCTCGACATGGACAACAAGGTCGGGCTGGAGTTGGAGCAGTGGGTCGGGATCTTCGGCTACGGACGGCTGCAGGGCCGCGCCGCCGAGGGCGTGGTGCGGGTGTCGATGAGCACCCCGTCGAGCACCGACCAGACCATCCCGCAGGGCACCCAGTTTCACACCAAGCAGGGCGTGGCCGGAACTGCCCAGGGCCAGCCGTTGTATTTCTCCTCCACCCAGACCGTGGTGCTCACCGCCGGGTCCACCTCGGTGGACGTGCCGGTGCGCTGCAGTATCGTCGGCACCGTCGGCAACGTGCCGCCGGATTCGATCACCTACGTCGGCGGGGTCATCGCGGCCGGAACCGCCACCAACCTGGTGGCCTTCACCGGCGGCGTGAACGTCGAGACCGACGCCGAACTGCGCGCACGGTTCAAGGAGACCTTCCTGCGCAACATCGCCGGGACTTCGGACTGGTACCGCAACCTCGCGCTGCAGAACAGCCGGGTGAGCCGGGTGGCGGTGTTCGGCCCGACCAACCTCTACCGCACCCAGATCGAGGCCCCGGCCAGCAACACCGCGCTGTCGGTGGCCGCTGACGTCAAGTACGTGTGGGATGGGATGCACAGCTGCTTTTCCAACCTGGGCCAGGACGACGAGATCTTCTACTCGCCGACCTACGACTACTCGCTGAGCTCGGGCTCCTCGCCGGTGTTCACCCGCATCGACGATGGCGAGATCGAAACCGGTCAGGTGGTGGATCTGGAATTTCAGTACACCACCCGCTCCAGCCGCAACGACCCGGCCAACGGCATCACCAACAAGGTCGACGTGTTCGTCGACGGGGTCGAGTCCACCCCGGTCACCGAGAAGGCACTGGTGACCGCCACCACCCTGTCGGCCACCAGCTCAGATCTGCTCTACACCGGCAATTTCGAGCGGGTCGGCTCGTCGGGCACCCCCTCGGCGACCAACCGATTCATGCGGCTGGGCTCCACACCGATCGTGAGTTTTCCGGCCACCATCACCATCGGCTCGACGGTCTACACCCAGGGCGAGCACTATCACCTGCTGCGCGACATTACGCTGCGCGCCGGGTCGCCGTTCGAGGTCAGCGGTATCGAGTGGGACGACTCCGGACCCGGCACGGGCACCGAGGTCACCCTGAACTACATCTACAACCGGGTACCCGAGATGCTGACCCACCTGATGGCCTCCACCAAGCAGGTGTGCTCCGACGTCATGGTGCATCAGGCGCGGTTCACCCATCTGCGGGTGTGCCTGTCGATCCAGTACGAGCAGGGCATCACCGTCTCGGTGGTCAACGCCGGGATCGAGGACCGGCTCAAGGCGTACTTCTCCGGGCTGGGCTACGGCGCGTGGGTCAAGATCTCCAACCTCGCGCTGGCCGTGCAGCAGGTGCTCGGAGTGGCCGATGTGAAACTGACCACCGACTCGGAGAACCCGGTCACCTACGGCATCGAGGAGTACAACGACCCCAACGACCCGACGCCGGACGCGGTCTACACCGGCGACTTCAAGTTACGTGACTGCGCGCTGCCGGTCTACCTGGAAGCGGTGATCACACGTAAGGCCGCGCCGTGATTCGGCTGACGGCCTGGCTCAAGAGGTTCTGGCACTTCGTGGTGCTGGGCCACCGGGTGGTGATCCGCACCCCGCTGTGCATGGTGTGCGGATGCGGCGAGTTCTGGGACGAGGCGTAGATGGCCAGCCAGGACCCGTTTCCGTTATTCGCGCCGCGCTCGACCGAGCGCCGAATGGACCACTTCGACGAGGAGGTCTACCGGCGCGACCCGTCGACGCTGCTGTACAAGATCATCGACGCGCTGTGCGGCACCGCCGGGGCCGGAGCGCTGCTCAACGAGATCCTGCTGGCCCGCATGGGCGCGGCGATGGAGACGATCTACTTCAACGAACTGGACTACATCTTCGGCAAGGTCAGCTTCCTAAGCCGTTCTCCCGCAGAGTCTTACAGCTACACCCCGCAGGTCGACATGCTCACCAGCGAGCAGTGGGACGAGGTGCGGGTCAAAGACGCCTGGTACCGCTCGCGGGTCACCGAGTTCTTCAAGGCCGTCTCACTGGGATCGACCCCCGACGGGCTGCGCGCGGCCATCCACGCCGCGCTCGGGGTCGACGCCGACATCTTCGAGGTCTACCGCTACATGGACTCGTTCGGCCTGTCGGCCGCGCTGGGCCGCGCGGAGTCCTCGGCGCGCAACGAGGTGGTCATCCGCCCGCACAAAGAGGAGCTGTCCCCGGCCGAGATGCGCCTGACCCGTGACATGCTCGCCAAGGTGGCCTCCATCGACACCATCGTCACCGTCAACACCCTGGGCCTGGCGGTGCACACCCCGGTGCCGATCAGCGCGGCGTGCGCGGACTCGACCTACTACGAGGTGCAGAAGATCGTCACCCCCACCCCGGTGATCGAGGAACTGCCGCCGCCGGAACTGCTGCCGATGGACCTGCTGCCCTCCGAACAGTGGATGCTCTCTGGCGATCCCACCGTCGCGCCGTATGCGGCGTTCAACATCAGCCAGGAACACGGCTACTACTACCTGGTCGGTGGCGGGGCGCGCAGCCCGATCGACTCGGTCAGCTACGGCACCCTCGACGCCGACGGGGTGAGCATCCGGCCCGAGGTGAACTTTGAAACCTACGAGGAGACCGGCCAGTACACCGACTGGATCCCCTACGAGATCGCCGACGCCCCGGACAACTACCCCGGCGGGAAGTACGGTGTGACCCCGAACAAGGCCCCGGCGCGCAACCCCGACGGCACCCCCTACACCTTCGAGTACGCCTCGCAGGCCGCCTATGTCAACATCCGCAGCGCCGAGATCATAGCGATGGGCGGCATCGCCAACGACAGCCACTACAGGCTGCCGATCAGCGCCTCGGCCGAGGCCCGGCGGACGTTCCTGCCCGAGCACGCGGTGGCCTACTCCGCGCCCATACAGGAGTCGACGATCAGCGCGTCGCTGACCCGCAGGCGACTGCGCAATGCGATTCTGGAGCCGCGTGATCCCGACATCTTTGTGAGGCCGACGTCATGACCCAGCCGCTGCACGGCCTCTACTACGACTACCACTGGCCGCTTCCGCTGCAGAACTACATCCTGAGCTACCTGGGCGAACAGCAGGGCGCACCCAACATCCCCGGGGTGTCGACGCCGCCGCAGGCATCCTACCGGCAGTGGCTATCCCAGCCGCGCGCCAACACCGACACCACCGTCGAGGTCCTGACGATCAGATTCAAACTGCCGCTGTCGGTCTCGGAGATCAGCTTCGAGGCGCTGCGGGTGCCGGTGCGCATCGAGGTGTGGTACCAGGACCGGCTGGAGAATTGGCGGCAGGTGCTCGACCGCAACCGGCTACCGGTGTCGGTCACCGTCAGCGGGTCGACCAACCCGTCGTGGTACAAGTTCCACTCCCACATCTACCCGATCGTGGCCAAGGCGGTGCAGCTGCGCTGCGTGCGGATCGCCGACACCACCGTCGACTCCACCCCCTACATGGTAGGCATCCGCAACACCCTGTTGCGCCGCAACGTCTATGACCGCAGCGCGGGGCTGCTGCCGTTCGAGGACGAGATGGACGCGGTCGGCAACATCATCAGCAAATACATCAAGGACTGGGACGCCTCCCGCGCGATCGACGACCGGCCGCTGACGTTCTGGCGGTCCGCACCGATGCCCGACCACCAGGCGGTGGTGAGCCTGTATCTGGACACCCGCGCCCCGGACGGCTCGGCGCAGATCATCGACAGTGTCTATCTGGACCCGGTCTATGTCGGCCAGACGCTGAACCTGTACTACTCCAACGACGACACCGTCGGCACCACCAAGCTCTCACCGATCACCCTGGCTCCGGCCGTCGACGTCAACACCGACTGGCGGCCGGGCAAGGGCCGCTGGGACATCTCCACCTCGCCGGACACCTCGACCTACAAGTTCCCACTGTCGATCGGGCCGCTGGTGAACAAGTCGGTGTGGATCGGCATGGAGTGGATACCGGATTTCGACCCGCTCGACGGCCCGGCGCTCAACCCGGTGCTGCTGGGGGTGACCCCCGGCGAGACCGGCCCCGAGCAGTACTGGCCCACCGTGCTCTACGACGTCGGTGCGGGCGAGATCCAACTCAAGCTCACCAGTGTCGACGACGAGAAGACCTACTCCGCGCCGCTGTCGCCGATCATGGTGCCCGGCGAGCCGCTGCGCATCGTGGCGGGGTGGTGCTATGAGACCCAGCGGGTGCTCATCTCGGTCAAGACCTTCGACGGCACCGAGATCGGCCTGCTCGACGACGACAACCCGGGCCTGCCCTCGCAGATCACCCTCGACGGCCAGGTCGGGTTCGCCAACTTCCGGGGAATCTTCACCAGCCACATCATCAAGCTCGGCGACGTGGCGGCCGGGGCCGAGGCCTACCAGGCCAACCCCGGGGCCTACGTCTCGCCCGAGCAGCTACTCGTCGACGAGAACGGCCAGATTCCTTCCACCACACTGGATAATGCCGTCTATGCGGTCGACTGGACGTTGCAGACCCACGGCTCGGGCGGCACCCACGAGAGCTTCTTCGCCGACAAGTCCTGGACCCCGATCTGGCGCGACTACCTGAGCTCCAAGGGCCGGTTGTACCTGCCGTCGCCGGTGTCGATGAAGTACCTCAAGCTGGAGTTCACCAACCTCACCGAGGAGCCCTACCCGGTCTACGACGTCGGCATCCAGACCACCTACAAGGTCTTTCCGTTGGAGGTCCAGCAGCTCGCCGAGCAGAAGCACCTGGGCATCCGGGGCACGGTGCAGGGCCGCCGCGAGGTGATGAGCCAGATCCGCGCCCAGGGCTACTACGACCGGCGCAGCGTCAACTGGCTCAACCCGGCCACCGTGCAGGCCGCCGTGGACGCGGTGTTCGGCCCCAACATCCAGCCGATCACCATCACCAGCGCCGGACCGGCGACCACCTACACCGAACTGCCCACCACGATGGGTTCGACCATCGACGAGCAGCTGCGCTCGGAGATGACCAACCCCTACATCTACCGGCGCACCCCGATGGACCCGCAGGCGATGGCCCAGGCCACCATTCAGGAGCGGGTGCGCGCCTACGTGCAGGGCGTCAAGTACATCAACGCGGCGTTCATGGCCTCCTACCGCGACAGCTTCGTGCCGCTGCGCCAGTACCGTCAGGACCGCAACAACCCCAACCTGTTCCCCGAGCAGAACGACGCATTCTGGGTCTATCCGGGCCGCACCCTGACGCTGCCCGCCTCGGTGATGAACGCCCGGCTGGCGTTCAGCCAGCTGCTCAACGGCCGCAAACCCACCACCGAGACCCGCATCCGGTTCCTGACCACCTCGGTGCACCGCTACGACACCCGCACCGTGACGAGGGACTCGGCGATGGCGTACTTCGCCGGGGTGCGTGAGGTGCGGCCGTTGATCGCCGACTACGTCCTCGAACAGGACCCCGAGATCTTCGAGTTCGGACCCTACAACGACCAGCAGTGGGTGTTCACCAACACCCGCCAGCTCGACACCGGCCCGGTCTCGACCGCCGGGAAGATCTACACCGTCGACAACAACGGTTTCGATCTGAACCTGCGCAACTGGGACCTCGACGACGACAACGCCTGGGACCGCGACCCGATGATGGGCCGCTGGCGGCGCGGCTCGCTGCACATCAGCCTCGACGGCACCGAGCACTGGGCCACCTCCAACCTCATCGACGTCGTCCCCGGCGACAAGATCCGCGCCACCTGCTTTGTGGCCTGGCAGGACGTCGAGGCCACCGACGGCGAGCCGGTCGCGGTGCTGGGCGCACAGACCTACCTCGACGGCGAGGAGGTCGGCACCGCCGAGTTCGCCTCGCTGGCGTTCGACGACTGGACCGCACACCCGACCAGCGTCACCAACGAGATCCAGTGGATCACCTTCACCGGCAGCCCCGACGGCGGCACCTTCAACCTCGCCCTGGGCGACGAGGATGACGACGTGTCCTACGACGCCGACCCCGAAACCCTGGCGGCGGCGATCCAGGCCGCGCTGGAGGGATTCGACGCCGTCGGCGAAGGCAACGTCGAGGTGGTCTACTCCGACAGCCGGTTCGTGGTCACCTTCGCCGAGGAGCTGGCCTCCCTCGACATCGACGAGCTGGTCGTCGACGGCACCAGCCTGACCGGCGAGGACGACCCCGGCGTCGAGGTCACCACGGTGCAAGACGGCCACCCCGACGTTCCGGCCTGGGTGCGGCTGACCGGGGTGTGGGAGGTGCCCGAGGGCGTCGACCAGATCCGCATGCGGCCCTCGACCACCGAGCACGCCAGCACCGGCGAGCTGTGGTTCGACACCATCGAGGCGCTGTCGGCCGACGAGGTGTCGGCCACACTGTTCCACGACTTCGTCACCACCTCCGAGTTCTCCAAGGTGCGCTGCGATTTCCGCGACTCGGGCACGCTGCGCTCGGACGCCATGTGGGCGCGCGCCGACCTGGCCAACACCAACATCGACGAGTACGAGTTGGCCTATTACGTCACCACCATCCCCGAGGGTCAGCCCGGCGGCACCTGGGCCGACAGCTTCGGCACCTGGGCCGACCCGGTGGTCACCTGGGGCAGCCCGCAGGCCGAGGTCAACATCAGCATCGACTCCAGCCGCATCTTCGACGGCCGCCGGGCGCTGAAGTTCACCCGCGCCGCCGGAGCCGGTGAGGCGGGGCTGAAGATGCTGCAGTTCACCAATATCGTTGCGGGAGCACTGATCCGGCCGTGCGCGATCTTCTACAAGCCGCGCGCCAACAACAACACCATCACGCTGCGCATCCGGCGTGCCTCCGACGGCGTCTACATCCACGAGGAGACCATCACCAAACCGGCGGTCGGCTACTGGCACCGCCACGAGGGGCAGTTCGTCGAGATCCCCGAAGGCCCCGACCAGGTGTACTGGCTGGAGCTGACCACCACCGGCGACGCCGAGGACGAGCTCTACGTCAACGACCTGTGGAGCGAGTTGGCGCTGATCCGCTACTTCGTGCGCCTGGGCGGGGGCAGCGAGTTCCTGCACGACGTGACCCCGCTGCGCTACGCCACCGGCGCGGCCCAGGTGGTGCACACCACCCCGGTCAACGAGTTCTCGGTGACCGCGATGATCCTCTCACCCAAGGTCTGGGTCTACGGCTGCTCGCTGACCCCGCACTACCTCCGGTAACCGCGCCAGGTGACGATTTCGACGCCTGGCACTTCGTGGGCGGCGCGGGCGACGACGTGCCGCCACCACCGCGCAGGCAGGTGCCCGGTGTCGGGGCGGTCCGCGTGCATGTCCTCGTCCCGGCGGTACACCGCGACCACGGTGTCGCGAGTGTACCGTAGCGCGTCGACCAGCTCGGTCACCGCCTGCGCGGTGAGCTGCTCGATCTGCTCGACTTCGTCGCGGATGCGCTCCGGGATGGGGTCACGCCCCGCCTCCCATGAGCGCACCGTGCGCGGGTTGACCTGCAGCATGCCAGCCAGCGCCTCGATCGTCAGGCCCAGCCACTCGCGGACCACCTGGAGTTCGGCTCCAGTCATGCGGCCAGCTCCGGCCATGCCGCGCGGGTCTGCGGTCACCACATCAGCCATGCTGCGCCGCCTTCTCGCTGTGCTCGCTGAGGTACGCGACGATGCGGGCGGTGTCGGCGCGGGCGGTGTCGCGGTCGTCGTAGCGCCAGCCTCCCCGCTCGACTGGGTCGCCCTCGCGGTAGTGGTCGATGCTGCGGTAGAGCGCCCATGCGATGCGGCCGTGGTCACCAGGGTCGCAGCCGATGACCACCAGCGCCACACCGGCGTGCACGGCGTGGACGACCGGTGCCGTCGCGGAGCTGGGGTAGTAGACCTGGGGGTGGCGGGCACCCTCTACGGCCCGGTAAATGTGGCGGGCCACAGCGCTCGGGTCGCCGATGTCGATGGAGTCGAGGTAGTCGGCCGCGCTGTATCCGCTGGCGGCCTGGTGCAGCTGCTCGCGCAGCTCGGCGAGTCGACCGCCCGGCCGCAGGGCCTCGTCCTGCCAGGCGTCGGCGGCGTCGCGCACGGCCTCCCATTCCTCGGGGTCGAGCGCGCGGGTGAGCTCCTGGCCCTCGGTGTCCGCCAAGAACTCCGCCGCCCAGTAGTAGACCTGCTCGGTCCAGGCGGCCTCGGCGTCCTTGGGTGCGATGTTGTTGCTGCGTGCCAGCTCGACGAGGTGCTCGGCCTGGTCGACGATGTAGTCACGGCAGATCTCGACGAGCCGGTCGTGAGTGATCATTTTTCTCTCTCCTTGTCGTGATGGTGGTTGTTGGTCAGCCTGCCTGCACCGTGACGTCAACGTCGGCCCGGAGGTCAACCATCCCGTTGAACCGGATAAATTTCCCGTCCCCGTCGGTCTCGATACGGGTAACCGTCAGCGGCTCACGGTGCACCGGAGGGCCGGTGATGATGGTGTCGCCAACAGTGACATTGCGGGCGAGAGTGGTGTAGGTGGTGGTCATTTCTCTCCTTGTCGTGATGGTGGTTGTTGGTCAGAAAATGAACGTTTTGGCCTCGTCGATGAACGCCGAGATGGCGGCGCGGTCCATGCTGTCGATGTCGGCGTCAGCGAGCTCCTGCCGACGGGCGAGGTAGGCGTCCATAGCGGCCTCGGCGGCGGCGTGCTGCTCGGCGCGCGCCTGCTTGGTCAGCGCCTTGGCCTCATCTTTGCGGCCCTCGGCGCGCAGCGCGCGAACCCGCGCCATCATCTCGGGGTCAAGTTCCGGGGTAAAACTCCCGCGTACGACGTCGCGGTCGAACGTCCAGGTGAGACGTTCGCGGATGCGGTTCTGGAGGTCGCGGGCGTAGGCGATCTGGCGGGGGGTCGGGGTGGTGGTCATGTGGTCCCTGTCCCTTCGGGGTGGTCTGGGGCGTTTCCC
>Ga0164243_10004068_pt1 | contig 23084 bp, 22 predicted proteins | sample OricompcompostOP_FD_108781 | JGI IMG/M metagenome (GOLD analysis project Ga0164243, IMG submission 108781) | Organic Plus compost microbial communities from Emeryville, California, USA - Original compost - Organic plus compost (OP) | ecosystem: Engineered > Solid waste > Mixed feedstock >...
CATGTTCCTGCACGCCATCGAGCGAATTTCGTGCAGGAACATGGGGGACTACCCCGGCGGGATCGTGCGGGAATCCCCCTCACGACAGCGCCCCGGGCGCGGGAGGATCGGGGTGTGCCCGAGGAGCCCGCTGCCCGCGTCGGCGTCCTGGTCGTGGACGACCAGGAGCCGTTCCGGCGCGCCATGGCGGCGGTGGTCGAGGAGACCGAGGGGTTCGCGGTCGTGGGGGTCGCCGCCACCGGCGAGGACTCCGTCGCCGCCGTGGCCGAGCTGGCGCCCGACCTGGTGCTGATGGACGTCAACCTGCCGGGGATCGACGGCCTCGAGGCCAGCCGGCGGATCCGGGAGCAGCCCCGGCCCCCGGTCGTGCTGCTGCTCTCGACGTACGACGAGGACGAGTTCGAGCGGGCCGGCTGCGGCGCCGCGGGCTACATCTCCAAGGCCGCGCTCACCCCGGACCGGCTCCGGCAGGCGTGGCAGCAGGCAGCCGCACCTGGCGTGAGTCCGGGCTGAGCGACCCGCCGCACGCCTCGACCCGGTCGAGGATCGCCCGGCGGTTGAGCGCGTCGAGGTCGACGCCGTCCAGGCCGATCACGAGCTCGCCGGACCCGTCGAGACTCACCTCCACGCTCCCCTGCGACTGGCGCAACACCTCGACGCAGCAGAAGTACGCCGCGGTCTCGACCGGCGCCGCGAACCTCGTCCCGGCGACCTCCGGCGCGATCCGCACCGAGTCCACGCGCTCGGCCCGCGCGGCGTGGGCCTTGAGCGCCGGGCCCAGCCCGATCCGGGCGAGCGTCGCCGGGTAGATGCCGCGGGTGAGGTCGCGCAGCGACGCGAGCGCCTCGGTCACCAGGTCCACGCACCCGTCGGGCCGCTGGGCCGCCACCTGCTTGCGGACCCGCCGCATCGCGGGCAGGATCCGCCGGCCGATCTCCGCCTCGATCCGCCGGCGCTCGGTGTCCGCCGCGTCGATGACCCGCCGCCGCGAGGCGGCCAGCTCGCGGGTGCGCGCGTCGAGCTCGGCGACCCGCGCGGCGAGCTCGAGCTGCAGGTGCGCGTTCCGCAGCGCGAGCGCCGACTGCTCGGCGATGTCGGTGAGCAGCCGCCGCTCGTGCGGTCGCACGCCGCGCCCGGGCGGCATCGTCAGCACGATCGACCCGAGCACCCCTGCCTCGTCGGCGATCGGCACCACGACCTCCTCCCCGGGGTCCGCGTCCCCGAGACGCACCTCGACCTGCTCGGCGCGTACGGCGTCCCGCGCCGCCGCCGCGATGGTCGGCAGCAGCTGCTCGGCCTCGGGGCCGCGCCCGATCCGGCGGCTGAGGTCCGCGAGGGCGTCGTACGGCGCGGCCCGCTCGCCGTACGCCAGCCGGTCGGCCACCCGGACGACGCTGCGCCGCACCGGCTGGAAGGCCAGCGCCACGATCACGAACGCGAGCAGCGACGGCCAGAACCCGGCGTGCGTGCCCTCACCGAGGACCCGCGCGAAGGTCACCACCACGGCGACGTAGCCGATCGCGACCAGGCCGGTGGCGATCGCCAGCGCCGCCGCCCGGCTGACGATGACCTCGACGTCGTACAGCCGGTAGCGCAGCACCGCCACCCCGAGGCACACCACCAGGAAGGCGTACGACGCGTACAGCGGCACGCTCGTCCACCACGTCTGCTCACCGTCCTGGACGGTCTCGCCGACGACCAGCACGACGAGGGCGAAGCCGACCGTGGCGGCGCCGACGGCCACCATCCGCACCTGCTGGCGGACCGCGCCGCGCGAGCGACGGAGCCGGAGCGCCAGCCCGACCGCGCCGGCGATGACCGCCAGGACGATGACGAGGATGCCCAGGCTGAGCAGGGCCTCCGCCACCGGCCCGGCCCGCACGCTCTCCCCGTCGCGGCGGACCGCGCCCGGGCCGACCACGGCGAGACCGAGGGCGAAGACCAGGTAGCCGCCGACCGCGCCGAGCGCGACCCAGCGCCATCGCGGGGAGAGGTACCTGCCGTCCGGGACGAGCAGGAAGACCACGGTGAGCCCGGCGAGCGCGAGCGGGCCACCGAGGAGCGCCGCGACCCAGCCGGACAGGTGGCCCAGGTCGGTGCCGCCCGGGCCGTCGTACCGCAGCACCCAGACGGCGTACGACTCGGTCGCCATCGACACGGACGCGGTGACCCCGACCAGGCTCAGCAGCCAGCCGATCGGGTGCCGCGGGTGCGTCCCGAGGATCACCGCGCCGAGCGCCGCGCTCCCGGCCGCGGCGATGTAGACCAGGGGCCAGCCCTGGATGCCGACGGCCCGGGCCGAGAAGAGCTGGTACGCCGCGGCCACCAGCACCGTGTCCGCCACCGCCAGCGCGACCGCCACGCCGGTGATGGTCGCCGCGACCACCCCGGGCCGCACCTCAGGCCACCTCCGCCACGACGTCGGTGCCGCCACTGGTGTTGCGACGCACGGTGAGCGTCCCGGCGACGGCCTCGATCCGGTCGCGGATGGTGCCGAGCCCGCCCTCGGCCAGGACGGCGGACGCGTCGAACCCGGCGCCGTCGTCCCTCACCACCAGCCGGACCCCGCGGCCCACCGGGGTGAGCTCGACCTCGATCCTGGTGGCGCCGGCGTGCTTGACGGCGTTCTGCACCGCCTCGCTCGCGGAGAAGTACAGCGCGGCCTCGAGCTCCGCGGGGTGCCGGCCGATGCCGTGGTCGACCACCGCGACCGGGACCGCGCTGGTGCGCACCAGGGCGCGGAGCGCCGCCGCCACCCCCTTCGCCGCCAGTGCCTTGGGGTAGATCCCGCGGGAGAGCTCGACGAGGGTGTCGATGGCGTCGTCGACGGCGCCCTCCTGCTCCTCGAGCACCGCCGCGGCCCGCTCCGGAGAGCTCTTCTGCAGCGTCTCGGCCAGCCGGAGGTTCACCACCAGCGCGACCAGGTGCTGCTGCGCCCCGTCGTGGATGTCCCGCTCGAGCCGTCGCCGCGCGGCGTCCTGGGCGTCGACGAGGCGCCGCCGCGAGGTCTCGAGCTCGTCGGCCAGCCGCTGCAGGTCCTCGGCCCGGCGGGCCAGCTCGGCGCGCAGCCGGGCGTTGCGCAGGACCAGCCCCGCCTGGGCCGCGAGCCCCTCGAACAGCCGCTCCTCGACGGGCGTCAGCGGCGCGTCCGCGCGCTCCCGGATCCGCAGCGTGCCGAGCCGCTCGTCCCCCAGCGTGACGTCGCGCGACCGGACCCGGAGCAGGTCGTCGCCCTCCACCTCGGCCGCGTCCGCCGGCCACGCCGCGGCCAGCTCGGGCCGGCCGCCGACGTCGACCCAGACCTGGGCCCACTCGGCGCCGGTCCCCTCGGCAAGCACCTGCGCCATCCGCGCGGTGTCGCCCGCGACCGCCTCGGAGAACCGGCTGAGCACGTCGTACGGCGTGGGCCTCGGGCCGTGCACCCACCGGGTGGCCGCGGTCTCGAGCCGGGTCCGGACCGGCTCGAACCCGATCGCCACAATCGCGGTGGCCAGCACCGCCAGGGCGGGGTTCGGGGCGTCGGTGTCGCCGGTCAGCAGGCCGCCGCCCAGCACCACCACGACGTACACGCCGGTGACCGCGAGGAAGCCGCCGGCGAGCACGCACAGCAGCACCCGCCGGTCGCGCGGCCAACGCGTCCACGGCCGTCTCATGTCCCTCCCCTCAGTCCCCGGACGCCTCCCTCAGCGGGTCGCCTCGATGAACGCGAGCACGGCCATCACCCGGCGGTTGACCTCCCCCTCCTCGGCCAGCCCGAGCTTCTGGAACACCGCGCTGATGTGCTTCTCGACCGACCGCTCGCTCATGTACAGGGTCTTCGCGATCGTCGCGTTGGTGCGGCCGGTCGCCATCTCCTCGAGGACCGCACGCTCCTTCTCGGTCAGCCCGCGCAGCGGCGAGCTGGCCTCCGCGGAGCGGCGCGCCATCAGCCCCTCGACGACCTTGGGGTCCAGCGCGGAGCCGCCGTGGGCCACGTCGGTCAGCGCGCGCACCAGCTCGTCGATGTCGGAGACCCGCTCCTTGAGCAGGTAGCCGAGGCCGGCGACGCCGTCCGAGAGCAGCGCCAGCGCGTAGTCCTCCTCGACGTACTGCGACAGCACGACGACCCCGGTCGACGGGAAGTCCGCGCGGATCCGCTTGGCGGCGTCGATGCCCTCCGTCGTGTGCGTCGGCGGCATCCGGATGTCGGTGAGCACGGCGTCCGGCGTGTGCTCGCGCACCGACTTCAGCAGCGACTGCGGGTCGGCGACGCTGTCGACGAACTCGAGGTCCGGGACCTCGGCGAGCAGCGCGCCGATCCCCTCCCGGACCAGGTAGTTGTCGTCGGCCAGGACGACGCGGAGCGTCATGAACGGACAGTAGTCGCGGTGGGTGCCGCCGGCCGTCCCCAAAAACGAGGACGTCGGGACACCGGCACAGCACCGCGGCCGACCCCCCCGAGGGGCCGGCCGCGGTGTCGCAGCGCCGGTGCGCGGTCAGACCAGGGCGGCCTCCCGCGCCGACCCGGCCGGGGCCGGCCCGACGTCGGGCACCGTGACGCCGTCCCGGTCGCCGTCGTGCGCGCCGCCCTCGATGTCGATCGTGGGCAGCCGGCGCTCGAGCCAGGCCGGGAGCCACCAGGCGCGGTGGCCGAGCAGGCTCATCGCCGCCGGGACCAGCACCATCCGGACCAGCGTGACGTCCAGCAGGACCGCCAGCGACAGGCCGACGCCGAACATCTTGGTCGTCACGTCGACGTCCAGGATGAACGAGGCGAAGACACCGATCATGATCAGCGCCGCGCTGGTGATCACCCGGGCCGTGGAGCCGACCCCCTCGACCACGGCACGCCGCGGGTCGAAGTGCTTCCGGTACTGCTCACGGACCCGGCTCATCAGGAACACCTCGTAGTCCATGGACAGCCCGAACAGGATGGCGAACATCAGCATCGGTGCCAGCGGCATGATCGGCACGCTCTCCTGGACGCCGATCAGGTTCGCGAACCAGCCCCACTGGAAGACCGCGACGATCACGCCGTACGCCGCCCCGACGCTGAGCACGTTGAGGAGCGCGGCCTTCACCGGGACCAGCACGGACCGGAACACGACCATCAGCACCAGGAACGAGAGCCCGATCACCGCTCCGAGGAAGAACGGCATCCGGTGCTGCAGGCGGTCCGACACGTCGACGGTGAGCGCCGTGTTGCCGGTGACCGAGGCCTCCAGGCCGCTGCCGTCGACCGCCGCGGGGATGGTGACCTCGCGGAGCCGCTCGAGCAGCTCACCGGTGCGCTCGTCCTGGGGGGACGTGGTCGGCGTGACGGTGACGATCGCGAGGTCGCCCGCCTCGTTGACGACCGGCGGTGCGACCGAGGCGACGCCCGGCTCGCTCTGCAGGGCGGCGGTGAGCCCCTCCAGGGTGTCACCGGAGATGCCCTCGTCCTCCGACTCGATGACGACCTCGAGCGGACCGTTGGTACCGGCGCCGTACGCGTCGGCCACCAGGTCGTACGCCTTGCGGGTCGTCGCGTCCGGGGCCTCGTTGCCGGCGTCGGCGAAGCCGAGCTGCATCGAGAACACCGGGATCGCGAGCACGCCGAGGATCACCGCGACCGCACCGCCGTACCGCAGCGGGTGGGCGACCACGCGGGCCGACCAGCGGGCCGAGGCGGTGTCGGTGCGGTTCGCGTTCCGGCCGACGAACGGCACCCGGACGCTGTTCACCCGGTGCTTGATCACGCCGAGGATCGCCGGCAGCAGGCTGATCGCCGCGAGCATCACGACCGCGGTCATCACCGCCGAGCCGTAGCCCATCTTCTCCATCATCGGGATGCCGGAGACCTTGAGCCCGAGGATGGCCACCATCACGGTGACCCCCGCGAACAGGACCGCGAGACCCGCGGTCGCGTTGGCGCGGCCGACGGCGACGGGGACGGACAGCCCGGACGCCAGGTTCTGGCGGTGCCGGGTCACGATGAAGAGGGCGTAGTCGATGCCGACGCCGAGCCCGAGCATCATCGCGACGACGCCGGTGATCTCCGGGACCGGGAAGAGCCCGGCCATGATGCCGATCACGCTGCTGCCGATGACGATCGCGAACAGGGCGGTGACGATCGGGACGCTCATCGCGGCCAGCGAGCCGAACGCGACGGCCAGGATGACGATCGCGAGCAGGATGCCGATCAGCTCGCTGTTGCCGCCCTCGGGGACCTCGGCGTACCCGAGGCCGCCGTCGTACTCGACCTGGACGCCCAGGTCACGGACGTCCTGGACGGCCTTCTCGGCCTCCTCGAGCTCGTCGGCACCGACGTCCGCGGTGTCGAACGCGACCGTCGCGAAGGCGGTCTGCCCGTCCTCGCTCACGGTGGGACCGCGCGGGTCGTACGGGCTGCTCACGGCGACGACGTGCGCGCCCTCGGTGAGCTCCGCGACGGCCTTCTCGACGGCGGCCTCGGTCTCCGGGTCGGTGAGCCCGTCCTCGGAGTGGAAGATGACGTTCGACGAGTAGAGCGTCTCCTGCGGGAACCGCTCCTCGATGGCGTCGGCCGCGCGCTGCGACTCGGAGCCGGGGAGGCTGAAGCTCTCGTCGTACTGGCCGCCCTGCGAGCCGTTGACCATGAGCATCGCGCCGGCCACGAGGACCCAGGCGACGATCACGCGCCACGGATGGCGGGCGGCGTAGCTGCCGATGCGGTACAGGAAGTGAGACATGGTGAAGCCTTTCGGGGGGAGTTGCACGGGGTGGGAAGTGGTTGTTCGGTCCACTCGTCGAACGTAGGAATCCCGAGCCCTCGCCCCCATGGCGCAGACCGCACACCCTGAGGGGACCGCCGCACGGCCGGCCGGCGGTCCCCTCAGGGGGTGCGGTGCGGGAAACCGCAACTTCGGCGGCGGTCCGCACGTCGTACCCCCGAACCTGGCGCGACTCGGCGCGCCACCCGCACGGGAGGTTGAGATGGACGTACGACGGACCGCTGGCGTGCTCGCGACGACGCTGCTCGTGGGGCTCGGGGCCGGACTGCCGCTGCTGGCCGCCGGACCGGGCAGCGCCGCGCCGACCGACCAGGTGCCGAGGTGCCGGGGCGTCCCGGCGACGATCGTGGGCTCCGGCCGGCTGCACGGCACCCCTGGCGACGACGTCATCGTCGCCACCGGGCCGGACACGAGGGTGTGGGCCGGCAAGGGCGACGACCTCGTCTGCGGGGCCGGGATCGTGCGCGGCCAGGCGGGGAACGACCAGATCCACTACCGCGGCCCGGTGCGCGGGAAGCTCTACATCCTGGGCGGGCCGGGTGACGACGTGATCCGCTTCCACGGGAAGCAGGACTTCCGGGCCACCGGCAGGTACGCCGGCGTGTACGGCGGCCCCGGCGCGGACCTGATGGTCGGCGCCAAGGGGTCGCTCTGGTTCCACGGAGGCTGGGGGGACGACCACCTCGTCAGCGGACCGGGCGGCGACTCCCTCGACGGCGGGGGCGGCGACGACCTCCTCCTCGGCGGCTCCGGCCAGGACGCCCTCGACGGCGGCCCGGGCGACGACCTGCTGCGCGGCCGGAGGGGCTCGGACGAGCTCGCCGGCGGTCCCGGCCGCGACCGCGCCTGGGCCGGTCCGGGCAAGGACTGGTGCTTCATGGGCAAGGACCCGAAGCACGGCTGCGAGCTCGACCGGTCCGACCTGCACTGACCGGGCCCCGGGCGGGATAGTCCCCCATGTTCCTGCACGCTTTCGCGCCGAGATCGTGCAGGAACGGCGGGGACTATCGCCTCTGGCGCAACTTCCCCCGGGGTTGGAGCGTCTTAGCCGAAAGTGCGTCGCGACTCGGCGCGCCACTCGAGGGAGGTTGGAGATGGACGTACGACGTGCCGTGGGCGTGCTCGCGGGGGTCCTGGTCGGGGTGCCGATGCTCGTGGCCGGGCCCGGGAGCGCCGCCGCGCCCGGACGCACGGCCGCCGCGGCGGAGCCGCCCACGTGCCGCGGCGTGCCGGCGACGATCGTGGGCGAGGGCACGCTGATCGGGACCAGCGGCGACGACGTCATCGTCGCGACCAAGCAGAGCACCCGGGTGCGCGCCGGCAAGGGCGACGACCTCGTCTGCGGCAGCCACTTCGTCCGCGGCCAGGCCGGCAACGACCGGATCCACGTCACCGGCCGCAAGCCCGGCTGGATGCACATCGAGGGCGGCACGGGCAACGACGTCATCCGCTTCCACGGGCGCGTCGAGTACGCCTCGGTCGGCACCTCGGACGGGATCTTCGGCGGCCCCGGGGACGACCTGATGGTCGGCGGCAAGGGCCAGGTCTGGCTGAACGGCGGCTGGGGCGACGACCGCCTCGTCAGCGGACCGCGCGGCGACCTCCTCGACGGTGACGGCGGCAACGACGTGCTCCTCGGCGGCGCCGGTCAGGACATCATCTCCGGCGGCAAGGGCAACGACGTGATGCGCGGCCGGACGCGCAGCGACGAGCTCACCGGCGGACCGGGCCGCGACGTGGCCTGGGGCGGCCCGGGCTGGGACGTCTGCCGCCGCGGCAACGAGGTCGAGCACAGCTGCGAGGCCGACAGCTGGATCTAGCGCGGACGGAGCCGGTGACAGGATTCGAACCCGCGACATTTCGCTTACAAGGCGAACGCTCTACCAACTGAGCTACACCGGCAGCGCGGCACAGGATAGTTGGCGTCCGGCTCAGGCCGCAGGTCGGAGGAAGGTCTCCAGCGAGCGGGCGATGCCGGCCGCGTCGAGGCCGTGGGCGGCGATGTGCTCCTCGGGCCGTCCGTAGTGGCGGTGCTCGACGCGCGGCACGCCGAGCGCGAGCAGCCGGTGCGGCCGGTCCCGGAGCGCGTCGGCGACGTGGCGGGCCGAGGTGCCGGCCAGCCAGGGCTCGACCAGGACGACGTCCGGCGTGGTCACCACCGCACGCAGCCCCTCGGCGTCGAACGGCCGGACCGTGCTCGCGTAGAGCACCGTCACGTCGCGCGACGCCGTCGCCGCGAGTACGTCGTCCAGCACCGGGCCGACCGCGATCACGGTGGCCCCGGAGCCCCGTCGCACGACGTGGAACCGCCCGGGGGTGAACGGGTGGACGGTCGCGTTCGCCTGGCCGACCACGCGCACGTAGTGCAGCCCGGAGCCGCTCACCGTGGCCCGCAGCGCGGCGTCGACCTCGGTCGCGTTGCCGGGCGCGTGGATCGAGATACCGGGGAGCGTGTCGAGCAGCGCCACGTCGCCGGGCGACTGGTGGGTGCGGCCGGCGGACGACATGTCGAACGAGCCGCCGGAGCCGACGAGCACGCCGCCGACGTCCTGGTGGCCGAAGCCGAGCTTCACCTGCTCGAACGCGCGCTCCACGAGGAACGAGGAGAAGGTGTGCACGATCGGCCGCATCCCGGTGAGCGCCATCCCGGCGCCCACGTTGAGCAGCAGCTGCTCGCGGATGCCGACGTTGATCACCCGGTCGGGGTGCCGGCGCTCGACCTCCCCGAAGAACTGCCCGGAGATCTCGGCGTACACCAGGGCGACCGACTCGTCGGAGTCGACGAGGTCGACGGCGGTCCGGGCGAACTGGGTCCTGGCGTCCATCAGTGCCTCTCCTCCACGGTGGCGACGACGACGTTGGGGCGGTCGAGCTCCCGGTGCGACAGCGCCCGCTCGAGCGCGTCGTGGTCGCGGCCGTCCACGGTGACCGCGTGCCAGCCCTCGGTGGCGAACCGCTGCTCGATCCGGCCCGGTACGGCGTACGACGACGACCGGTTGTCGATCACGACGACCGTGAGCGCGCTCAGCCGGAGCGCGGCGGCGATCTCGAGCGCCTCGTGGTTGCTGCCCTCGTCGAGCTCGGCGTCGCCGACCAGCACCACGACCCGCGACCCGATGCCCTGCGCACGCAGCCCGAGGGCGGTGCCGACCGCGAGCGGCAGCCCGTGGCCGAGCGAGCCGGAGCCGATCTCGACACCCGGCACCAGGTTGCGGTCCGGGTGGAACCCGAGCGGGCTGTCGTAGGAGCCCCAGTCGCGCAGCCACTCCTCGGGGAAGAACCCCTGCTCGGCGAGCACCGCGTAGTAGGCCATCGGCCCGTGACCCTTCGACAGGTAGAAGCGGTCCCGGGCGATGTCGCCGACCGACTCCGGGGAGACCTTGAGCACCCGCTCGTAGAGCACGCGGATCACGTCGAGGGTCGAGGTGGCCGCGGCGGAGTGCTTCTCGTCGCCGGTGAGGACGGACATGAGGGCTTCGGTTTGGCTCATGCCCCCCAGGATGAAACCTCAAGTGAACTTGAGGTCAAGGCCCTTGGTGGTCGAGTGCCGCGAGCGCCGGAGGAGTGAGCGGCGTGTCGAGACCTAGGACATCCCGCCGTCGAAGGCCAGCACCGCGCCGGTGATCATCCGCGCCTCGGGCGAGGCCAGGTAGACGATGGAGGACCCGATCTCGGCGGGGGTGATCGCCGGTCCGGGCAGCAGCATCATCAACCGGTCGAACAGCCGGGCGTCGAGGTCGGGCGGCATGATCTCGGCGACGTGCGAGACGATCGGGGTGTCCACGGTGCCGGGGCAGATCGCGTTGACCCGGATCCCCTCGGGCGAGAGCTCCATCGCCAGCGCCTTGGTGAGCTGGGTGAGCCCGCCCTTAGCCGCGGCGTACGCCGTCGCGTACGGCTGCGACACGTTGCCGGCCACCGACGAGACGTTGACGATGCTCCCCTTCGCGGCGCGCAGGTACGGCAGCGCCGCCTGCATCACGAAGAACGGGCCCTTGAGGTCCACCGCGTGCACCCGGTCGAACTCCTCCTCGGTGACCTGCTCGAACCGGCCGAACTGCACGATCCCCGCCACGTTGGCGAGCACGTCGATCCGCCCCTGCTCGCCGCAGCGCGCGATCGCCGCGTCCACCGCGGCCTTGTCACCGACGTTGCACTCGACGTACGTCACGCCGTCGGGCACGGTCGGAGAGATGTCGAGGCCGTAGACGGTGTCGCCGAGGTCGCGGAAGAGCTCCGCGGTCGCGTGGCCGATGCCGGAGGCGGCGCCGGTGATGACGACGGTGCGGGGGGCGGTCATGGCCGAACTCTACTAGAACACGTTCTAAATTCCCGACTTGAAGCATGCTTGAGGTCCGGGCAGGCTGGCGGCCATGACCAGCACCTCGCTGACGATCGGCCAGCTGTCCGAGCGATCGGGGGTGGCCACGAGCGCGCTCCGCTTCTACGAGTCGCGCGGGCTGATCTCGGCAGAGCGGACCACCGGCAACCAGCGCCGCTACCCCAAGCACACCCTGCGCCGGGTCGCGTTCATCCGCACCGCCCAGCAGGTCGGGCTCTCCCTCGACGAGATCGGCGAGGCGCTGGCGACGCTCCCCGACAGCCGCACCCCCACCAAGGCGGACTGGCACCGGCTCAGCCGCGCGTGGCGGCCCCGGCTCGACGAGCAGATCCGCCGGATCGAGCTGCTCCGCGAGCGCCTGGACAGCTGCATCGGCTGCGGCTGCCTCAGCCTCCGCAGCTGCGCGCTGATGAACCCCGGCGACGAGCTCGCCTCCGCCGGGCCCGGACCGGTGCGGCTGGAGCCCTGAACCCCCTACGGTGAGCACATGGCGCTGCACGTGGTCGCCAGCCGGCCGGACCCGGCGCTGCTCACGCTGCCCTGGGGGACGCCGCTCGAGGAGTGGGGCGAGGAGTACGTCGTCCCGCTGCCGCGCGGCCTCTCGCGGCACGTCGTGCGGATCGTGCGGCTGCGCGACCGGGTGTACGCGGTCAAGGAGACCGAGGAGCCGATCGCGATGCGCGAGTACCGGCTGCTCCGCGACCTGCAGCGGCTGCACCTGCCGGCGGTGGTCCCGCAGGCGGTGGTGGCCGGGCGACCCTCCGGTGACGGCGACCCGCTCCCGGCCGCGCTGGTCACCGAGCACCTGCGGTTCTCGCTCCCCTACCGCAGCCTCTTCAGCCACGGCCTGACCTCGGCCAGCCTGCCCAGCCTGGTCGACGCGATGGTCGTGCTGCTGGTCCGGCTGCACCTCGCCGACTTCTACTGGGGCGACGTGTCGCTGAGCAACGTGCTGTTCCGGCGCAGCGCCGGCGGCTTCACGGCGTACCTCGTCGACGCCGAGACCGGCGAGCTGCAGTCGACGCTGTCACCCCGGATGCGCGAGCACGACCTGACGGTCGCGACCGAGAACGTCTTCGCCGAGCTGCTCGACCTGCAGGCCAGCGAGAGCCTCGACCAGGAGGTCTCCGCGCACGAGATCGTGGACATGCTGACCGAGCGCTACCACGCGCTGTGGGACGAGCTCACCGGCGTCGAGGAGTTCGGCGCCTCGGAGATGTGGCGGATCGAGCAGCGGATCGAGCGGCTCAACGACCTGGGGTTCGACGTCGACGAGCTCGAGATCGTCACCGACATCGACGGCGACACGGTGCGGATCCAGCCCAAGGTCGTCGAGCTCGGCCACCACAAGCGCGAGCTCCAGGCGCTCACCGGCCTCGACGTCGAGGACGCGCAGGCCCGGCGGCTGCTCAACGACCTGGCGTCGTACACCGCCAGCAACGACCTGGGCCGGGAGGACCGCACCCTCGTCGCCAACCGCTGGCTCACCGAGGTCTACGACCCGATCATGCGGATGATCCCCCCGGAGACCCGCACCAAGCTCGAGCCGGCCGAGATCTTCCACGAGATCCTCGAGCACCGCTGGCACCTCTCCGAGCGCGCCGGCCACGAGGTCAACATCTTCGACACCGCCGAGGACTACATCCGCAATGTGCTGCCGTCGAAGCCGGACGAGGCGCTCGCCACCTGAGGTTGCGCATAACCGTTCAATTGTTGGCAAATGCGCGCCTTTTCGGCCTCCGAGCGCGGAATTCGCCAACAATTGCGCGCTAATGCGCACCCAGAGCGCGCGGCTCAGCGCAGCAGGTCGCGCCCGATCACCATCCGCTGGATCTGGTTGGTGCCCTCGAAGATCTGGGTGACCTTGGCGTCGCGGAACAGCCGCTCGACGGGGTACTCGCGGATGTAGCCGTTGCCCCCGAACACCTGGATCGCGTCGGTGGTCACGGCCATCGCGGCGTCGGTGGCGGTGAGCTTGGCGACGCTGGCGAGCCGGTTGATCGGCTTGCCGGCGTCCTTGAGCCGCGCGGCGTGGAGGTACGTCGCCCGGCCGCGCTCCACCGCGGCGGCCATGTCGGCGAGCATGAACTGCATCCCCTGGAACTGGCCGATCGGCTTGCCGAACTGCTCGCGCTCGGCGGCGTAGTCGACGGCGTACCTCAGCGCCGCCTGGGCGATGCCGGTGGCGACCGCGGCGATGCCGAGCCGGCCGACGTCGAGGGCCGAGAGCGCGACCCGCATGCCGGCGCCCTCCTCGCCGATCCGGTTCGCCGCGGGGATCCGGGCCCCGTCGAAGACGACCTGGGTGGTGATGTCGCAGTGCAGGCCGAGCTTCTTCTCGGGCCGGCCGAAGCTCATGCCGGGCGTCCCGGCCGGTACCACGAACGCCGACAGCCCGTGCTTGGGGTCCTCGCCGGTACGCGCGAACACGATGTAGTAGTCCGCGCAGGAGCCGTTGCTGATCCACTGCTTGGTGCCGGTGAGGACGTACTCGTCGCCGTCCCGCACCGCCCGGGTCCGGATGCCGCTCACGTCGGAGCCGGCCTGCGGCTCGGAGAGGCAGTAGGCGCCCAGCCAGTCGCCGCTGAGCATCCGCGGCAGCCACTCGTCCTTCTGGGCGTCGGTGCCGTTGGCCTCGACCACGGTCGCGGTGAGCGCGTGCACGCTGACGCCGACGCCGACGCTGGGCCACGCGGCGGCGATCTCCTCCAGCGCCTGGAGGTAGACCTCGTAGGGCTGCCCGCCCCCGCCGTACTGCTCCGGGAACGGCAGCGTCAGCAGACCGGTCTTGCCGAGCAGGCGGTACGCCGCCTCGGGGAACTCCGCGCGCTCCTCCATCTCGGCCACCTGTGGCGCGAGCTCCTTGGTGGCGATGTCCCGAGCCAGTCTCAGCAGCGCCTCGGCCTCCGGGCCGGGGAGCAACCGATCCACATCCGTTGCCATGCCGCGAGTCTAGGTCGCTAGCGACGCGCGTCGGAGATCGCGTAGAGCGCCACCGAGGCGGCCACGCCGGCGTTGAGCGACTCCAGCCCGCCGGCCATCGGGATCGACACGAGCCGGTCGCAGGTCTCGCTCACCAGCCGGGACAGCCCCTCGCCCTCGGACCCGACGACCACGACCAGCGGGCCGGTCGACCAGTCGGGGTCGGCGGCGAGCTCCGGCAGGGTCAGGTCGCCGTCCGCGGCGAGGCCGACCACGAAGCAGCCGGCCTCCTGGTACGCCTTGAGCTGGCGCACCAGGTTGACGGTCCGGGCCACCGGCACCCGGGCCGCGGCGCCGGCCGACGTCTTCCAGGCGGCCGCGGTCATGCCGGCCGCCCGCCGCTCCGGTACGACGACCCCGTGCGCCCCGAACCCGGCCGCGCTGCGCACGATGGCGCCGAGGTTGCGCGGGTCCGTGACCGAGTCGAGCGCGACGACGAGCGGCGCCTCGCCGGCCTCGTCCGCGCGGTCGAGCAGCTCGTCGGGGTGGGCGTACTCGTACGGCGGGATCCGTGCGGCCAGCCCTTGGTGCACGGCGGCGCTGGTCAGCCGGTCGAGCTCGGCGCGGGTGACCTCGAGCAGGCTGATGCCGCGGTCGGCGGCCAGCCGGAACGCCTCGCGCAGCCGGTTGTCGCGCTCGGCGCCCTCGGCGACGTAGATGCCGCTCACCGGGGCACCCTCGCGGAGCAGCTCGACGACCGCGTTGCGCCCGGCCACCCACTCGACGTCGTCGCCCTTGGGCTTGCGGGTCCGCGTGGCCGCGCGCTTCTCCGCGCGTCGGGCCTCCTTGTAGGCCTTGTGGTAGGGCCGGTCCTTCGCCTTCGGCGTCGGCCCCTTGCCCTCGAGCCCGCGCTTGACCCGACCCCCGGAGCCGGCGGCCGGCTTCTTGCTGGACTTGCGCACCGACCCCTTGCGCTTGGAATTTCCAGCCACGTCAGTGCCCCTTCCGGTGGTTGAGGAGGTCGCGCAGCGACCGTCTCGAAACCCCGGCCACTAGGCGATGCTCCACTTCGAGCCGGACGGCGTGTCCTCGACCTCGATGCCCGCGGCCTTGAGCTGGTCGCGGATCGCGTCGGCGGTCGCGAAGTCCTTCTCGGCGCGCGCCTTGGCCCGCTGCTCGAGCAGCCCGGAGACCAGCGCGTCGACGGCCGCGGTGAGCCGGGCGTCGCCGCCGCCCTCGCCCGCCCAGGCCGGGTCGGCCGGGTTGAGCCCGAGGGTGTCGAGCATCGCGAGCACCGCGGCGGCCTCGTCGGTCGCGCTCTCCCCCGCGGCGAGCAGCCGGTTGCCCTCGCGGACGGTGTCGTGGATGACCGCGACCGCTGCCGGCGTACCCAGGTCGTCGTCCATCGCGTCCACGAACGCCTGCGGGAGCTCGGCCGCCGGCTCGACGGCGCCGGCCCGGTCGAGGAAGTTCTCGATCCGCCGGAACGCCGCCGCGGCCTCGTCGAGCGCCTCGAAGGAGAACTCCACGTGGCTGCGGTAGTGGGCGCTGACCATGTAGAACCGCAGCTCGATGCCGCGCACCCGCTCCAGCACCTTCGGGACGAGGAGCGAGTTGCCGAGCGACTTCGACATCTTCTCGCCGGCGGTGGTGATCCAGGCGTTGTGCATCCAGTACGTCGCGAACGGGCGGCCGGCGGCGCGGGACTGCGCCTGCTCGTTCTCGTGGTGCGGGAACTGCAGGTCGATGCCGCCGCCGTGGATGTCGAACGCCGCGCCGAGGTACTTGCCGGCCATCGCCGAGCACTCGATGTGCCAGCCGGGGCGACCGGGGCCCCAGGGCGACGGCCAGGCCGCGGTCTCGGGCTCCTCGCCCTTCTTCCAGCCCTTCCAGAGCGCGAAGTCGCGCGGGTCGCGCTTGCCGCGCGGGTCGGCGTCGCCCGCCTCCTGCATGTCGTCGACCCTCTGGCCGCTGAGCTCGCCGTACGCCGGCCAGGACCGGACGTCGAAGTAGACGTCGCCCGAGCCGTCCTCGGCGGCGTACGCGTGCCCGCGGGTGACGAGCTCGCCGATCAGCTCGAGCATCTCGGGGATGTGGCCGGTGGCGCCGGGCTCGTACGTCGGCGGCAGCACGTTGATCGACTCCAGCGCGCGGTCGAGCGCGCGGTGCATCTCGTAGGCGAGGTTGAACCAGGGCCGGCCCTGCTCCTCGGCCTTCGCCAGGATCTTGTCGTCGATGTCGGTGACGTTGCGGATGAAGGTGACGTCGTACCCGCTGCGGCTCAGCCAGCGGCGCAGCACGTCGAAGTTGACCGCCGAGCGCACGTGGCCGACGTGCGGCTCCGACTGCACGGTGAGACCACACACGTAGATCCCCGCCCGGCCTGGTTCGAGGGGCACGAAGTCCTGGACCGCGCGGGTGGCGGTGTCGTAGAGCCGGAACGTCACCGGGTCAGTCTAGGAGTGCCTGCGCACCCGTCCCTAAACGCGATGTGTGACTGGTGGGGCTGGTGTGACGTACCGTGGATCGGTGCGCCTCCCCGCCTGCTTCGCCCTGTCCGCCGCCCTGTCCACCGCGCTGGCGGCCACGCCGGTCGCTGGGCCCGCTGCGACCGCCGCCCCGGGCGCTCCGGCCGCCTCGGCCGACAGCGCGGCCGAGACCGCGCGGAAGATCGCCTACAAGCAGTGGGACGACGGGAACCAGTGGCGGTCCGGCAGGTTCGCGGGCGTCCGGGTCGGCAAGGGACGGCTGGTGATCAAGGCGCCCGAGGGCCGGCGCCGCTACGAGGGACGCCGCTACGACACCGCGCACTGGACCTCGCCGTGGGTCCGACCGGGCTTCGACCTGACCCGGCTGATCGCGTCCTGGTCGGCCGCGACGCCCGGTGACAGCTGGGTGGAGGTCCGGGTCCGCGGTCGCTCGTCGTCGGGCAGGACGTCCAGCTGGGACGTCCTCGGTCGCTGGGCGGCCACCGACAAGCACGTGCAGCGGCGCACCGTCTCCGGCCAGGCCGACGACCTCGCGCGGGTCAACGTCGACACCTGGGAGACCGCCGGCCTGCGCAGCTACCAGCTGCGGCTGACCCTGCTGCGCCGCGCCGGGGCGTCGTACTCCCCCGCCGTCGACACCGTCGGCGCGGTCGCCTCGCGGCTGCCGTCGGGCGCGGGCCGTACGTCGAAGCCGGGCCCGGGCGCCGGGATCACGCTGCCGGTGCCGCGCTACTCGCAGATGACGCACCGCGGCCACTACCCGCGCTGGGGCGGCGGCGGCGAGGCCTGGTGCTCGCCGACCTCGACGTCGATGGTGCTGGGGTACTACAAGGCGCTGCCGCCGAAGCGCGCCTACGCCTGGGTCGGCGCCGGCCACACCGACCCGTGGGTCGACCACGCGGCACGGATGACCTACGACCACGCCTACGACGGCGCCGGCAACTGGCCGTTCAACACCGCGTACGCCGCCCGGCTCGCCGGCAAGGCGTTCGTCACCCGGCTCCGCTCGCTGCGCGAGGCCGAGAAGTTCATCGCCGCCGGGATCCCGCTCGTCGTCTCGATCGCGTTCGGCCGCGGCGAGCTCGACGGCGCCCCGATCTCCTCCACCAACGGCCACCTGCTCGTGATCGCCGGCTTCACCAAGGCCGGCCACCCCGTGGTCAACGACCCCGCCGCCTCGACCCGCAAGGGCGTCCGCCGCGTCTACAACCGCGGCCAGCTCGAGCGCGCCTGGCTCCACGGCTCGGGCGGTACGACGTACGTCATCCACGACGCGGCGCACCCGCTGCCGGCGGGCGCCAAGCGGAACTGGTGAAGCGACCGGAGGCCGCGAGGGACGAGCGCACCCGGTGCCGTCGCGCAGGGTCGACCGGCCGGGACCGGCGTGTCGGACCCGGTGAGCCGACAGCAGGCCTCGACCCCGTCGGCTAGACCCCGTACCCGCCGTCCACGTCGAGCTTCTGCCCGGTGATGAAGCCGGCCTGCTCGGAGGCGAGGAAGCAGACCGCCTCGGCGACGTCGGCGGCGCGTCCGAACCGCCGCAGCGGGATGTTGGCGGTCGCCACCTCGAGGTCGCGCGGCGACAGGTCGCCGGAGGAGATCAGCCGCTCGGCCATGCCGTCGGTGAGCATCCCGGGCCCGACGGCGTTGACCCGCACCCCGAAGCGCCCCTCCTCGGCCGCGAGCGCGCGGACCATCGCCTCGACCGCGGCCTTGGGCGCCGACGAGAGGCCGTCCCGCACCGGGAACCGCGCGGTCGCCGCGGTCGTCACCGCGACGATCGAGCCGCGGCTCTCGCGCAGCGCCGGCAGCGCGGCGTGCGCGACGGCGAAGAAGCCGGCGGCGTCGGCGGCCAGCTGCCCGGCCATGTCGGCGGGCGGCACCCGGGAGAGGTGGGTCATCGGCACGTGCGGGCCGGCGGCGTGCACCAGCGTGTGCAGCCCGCCGCAGTCCGCGACCACCTGCTCGACCACGCCGGCCACGGACCCCAGGTCGTCGAGGTCGAGCCGGTAGGCGGCGGACGCCCCACCCGCGGGCGCCCGCGTCCGGTACGTCGTCGCCACCGTCGCGCCGCGCTCGGTCAGCATCGCGGCGATCGCGGCGCCGAGCCCGCCGCTGCCGCCCACGACCAGCGCCGCGCCCGGGCGCCCCGCGAACTCGCCGGTCACGCGACGACCGAGAAGTCCACGGAGTGCCAGCCGGTCGCGCCGTCCGGCACCACGTCCTGCTCCTCGCCGGTCTGCGGGAGCCCGGTCCGGTCGACGGCCCGCACCTTGACCGTGTGGTCGCCCGGCTCGACGTCGACGACGGCCTTCCACTGCACCCAGGTGTCGTTGTTGGGCACCCGCCCGAGCTCCGCGCTGTGCCAGTCGCCGTCGTCGATCGAGACCTGCACCCCGGAGATGCCGGTGTGCTGCGCCCAGGCGACGCCCGCGAACGTCACCGCCCCGGCCGGCACCTCCTCGCCGCCACGCGGCACGTCGATCCGCGACGACATCTTCACCGGGCCGAGCTCCGACCAGCCCTTGTCGGTCCAGAACGCGGTGATCCGGTCGAACCGGGTCACCTCCAGGTCGACGACCCACTTGCACGCCGACACGTAGCCGAACAGCCCGGGCACGATCGTGCGCACCGGGAAGCCGTGCTCGATCGGCAGCGGCGCGCCGTTCATCGCCACCGCCAGCATCGCGTTGCGGTCGTCGGTGAGCGCCTCGAGCGGCGTGCCGCAGGTCCACCCGTCCTGCGAGGTCTGCAGCACGGCGTCCGCGTCGCGGCTCGGCCGGGCCTCGGCGAGCAGGTCCGCGACCCGCACGCCGCTCCACCAGGCGTTGCCGATCAGGTCGCCGCCGACCTCGTTCGACACGCAGCTGAGCGTGATCCAGCCCTGGGAGAGGTCGCGCGAGACCAGGTCCTCGTAGCTGAGCTCGAGCTCCTTCTCCACCATCCCGTGGATCCGGATGCTCCAGTCCTGCGGCTCGATCGTGGGCACCCGCACCGCGGTGTCGATCAGGTAGAACTCGTCGGCCGGGGTCACCCACGGCGTCACCCCGTCGACACCGACGCTCACACCGGCGGGTTGCGGGGGCTTGCTCACCCCGGCGAGCCGGACCAGCCGACGCGCCTTCTCCACGTTGCGCCGTCCGCGGCCGGCCCAGTGCCCGATGGCGCCGGTGACGCCGGCGAGCACCGCGATGCTCCCCGCCCCGACCAGGAAGCCGCGCCGGCTGTGCCGCTGCTCGTCGGTGAGCGGCGGGTACGGGTCCTCCTCGGTCGGCGGGTGCGAGTCCGGCAGCACCTCGATCCACCGCAGCCGCTCGGCGAGGACGAAGAGCACGAGCAGCCAGGTGGCCAGGCCGACGACCACCGGCAGCGCGTCGGTGGCCGTGGTGTTCTTGTACGACAGCACCGCGACCAGCCCCACGAGGGCGAGCAGGCCGAACAGCACCGTCGCCAGCCACCAGCGCCGCCGCGCCTGCCAGCCGATGATCGCGAACAGGATCGCCAGCAGCCCGAGGATCACCCCGACCAGCACCGGCTTGTCGCTCGGGCCGAGCGTGTCGATCGCGCCCTCGGCGACGCTGCCGGGCGTGTGCCGGATGACGAGCTCCGCGACCGCGACCACCGGCGACTCGCGGATGTTCATGACGTTGGTCGCCAGGTAGCTGGTCGCCAGACCCGCCCCTCCGGCCACCAGGCCGGCCAGGCACCACGCGGCGTTGGACGTCCTCACACCAGGGATTGTCCCTCAGGCATCATCGGACGGTGCACCGCGCAGGTCCAACCCCGCTCGTCGGCATCGGCACCGACGTCCACCGCCTGGTCGACGGCGTCCCCATGCGGCTGGCCGGACTGGACTGGCCGGACGAGCCGCAGGGCCTCGAGGGGCACTCGGACGCCGACGTCGCCGCGCACGCCGCCTGCGACGCGCTGCTGTCCGCCGCGGGCCTCGGCGACCTGGGCTCGGTGTTCGGCACCGACGACCCTCGGTGGGCCGGCGCCGCGGGCACGACGCTGCTCGCCGAGGTCGCGCGCCGGGTGCGGGACGCGGGGTACGACGTCGGCAACGTCGCGGTCCAGGTGATCGGCAACCGGCCCCGGGTCGGCACCCGCCGCGCCGAGGCCGAGGCGGCCCTGGGCGAGGCGGTCGGGGCGCCCGTGCGCGTCGCTGCCACCACCACCGACGGGCTCGGGCTCACCGGACGCGGCGAGGGGGTCGCCGCGGTAGCCACCGCGCTGGTCGTCCCGGTCGAGACGGGCGGGGAGCGATGAGGACGTACGACGGGCACGAGCTGCACGTCACGACGTACGGCCCCGAGGACGCACCGGTCGCCGCGGTCCTGGCGCACTGCTGGACCGCCGACGAGGAGATCTGGCGCTACCAGGTGCGCGACCTGCTGGCCCGGTTCGGCCACGGGATCCGGGTGGTCACCTGGGACTACCGCGGCCACGGGCGGTCCGCGCGCTCGGGGCGGGCCACCTACACGATCGACAACCTCGCCCGCGACCTGGGCGCGGTCGTCGACACGCACGCGCCGACCGGCCGCCTCGTGCTCGCCGGCCACTCGATCGGCGGGATGACCATCACCGCGCTGCCGACGATCCGGCCCGACCTGCTCGGCAGGGTCGCGGGGGTGGCGTTCGTGTCCACCTCGTCGGGGCGGCTGGACACGGTGACGCTCGGCTTCCCGGAGGCGGCGGGACGGGTGGTCCGCCCGCAGGTCGCCCGGCTGCTCGCCACCCGGGCGCGCACGATGTCGCGGCGGGCCCGGCGCGGCTCGCCGACGATCGAGCGGTGGGCGGCGACCCGGTTCTTCTTCGGTCCCGACGCCCGGCCGCGCGACATCGGGCTGGCGGTCGACCAGCTGGTGAGCTGCGACGCCGACACCTTCGCCGGCTTCTACGACGACATGATGACCCACGAGCGCACCGCCCACCTGCCGGCCTTCGACCGGATCCCGACCACCGTGCTGGTCGGCAGCCGTGACCTGCTCACCCCGCCGCGCCACAGCCGCCGGATCGCCACCAGCATCAGGGGCGCCCGGATGGTCGTCGCCCCGCAGGCGGGGCACTACCTCCCGCTGGAGCGGCCCCGGCTCGTGTCCGGCGAGCTGGTCACCCTGGTGGAGGCGGCGCTGGCCGCGCAGGCCGTCCCCTCGCAGACCTAGACTCGGCCGGGTGTCCGTCGCCGTCGTGATCGTCGCGGCCGGGTCCGGCACCCGCGTCGGCGCCGCGGTCAACAAGGTGCTGCTGCCGCTCGGCGACCGCCCGGTGCTCGCCTGGTCGGTCGCCGACGCGCTCGCCGCCGCCGGCGTCGGCCGCGTGGTCGTCGTGGTCCGGCCCGGCGAGGAGGACGCGGTCTCCGAGGCGCTCGCGCCCCACCTGGGCGACGCCGAGGTGCTGCTGGTGCCGGGAGGCGCCACCCGGCACGCCTCCGAGTGGGCCGCGATCCGGGTGCTCGCGCCCGAGATCGAGTCCGGCGCGATCGAGGTGGTCGCGATCCACGACGGCGCCCGGCCGCTCGCGGGCACCGCTCTCTTCGACGCGGTGGTCGCGGCCGCCCGGGAGCGGGGCGGCGCGCTCCCCGTGACGGCGCTCACGGAGGTGCTGCCCGCCGACGGCCGCGAGCTGGTCGCCGTACAGACGCCGCAGGCGTTCACGGCCGGCGCGCTGCTCGACGCCTACCGGCGCGCCGACGCCGAGGGGTTCGAGGGCACCGACACCGCCAGCTGCCTGGAGCGGTACGGCGAGGGGGTACCGGTCGCGGCGGTGCCCGGCAGCACCCGCAACCTCAAGGTCACCTGGCCCGAGGACGTCGCGCTAGCGCACCGGCTCGGTCAGCGCGGCCAGCAGCACTAGGTCGTCCTCGCTCGCCACCCGCCGGGCCTCCGGCGGGGCCGGCACCCGCTCCACGGGGAACCGCTCCTCGAGCGCCGCGACCATCGGCGCGAAGTGCGGGCCGGGCAGCGCCTCCACCGCCGCGACGACCGCCGGGGGCAGCACGATCGGGGAGCAGACGACCGCCAGCCCGGACCGGTCCACCGTCTCCCCCACCCGGTCGCCGTCGAGGACCTTGACGGTGTCGGTGACCTCACGGACCCCGACGACCACCGCGTCCGCCTCCACCGCGCGGGCCAGGCACTCGGCGATGAACGCCGGCGGGGTCATCGGGCACAGCGGGTCGTGCAACACGAACGGCTCCCCGGAGGTGCGGACCCGCTCCCAGGCCACGGTGGCGTCCACGGGGGTGACCCCGGCCTCCCCGAGGGCCCAGACCGCGGTGGCCACCAGCGCCTCGCCGTGGATCAGCGCGTACGGGAGGCTGCCGCGCCCCTCATCGACCACGGCGCCGAGGGCCGGGCCGAGCGCGGGCGGGACGTCGGAGGAGCGGGTGGCCATGGCCGCCCACAGTAGGCCCCGCGGCAACCCCGCAGAAGTGGGGGCGGAAATGGGGCTCTACTGACTGATCCGTGGGTCATCGGCCGGGCAGGACGGGACGGTGGCCGCCGAGATTGAGCATCGCGAGAGCGATGAGGGCGTCGGGTGAGCGGAAGCCGAAGGCCATCCTGGTGATGAGCCGGATCTTGGTGTTGACCGACTCGA
>Ga0164243_10004069_pt1 | contig 23083 bp, 25 predicted proteins | sample OricompcompostOP_FD_108781 | JGI IMG/M metagenome (GOLD analysis project Ga0164243, IMG submission 108781) | Organic Plus compost microbial communities from Emeryville, California, USA - Original compost - Organic plus compost (OP) | ecosystem: Engineered > Solid waste > Mixed feedstock >...
CCGGTTGTGCAGTACTTTTCTGATCACTCCCTTTTTGCCCATCAGCACGCCGCTTTCCACCATCACCTTACCGCCGGGTTTCATTTCTACCTGTTTCACCTCTATATTTTCGTATTCATTCAGAAAGCGCCGGATAACCTCTATTTCCCTTTCTTTAATAATGGCGGGTTTGCCCAGCCAGTACACGAAGTTTACCACCCCATTGGTCATTCTCACCGGTGTTTTTTCATCTTCGCTGATGTGCACAAACACGTACGACTTAAACAGCGGTTCTTCCACCACCTTCATACGATCGCTCCAGCGGCGGTGTACCTTGTTGAGGGGACAATAGCTCTCTACCTGCTGTTCCTGCAGCAGCCGGTGAACTTTTTTTTCCCACCGGGGTTTGGTATATACGGCGTACCATTTTTTTGAACCTGCCATGGGATGAAGGATATCAGAAAGGCGGCGCTATCACTGCCGGAATAACCCGTTGACAAAAAGCAAATTCCGGGCGAAAGTGCTGCCGGATACAGGTTTCATTGCACCAGTCCGGGCATAGCTTCGCCATGTCAGTCACATGATTCTTTTGCAACCGATTCAGAATCAACACTTCTTCGCTTTTACCCTTTCTGCACTTTATAATAAAGAAAAGGGCATAAGTGAGTAATACGGGTGTAGTACTCGCTTATACCCTTCCACTATAGGTTTGCCGTATCTGCTGTCAGTTCCTTCACGTTCTTCACAGGTATTAATTAATGGTCATGGGAAAAACATGAAAGTTCCCTGTACGCGCAAAAATCGCTCCACCGCAAAAGACCGCAATTTTTATACGTTGCTTGCAAATATAGGAGATTTTTGATCTGTAAAAGTCCGCCGGATAAACTTAAATCATTATTTTTCAACAAAAAATGTGCTGCCCTCAGTCACATAGCACCAAAACCAACTGCCGTGCATCAACGATTTTATTCATTGGACATTTTCCGGGGCGCCACCGTAGCCCTTATGATCTTGGTAAATAATCCGGGTAGCTGGTCGCATTTGTATGCCCCGCTGGCACATGCGCCCTGGCATGGATGTACCCCAACTGACCTTGTGTTTCCCTTTTTCCTGTTTGCTGTAGGCAATGCCTTGTCGTTTGTAATGCCCCGTTTGCAGGCAGCAGGCCAGGCGGCCTTTTTGAAAAAAGTGTTCACGCGGAGTTTGCTGATTTTTATGATCGGGCTCCTGTTGCATTGGTCGCCGTTTGTAAAATGGGACGATGGCGCGCTTGTGTTTAAACACTGGGTTGACCCGGAAAATCCCAACAGCGGCATCCGCATACCGGGCGTGCTGCAACGCATAGCCTTGTGTTACCTGTTCGCTTCGCTTATCATTTATTATTTCAACATCAACGGCGCCCTGTTCACGGGCTTTTTACTGTTAATGGCCTATTGGATGCTGTGCGTTTTTCTGGGCAATCCGGCTGACCCCTTCAGCCTCGCCGGTTATTTTGGCACCAACATAGATAAGGCCGTATTGCACGTACCGCATATGTATAAAGGTGAAGGCGTGCCATTTGACCCGGAAGGAATTACCAGTACGCTTCCCGCTATTGTACAGGTGATTTTCGGTTATATGGTAGGGTACTATATCCAGCAAAAAGGCAAGAGCTATGAAATGCTGTCGCACCTGTTTGTGGCAGGTTGTATTTTGATCGTTACCGGGCTGGCCTGGGGTATGGCATTCCCCATCAATAAAAAAATATGGACCAGTTCTTATGTGGTATACACTACCGGTTTAGCCACTATGGTGATAGCGGTGCTGATTCACCTGGTGGAATTGAAGGCACATCACAAACGCCGGATAGAAAAATTTTCTCCAACGGTAATAGCCATTGCTGCTTTGGCGGGTGTAGCGCTGATCATCACCGGTGTAGTATTGTTTGACAAACCGTGGCAATCAGTGACCATGGCTGTATTTGTGACCGCCTTCTTCATCACCGTGATGGCGCGCAATATGCTTTACCGGTTTTTTGATGTATTCGGGAAAAATGCTTTGTTCATATTTTTTCTGAGCGGATTCCTGCCGCGCGTGCTGCAGTTGTTTCGCTGGGCAGATACCATCGATGAAAATGGCAGGCCCCGGTATGTTTATGCCTTCTCGTGGTTTTATCAGTATGTGTGCAAACCACTTTCAGACAATCCGAAAAATGGTTCTTTGTTGTATGCCTTGTGTATGATCATCTTTTACTGGCTGATCGTATACCAGATGGACAGGAAAAAAATTTACATCAAAGTGTAAGTACATTTTGCCATTATGCATTCCTGAACATCCTGAAAACAAGGCACACTGCGCAGAATAACAAGCAGAGGATGAGGATGGAAAATTTGGTGGCCGCCATGTCGTAGGCCAGTATCACATTCCAGTTTTCGATGGTGCCATGAAGGCGCTTCAGCAAGGCTACATTTTCTATCACATCACAAATGCCGGCAGCCATCAGCAGGTACACCATAAAGTAACCGGTACGGGCCAATACCTCATGCAGCGTAATTCTGCTGAGCAAGAGACAGGTGACCGATAGTCCGGATGTATACAACACAATAAAAAGAAAATCAAGATACAAACTGGTGCGGGCCTTGTCCAGCAAACCTGCTGCTATCCAGTGATCCACGATGCTTTCTGCGGTAGAAACATCTTTGGCCAGTTCAAATTTGATGATCTCGCCGGTAGTAAGGGGCTGAAGATAGAGTCCGGCCAGTACTATGAACAATACATTGGCGGCCAGTAATACGAAGAACCAACGCTTTAGCCTGTCGGGCAAAGCTGTTTGCAATCGTTTCATTTGCAGAAGAAGTTAGCGCCGCTGGCGATCATTCGTTTCCCTGCCAAAGCATGCGGCGACATTGATATGCTAAATTTAGGAAAAAAGCGGACATGAATCCCATCCGCCTTTTTCCATTTCATCCGTCCATACGTACAATGCGCGGGTAGAACAATCCCACTGTATCTACCAACTGTTTCTGCGCATCCATTACCACACGAATATCCTTGTAAGCGTGAGGCGCTTCATCCAGGCCACCGCCAATGAGCGTAACATTATGCTTTTGCAGCATTTCTTTCAGGGCGTGATGGGTGATGGATTTCATGGCAGCAGTACGGCTCATCTTTCTGCCTGCCCCATGGGAAGCCGAAGAAACAGCAGCCTGCTCCCCTTTTCCTTTTACAATAAAACCCGGGGCGGTCATGGAACCGGGAATGATGCCCAGCACATCCCTGCCTGCAGGGGTGGCGCCCTTCCTGTGCACAATCACTTCTTTTCCTTCCCAGGTTTCTTTCCAGGCGAAGTTGTGGTGATTTTCTACCATGGTGATGGGTCTTTGTGCCAACTGCCGGGCAATTTTGTGATGGATCACATGGTGACAGGCGGAAGCGTAGTCGCCTGCCAGGTTCATGGCCATCCAGTATTCAATACCCGCTTCCTCATCAAGGTTCAGCCAGGCAAGGTTGCTCACTTCACCGGGCAAGCGGCGCTGCTGTTTGGCAATCTTCGTATAATGATTGGCGATATTGGCGCCCAATGCCCTTGAGCCGCTGTGCGAAAGCAACCCTACATAACGTCCGGGCGCCAAACCCAACACCTCGTCTTTTTCCTCAATTTCCACTACTCCAAATTCTACAAAATGATTGCCTGATCCGGATGATCCCAATTGTTTTGCTGCCCGCTTGTGCAGCCCTTTCAACAAAGGCAGTTCATCAAATTCGGGCCGGTCGAGCACTTCGTGGTCAAATGCCTGCGCAAATTCCTTACCGCTGCCAAAGAGGGTCGCTTCTACCAACTCACGCGTGAAGAACTGCTCCCGCTGCGTGAGTTGTTTGGGATCTATATCAAAAACAGATAAGCACATCCGGCAACCAATGTCTACGCCTACGCCATAGGGAATCACCGCGTTCTCTGTAGCCAGCACGCCACCAATGGTCAGCCCATACCCGGCATGCGCATCGGGCATCAGGGCGCCGGCCACCGATATGGGTAATTTGGCTGCCTGGTACATCTGGTTCATGGCGCCCGCGTCAATGAATTCTTGTCCGAACACGTTGAAGGGGATGCCGGTTTGATTCAAACTGATAGTAGCGCCTTCCACCACGGGTTTGGGCAACAGCTGCGCTGCGATGGGCCCCAGCGTTTCATCAGCTGCATAGTCAGCCGGTGAGGCAAGCACTTCTTTCAGGATGTCCAGCGCCTGCTCCCGGGTATAAAACTTGAAATGTTTCTCCATAACGTTCATCGCTATACTAATTACCGGTCCTTCCGGGTATCCGATAGCCCTCAGATCTTTTCCCCGCAATTTTAACTTTGCCATACGAGTGTTTTTAATTGTCTGCCAATGTTCTTTTGATTCGTGTTACGTTTACCTGTTCCTGCCTGTATTTTCTTTTTGTACTGATGCGCAATTGCCGCAATGGTTATTTACTGCATGATCGCTATATCGGACCCGATGTTATTGCTGAGCCGTTGCGCCTTCTCTCTACTCAATTTACCAAATTCATACCGCGCTCTACGCCTTCTGCATGCATATTAATGCACCACTTTATTGGCGCAACCGGAACTGGCAAATGCATGTGGTTTGGCACGAAACGCAGAACCCATTCCTACTATATAGCCCATCGCTTCTTTCAGCGCATCATTGTGATGCGCGTTCCATCCGGTTTGCGCCATAGCTGCTGTTGCATGGGTTATCGTTTTAGGTCTTCAATACATGCTTGTTGTGCTTCATCGGGTATCAATAAAAATGGTTTGATTCAAAATTTTTTTGTTTGTCAACTTTTATCCATTTGTAACAAAAACCTTCCAGAAATTTTTCCTGTTTATATTTCCTATTCTTTTCAAATACATTACAAATGCGTTTCAATCCTCTTCATGCTGTTGTTATGTAAATGCGATGGAACATTGGTTGTCTTCGGGATTCGAACCCTGTTCTTCGTGTTCACAGCACGATGTTTTACCGCATAAACTAAAGACAACAGGTTTGAAAACTTCCCGCATGGTCTGCGGAAAGTTGTTAACGCAACTGGTTAGCAGCAGGATGCATTACGCGATTGTTTGCATCCTCCGCGCGGTGCTGCTTTTTATTTTTATGCTTTCCATTTTCGATGAAAGCCATAATTGCCTTTACAATCATTACCATTACTAACATTTTCATAACTACCTCCTTTTCGTTTTTCTTCCGGTTTCTAAGCAACCTGCTGCGTATGACTTATTATTGCTGCTCCGGTACCCAGGAAAATCTTCAGCCCGCGCCCACTTCCCCTTTTGCTTCAATTCACAAAAAAACCCGGTCGCTATGTGTATCGACCGGGTTTTGCCAGCAGGCGCATATACTTCGCCTATGTTGGTTTACACCACGGTCGTAGCCGGATAAAATCTATTGCTGCATCATAGGGCATACTGCCGCATTTACCAGCGGGGACAGTATTAGCCTGTTCGTGCATATGTATATGCCCGTTACTACGGATACATTGATATCGTAAACTATACATGCGCATATGCTAAAAAACAAAAACCCCGGCGATGCTGCCGGGGCCTGTATGATAGCGAATCCGTTTATTCAACTATTTTTCAGCATAACATGCCCCGGACATACAACAATAACTCATGGGATTATCCCAGGTTTTTGTTTCAATATGTATTTGGAATCGGAGCATTGTTATAAATTTTTGACAGTGCAAAGGTGTAAATAATTTTTGTAAAGCGCCAAAAAAAGTTGGGACTTTTTTTTGGTGAAGCTGGTGTGCCATCATTCATTCCCCGGTTTGTACAGTCCGTGCTTGATAGCGTATATAATAATACCTGCCGTATTCTTCACCTCCATTTTCTCCATGATCTTCATACGAATGCCTTCTACTGTGCGCACGCTCAGGAAAATTTTTTCCGCAATCTGTTTACTGGTAAGTCCGTTGCAGATATCCGTTATGATCTCACTTTCGCGTTCATTGAATTCCGGCTTGGTATGCTGTTTATACGGGTTGAATTTGCTTTTGGCCACCATTTGCGCCAGCTTGTTGGAAGTATGGCGGCAATAGTAAGGTTCCTGGTTGTATACCGATTTTACTGCTTCCACAATTTCATGTTTGTCGGCATTCTTCAGCAGGTATCCTTTGGCGCCGGCTTCCAGCATATCAATGATCAGGTCTTCTTCATCAAACATGGTGAGCGCAATGATGCCTACCTGCGGATAGTGTCGTGCAAGGTAACGCGCTGCAGTAACGCCATCCATACGCGGCATTTTCACATCACTGATCACAATATCGGGTACCCATTGCTCTACCTGGTCTATCAGTTCTCTGCCATCGCCGGCTTCTGCCACCAGGTTAATATCCTGTTGCTTCTGCAACATGATGCGCAGGCCATCTCGAAAAATTTCATGGTCATCAGCAATAATCACTTTTATATTGCCGTGTAGATTCATAACAGGGTGGCTGTTTATTTAAACTGGAATTTCAAATGTGTACATGGTGCCTTTTCCGGGCTCAGACTGACAAGCCATTTCCCCTCCCATTACTTCGGCCCGGCTCTGCAAGTTACGAAGTCCGAGCCCCGGATTGTCTTTCACCCGGGCAAAATAATTAAACCCTTTGCCATCATCTGCAGTCATGAGCAGCAGGCTGTTGCCTTCAACCGTTATCTGAATGATGAGGTAAGAAGCGCCGGCATGTTTAAGTGTATTGGAGACAATTTCCTGGATAATTCGATAGATGTTGATCTCTTTCTGCAATTCCAGTTTCAATTCCTGGTTGCACACGAATTTTAGTTGCAGCCCGGTGGCCTGCCGGGTATTTTCAATAAATTCTTCGATGGCCTTTTTCAGCCCTTTACGCACCAGCGTATTGGGCATAAGGTTATTGGAAATTTCCCGCAGCTTGCCGATGATGTTATCTATATGCTGGCTGGATGCAGCAATCACCTGCTGGTCGCCGGGATCTTTGGTATCAAGACTATTGATCTGCAGCTTAACTGCTGCCAGCAGGGCGCCCAGTTCATCGTGGAGGTCGGAAGCTATTCTCCTGCGCTCTTTCTCCAATGTGTCTATTTCCGCCTGTATTTTCTCCTTGTGCAGCCGGAGACTACGGCGCTGATAGCGGATAATAGTAACAACAAAATACAGAAGTATGATGCCTACTATACCAACTACAATGAGAATCTGGTCATAAAATTCTTTTTCCTGGGTATCCATATAACAGCTACTGCGTACAAAATATTAACCAATAGGTTCGAGAACACGATTATCTTTTGCAAATTGGCCCTGAACACCTTACTGGTTGTCAAACCCAATAAAGTTAATTTGGTAGAACAATCCAGTAAAAAGAAAGTGAAAAAAATGATAATACCCAGACAAATCCAGAACTGGGCATTATGGAAAATTCTACCACGGTGGTTAACCACCATTTTATTGAACGTGGATACACTGAAAAAGACAAGCGCAAAGGAATACAGGATACGGAAAAGATAATTGGGTGTAAAAATGTTTTCAATGAATAGTGTAACCACTACCCACGCCAGCAAAAAGGCGCCCAGTACGGAAATGAACAAGGTTTTGTTGCGGTTGAACAGGCCCCAGGCATGAAACAGCCAGGTAAGCAGGCCAAATTCAGCCAATGTATACAAATTCAGAAATACTATCAGTGCATTTTTCTGTCCGTTCTTAATTAACAGCTGCACTACAATTTCCACCAACAGCATTAAGCTGATGTAATAAATGAAGGGATAGTAGGCCCTGTCCATTTTGCGGAACCGTACTATCCCGATCACTACCGCGAACACTATGCTCAGGCTTAAAATAAATCGAAGCGTGTCATTCATTGTACAGGAATCTCCATGGGGTAATAAATTAATGATAGCGGCTTACTTATGGGTTAATAGAACAAGGAGGTTCGCACTGTCCCCATTCCACGCCTCCATGACCATCGTTGCCTGCCTGACCAGCCAGTTCAGAGCCTGGCCTGATCCAGAGGTCTTTGCCCTGTTCGTCAATACCCACCATCATTAACCTGAATTCGGTGCCATTGGGTGTGTTTTCTTTCAATCCGTAATATACCCTGATACCGGTGCAACGGGGATCTTTTAATATTTCAAGCAGCCAGTGTTTGTTGAAGGCTTCGCTGGTTGGAATGAAATAACCTTTAAGATCTTCCAGAATGGTGTCGCGGGCGCCGCCAAACTGCCTGCGCATGGTTTCCAAATCTTCACGGCTGATAAAGTGGTTTCGTTTGCCCAGCGCAGAAGTGTCTGGGGGTGTAGGGATCCAGACCCCTTTGTCGTTGTTGTTGTTACAGGATAATACGGCAATGAAAAACATGGCTGCAAAAAGAGTAAGCAAAGAAAGGGCAGATAACTTTTTAGTCATGGTTGACATAGTTTAAGAGTTTTGAGTAAAACAGTTTTAAAGTTATCGGGAAAAACTCTGCGAAACATCCGTAGAACTACTTATTTTATTCGCGCATTTCCCTTTAGAAATACGGTACTTCATCTGTTGGAAATGGGCAGCAAAGCAAGGAACTTTGAGTGTGTTGCCCGCAAAGGCAACCCAAGTCAGGCCCCCGAACCGACCCTGTTAATAACACTTAAAAACCTGCTACCATGAACAGGATGCCTGAACATTTTGTGAAGTTATCTCCCGGCGGTGGAGAAAGGTCATCAATTGTCGGTTTGTTTGCGCCGGTCTTTGCCGATTCTGCAGAAGTGATCGTTTCTTTTTACCAGGAAAAAATACACCTGCTGGAATTGTCGCTGCAACGTCTGAACCTGCTGGAGAATGCCCGTGAAATTGCTTTTCTGTGCCGCGAAATTGCCGGCACCAAAAAAGCCCTGCAATTCATACACAAGAAATTCTACAAGTTCCCCGGAGAATAGTGTTGTTATCAGGAAGGGGCGGTACCTGCCTAAACATAACGCTAAGAAATATAGGCACACCAGAGTTCGTCCCATAAGTCTGCTCACACGGTACCGCCCCTGTTTTTTGAAGAAGCGTAAGGGCGTTCCCTGTGCTTTATCAGAACAGCTTTCCCTGCTGCCCCGGACGGGTGAATCGGGAGGTGTCCAGTTTCCAGTCATCTTCATTAAAGCCGTACAGGCGGCTATACGTTTTGTATTGCTGCGCTACCAGGTCGGCAATATTGCCTTCACCGCGCATGCGCACATGAAAGCGACTGTCGTTCACCTGCCCGTTATGACTTTGTTCAATCAGGTGCCATACTTTATCGGCCCGATCGGGAAAATTTTTACAGAGCCAGTCGTGAAAGAGCAGTTTAATGGCGCCATTCAACCGAATAAATGTATACGCAGTAAAAGTAGCGCCATGTTCCCGCGCCGCCTGCATAATGCGTTGCATTTCGTGTTCATTCAGTCCGGGAATCATGGGCCCCATCATCACTCCCACCTTCACACCGGCATCGCTTAGTCCTTTGATCAGTTGCAGGCGTTGCCTGGCAGTGGTGGTCCTGGGTTCCATTACCCGGCGCAGGTCTTCGTTGAGCGTGGTGATGGTAACCATTACCATTACGAGGTTCCTGGAAGCCAGTTGCTGCAGCAGGTCCAGGTCGCGGAGCATATTGCCGTTCTTGCTGATAAGGCCTACCGGCTGGTTGAATTCACTGGCTACTTCCAGTAATCTCCGGGTGAGCCGGTAACGTTGTTCTGCGGGTTGGTAACAGTCGGTATTGCCGCTGAGGCCGATGGGCGTGCCGTCCCACTTGGGATGCATCAGGAATTTGCGCAGCAGTTGCGGCGCGTTAACTTTTACAATAATCTTTTGTTCGAAGTCCAGCCCGACGCTATATCCCCAATACTCATGCGCATTGCGGGCATAGCAGTAAATACAGCCATGCTCGCATCCTGCATAGGGATTCATGCTGTAAGCCATTCCTACATCGGGACTATCCACTTTATTCACGATGCTCTTTGCTTCCTGCTCTATGTATTGGGTGGCGGGATGTTGTTCGCTCCAGTCATCAATGCCTTCAGCATGTTCCCTCACCTGCTGGTTTTTCAGGAACCTGTTGCGGGTATTGATTTGCGCCCCGCGGCCTTTTATATAGGAATCCCCGGTAACAGCCCGGGAGGTAACGGGAACGGAATCTTTTTTTGGATTTTTCATATTGAAAAGAATTGCTTCACGCACTACCTGGCACATACTACCTGCCAGGCACCATTTACTATGCCTGCTTGCTATTCGCCTGGCACTCCATTTAATAAGGTACGCCACAACCCGGCCGGAGTTGTTGCATCCACATGGCTATACACAAAAAAGGTAAGGATTAGATCTAAGGCAATGGGGTGGTTTCAGAGTTGCGGATAAGGCAATGGTTAATGGTTGTAATAGCTTACTATCCGATTGCTGTGTTCATTTATGCGCTTTGTACTTCTTGTCCTGGCACGTTCGCTTCGTCCTGTTTCCCCATCCCGAACGACATGCCTGCCCGGCCAATAAGCCAGGCAGACGTCGAACGGTGTTTTTACTCCCCTCTGAGAAAAACAAACCACTATCGCTATACAAACAACTCACCCTGCCGGATACTCACCGGCAGATTCATAAACTCTAGTCGTTGTACAATCTGGTATGCTTTATCGCCCACGCGCCGCTTCAGCAATAACATGCTGTCTGCAATAAACCGCCCGGTGAAATGCCGGTGCGAATATTCCAGCCATCCTTTTTCATACTGCCATGGCATCAGTTTGCGGGCGATCATGATGTAAGGTTCATCAATAAAATGCGGCTTATGTTCCTTATCTAATTTCATCAGCCGCTGCGATTCGCGGATCTCCTTCACCAGTTGCTGCACGGGCAGCCTGGTAGCGACATTTATAAATATGGTATGACTGGGAAAGCTGCCAAAGTTTTTTAATTCCACTTTAAAAGGATGATAACCCATTGCCACTGTTTTCAACCTGTTTACAATTCGTTCTTCCATCATCTCCAGTTGTGTAAAGCGCGCCAGCGCAATATGCGGTCTGCCACCGGCGGTGAGCGCCGTTTTATATTTTTCGGCAAAGTCTTTCTTTACCTGCATGATGCGGTTCCGCAGATCTTCATGCGGATTCAATACCAGCAGGTATTCATTCATGCGGTAGCCGGGAATCGTAAGAACTGACGGTGTCATAAACTTTCTTTTTGAAGTGAAGCAATATACCGGGCCATATCCGGCTCCACGGAGCGATGCGCCGGTGCAAACCGGAAAACATTTACTGTTTTGGGTGCTGCAAACGGATGATCACGCACCAGCAATACCAATTCGTTTACAGGAAAGGAAGCATGAAATGTTTTTGCCGAATAAACAGGCATAGCCACCTGATAGACGGCTGCCTGCAACTCTTCCGCCAGCGGCAGGTATGGATGCTGACACAACCAGGCAGGCTGTCCGGAAGAGGAACAGATATATTCATCAATCACTTTCAACTGGCGCGCCAGCTGACGCAACGGTTTGCAATCAGTGATCCGCAGATAGATGGTATGATCGGGCAGGCCGCTATAATTATTGAGTGTTATTGAAAAACTGTTGATCAACCCGCAAATGCGTTGCACCCAGCGTATCAGCGTTTCTTCCAATCCTTCCGGGGCGTAGAAACAGGCAACAACGATGGCAGGAAACTGGTTTCCGCCCGCTTCCACACCAAACCGGCGGCAGAAACGCTGTTTTTCCGCCATAATGCGGTTGTAACACGGAACGTCCGGGTAGATGACCAGCCGGTATTCCCGTAAGCCATGCAGCGTTCCCACATGACCTCCCTGTTGTACTACTAACCCCCGATCCATAAACAAATTTTAATTGATCACGAATTTAGCATAAATTTACTAAGTTTTTTAGTACAACCAAATTTATTTTTTATGCAGGGAGATGAATTTTACGGAGCCCGCTATACCGGCTCCAAAAAGTATACGCAGTGGGACGTTAAAACAGCCGATGCCACCGGCTTTGGCGCCGCCGCTGACGACTACATGGAAAGAGGCATTGACCTCAATGAACAACTGATCCGCAACAAACCGGCCACCTTCTTTATGCGCGTGCGCGGCGATGCTATGACAGGCGCCGGCATCTTTGATGGAGATATCGTGATCGTTGACCGTAGTATCAAGGCTGCCTCCGGAAAAGTAGTGATCGCCACGCTCAACGGTGAAATGCTGATCCGGCGACTGGAAAAAACGTTTAACAAGATCCGTTTGATTCCCGAAACACCTGCACTCGCGCCAATTGAAGTGGATGCTTCCTGTGAAGATTTCTCCGTGTGGGGCGTAGTAACATATGCGATACATGCGGTGTGAAAAATTGTTCCATAGTTGAATAGTTGCATTGTTACAGCAACACAACTTTTTGACCATTCAACGAGCCAACCATGAAAGCGATCATAGACTGCAACAGTTTCTATTGTTCCTGCGAACGCCTGTTCCGCCCCGATCTGCAGCAGCGGCCCGTAGTAGTGCTGAGCAATAACGATGGTTGCATCGTGAGCCGGAGCGATGAAGCCAAAGCTTTCGGCGTGCCCATGGCCGGTCCTTACTTCCAGGCCAAACCGCTTATCCGGCAACACAACATTGCTGTTTTTTCTTCTAACTACAATTTATATGGCGATATGAGCTGGCGCGTAATGGAAACATTGCGCCTGCTCGTGGGAGACCATGCACATAAAAAGGTTGAAGTGTATTCGGTTGATGAAGCATTTGCAGACCTCAGCCATGTGCCACCGGAAAAATTGTATGAAACAGCTTTGCACATTCGCCACACGGTAGAGCAATGGACGGGCATCTCTGTTTCCATTGGTGTGGCGCCCACGAAAACACTGGCCAAACTGGCCAACTACCACGCCAAGAAAAACAAGGCGGCCACGCAATGCGTAAAAGTGCTCGCCACACGCGAAGAACAGGTGGAGGCTATGAAAACCACCCGGGTCGGCAACATCTGGGGTGTTGGTTATTCCTATGCCAACAAACTTGTCAATATGGGAATTACCAACGCATATGAACTCAGCATGCTCCCCGAAGAATGGGCGGCCCGCCACCTGGGCGGCGTAGCAGGTTCGCGATTGATACAGGAACTGAACGGCAAACCGGTAAAAGACCTTGATGCTCCGCTCACCACCAAAAAAATGATTGCCTCCACCCGTATGTTCGGGAGCCCGGTTACCGACCTGAACGATATCCGCGAAGCTGTTGCCACCTATACCGCACGGGCAGCCGAAAAATTACGCCGGCAACAAAGTGCCGCCGCTATCATCAGCGTGTTTATTGTGCCCCGCGAAGAACGCTACGACAGCAATTTTCGCCGTGGCGCTACTATCAGCAGCTATACCACATTGCCTGCTGCTACGGCCAATACCAACGAACTGATCAAACCGGCAGTGCAACTGGCCGAATCGCTCTACGAAAAAGGGCGCGCCTACAAAAAAGCAGGAGTGATGCTCAGCGGATTGGTACCCGATACCTCCATTCAAGGCAACCTGTTTGTGCCGCAGGAAAAAAATCTTGCGCGATTACTGATGCACACCATAGACAATATCAATTTCAGTATGCGCGATGATGTATTGAAGTTTGCTACCTCCGGCACCACCCGCAACTGGAAAATGCGACAGGAACTGCGGAGTAAACGCTATACCACCCGGTGGGAAGAGTTGTATGAAGTACATTGATTGCATCAGAAGAAATGCATCTGTCCGCCGGCAGCACCATTAGCAGTAATAAAGGATGGTGTGGGCACAGATATACCGCAAACCTGCTGTAACCGGCCGGCCATGTACACGGTCAATTCCGGCGCGCACAATTCTTCTTCCATATGCATGATGAAATATGCTTCCTGCAAACCGTTATCAAACCAGTACCGCAAGCGCTCTACCCATGCATCAATGCGCGTATAGTCAGTAGTATGCATGTTATTGCCCACGTAGCGGATAAAGATTTTCGGAATCGTGAGATGCATGTGCGCACAATCACGCCGGCCGGCAGTATCCGTTATCACCGTACCGATCCTGAGCGTATACAATGTGTTGAACAAATCACGCCGCAGGTGTTCATTCAGGAACCATTGCGGATGGCGCAGTTCCAGGAAAAAAGATAAATCATTGGGTAGCGATCGCAGGTATGCAAACAGCTCCGCTTTTCTTTCCGGACCAAACGCATCACTCAATTGAATAAAAATGGGACCGAGGTTTTCCTCAAATGCCCTGATTCCATCAAGAAATGCTGCAGTAATGGCTTCTTTGCCCATTAATGAACCCTGGTGCGTAACACCTTTGAACATTTTTGGACAAAACAGAAAATTGCTGCCTGCTGCTTTTGCTTTCCATTTTCGCACGGCTGCCGCATCGTTTACTCTGTAATGTGTAGCATTCAGTTCAATGCAATTGAAATGGTGTACATAATGCTGCAGAAAATCTTTCTCTTTGGCATCAGGAGAATAAATTTTTCCGATCCACTGCGGCGTACCCCAGCGCGCACAACCAATGTACATTTTGGGCAAAGAATTTTTAACGCCGCCCAGTACTTTAATATTTCCCGGCGGATCGGGTGGCAGACTGAAATCTATGTGTTGTAGTGCATGAACCGGCACCGCACCAAATTCCATGATGGCGTATTTACGGCGTAAAAATAAGCCGGGACGCCTGAATGACCGAAATATGGAATTTTGTTAACTGTTTGAGTATCTTTCGGTATCCAGGGGTTTTCGGACTTTCCGTCTTAATTTTAAAATATATCCGGCAACCAATCGTCTTCCGGGTATTCATGAAGGAGTCGCTAACCATAGCACCCGGTATGTCCGCCGATCATAAACGCAATATAACCCAGGTCATTAAGGAGTACAGCAAGCGCCTGATGGGCTTCATTCGGCGGCGGGTAACCAATGAGGCTGATGCAGAAGACATTCTGCAGGATGTTTTTTATCAATTCATTGGCAATACCCAGCCTATTGAACAGCTGACTGCCTGGCTTTTTACGGTAGCGCGGAATAAGATCACAGACCGGCAACGCAAACACAAACCCGATTTGCTGGAAGATGTTTTCCGTTCGGGTGAGGAAGATGACAGTCTCAACTGGGCAGAATTCCTGTTCAACAGCAACGATGATGCAGAAAAGGATTATCTGCGTGCGCTCTTCTGGGACGAACTGAATGCAGCGCTGGACGAATTGCCGGCGGAACAACGGGATGTATTTGTGTTAAATGAACTGGAAGATGTACCATTCAAAGAGATTTCCGAACAGACCGGCGTTCCGGTCAACACATTGCTCAGCCGCAAGCGGTATGCGGTATTGCATTTACGCAGGCGCTTGCAGCAGCTGAGAGATGAATTAATGAATTATTAATGTAAATTTCGCAGTATGAAACGAGGATTCAAAGCACGAAAGGTTGCGTTGGTCATAGTCTTAGGGATTGCTTTATTATTCTTGTTCAGCTTCATAGTAATGACGCTGTGGAATGCCATATTGCCCGAAGTGACCGGTGTCGGTAAATTAAATATATGGCAGGCGCTGGGCTTATTGGTGCTGGCGAAAATATTGTTTACAGGCTTTCGCCGCCATCATCGCGGTGGCCCACCCTGGGCGCGCCATATGAGAGAAAAATGGCGCAATATGACGCCCGAAGAAAGGGAACAATTCAAAGCAGAATGGCGGGAACGTTGTGGCTGGAAGTTTCGCAGGAACCCTGATGCATCACAACCTTCCGCACCTGAACAGCAGCCCGATTAATATTTCTCCTTATCCAATTATACTTGTTATGGAAATTCTTGTATTTAAAACTAATATCCGTTACAAAAATCAACTGACTGCAGTCAGCCGGTATATAGACAAGATCAACGGCATCGCGCGATGGAATGTTGATTTTGACGACAAAGACAAAATTTTGCGCATTGAAGCCAGTAATATTTCGCCGCGGGTGGTAGAGGATACGTTGGAACGGGCGGGCTATTATTGTGAAGAATTGGAATAAGATGTGAGGTTTGTAAGCATTGTCTTTGTTCAACGACCGGGGAAAATTTTCTTTAACAGAAAACTTCCCCCGGTTTTTTATTGATATTTCTTCATCAGATCGTACAGAATTTTTTTATCGTCGCACGTAAGAACGGAATCGGTGTTGTGTTGAACAAAGTGCAGCTTGAAGGAACGAATAGCGGCTGCAGTGTCTTTAATATTATATCCTACTATCCGCAAAGCCTGCAAGGCATTGAAGTCGGGCGGCAATTGCACGCCGGTTGTATCATACCATAATCCAAAACCGCGCTGTGCCAGCATTTGCCAGGGAAACCATTTGTTGGGATCTACTTTTCTGCCCGGTGCAATATCTGAATGACCGATGAAGTTAGCAGCAGGAATGCTGTATTTTCTTTTGAGCGTGTCAAGCAATTTCAGTAAGCTATGTATCTGAGGAACTGTAAAGGGTTCATACCCGTTATTATCAATCTCAATGCCTATGCTGGAAGAATTGATATCAGCATTATTTCCCCAACGGCTCACGCCTGCCTGCCAGGCGCGCAGGTAATCATTCAGCATATGATGAATGGTGCCGTCTTTACACACTACATAATGTGCGCTTACTTTGGTGCGTGTCAAAGTAAACGTACGCAGCGTTTGCGCGCAACTGTTCTGGGCCGTATGATGAATGATGACAAAGTTTGGTTTACGCAAATCAAAATTAGTAGTGCCCACTGCATACGGAGGAGCAACTACTGAATCAGCCTGCATCACGGGTGGCACATCGCGCAGCGGCGACAGCAATCCTTTGGTGTGTTTCCGGTAGGCCCTATTGGTCTTTGCATACGGATTATGCGCACAGCCTGCATACAGCACGCACCCGCAAAAAAACGCAACAATCAGCGCCTTGTTCATAGCAAGAAATTTCGCGTCAATATAAGCATAAGCAATAAAAAGAAGGCAGAAGTAATTTGTACTTCTGCCTTCTCCGTTCAATATTCGTTCTTCTTACATGCTTACTGCTGTCCTGTGCCGATGCCACCACCACCGGTACCGCTGTTTACACGTTTGCTTTCTTCTTCTGCTGCGGTTTTACGCTGGCGGGCAGCTTTTACCTGGGCATTACCAAAGCGATAAGTGAAGTTCAGTTTGAACTGGCGGCTTTCAAACTGACCGCTGGCGCGCATGATCTGACCTGCAAAATTGCTGGTGCCTTTCCACTTCATGCTCCAGAAAATATCGCTTACAGTTGCTTTGATGTTGGCTTTGCCGCCAAACAACACTTTCTGAAACCCTGCGTCTATACTCCATATGGCTTCGCTTTTAAAAGTTCCCTGCCAAATGGAAGGAGAACTGTAAAAGCCGGTCATCTCTGCAGTCCAGCCTTTGCCGAGACGGAAAGATTGCTGTGCAAACAAGTTGAACGCGTACACATCCAGGTCAATGGTCCTGCCTTCTTCGCCAAAATCGGCTTTGTAATGAGAATAATAAGCATTCAGGTTGGCGAAGATCGAGTACCATTTATACTGGAAGGGATAACTGATATTCAGGCTCACAATGTCTTGTGTTGCCAGATTCTTCTGCGTCATAAAGGCTTTGGATGCTTCGGCCGTATCAATCAGCTGTGTAAACACATCCTTTACATGACTATAGTTTAAGGTGGTGTTCAGTCTGAACTTGTAGGTATGCGTTACGCCAAAGCTGTTGGTATACTGCGGTTGCAGGCGTGTATTGCCTTTCTGAAAGGTATACTCATCAAGCTTGAACTCAAACGGGTTCAGGTTCTGATAAGCCGGACGGTCAATTCTGCGGCTATAGGTGAAACTCCACTGACTGGCAGGTTTCTTGTTGAAGGTAATGGCCGCGCTGGGGAAGAAGTCTACATAATCACGTGTAAACGTAGAATCGTATTCAACATACCCTGACCCATTGTCCAGCTTGTACCCGGTGCTATGCCCGGTAGCGTGTGTATGCTCCATACGCAAGCCGGCCTGGATCATGAATCCCTTAAATGCGCGGTTGTAGTTTACATATACAGCGTTGATGTTTTCTTTATACACAAAATCATTACTGCGAAGCGTGTCCAGTTTTTTTCCAGTATTGAAAACATCAAAACGTTCAAAGTCGTTGGTGCTTTTCACGAAAGATACTTTACCACCTATTCCCAATCTGCCTTTCTTGAAATTTTGTTCATAATCGGCCTTTGCACTGAAAATATCAATATCAGTGGGTGCAATCATGTTGTAATCACGTGTGTTAAGCACGTTGCCGGAAGGATCAAAGTAAGTGTTGGGCTGGTCCTGGTTGCTCCTGATGCGGTAAATACCATAATCAGCATCAATATTCAGTTCACGGCCGGATGAATCTGCATAGCGATAGTTGAGGTTCCCGTTCAGGTTATCACGGGTAACCGCACTGGAATTGTCTGCCACCAGCACACGGTCTGTTACTTTGGTGGGAAGGTACACAATGGGCGTACGGCTATTATTTTCAACGGTCATATCGCTCAGATTTCCATTCACCATAACGCCAAAGGTGCTTTTCTTATTAATGAAGAAATCTGCACCGGCTTTGAACGTATGGCTCCTGCTGTTGAAAAACAGGGTTGACTTGTTATCAAACAAGGTGTCCAGCACTTCGCGCGGCAGGTTCATCCTGTTTTCAGAACGGTTGTCATTGAAATTGTAACTACCAAACAGGTTCACACCACGATTGCGATGGTTTAACGAGATGCCGGCATTGTATTTAGGCGTATAACCGATATTATAGCCTGCAGTAACGGTACCATTGGTACCGAATGATTTGTTCTTCTTCAATTTAATATTGATAATACCCGCATTACCGGCTGCATCGTATTTAGCCGATGGATTGGTAATGATTTCAATAGCTTCAACAGAAGAAGACTGAATTGTTTTCAGATATTCAGACAAGTCCTTGCCCGACAGCGGCGTTGGACGGCCATCTATATACACCTGAACACCATTCTTACCGCTCAGGCTGAGGTTATCGTCTTTATCAACCAGCACACCGGGCGATTTGCGCAGTAGTTCCAGGGCATCCTGTCCAACGGCATTGATAGTACCTTCCACATTGAGGATCATTTTATCCGCCTTTACTTCCACAATGGGTTTGCGTGCGGTAACGGCAACGGCCTTTAATTCGCCTGTAGCTTTGATCAGTGTAACAGACGGAGCGGTTACATCGCCATGGCCGCTTACTTCAAAAGCTGCGGAGTTGGCCGGCACATGCCCTGTGTAAGTAACTGTTACAAAATACTTTCCTGCTCCCATGTCGGTGAAGGAATAATCGCCGGAAGCATTGGAAACACTCAATTTAACCACTGCGGAATCTGAGGCTTTTTTTAAACTGATAGTGGCGCCGGATAAAGCTTTTCCCTGCTCATCTTTAACGTTGCCGGTAATTTTCTGGGCCTGTGCGGCGGCCATGCAAAATATACTCAGCAACATCAATGGTAACATTGTTTTCATGCGACTATAAAATTTTTGAATTTGGTCGGCAAAGCTACCTGTATGTTACAGCCATACCATCCGCCATACACCAACGGCTAATACTGCTTACCAGTGGTAAACGCAACTGTTAGTATATGCGCATTCGCTGTGTTGCATAGTTGTTGCATGGTATCGTTTTTGAACATGTTAGGCAACATTTTATTATTTATTCATTATTAAAAAACAGACTATGGCAGCATTAAGTGGAAAGAAAGTAGCCATTCTGACAGAGAATGGTTTTGAAGAAGTTGAACTTACCAGTCCGAAGCAGGCTTTGGAACAAGCCGGTGCGGAGGTGCATATTGTGTCGCCACAACGAGATAAAGTAAAAGCCTGGGACCACGACCATTGGTCGCAGGAACTGCCGGTTGATAAAGTGGTTGATGAAGCCAATCCGGAAGAATATGACGCGTTGCTGATACCCGGCGGTGTAATGAATCCCGACAAGCTGCGCATGAACAGGAAGAGTGTAGAATTTGCGCAACATTTTCTGCAAAACAAAAAACCGGTTGCATCTATTTGCCATGGGCCTCAATTATTGATTGAGACAGGCTTGCTGCAGGGCCGCACCCTGACGTCTTACCCATCGCTGCAAACCGATCTGAAGAATGCAGGCGCCAAATGGGTGGACAAAGAAGTGGTGGTTGACAACGGACTGGTGACCAGTCGCAGTCCCAAGGACCTGGAAGCATTCAACAAAAAGATGGTAGAAGAATTTAAAGAAGGCGTGCACACCGAGGAAGCAGTGGCATCGAGGCATTGATTATTCAGTCGCCGGCGTTTTTCCCGGGAACGAATTTGTTGGTTGCCGGCTGACGGCGTGGGAACAACAGGTTTGCGAATATTACTCAGGGGACGCCGGCGATTGTATTAACCGCCGATTGAGGTTATTTAAATTGGTTGGTTCCTTGCTTTTTAATATGCTGACTGTATAACTTCTTTCTGATAGCAGCAATACCACGTCCATAATGTTTTTTAACCGCACCGATAATGATGTCGCGATTCGGATTCAGTTTAGGCGCATACTTCTCCGCCCATAAACCGATATTGATGACTACAGGCAGGAGATCAATACCTTTCTCTGTGAGTGAATAAATCCATTTTTGTTTGTGTTGTGGATCTCTTGCTTTTGTAACAATCTTTTCTTTTTCCAAAAATGCCAGCCGGGATGCCAGGATATTGGTTGAAATACCTTCTTTTGAGCAAAGGAACTCCCCATAGGTGCGCTTGCCAAACAGCATCAGGTCGCGGATGATCAGCAGCGACCATTTATCGCCGAATATTTCAAGGCCATAATTGACAGGACAATCTGAACGCATCGTTTTTTATTTTACCACTGAGGAAGTAAGACGCTTCTCCGGAGTTTTAAAACCACTTGCAAATATAAAGCAGTTAACCGTATATTTGCCTTCCGCTTGCATTTTGCAAGTAGTTTATAAAACACTTATATGAAACGCGTTGTCATTACAGGCATGGGCGCCGTTACACCCATTGGAAATGATATTCCCGCCTTCTGGAATAATTTGATTGCTGGTAAAAGCGGCGCCGGGCGCATCACCAAATTCGATCCTACTGCATTTCGCACCCAATTTGCCTGTGAAGTAAAAAATTTCCATCCGGCCGATTACCTTGATAAGAATGACCTGCGCAAAACAGATTTGTTTACACAATACGCGTTGGTAGCCGCAGATCAGGCCATCAAAGATGCCGGCATCCCTGTCAGCACCATGAATCCGCTGCGCATTGGTGTAATATGGGGCAGCGGGCAGGGAGGTATGCAAACATTCGAAGACCAGGTGAAAGACTATGTGGCCAACAATCATCAACCGCGTTTCAATCCATTTTTTGTGACGAAGCTGATCAGTAATATGTCATCGGGTATGATATCTATAAAATATGGTTTTATGGGTATCAATTATACTACGGTGTCGGCGTGTGCTACTTCCAATACCGCTATAATGGATGCTTTGAATTATATCCGGATGGATAAAGCAACTATCATTGTCACCGGTGGCTCTGAAGCGCCGATTACCGAAGCATCATTTGGTGGTTTCTGCGCTATGCGGGCTATGAGTACGCGCAATGATGATCCTGCCACCGCCTCGCGTCCCTTTGATAAAGACCGCGATGGATTTGTGATGGGCGAAGGCGCCGGCGCGCTGGTGCTGGAAGAATATGAACATGCCAAAGCAAGAGGCGCTCGTATTTACGCCGAAGTGGCAGGTGCAGCTATGACTGCTGATGCCTATCACATCACAGCTACGCATCCTGAAGGATTGGGCGCCTATCATGGTATGCAACTGGCGTTGGAAGATGCAAAACTAAATGCAGAAGAAGTAGACTATCTGAATACGCATGCCACTTCCACACCGGTTGGTGATATCAGTGAAATCAATGCAGTCCAAAAATTGTTTGGCAGTAATCCCCGCAATTTATCTATCAGTGCCACCAAATCGGTTACTGGCCATTTGTTGGGTGCCGCAGGAGCCATAGAAGCAATTGCATGTGTGATGAGTATACGCAATAATATTATTCCACCCACCATTAATACAACTACGATTGACCCTGAAATACCCGATTCTTTAAACATTGTACTCAATCAACCAGTGGGAAAGAAAGTGAAGGTAGCGATGAGTAATACGTTTGGGTTTGGGGGACATAATGGGATAGTAGTCTTTCGGGACGTAAATGAAAGCGAATGATTTTGCAGTCTTCGTTTCAATTTACCGGGGCCGTTTGTTCCCCCGGAAATTTCTTTTGCCGGGACGTTTATGATTAGACCGTCCATGATGACGTGTGCGTGGCTGATAAGGAGGCGTAGGACCTAAATGCGCCGGCACTTCTCCTTTTTCAACGGGTGTGCCTATCAAACTTTCAATTGCCGCAAAGCGGTTTTGCTCTTTGTGCCCTACAATTGTGAACGCCACTCCATCAGCTTCTGCCCTTGCCGTACGACCAATACGGTGTACATAATCTTCGCCGTCGTGAGGAACATCGTAGTTGATAACGAGGTCAATGGTATCAATATCAATACCGCGACTCAGGATATCTGTCGCCACCAGTATAGGTATGCGGCCGGATGTAAATCCGTTGAGTACGTCTTCGCGCTGCGTCTGTTCCAGGTCACTGTGAATTTCGGATACAGTAAACCGTGAGCGCTTCAATTCCCGCGTAAGTATCTTGACATTTTGTTTGCTGCTGCAAAAGATAAGCGCGCTTTTGAAGGGTGTTGTTTTCAGCATATGCTGCACCAGGGGCAGCTTTTGCGGATCGTGCACCACGAAGGCTTTTTGCACAATCTTTTCCGGTGGTTTGCTGATGGCGATATTAATCTCTACCGGGTCTACCAGAATGCGACGCGCCAGCTGCCGGATCTTTTCAGGCATAGTGGCGGAAAAGAGCAGGGTTTGCCGTTTGACAGGCAGGGCTGCGATGATCTTGTTGATATCGTCCTGGAAGCCCATATCCAGCATGCGGTCGGCTTCATCCAGCACGAGGAACTGCAGTTGTTTAAACTGCACATACCCCATATTGAGGTGGGCAATCATGCGGCCGGGCGTGCAGATCACGATATCGGTGCCGGACATCAACGCCTTTTTTTCGGCTACAAAATTGCCGCCATCATTGCCGCCGTATACGGGAATAGAGCTAACGTCGGTGAAG
>Ga0164243_10004070_pt1 | contig 23082 bp, 19 predicted proteins | sample OricompcompostOP_FD_108781 | JGI IMG/M metagenome (GOLD analysis project Ga0164243, IMG submission 108781) | Organic Plus compost microbial communities from Emeryville, California, USA - Original compost - Organic plus compost (OP) | ecosystem: Engineered > Solid waste > Mixed feedstock >...
CCTGATCGTTCAGTTGCAGGGTGGTGGCCACTTTTTTGGATATCTGATCCATTTCGTTCAGCAGGTGCTGGAAGCGCTGGCCGGTAATGGTGCCTTTTTCCATGGCTACTTTCAGGCCAATCAGCGCCAGTACGGTGAGCTGGGCGGTAAAGGCCTTGGTGGAGGCCACGCCAATTTCTGGGCCTGCGTGCGTATAGGCGCCCGCGTCAGACATACGCGCGATGGAAGAACCCACCACGTTACATACGCCCAGGATGATCGCGCCTTTTTGCTTGGCGCTTTCTATGGCCACGAGGGTGTCCGCCGTTTCGCCGGATTGGGATACCGCGATGATCACATCTCCTTCGCCTACTACCGGGTTACGGTACCGGAATTCGGAGGCATATTCCACTTCAACGGGAATACGGCACAGCTCTTCAATCATGTATTCTGCTACCAGGCCCGCATGCCAGGAGGTGCCGCAGGCTACGATGATAATGCGTTTCGCATTTTTCAGCAGTTCCATCTGGTCCCGGATACCACCCAGTGTAAGCGTGCCCGTAGGCGCATCCAGGCGGCCGCGTAAGCTGTCGTGTATAGTTTGGGGCTGTTCAAAAATTTCCTTCAGCATGAAGTGGTCGTAACCGCCTTTTTCGATGGCTGCCAGGTCAATGTCCAGCTTTTGGATATACGGCGTCTGGCGTTCGTTGCTGATGTTTTTCAGGATCAGTTCATCCGCTTTGATGATGGCAATCTCATAATCGTTTACATACACTACTTCTTTGGTGTATTCCACGATAGGAGAGGCGTCGGAAGCGAGGAAGTGTTCGCCTTTACCCACGCCGATTACGAGCGGACTACCTTTGCGGGCAGCGATGAGCGTGTCCGGGTTATCTTCGTCCAGCAGTACAATAACATAGGCGCCTACTACGCGTTTCAGCGCAATGCGCAAAGCTTCCTCGAGGGTGGAGTCATTGCTTTTCTTAATCTCTTCTATGAAGTGCAGTAACACTTCCGTATCCGTATCGCTCTCGAATACATGACCTTTGCTCTCCAGCTCCTGTTTGAGCTGTACATAGTTCTCGATAATGCCGTTGTGCACCATGGCTAATTTACCGTCGCCGGATTTGTGGGGGTGGGCGTTACGGTCGCAGGGTTCTCCGTGGGTGGCCCAGCGGGTGTGGCCGATGGCGATATGGCTGCGCATATCTTTACCGGAAGCGTATTCTTCCAGTGCCGCCACTTTGTCTTTTTTCTTGTAGACTTTGAGTCCATCATTGATGATAGCAACTCCCGCGCTGTCGTATCCGCGGTATTCCAGTCTTTTAAGGCCTTTCAATACGATCGGGTAAGCTTCACGCTGCCCGATATAAGCTACGATTCCACACATATGGTTTCTTGTATTTTAGATGAGGTTTGGTTGCGAAGAATAATTATTTAAAACTGCCAATTGGCTGACAGCTAGTTTTTCGGTCCATGAAATTTCAAAGCATTTCACAACCATGACGCGTGCAATTTTTACAAAAAATAAAATAAAAAAAGGGATACGGTGAGATGTTAAGCAGTTATTAACGAAGTGTTAATACTGTTCTTCATCGTTCACCGTATCCCTGTATGTCTTGTTAAAGACCGGGGCAGTGGAAGGAGCTTATTTCAGGAGCGTTTCGTTGAATAGTTTCAAGATCCTTTTATATTCATCCGTCCAGCTGGCCGGCGTGGTAAACCCGTGGTCTTCTACGGGATATACTGCCAGTTCCCAGTTGTCTTTTTTGAGTTCAATGAGTCGTTGCGACAAGCGCACGATGTCTTCAAAATGAACATTCGTATCTACCATTCCATGACACATGAGCAACCTGCCCTTCAACCCTTCCGCGTGATAGATGGGGGAGGAGCGAAGATAAGCAATACTGTCCTTATATGGTTCATTTAGTATGTTACTGGTGTACCCATGGTTATAATGGGCCCAGTCAGTAACGCTGCGCAATGCGGCGCCGGCGGCAAATGTACCTGGTTTTGTGAACATTCCCATGAGGGTCATAAAGCCCCCGTAGCTACCTCCGTATATCCCTATCCTGTTGGCATCCACTCCTGCTTTGTTGGCCAGGTATTTTGCTGCATCCACTTCGTCGTCCAGGTCCTTACCGCCCATATAGCGGTAAATGCCCGTACGCCAGTTGCGGCCGTAGCCGGCGCTGCCGCGGTAATCCACGTCCAGCACGGTATAGCCGAGGTCCGTCAGGAGGTTATGGAACATGTATTCCCTGAAATACTGACTCCACCAGCGGTGTGCATTCTGCAAATATCCTGCCCCATGTACAAAAATTACGCCTGCTCCGTTCTTTTTTGCCGGATCAGGGGTGTAGAGGCGGGCGTAAACCGGCTGATTGTCGCTGGCAGTAATGGTTATCAGCTCCGGCGTCCGCCAGGAATAATTTTTAAATTCCTCGCTTTGGGCCAGGGTCGTCACCTGTTTAGCCTTAGCGCCGGCGGTATTCGGCTGTATATACAGCTCCCATGGCTGGTTGGAAGAGGAATAGCGGAAGGCGATCCACTTTTCATCCGGGCTTACGCTCACTTCATGCGCGCCCTGCATGGTGGTAATGCGCTCCTGTTTGCCGGTGGCGATGTGCAGTTTATAAAACTGTTTTTCGCCGGGATGTACTTCGTTGGTAACAATATAAAATGTCTTTTTATCATTGGAAAGCTGCGCTTCCTGCACCTCGTAATTCCCTGTAGTGAGTTGTTTTAGCTCCCGGGAGTTCACATTGGCAGTGTACAGGTGCGAGTAGCCGCTGGCTTCTGACTGGAACCAGATGGTGTTTTCATCTATCCAGCCCAGGTTGCCGCCGCCCATGCTCCAGCCAATGCCCGGCCCGGCGATCCAGGCTTCGTCCCGCTGGCGGTTGATGGAGGTCAGTTTGCCGGTAGCGCCGTCCAGTAAAGCGATCCAGCGGTCTTTATTATCCATGGAGCGGATGTCCACGATGGCATGCGTACCCTTGTCGGACCAGTAAGGGCCGTTCACAATCACTTCCCTTACCACCGGCGAATCCTTTTTCGTATAGTCCTTCACGTAATCGGGCTGATCCTTTATGCCCGGCAGGTCCTTCGTGTTGATTGCTATAACGGTATCGGCTATACGATCATATACGTAGCTGGTGAAGCTGCCCCGCGGCGCGCCTACTTTTTCACGGGAAGGGATATCCGTTGTAAAGCCGGTACTGGTTACATAATCCGGAACAATGGTGCTTTTGGCATCCTTTGGCGCGGCATACAGCCGGTATGTGATAAAGCGGCCGTCCGGGCTAACCTGCACGTTTTGCAGCTGTTTATCCTCTGTATATAAATTTTTTAAGGGTTTGGGAGAGATATAATCGTAGTAGCGCTTTACGGCATCGGCCTTGGCTTTTTTATCGCGGATAACCTGCAGGAGGTCCAATTGCTGCTGTTTGAGCCATTTCTCCTGGTCATTTCCTTTTTGCAGCTCGTCCTTTTCCGGTGGCGGGGGAGGCCCTTGTTTAAAGCTGCTGAGTTGCGTCAGGCTGCCATCCGCACGGTTCCACGCATATACGTCGCGGCCCTGCTGAAACGCGATCGCAGCGCCGCCGTTCAGGAACGCGGGGGAGCTCTCCAGGGCGGTTGTATTAGTAATACGGGTCACCTTTCCGGATTTCAGTTCCTTCAGGTAGATGTCGCCCTGGTGGGCAAATGCCACCATAGACCTGTCGTTGCTATACACCCCGTTGTTCATGGCCATCAGCATACTGCGCCCGGTGGCCAGCGTCTTTTTAGGCGTGCCGTCTTTTAGCTGGATAAAGTACAGGGAGTCCGCCGGGGCCTTCTCCGGGTTCCAGTTGAAATAGACCGTTTGGTTATCGGTACCCCAGAAGACCTGGTCGGGAGAGGTGCCGATCCACTTCGGATCGCGCATGATTTTGTCCACTGTAAGCGGCGACAGCTGGGCATAGGCGCTGTTGGTTGATAAAAAAATAATGGCAGGGAGAAACCATTTTCTCATAGCAGTTGAGTATTTTGTTAGGGAATAAAAATAATGGAATAATCCCTAAAATGGGGAATAATAGGGATGTCCGGTACGATGTATATATGCCTTAACTTTACAGTATGCGTTTTTTCCTGCTAATAACCATCATGGGCCTGGTGGCCTGCAAGCCGAAGGCTCCCGTGCGGCAGCCGGTACCTGTTTCGGAAGACAGTACTTTCCTGACAGGCACCTTTTATGTAGTGCGCCATGCGGAAAGGTACGAAGGGCCGGACTCTTCCCTGACGCCCGCCGGCTACGAAAGAGCGGGATGCCTCTATCGCCTCCTGAAAGATTCCTTACTCAATAAAATCTATGTAACGCCATACCGCCGCAGCCGGGAAACCGCTGACAGCCTGCGTTTGGCCCTCCGCCTCGATACGGCCGTGTACCGCCCGGATACCACCGGGGAATCCCTCATTTATACCCTCACCCGTCATGAGGACTGGGGCAAGCATATCCTCATCGTGGCCCACGCCAATACCATGCTGCCCATTGTGAAGGCCCTTGGCGGAAAACCTCCTGTTGACTCTATCCGTTCAAACGAGTTTGACAGAGTGCTTGTGGTGAGGAAACTAAAAGGAGGCACGCGGGTCCATTCCCTGCGGTATTAAACATCTCCCCCTAAAAAAATAAATAAAAAAGGCTGTATCCGAAGGATGCAGCCTTTATATATAAGTTGGGCAACTGCCTTACAGCAGGATGCCTTTCATCAGCGTATATGCGACGGTGAAATAGATGAGTAGCCCGGTTACATCCACCAGGGTAGCCACAAAAGGAGCGGAGGAAGTGGCAGGGTCCGCGCCCAGCTTTTTCAGGATGAGCGGCAACATAGAGCCCGACAAGGTGCCCCATAGCACTACGCCTATCAGGGATAAGCCCACCGTAAAGCCAATCAGCACCGTATGATCGCCATAGGTATGGAACAGGGAGTTCCACAGCAGGATGCGGGTAAAGCCGATCACGCCCAGTACGCTGCCCAGCAGCACGCCGGAGATCAGCTCCCGGCGCATCACGCGCCACCAGTCGCTCAGCGTGATTTCCCCCAGGGCCATGGCCTGTATAATAAGCGTGGATGCCTGGGAGCCGCTGTTCCCGCCGCTGGAAATAATTAACGGTACAAATAAGGCCAGTACCACCGCTTTCGCTATTTCATCCTCGAAGAAGCCCATCGCCGTGGCGGTCAGCATCTCCCCGATAAATAACACCACGAGCCAGCCTACACGCTTTTTCACCAGTTTAAGCAGGGGCATATCGAGGTAAGGCTCATCCAGGGCCTCGGTACCACCTATCTTCTGGATATCTTCCGTATGTTCTTCATTGGCAATCCACAACATATCGTCGATGGTAACGATGCCGAGCAGGATGCCCTGGTCGTCTACCACGGGGAGGGCTACACGGTTTTCCATCCGGAATACCTGGATGGCCTCTTCCTGGTCGTCGTTGGCATGAAGGGATACAAAGCGGTCGTCCATCAGTGTATGCACCACCGTGTCCGGCGCTACCAGCAGGAACTCGCGGATACGGAAGTCGTCCAGCAGGTGGCCGTTGCCGTCTATCACATATATTACATCAATGGTTTCAGAATCCTTGCCATGCTCCCGGATATAATCCAATACCTGCTTCACCGTCCACTCCTCGCGAACGGCAATGTAGTCCGGGGTCATGATACGGCCCACGCTGTTTTCCTTGTAACCCAGCAGGGACAGGGTAATACGGCGTTCTTCCGGGTCCAGCAGTTTAATCAGTTCCTTCACCGCCTCGCTGGGTAACTCTTCCAGGAACGAGGTACGGTCATCCGCCGGCAGCTCGTTGAGCAGCTCCGCAATCTTTGCGGGCGCCAGCGATTTAATCACATCCTCCTGCAATGGAAAATCCAGGATACGGAAAGCAGCGGCAGCGCGACTGATCGACAGGTTGTTGATAATAACCCCTGCCTCGTCCGGCTCCTCATGAATGAGCTCTGCTATGTCCGTAATCAGCTGATCATCCAGGTAAACGCTTAATTCACGGAAATTTTTTTCTTCCGCCAGTTCCATGAATTTCTCCTGTAAAGCTTCATTTTCCATGTACAAATCGACTCTAGCTGCGAAATTAAGTTAAAATAGTACGCATCCGGGCATGGCCTATAAGATTTCTCCTACATGTATGCGGATATTGTTACAAATCGTGTCCGTAGGCAGATCATTGGCATCCCGGCCAAAAGGATCCTCAATCTCTTCCGCAATCAGTTCCAGGCTCGCCAGCACAAAGAAGATGAACACGATCATGGGAATGATCAGGTAGCCCAGGCTAAACACATACCCGAAAGGCATGGTCATAATGTAGAAGAAAATAAATTTCTTGATAAATACAGAGTAGGAAAATGGGATCGGGGTGTTCTTGATGCGCTCGCAGGCGCCACATATTTCCGTGAAGGACTGCAATTCGTTGTTGAGGATGATCAGCTGATCGCCGCTGAGCTGGCCGGCCCGGTGCAGTTCCATGATCTTGTTCATGATCATGCCCGCCAGCTGATTGGGGATGTGCTTTTGCTGGTCCGGAGCGAGTGCCTCATTGCCTGGCAGCTGGTCCATCTCCTCCGGTAAATAAGTTTTACGCAAATGATTTTTCAGGCTGAAGGCGTAGTTGGGGATCATTGCCCTGAACCATGCTTTGGCGGCTTCGTTCCCGGGTGGCAACATGGCGTTCAGCTTCAATGCCAGGTTGCGGCTGCTGTTCACCAGGGTACCCCATTGCCGCCGGCCTTCCCACCACCTGTCGTACGCCGTATTGGTGCGGAACACAAGCAGCAGGGATATCACAAAGCCCAGCAGCCCGTGCATCAACGAGATGTTCTTGATCTCACTGTTGGAAGAAAGCTTCCATACTTCCAGCTCCAGCCAGGCTATCAGCCCTGAATAAACCGATAAGGCAATAAACATGGGAAACAGCTTCCTGACAGTGTCCGCTTTGTGAATGCGGAAAATGAATGTAAACCATTCCTTCGGGTTGTAATTGATCATTCGCGTTATTTAATTCCAGTACAAAAATACCAAGCCCGGTGATTTATCCTTCCGGGCCGCAAACCTAAAATTTTTCAGGATGATTTTGATAACTTCCCGCTTTAACTTTACTTTACGCCTTCTTTTATATGAAATTGTGCTATGATAAAGCCATACTTGTACGTGCAAAAATCCAAAGGTAAAGGCCGAGGCGTTTTTACCAACGAAGACATTCCGGCAGGAACGAGGATCGAAACTTCCCCGGTACTGGTACTCGACCATGAGGACACCGTGCTGGCCGACAGGACTTTCCTCCACAACTATATATTCCTCTGGGGCGACGACGAATCCGAATCCTGCATAGCACTGGGCTTCTGCTCCATCTACAACCACGATTACTCGCCGAATTGTAAATACGAGATGGACTTCGAAGAGGAAACCATGAGCATCATCACCCGCCGCGATGTAAAAAAAGGCGAAGAACTGCTCATCAATTACAACGGCGAACCTACCAGCAAAGACCCACTCTGGTTCGATATCAAATCCGATACGCCCGAACCTAAAAAGAAAAAGAAATCTAAAGAAAAGAAAAAATAATTACGAATTTTTTTACCAGGTTACCGGAACCACGCTGATTTTCAGAGAAATTCCGGTAACCTGTAATTATGTAGATTCATGATTATTTTGTAATATTGTATAAGTGCTTATATAATTTTTACCAACATGTCGTTTTACGCCTCACTAGGCCACCTGGTATTTGGAACCCGGCTGCGCCGCCTCAGCGAATACTTCCTCATGGAAGTGAATAAAGTTTATGAGCAGGAAGGCATCCCCTTCGATGCCAGCTGGTTCCCGGTATTCTATATCCTCTCCCAGGGCCAGCCCATGCCGCTGATCGATATTGCCGACCAGCTGGAAATATCCCACAGCGCCGTAAGCCAGATGGTGACCAACCTTCGCAAAAAAGGCCTCGTGCGTACGGACTCCTGCAACGACGATCGCCGCCGCCAGCTCGTGGTATTCACCCCGGAAGGAGAGGCCCTGCTCAAACGCGTACAACCCATCTGGAAAGCTATCACCAAAGCCATGGAAAACGTGGCCATGGAGCATAAACACAGCCAGCAGATACTCGCCGCCATCGCGGAAATAGAGCAATCCGTTCAGGAAATACCGCTGGCAGAAAGAGTCCGCAAAGAACTGTAATCACATACCAAATCAATCATACCAATGAACAACATTTTCAAATATGGCATCGATACGCTGAGCGTAGGCGCCGTGCTTGATATCGCCAGCGGTAAAGTGAAAGGCATCCTGGCGCCGGAAGCAGTGGAACGCATCCAGGCCAGCGCCGGCTACGTACAGGCCATCGTAGCGCAGCATACCACCGTTTACGGCATCAATACCGGCTTCGGCCCCCTCTGCGATACCAAAATTTCAGAAGAAGATACCCGCACCCTGCAATACAACATCCTCCAAAGCCACAGTGTAGGCGTGGGCGATAGTATCCCGGAAGAAATTTCCCGGATCATGCTCATCACCAAAGTACACGCGCTCGCACAGGGCTACTCCGGCGCCGCGCTGGCCACCCTGGAAAGGATCATCTGGCATATCGAAAACCGCGTGACGCCCATGGTGCCTGAAAAGGGCTCTGTTGGCGCCTCCGGGGACCTCGCTCCGCTGTCCCACCTCTTTCTCCCCCTCATAGGCCTCGGGAAAGTATGGTACAAAGGCCAGCCAACAGATACGCAGGCAGTACTGCAGGCGGAAAACCTGCAACCCATAGCGCTGGGCCCTAAAGAAGGACTGGCGCTGATCAACGGTACGCAGTTCATCCTCTCCTTTGCTGTGAAAGCCGTGGCGCGACTGCACAACGCGCTCGATGCGGCGGACATCATTGGCGCGCTCTCCCTGGAAGGCCTCATGGGCACCTCCAAACCATTTGATCCGCGCTTACATACCATCCGCCCGTTCCCCGGCAACCAGCTGGTAGCGCACCGGTTGAAGACGATGCTGGATGGCAGTGAGATCATGTATTCGCATGTGGACTGCGGCCGCGTGCAGGACCCATACTCCCTCCGCTGCATGCCCCAGGTACACGGCGCTTCCCGCACGGCCTGGCAGCACCTGCATCACCTGACTACCATTGAACTCAACAGCGTGACCGATAACCCGATTATCTTCAGCGCGGAGGATACCATCAGCGGCGGCAACTTCCACGGCCAGCCCATGGCCCTGCCGCTGGATTACGCCACCGTAGCGGCCGCCGAGCTGGGCAACATCTCCGACCGCCGCTGCTATATGATGATTGAAGGCCGCTTCGGATTGCCTAAACTGCTGATCCAGGATGCCGGCCTCAACTCCGGTTTCATGATCCCGCAATACACCACCGCCGCCCTGGTGACGGAAAATAAAACGCTCTGCTTCCCGGCCAGCGCGGATAGCGTGCCTACCTCCCTCGGGCAGGAAGACCACGTGTCCATGGGCTCTATCAGCGGCCGTAAACTCAACCAGGTAATTTCCAACCTGGAATACATCCTGGCGATCGAACTGCTGTATGCCGCACAGGCTATAGATTTCCGCCGCCCGCTGAAATCAGGTCCGGTGCTGGAAGCCGTGCATGCCTTTACCCGCCGGCATGTGCCATTCGCGGACAAAGACCGCATCTTCGCAAACGACATTGCCGCCTTACATAACATCATCACCAATCAATCGCTGGTGAACGTTGCCAACGAAGCAGCCGCCAGCCATCAATTATCCTTAAACGGTATTTATCATGAACAGTTTGGACTTTATTAAAACCTATGCGGCGCACCCGCACTATAAAGCGCCCCATGGCGCTACCCTGCACGCCAAATCATGGCAAACGGAAGCGCCCCTGCGCATGCTGCTCAATAACCTCGATCATGAAGTAGCTGAAAACCCGGATGAACTGGTGGTTTATGGCGGCATCGGCCAAGCCGCGCGCAACCGCGAAGCGCTGGAAAAAATTATTAAAATATTACTCGAGCTGGACGATCAGCATTCCCTGCTGGTTCAATCCGGCAAGCCCGTGGGTATTGTACGCACGCATCCGCAGGCTCCCCGCGTCATGCTGGCCAACAGTAACCTGGTGCCTAAATGGGCTACCTGGGAGCATTTCAACGAACTGCGTGCAAAAGGCCTCATGATGTACGGCCAGATGACTGCCGGCAGCTGGATCTATATCGGCACCCAGGGCATCCTCCAGGGGACCTACGAAACCTTTATGGAATGCGGCCGCCAGCACTTTGGCGGTAACCTCAAAGGCAGGCTGCTCGTCACTGCCGGCATCGGCGGTATGGGCGGCGCACAGCCGCTGGCCGCAACCATGGCGGGCGCCGTGTTCCTCGGCGCGGATGTGGATGCCAGCCGTATCCAGAAGCGTATCGATACCCGTTATATCGACCGGATGACGCACTCCTACGAAGAGGCCATCCAATGGGCCAAAGCAGCGATGGAGAAAGGCGAGGCGCTGAGCATCGGCCTCGTGAGCGATGCCGGCGATTTGCTGGAAAGGCTCCTGCAGGATAACATCATCCCGGACATCCTGACGGATCAAACTTCCGCGCATGACCCGATCAACGGTTACGTGCCAAACGGCCTTACCCTGGAAGCCGCGGCAGCGCTGCGTAAGCAGGACCCTGCCACCTACAAGGAGCGCTCCCTCAAAAGCATGGCCCGCCACGTAGGCTTCATGCTGCAAATGCAGCAACGCGGCGCCGTTACCTTCGACTACGGCAACAACCTCCGCGAGTTTGCCAAAGAAGGCGGAGAGCCCAACGCATTTAACTTCCCCGGATTCACGCCGGCGTATATACGTCCTTTGTTCTGCGAAGGTAAAGGACCGTTCCGCTGGGTGGCCCTCTCCGGCGATCCTGAAGATATTTATACTACGGACCGCGCGCTGATGGAAGCCTTCCCGGAAAATACCCACCTGATCAACTGGCTGCAGCAGGCGCAGGAAAAAGTGGCCTTCCAGGGCCTGCCGGCGCGTATCTGCTGGCTGGGCTTGGGCGAGCGGGAAAAAGCCGGCCTGATATTTAATGAACTGGTGAGGACCGGTAAGGTGAAAGCGCCGATCGTGATTGGGCGCGACCACCTGGATTGCGGCTCCGTGGCCTCCCCCAACAGGGAAACCGAAGCCATGAAAGATGGTTCCGATGCGGTGAGCGACTGGACGCTGCTCAACCTCATGTCCAACACCGGCGGCGGCGCTACCTGGGTATCCTTCCACCACGGCGGCGGCGTAGGCATGGGCTACTCACAGCACGCCGGTATGGTAGTGCTGGCGGATGGTACGGAGCGCGCGGCTGAATGCCTGCGCCGCGTACTCTTCAACGACCCGGCCATGGGCATCTTCCGCCATGCGGATGCCGGCTATGAAAAAGCGCAGGAGTGGGCGGAGAAATTTGGTATTAACCTCTAAAACCTGGCATATGTTAATAGGGCCTTTCGCTCAAATACTGCCGATGACCGGCCTGCCGCTCAAAGGCGCTTTGCAGGATGAACAACTGCCCGTTATTCATAATGGAGGGGTGGTAGTGGAAGAAGGTAAAGTGCTGGCGGTGGGCGATTTCAAGGCCCTGCAACAGGACTATCCTGATCAGGAACTCCGGTTCATCGATCGCCCGATGGTGCTGCTGCCGGGCTTTATAGACTGCCATACGCATATTTGTTTCGACGGTAACCGGAGCCGGGACTACGCCATGCGCATTGCCGGTAAATCTTACCTGGAAATTGCCCGCGCCGGCGGCGGTATATGGGACTCCGTTACCAAAACGCGTATAGCCGATACCGTTACCCTGGCAGAAAATACCGTGGCCCGGGCGAACCGTCACCTCCTCGAAGGTGTTACTACCATAGAGGTAAAGAGTGGTTACGGGCTGGATTTCGACAGCGAGGTGAAAATGCTGCGGGCCATCCGGCAGGCCTCCCTGCATACGCCGGCCACGCTGGTGCCAACCTGCCTGGCCGCGCACATGAAGCCAAAGGATTTCAGCGGCACGGAAAACCAGTACCTGGATTGGGCACTGGCGGAACTGCTGCCGGCCCTGCAGGCGGAATCCCTCACCAACCGCGTGGATATTTTTATTGAGGAAACGGCATTTTCCCCGGAGGCAGCTGCCCGCTACCTCAAAGCTGCCGCTGCACAGGGCTTCGCCGCTACGGTGCATGCGGACCAGTTTACGGCAGGAGGCGCTGCGGTGGCGGTAGCGGCGGGCGCATTGTCCGCCGATCACCTGGAAGCCAGTACAGACAAGGAAATACAGCTGCTGGCGCAATCCAATACCGTTGCGGTGGTGCTGCCAGGCGCTTCCCTCGGCCTGGGTATGCATTACGCCCCAGCACGAAAATTGCTGAATGAAGGCGCATGCGTGGCCATTGCGAGCGACTGGAATCCGGGTTCCGCCCCCATGGGCGACCTGCTGATGCAAGCCGCGGTGATGAGCGCCGCGGAAAAATTGTCCGCCGCTGAAGTGTTTGCCGCGCTGACGTTCCGCGCAGCGCCCGCCTTGCAGCTGGCTGACAGAGGCCGCCTCGAAGCCGGTATGCTGGCGGACATGCAGGCTTATCCTACCAATGATTACAGGGATATTTTGTACTTTCAGGGTAAGCTGAAGCCATGCCACGTGTGGAAAAATGGTGAAACAGTTACAGCATTATGATAACAAAAGAATTTTATCATCCTACCCAGGCTGCCGCCTGGACGGGACGTACGGACGGCGCGGCGGATGACCTGCTGCGCTGGCACCAGGTAGTCCGGCAGGTGGACCTGCTGAAGGAGCCGCTGCCCCCGCTGGCCGCAGGCGCTAAAGGCGTGGCCATCCTCGGCTTCGCGTGCGACGAAGGCGTGCGCCGCAACAAAGGCCGCATGGGCGCAAAAGATGGCCCTGCCGCCATCAGGGCCGTACTGGGCAACCTCCCCGTACACCTAACGGCAGGGGCTACACTGCTGGACGCGGGCGACATCGCCTGCCTCGACGGGCGTATGGAACTGGCCCAGCAGGTACTCAGCGAAGCGGTGAAAGCCATTATACAGGCGGGCTACCTGCCCATCGTACTCGGTGGCGGCCATGAAATGGCGTATGGCCATGCCTGTGGTATCCGCGAAAATGCGCGCCAGCAAAAAGCGCGGGTAGGGTATATCAACTTCGATGCGCATTTCGATATCCGCGTGCCGGGCCCCGAAGGCCCCAGCTCCGGTACCGGCTTTTTCCAGCTGGCGCAGGATGCGAAGGCGGCTAACGAACCGTTTAACTACCTGGCCCTCGGCATCCAGAAGCTGGGTAATACCCGCCAGCTCTTTAACCTGGCCGGCGAGTCCGGCGCTACCTACGTAGGCGCGGATGCCTTCCATCTGAACGATAAGGATACGCTGTTTGCGGCCATCCAGCATTTCCTCGGACAGGTAGACCACGTGTACCTCACCACCTGCCTGGATGTATTTGCCGCGGCCTTTGCGCCGGGCGTAAGCGCTACAGCTTACAACGGCATTCTGCCGAATGGCTTGTTCCTCGAGAGCTTCAGGGCAATACTGGCCAGCGGTAAAGTGAAGGGCACGGATGTGGCCGAACTGAATCCCGCTTTTGATTTGGATAACAGAACCGCTAAACTGGCGGCTGCACTGATATTTGAAACAGTGATGGCGTATTGCGGAGAAGACTGATAATTTTTCTTTCCGGGGGGAGCCCGCTCCCCCCGGAATCCTTTACCAGCAGCCCCCCCCCGGCATATGATTCATAAAACCTTATATCACTACCTCCGCAAGGAATGCGAAGCCCTGGACACTGCACATCAAAAATTGCAGACCCGGCCCCACAACCCCGCCGCCGTACACGAACAGCGTGTAGGCGTGAAAAAACTCCGGGCCTTTTTTGCATTGGTACAGCACATCCCCGATTTTTCGTTTAGGTATAACCGTTATCTCAACAAGCTGCGGTTCCTGCAAAACATTGCCGGCATTTCCCGGGATGCGCAGCTGCAGGCCCGCGCGCTCAGCGTGCATGAAAAGCGGGGCAACTGGCGCTTTGGCTATGCGCGCCTGCTGTTGCAGGAGCGGCAGGCATTGGCGGCGGAACTGATGGTGGCCGCCTCGAAGCGCTTGAAGCTAGGCAGTTTCACCGCGCTGCCGGAGCAATTCCGGGAAAGCCTGGCCGCCGTGGACGCACAACATCTCGCCAAAAAATTATTGGAACAGGTGGAAAATAATTTCCGTGGCATCAGGCCACCGGCGGGCCGCGCCGGGCATATCGCCTGGCATGGGGTGCGCAAGCAGGTAAAGGAAGTGTATTACCAGCTGACCATCCTGAAAGAGGTATTTCCGGAGGACCCGAAGTATGCCTATATGCTGAATTTTTCCAAAAAAGCAGGAGAGCTGCTGGGCCGGTGGCACGACAGCAGCGAGCTATACCTCTTTGTAAGCAGTACTATCCGCAAGGCCCGCCGGGAGCAATTGCCGGTGCCTGCAAAGGCGGTAAAGCTGCAGGAGGCGCTAAAGCAGGAAACGCAGCAACAGCTGGCATTATGTGCCAGTCACCTCCGGAGCGTGCAAACAGCGTTTTAGAATACGATGGTTTTGTTGCCCAGGACGATCACCCGGTCGTCGATATGCGCTTTAACGGCGCGGGTTAACACCTGCCGCTCAATATCCCTTCCCAGCATTACCAGGTCGTTGATCGCATGCTTGTGGCTTACACGGGCCACGTCCTGTTCAATGATAGGCCCTTCATCCAGTTCATCGGTGACGTAGTGCGCAGTGGCGCCAATCAGCTTCACGCCGCGGTTGTACGCGTGCTGATAGGGGCGGGCGCCGGCAAAGGCGGGGAGGAAGGAGTGGTGAATATTGATGATCCGTTGCGGAAATAAACTCACAAACTGTGGCGATAATATTTGCATGTAGCGGGCCAGCACAATGAAGTCGATCCGCTGCTCCGCCATGAGCTTCGCGATGGCGGCCTCCTGCGAGGCTTTCGTATCGCCGCTTACGGGCAGGTAATAAAACGGGATGCCCATGGAAGTGCAATCCTTTTCCAGTGTAGGATGGTTGGAAATGACGAGCGGAATATCCACCCCCAGCTCGCCGCTGCGCCAGCGCCAGAGCAGGTCCAGCAGGCAGTGGTCATATGCTGACACAAGGATGGCCATGCGTTTGCGCTGATCCGCATAACTGATCTTCCATTCCATATTTAACGGCGTGGCCACCTGCTCCTGGAAGGCGGCTTCAAAGCCGGGCGTATGCGGCATCAGCACTTCCATGCGCATAAAAAAAAGACCTTCCGCCGGATCGGTACTGTGTTGGCTTGCATCCAGTATATTTGCACCTGACTGGTAGAGGAACCGGGAAACGGTGGCCACTATTCCAGGCTTGTCGGGACAGCTGATTAATAACCGGGCAGTATTGGGAGAACTAATATTATTTTCCATAGGGGTATTGCAATCTATGCGACCCAAAATAGCTAAAATACATTGAAAAAAATAGGACTGATGTCGGATACGCACAGCTATCTGCATCCACAGGTATTCAAATATTTTGAAGGCGTTGACGAGATCTGGCATGCCGGGGACATCGGCGATGCAAAGGTGGCGGACGAGCTGGAAGCCTTTAAACCATTTCGTGCGGTATGGGGCAATATCGATGGAAAAGATATCCGTATCCGTTACCCTGAAACGCTGCATTTTACCGTGGAAGACGTGCCGGTGATGATCACGCACATCGGTGGCTACCCGGGCAAATATGCGCCCGGCGTGAAAGCGCAGCTCCTGGAACGCCGGCCCAGGCTCTTCATCTGCGGGCATTCGCATATTCTGAAAGTAATGCCTGATCCGGCATTGAACTTGTTACATATGAACCCGGGCGCCTGCGGCCAGCAAGGCTGGCATAAGGTGAAAACCCTGCTGCGTTTCCAGGTGGATGCCGGGAATATCCAGCAACTGGAAGTCATAGAACTGCCTAAATAAGGCTGAAATCAGGACTTTTATCTATTATTTACTCATTTTTGAATCAGGATTGCGTATCTTGGCCCGCCCTACAACTGATATATGCGTATGGTAACTAGAATAATTTTGTTTTGCTGCCTCAGTTGCTTTGTATGCGCGCATACAAAGGCACAAAGCGCGCTCCTTAGCTGGCTCAAAACAGAAACCGATACGGCATATGTGCAGGATTATACGGACAAGGTAACGTTTCGCTTCTACGGGTCCCGTAAGTTCAACAGCTACGATATCATGGATACCCGGCAGAAGAAGGACATCAAGTACCGCCCCAACTCTCCGTTCAATATCGGCTTTGGCGCCAACTATAAATTCCTGGGGCTGAACCTCGGGTTCAACCTGCCTTTTGTGAACCGGCATAACGACAAATACGGCAAAACCAAGTACCTCGATTTGCAGACGCATATCTATCTCCGCAAGCTGGTGGTGGACTTTTACGGGCAGTCGTACAAAGGGTATTATGTGGCCAACCCCGTGGAAGTGTTCGGGAAGGCGTATGCCGCGCAGCATCCTTATCCGCAGCGGCCGGATATCCGCAGCCTGGCCTTCGGGCTCGGCGGGCAGTATGTGTTTAACGACAAGCGTTTTTCCTACCGGGCGCCCAACCTGCAGAACGAGTACCAGAAAAAAAGCGCAGGCTCCTTCCTGGCAGGCGGCGATATTTTTTATGTGCAGGTAGCGGGAGATTCTTCGCTGGTGCCTTCCAACCTCGCGGATACGGCCTTTTTACACGATATACATTATTACAAGTCCAATATCATGAGCACCACGGCCAGCGTGGGATATGCGTACACGTTTGTGTATAAGGCGCACTGGTTCCTGTCTCTCTCCGTCACCGGCGGGCTGGGCATCAACAGGACCAAACTGTTCCTGGAAAGCGGCGATATCACGCGCGATTTCGGCTGGCAGATCAACAATAACATCCGCGCATCGCTGGGCTATAATTCCCCGTTGTACTTTGCCGGCATTCATTATGTGGCCAATACCAACCGCAGCGAAATGTCGCTCCCGAATACTTTTCAAACCTTCAGCGCGGGCAACTTCCGGGTGAGCATGGTGCGCCGGTTCACGCTGAAGCATAAACTCTTCTAGCTTTCCTTTTCCGAAGGTATCCATTTAGGCCCTGCTGCCGGCTGGTACTGTTCCATCTTTGCTATCAGCTGGTTTATGTCAGGGCTGTGCAGCAGCATGTTTTTATTGGGGGAAGATAAAAAGCCTTTGCTGGTCATGTGTTCCGTCAGGGCGATCAGCGTGTCATAGAAGCCGCCGGAGTTCAACAGCCCCACTGGTTTGCGGTGTAGTCCAAGTTGACCCCAGGTGAGCATTTCGAACAACTCTTCCATGGTGCCGAAGCCGCCGGGGAGCGCAATGACGCCGTCGCAGAGCTCATTCATTTTAGCTTTGCGCTCATGCATGGTGTCCGTCAGCAGGAGGCTGGTGAGTCCTGTATGCGCCAGCTCTTTTTGTTGCAGGAAGTGAGGCAGTACCCCTATTACTTCGCCGCCTCCGGATAAGGCCCCATCTGCTACAGCGCCCATCAGGCCTACGCGCGCGCCGCCGTACACGAGGCCTATTCCCTTTTTGGCGAGCGTGGCGCCCAGGAGCATGGCCTGCTCTTTAAAGATATCCTCGTTGCCCATGCTGGAGCCGCAATACACTGCTATTCTCTTCATAAGTTATAATGTTGCAATTTCGTTTTCAATGTTTGTCCTGGCCGGTATTTCCAGTTGTTCCCGGAAGGCGGCGGTGGCGTAAATAAACGGTTTTTCAAGGAAATGCTCCAGCACTTTCTTCCGGCCGGGGTTGTACACTTCATCCGGGTACATGGCATATTCTTTCCGGATTTGTTCACTATACGTCCGGTAGGTTGCTGCATCAGCACCTAAAACTTCCAGGTCTATATCCAGCAGCATGGCCGTATCCGGCATATCGCCCGGGGTATGTGTTTTGGTGGCGAGTATCATTTGCGCTACCGTCACTAACTCTTCTTCCCAAAAATTAATTTTTTGTAAAAAATCCACAGCGGCCCTGGCGCTTTTTTCTTCATTATCCTTTGCGGTGGCATCGTACACGATGTCGTGAAAGAAGATGGCAAACAGGAAGGCATCTTTATCCTGTATCAGCGCTTCATGGGTAAAGGCGCTGCTGATCATATTTCGTATATGCGTGAGCGTATGATAATACCGGCCTTCGCTGCCGTAGGCCGCAACCAGCTGCCCATAGGCGCTTTTAACAAGGGCATCGTCGGCCGTGTACCGGCTGCAGAGGTCCGTCCAGATGTATTCGAGTAGGAGCGGTTTCATAGGGGTAAAGTTATAAAACATTTTAACTGGATAAGTTGCCGCATAATATTATACCAAATGGCTATTGGCCGTATGCATGGCGCGCTGTAATTTACGGGCCATAATCCTGATACTTATGAGTTTAAAAAGTTTGTTACTGCTGGGTTTTTGCTGTTTCCTCGCACCCATGGCATTATCCGCACAAACGCCGGTGGTGGAAAAAAGCGCCGGTTTTGAAGAGCCGGAAGATGGCGCCAGCAAGTTGCTCCTGATGAAAAACGGCAACACCATTTTAGTCCATTTCACGAAAAACGACGGGATCGAAACCACCGTGTACAACGCAAAGCATAAGCGGATCGGCGGCGGCCCGAATGAAATCAAATCCTGGAAAGCAAAAAAAATGTCTACCGCCACCCTGGAAGGCCTGTTTGATATCAACGGGGAGCCGGTCGCTTTCATGACGCAGATGGTGGACCGCAAGCCTTCCTTATTCCGCTTAACGTTTGACGGCAAAACAGGTAAGCTGAAAAGCGAGGACCTCGTGAGCGAAACCAACCGCCTGGGCTTTGGGGCCGGCTATTCCATGCTGTTTGGAAAAGTGGATGCGCCGGGATTTATTGTCCGTAAGGACCCTGAATCAGATTACTACGCCGTGGCTACCTACAATGCCTTTTCGCATGATAAGAACGAGCGGGTGAAGATTACCCACTATTCCCCTGAGCATAAGGTGTTGAACGAGGCGTTTTATGAATCGCCCGAAAACAAGTACAAGTACCTGAAAATTGAAGATATGTATGTCAGGGGCGATGAGTTTGTGTTTGTGACATCCTTCTCGTTCAACACCCTTACCAGCGGCGGCAAAGAGTCGCGGGTGATGATCTCCCGGCTGGCCAGGGGCGAAAAGGAATTTAAATCCGAATTCATTGCAGGCAGCAGCTCCACCGTGGAGCCGCTGGTGGCGCTGAAGTACCAGCCGGCAAATAAACAGCTGTACATGCTCTCGGCCTTAAGCGCAAAGAGTATGGATATGGATTATACGATGTGGACGAGCAAAGTGAACTACGTGTTGAAATTAAACGTGATCGATCCTATTGCTTTGAAGATCGGCAGGGAGATGTACATTGATCATCCTGCGCTGAATACCTATTCGAAGGACCGTTTAGGTTATAAGAAGCCGTATTACGGCGTGATACAGGACTTCCGCGTACATGACGACGGCTCCCTGACGCTGATGTTTGAAGAGCTGGACGCGCAGATACGGCAGTCTCAAACCCGGTATTTCAATCCAACGGGTTCCTCCCCGGGTTTCTCCAATTCGCCTAACTCTGCGGCCAGCATGTCCGTAGGCAGCACCACTTCCGCCTACACCAAACTGGGGGATATGGGCATTGTGCGGCTCGGCGCCGATGGGAAGGAGCTGCCCGGCAGCTACGCCATCGCGAAAAAACAGGTGGCTTACTCCTGGCTGGACCCCTTGTATGTGTATGACCGCAGTAACGGCGCGTTTAATTTCAAAAAAGGCTTTTTCGGCAAATCTCCCAATGATGGTTTCTTTTCCTTTGATTGCGTGTATGCAGGGGATAAGCTGTTGACGGTGTTCAACGATAACCCGCAGAACATGGATGAAGATGATGAGAGTTACAAAGGGAAGAAGGCCATGAAGTTCATGGGCGATGCCAACACGGTACTGGCCTGGGAAGAAGGCGGCGCGGTGAAAAAGACGTATCTGTTCGGCGATCCCGGGAAGAAGGATGAAGCCAGGTTTTGTAAGATGGAAATGAATACTTTCAGCCAGGATAAGAAGACGATGGCGACGATGCTGATTGAAAGGAAGGGAAAGGATAAGCGGGCGTATATTGCGTGGATCCGGTTTTAATGGGATCCGTCAGCTGATTTCCTGCCAAAAAGAAAAGGACCGCATCACTGCGGTCCTTTTTTTATGCTTTTACCTTTTACGGTTTGATTATGCTTTTTTAGCAGCTTCTGCACGGATTACGTTCAGCGCGCCACCAGCTTTAAACCACTCGATCTGTTGTTCGTTGTAAGTGTGGTTTACAGGGAACTCGTCGGTGCTGCCATCTTTGTGATGCAGTACAACGGTGAGTTGTTTGCCCGGAGCAAAGGTAGTCAGGCCCAGGATGTCGATGTTGTCATCTTCCTGGATTTTGTCGTAATCTTCTTTGTTAGCGAAGGTCAGACCCAGCATACCTTGTTTTTTCAGGTTGGTTTCGTGGATACGGGCGAAGGATTTCACCAGGATGGCACGAACGCCGAGGTGACGTGGTTCCATAGCTGCGTGTTCGCGGCTGGAGCCTTCACCGTAGTTTTCGTCGCCTACTACTACCGCGCCGAGGCCGGCAGCTTTGTAAGCGCGCATGGTCGCAGGAACAGGACCGTATTCGCCGGTCAGCTGGTTCTTAACGGTATCGGTTTTATCGTTGAATGCGTTTACAGCGCCGATCAGCATGTTGTTGGAAATGTTATCCAGGTGACCGCGGTATTTCAGCCATGGACCAGCCATAGAGATGTGGTCAGTGGTACATTTACCTTTTGCTTTGATGAGCAGTTTCAGGCCTTTCAGGTCAGTGCCTTCCCATGGAGCGAATGGTTCCAGGAGTTGCAGACGGTCGGAAGTAGGGGAAACGATTACCTGTACGCCGCTACCGTCTTCGGCAGGCGCCTGGTAACCGGCATCTTCTACTGCGAAGCCTTTTACAGGCAGTTCAAAACCTTTAGGTTCATCCAGCTTCACCTGTTCGCCGTTCTTGTTGGTCAGCGTGTCAGTCAGCGGGTTGAAGGTCAGATCGCCGGCGATGGCCAGTGCGGTTACGATTTCAGGGGAGGCTACGAACGCGTGGGTAGAAGCCAGACCATCATTTCTTTTCGCGAAGTTACGGTTGAAGGAAGTGATGATAGAGTTCTTACGGTTAGGATCGTCGATATGACGGGCCCATTGACCGATGCAAGGTCCGCAGGCGTTTGCCAGTACCACACCGCCTACCTGGGAGAACGTATTCAGCAGGCCATCTCTTTCGATGGTGTAGCGAACCAGTTCAGAACCTGGAGTGATGGTATATTCGGATTTCATTTCCAGTCCTTTGTCGATAGCTTGCTGAGCCAGGGACGCAGAACGGGAGATGTCTTCGTAGGAAGAGTTGGTGCAGGAACCGATCAGGGCTACTTCCAGTTTCTCAGGCCAGTTGTTTTCTTTCACTGCCTGTGCGAATTTGGAGATAGGCCATGCCAGGTCCGGTGTGAAAGGACCGTTTACATATGGTTCCAGTTCATCCAGGTTGATTTCGATTACCTGGTCGTAGTATTTTGCAGGATCAGCGTACACTTCTTCATCCGGACGCAGGTGTTCTTTGATCGCATCAGCAGCAGCGGCTACTTCGGCCCTGTTGGTGAGCTTCAGGTAGTCGGCCATCTTCTGGTCGTAAGCGAACAGGGAGCAGGTAGCGCCGATTTCAGCACCCATGTTACAGATAGTCGCTTTACCGGTAGCGCTGAAGGAGTCAGCACCTTCGCCGAAGTATTCCACGATAGCGCCTGTACCACCTTTTACAGTGAGGATACCGGCCACTTTCAGGATGATGTCTTTAGCGGAAGTCCAGCCACTCATTTTACCGGTCAGTTTAACACCGATCAGTTTAGGCATTTTGAGTTCCCATGGCAGGCCGGCCATAACGTCTACCGCGTCAGCGCCGCCAACGCCAATGGCCACCATACCCAGACCGCCTGCGTTAGGGGTGTGGGAGTCAGTACCGATCATCATACCGCCCGGGAATGCATAGTTTTCCAGCACTACCTGGTGAATGATACCAGCGCCGGGTTTCCAGAAACCAATACCGTATTTATCAGAGATGGAGGATAAGAAGGCGTAAACCTCTTTATTTGTATCGTTGGCTACAGCAAGGTCCTGAACGGCGCCTACTTTAGCCTGTATAAGGTGATCGCAGTGAACAGTAGAAGGAACCGCAACTTTGTCACGACCAGCAGTCATAAACTGGAGCAAAGCCATCTGGGCAGTAGCATCCTGCATCGCTACACGGTCAGGAGCAAAATCTACATAAGATTTACCTCTTTCAAAAGGAGTAGATGTAGGTGCGGATAAGTGTGCGTATAAAATCTTCTCGGCCAGTGTGAGCGGACGACCTAACATTTTGCGGGTCGCTTCCACCTTACCCGGTAATGCCGCATACACTCCTTTAATCATGTCAATATCAAACACCATGGAAAAAAATATTTAAGAGCGGTTAAAAATTGGTTGCAAAATTACACATAAATCAACAAGTTTTTAAATTAAATCGGGTGAATATGAAACCTCACAACGTTAATGTTAATTATTATATTTAATTTTTGAACAACGTTCACCGGTGCGACTATACGGCAGAAGCAGGTAAACATATGATAATCAATCAATAATTGGACCGCTAAAATGGCAGACGGCTGCTTGCTTTTGAATCTGAAATTTGATAAATTTGAAGCATGAACCGTATTAAAGACTTCGTGGAATGGAAGGCCTTCGGAGTTTGCAATGCTATTGGGGACCGTCTAGGTGTTGCAACTTCCCGGATTCGCCTCTTTTTCATCTATGCCACATTCCTGACCATGGGATCGCCACTGATTGTGTACATGATCCTCGCTTTCTGGATGAATATGAAAAATTACATCCTGAACGCACGTCGTAACCCGGTGCGTTACCTGTAATTGTTGTTTTAAAGGGTTTGTCCCCGCCTGACGCCACCCCGGATGTGGCGCTATCGTTATTTGCCCCATACCCGCTTCC
>Ga0164243_10004072_pt1 | contig 23080 bp, 20 predicted proteins | sample OricompcompostOP_FD_108781 | JGI IMG/M metagenome (GOLD analysis project Ga0164243, IMG submission 108781) | Organic Plus compost microbial communities from Emeryville, California, USA - Original compost - Organic plus compost (OP) | ecosystem: Engineered > Solid waste > Mixed feedstock >...
CAACGCCAAGAAGGCCAAGAAGCCCAAGAAGGCCAAGAAGGCCAAGAACGCCGTCCCCGGCAAGTACCGCGGCCGCATCTTCGACAGCGAGGGCAAGCGCCACGAGACGTTCCGGTTCCGGGTCACCCGCGACGGCCGGCGGCTGACGAAGTTCTACGTGGCGCTCGCGGTCATCTGCAACACCCTCCCGCCCACCGTCCAGGCGTACCCGGTCGGCTTCCCGGCCACGAAGATCAACCGCAAGCACCGGTTCAAGAGGGTGTGGCGTCCCGAGAAGGACTCGCGGATCGTGCTCGCCGGCCGGTTCAAGGGGCGCCGCCTCGTCTCCGGGCGGATCAACTACCAGGTCGGCATCTGCGTCCGCACCGGCTGGTTGAAGGCCCGCAGGGTGGGGTAGCTCCTGGGTGCGCCGGCGCCGACGGTCAGGCCGCCGGCGCCCCGGTCAGGTAGCGCTGCAGGGTCGGACCCATCCAGGCGATGACCTCGTCGCGGCTCATCGCGGCGACCGGGGGGAGCACGAGCAGGTAGCGACACAGCGCCATGCCCAGCACCTGCGTCGCCAGCAGACCCGCGCGCAGCGGTGCGGTCTCGGGGCCGGCGAGCTTCGCGACCACGGGGACCAGCTGGGCGGCGAAGATGTCCTTCATCCGCTCCGCGACCGCCGGGTCGGTGACCCCGGTGCGCAGCAGGATCCGCAGCGCCGGGTCGTCCTCCCAGCGGTCGAGGTAGTGGGTCGCCAGCCGGGTGCCGAGCTCCTCCACGGGCGTGCCCTCCAGGTCGGGCAGCTGCAGGTCGAACTGGGCGGCGGCCGCGAAGAGCTGGTCCTTGCTGCCGAAGTAGCGCATCACCATGGACGGGTCGATCTGCGCGTCCCGCGCGATGGCCCGGATCGTCGCGCCGGCGTACCCGTCCGCGGCGAACCGCTCGCGCGCCGCGCTCAGGATCAGGGCCTTGGTCTCGTCACTGGATCGCCGCATGCCAACAACTGTAGGCCAACAGGTGTTGACTCCCAACTCCCGGCGGCCTACTGTCGATGTCAACAACTGTTGGCAAACATCCGTTGACTTCGAAGGTGAGACCCATGAGCACCACCCACGTCGCCCCCGGCACGGGGCGAGCCGGAGCCCGCAGCCCGCGGCTGCTCCTCCCCGCCGTCTTCCTCTCCCTGGCCACCGTGGTCTCCGCGGTGACCTCCGTGAACGTCGCGCTCCCCGACATCGCCCGCGACACCGGCGCCACCCAGACCCAGGTGGCGTGGGTGGTGGACGCCTACGCGCTGACCTTCGCCGCGCTCCTGCTGCTCGCCGGCGCGCTCGGTGACCGCTTCGGGCGGCGCCGGGCGCTGCTCGGCGGCCTCGCCGTGTTCGGCGGCGCCTCGGCGGCCGCGATGCTCTCCTCCGACGTCGAGGCGCTGATCGGGCTGCGCGTCCTGCTGGGCGTCGGTGCCGCGCTCGTCATGCCGGCCACGCTGTCGACGATCACGACCGTGCTCGACGCCGAGAAGCGGCAGCAGGCGGTGGCGGTCTGGGCAGGCGTGGCGGGCGCCAGCGCCGTGCTCGGCCTGCTCGCGTCCGGCACCCTGCTCGAGCTCTTCTCCTGGGAGTCGGTGTTCGGCCTCAACGTGGTGCTCGCGGTCCTCGCCTCGGCGCTGGTGCTGCGCGCCGTACCCGAGTCCTCGGAGCGGCCGGAGGGCCGGCTCGACGTGGTCGGCGGCCTGCTCTTCGTGGGCGCGGTCGGCTCGCTCGTCTACTCGGTGATCGAGGGCCCGACCCACGGCTGGGGCTCGGTCGAGACGCTCGGCGGCCTCGCGGTGGGTGTCGTCCTGCTGCTGGTCACGATCGGCTGGGAGCTGCGCCACCCGCACCCGCTGCTCGACCCGCGGGTCTTCCGGGACCGGCTGTTCGCGGCCAGCGCGCTGACCATCACCGTGCAGTTCGCGGCGTTCTTCGGGTTCGTCTTCCTGCTGATGCAGTACCTCCAGGTCGTCGGTGACCTGAGCCCGCTGGTGTCCGCCGTGACGATGCTGCCGTTCGCGGTCGGGATGATGGGGTCCTCGCGCGGCTCGGTGAAGGTGACCGCGCACCTCGGCCGTGCGCGCACGGTGCTGGTCGGGCTCGCCGTGCTGTCCGGCGCGCTGTTCGTGCTCAGCACCCTCGACCGCGACGTGAACTACTGGCTGCTCGTCTCCGTGCTGCCGTTCCTCGGCATCGGCATGGGGCTGGCGATGACGCCGTCGACGGCGATGCTCACCGACGGGATGTCGGCGGACAAGCAGGGTGTCGCGTCCGCGGTCAACGACCTGGCCCGTGAGCTCGGCGGCGCGGTCGGCATCGCGGTGATGGCGACGATCATGACCGACACCCTCACCGACCGGCTCGGTGACGGCGTCGGCATCGGCGGCGCCGAGGACCTGCCCGCCCCGATGGTGGCGGTGGCGAAGGCGGCCTTCGCCTCCGGGTTCAGCGACGCCCTCGTCGTCGCCGGTGGCGCGGTGGTCGCCACCCTCGCCGTGGTGGCGGTCCTCACCCGCGGTCGGCGCGACGCCCACTGACACGGTGGTGGCCACGGCGTACCCGGTGCGTCGGGGCCACCGCTGTGTCGACCGGTTGACGGCGTCGCGGGAATCTTGGAAATTTCCACGCCTGGAAGCGAAGACTTTTAGAAATCTTGTCGGACCGACTTCTGGAAAATATGCGTGTAGGGCTGCTGAATGCGGCTGCTGGGGCATCTCCACGTTATTCCCGTCCTCCGCGCCCGACTCCCTCCCTGGCCAGGCTGAATACCCTGGACCGTTTCCGGCCGCCGATCTAGGCTGACGCATCCGCCGCATCGGGGTGGCGGCCATCTCGGGAGGTATGCCAGCAATGCTCGGGCAACACGCAGCATCCAGATCCCCGGGACGTTCGCTCCGACGGCGGAACCTTGCCGCCCTCGTCGGCCTGGGCGTCGTGGCGGCAGTCCTCACCGCTCCCGGTTCATCCGGTGCGCACGCGACCGAAGGGCCGGCAGCTCCGGTTGCCTTCTCCGGCGCGGTACCGCAGGGCACCCAGTCGGTGACCACGTACGCTCAGCCGAATGTGCAGGCGCTGACCCCGGGGGATGTGGTCGCCTCGATCCCGCTCGACGTCGCGGGAACTATCTCCGACGACACCTACCAAGCGCGCATCGATCCGGCGACCGTCCCGCCGGAGGCGATCAGGCCCGGTGGGCTGGTCGACCTCGAAGTGATCGCCCGCCGTAGCAACGGGGAGAGCACCACCACGCTCCTGACCGCGCGACTGGTTCGCGTCGGCTCGCGGGTGGACTGGGCCGACCCGGTCGAGACCTCCAACGTCGGCGACTCCGCGGCCGGGAACTTCAGGGCGGCCGGCGGGGAGAGCGTGCCGCTTGCCCGTTTCGACGAGGCCGCGACCGACGACCTGTCCAGCACCCAGTCTGAGGTAGGCGCACGCCTGGAGCAGTTCCCGCCGTTCATGCCGCCACTGACCGCGAACGGCGCGAAGGGGACCAAGGAGCTCGCCGGAGGGCCATGTGCCTATCCGTACTGGGAGTACACGAAAACCTTCCGCACCCGCCCGGCCACGATCGGCACCACGTACCCGGTCAAGAACGACGTGGCCTGGATGTCGGTGAGCAGCTCGCAGGGCGCCAGTTACGGGGTGGCGTCCAGTGGCACGGCGAAGTTCAGCGGCTTCACGGTCAGCGGAACCCGCTTCATCCAGAGCGGGTGGGGGTTCAAGTGGGCGGCGAGTGGTGCCCAGCGCTCCTACCGGAAGGGCATCAAGTACCAGCTGATGGAGAAGAAGTGCTACGGCACCGGCTACCTCGAACCGCCCAAGTTCATCTGGCGGCCCTACAGCGAAACCGGTGGAACGTCGCAGAACAAGGGGCTGACCCGGCCGAACTGGAAGAACTGCGAAGGGATCGCCAAGGGCACATGGTGGCGCGACAGCGACAAGGGTCACGCCTACCAGTACGGCGCGTCGGTCAAGCTGCACAATGTCATTGGCATCGACCTGAGCATCAAGCGGAACTACTCCGATAATCAGAAGTTTGCCTACGACCTCAAGAAGCCGCGACGGTTGTGCGGCAACAACGACGACCCCGCCCATGCTGGCAAGGTCATGGCGAAAGTGAGGCGATGATCGGTCCCGATCGCCGCAGGGCGGGGAGGAACAACCTCCCCGCCCTCATAGCGTGCCTGGTGCTCGCCGCGGTGGCTGGCTGTTCGTCCGCGGGGAACGGAGCCCCCGGCGGTGACCGGGAGATCCACGGGGACGGCGAAGGGCCGCTCTCCGTCGTCGGACCCGGAGGGAACTCGATCGCCGCGCCCAAGCACACGCCTTGGGTTGCCACCTTCGGGTGGAGCACCCCGTGCACCACCACTGGGGACCCGATCGAGATAGAGAAGATCAACTACCGGTTCACGGTTCACCCGAAAGCGGTGCGCAGCGTCATCTTCGACGCGGTTCCTGCGCACGGCGTAGTCGGGTTCGGATCCACCATCGGCAAGCCCGAGAACGCCGTGCGCAAGGGGCACGTGGCCGGCACGTTCCTGGGTCAGCCAGAAGGGTTCGAGGTGACCCGCTCCTGTGACAGCGACACCTCGCAAGGCAAGGTTCAGATCCTCACCGTGCTCACGACCGGCCCTCGCGGCGCTGAGGTTCGCGACTACAGCATCGACTACACCAGCGAAGGTGAGAAGTACACGCTCGAAGTCGAATACCAGATGATCGCGTGCGGCACCGACACCCCGCCGGCCCACTGCACCTGACACCAAACGCTGCGTCTCCGGCACCAAGCCCGAACCTGGGCAGGCGGCCGCGCCGGCTCGCCGTAGGCCCGTCACCGGCACCCGGTCATTCGCGCGCGGACGGGTGATCTCTCCCCGCGCGCACCGGTCGCTCCGGTCAGCGACGACGAGACGGTGTTGTGGATCGAGGACGAGTTCAACGCCGTCGACGACTAACTGGGCGCGTTCAACGTCAACGCGAAGAAGCAGACCAAGGCGCTCGCGGACATGATGGCGCCCGCCGAGGAGCGGTTCAAGGCGTGCCAGAAAGCTATTCGCGACTCCAGCTGACTGACCGGGACTTGACAGGCCGACGGCCTCGCGAAATCCTGACGAGCCCGCCGAGTCGCCACCTCCCACTCCAAGAACTGGGCGGGTCGGGACGCCGCCGTCGTGCACGGCGGTGAAGAGCGCGTGACGCGCGGGTAACGTTCATAAAGTTTCACAAGCGGCACCCCTTGCGAGGTCGGCAGAGCCTGCGGGGCCGAAGCTGTTCTAAGAATCGCCGCGATTCCAAAGTTTCATCGCCGATTTCCAAGTTTCGTTCGACGCCGTCACCGGTCAGTGCGCCATGTCGACGAAGCGCGAGTAGTGACCCTGGAACGCCACCACGATGTCGCGGGTCGCGCCGTTGCGGTGCTTGGCCACGATCAGGTCGGCCTCGCCGGGACGGGTCGACTCCTTCTCGTAGACGTCGTCGCGGTGCAGCAGGATCACCATGTCCGCGTCCTGTTCCAGGGACCCGGACTCGCGTAGGTCGGACATCATCGGCCGCTTGTCGCTGCGCTGCTCCGGCCCACGGTTGAGCTGGGAGAGCGCCACGATCGGCACCTCGAGCTCCTTGGCGAGCAGCTTGATCTGGCGGGAGAACTCCGAGACCTCGAGCTGACGGGACTCGACCTTCTTGCCCGACGTCATCAGCTGCATGTAGTCGATGACCATCAACCGCAGGTCGTGCCGCTGCTTGAGCCGGCGGGCCTTCGCCCGGATCTCCATCATCGTCATGTTGGGCGAGTCGTCGATGAAGAGCGGGCTGCCGGAGATCCGGCTCATGTGCCGGGCCAGCTTGTCCCAGTCGCTGCTGTCCATCCGGCCGTTGCGGATGTGGTTGAGCGGCACCTTGGCCTCGGCGGAAAGCAGCCGCATGGTGATCTCGGAGCGGCTCATCTCCAGGCTGAAGAACGCGGCGGTCAGGTTGTTCTGGATCGCCGCGGCACGGCACAGGTCGAGAGCGAGCGTCGACTTGCCGACGGCAGGGCGCGCCGCCACGATCACCATCTGCCCGGGGTGCAGGCCGTTGGTGAGCTCGTCGAGGTCGGCGAAGCCGGTGGGCACGCCGTACAGCCCGGCCTCGCGGTTCTCGATCGCCTCGATCTCGTCGAGGACGCCGGTGAGGATCTCGCTCAGCGGCGCGTAGTCTTCGGACGCGCGGCGGTCGGTGATCTGGTAGACCTCGGCCTGCGCCCGGTCGACGATGTCGTCGACGTCGCCCTCGCCGGCGTAGCCGATCTGCACGATCTTGGTGCCGGCGTCGACGAGCTTGCGCAGGATCGCCTTCTCCCGGACGATCTCGGCGTAGAAGGCCGCGTTGGCGGCGATCGGGACGTTGGCCGCGAGCGTGTGCAGGTACGGCGCGCCGCCGACCTTCTGCAGCTCACCGCGCCGGGTGAGCTCGGCGGCGACGGTGATCATGTCGACCGGCTCGCCCCTGCCGAACAGGTCGATGATCGCGTCGTGGATGATCTCGTGGGCGGGCCGGTAGAAGTCGGAGCCGCGCAGGATCTCGGTGACCTCCGCGATCGCGTCCTTGGAGATCAGCATCGACCCCAGGACCGACTGCTCGGCGGCCATGTCCTGCGGCGGAGTCCGGTCGCCCGGGCCGCGCGGGGCGTCGCCCGGCTCGTAGGGCACCGGGCCGTCGCCCCAGCCGTCACCCGGGCCGAACGACGGCTCCCGCGAGGGGGAATCGGTGAGGCTCAACGGGCTGCTCCCAGCGGACGGTAGGACGGGCGTGGTCGAACAGGTATTCGAAGGCTAGGCGGGGGCGCCGACACCGCGCCGGGGCGCGAAGTTACGGGGCGGACCGGCCCGGGGGAAGGGCCGCGTCCACAGGTGCTGGGGATAACCGCCCGGACCGGGTGGACGACACGCGAGTGTCTTGTGCACAGCATGGGGAAAGGTTGTGGATGTCGGGTCCCACCACTCCGGTTCTACCGCGCTGACCTGCGGAAACGCCGTCCCCCGCGTGTGGACCGAAATGAGTTGCCGACGAATTCGCCCGAGCCGGCGATTTGAAGAGGTTTGTCGACAAAGTCGACTCCTCCGCTGGTTTCCACAGCCGGGCGGGGGTTTTCCACTGGCGCCGTGACGGGCGGCCGGATCGCCGCCCCGGTCGGCCGTCTGGTTGGCTGTGCCGGGTGCGGGGAGACGGTCCGGGCCGGGCGCACGACCGGGAGATCTGGCGGCTCGCGGTACCGGCCTTCCTGGCGCTGGTCGCCGAGCCGTTGTTCCTGCTCAGCGACGCGGCGATCGTCGGCCACCTCGGCACCCCGGAGCTGGCCGGGCTCGGTGTCGCCGCGGTGGTGCTGCAGACCGTCGTCGGGCTCTGCGTCTTCCTCGCCTACGGCACCACCGCCAGCGTGGCCCGCTACCTCGGCGCGGGTGACCGGGCCCGCGCGCTCGCCCAGGGCATCGACGGGGTCTGGCTCGCGGTCCTCATCGGCGCGGTCGCGACCGTCGCCGGCGTCGTCCTCACCGGACCGCTGGTGGCCGCGTTCGGCGCCGGCCCGGAGGTGAGCGAGCAGGCCCGGACCTACCTGCGGATCGCGTTCCTCGGCACCACCCCGCTGCTGGTCATGCTCGCCACCACGGGGGTGCTCCGCGGGCTCCAGGACACCACCACCCCGCTCGTGGTGGCGGTGGTCGGCAACGGCGCCAACGTGCTGCTCAACCTGCTCCTCGTGTACGGCGTCGGCGGCTGGGACGGGATGGGGATCGCCGGCTCGGCCATCGGCTCGGTGATCGCCCAGGTGGGCAGCGCGGCCGCCCTCCTGGCGGTGGTGGTCCGCGCGGCCCGGCGCGAGGGCGCCTCGCTGCGCCCCGACCTGCCCGGCATCCGCGCCGCCGCGCGCGCGGCGCTCGCCCTGGTGATCCGGACGCTGACCCTGCGCGCGGCGCTGCTGGTCACGACGTACGCCGTGGCGCTCGGCGGCAGCGGCGCGGAGGGGGCGACCGACCTGGCCACCCACCAGCTGGCGGTGACGATCTGGGGCTTCCTCGCGTTCGTGCTCGACGCGATCGCGATCGCCGCGCAGGCGATCACCGGCCGCTACCTCGGCGCCGGCGACGTCGACGCGACCCGGGCGGTCACCCGGCGGATGGTCTGGTGGGGCGCGGTGAGCGGCGTGGTCACCGGCGTCGGCCTCGCCGCCACCAGCCCGTGGCTCGGGGCGCTCTTCACCGGCGACGGCGACGTGCGCGACCGGCTGGTGCCGGTGCTCGTGGTCGCCGCGCTCGGGCAGCCGGTGGCGGGCGTGGTGTTCGTGCTCGACGGCGTGCTCATCGGCGCCGGCGACGGCCGTTACCTCGCCTGGGCCGGCACCGTGGTGCTCGCCGTCTACGCGCCGCTGGTCGTCCTCGCCGCGCTCGCCGGCGGCGGGCTGATCTGGGTGTGGGTGGTCTTCGTCGCGGTGTTCATGGGGGCGCGGTTCGTCGCCCTCGTCTCGCGCGAGCGCGGCGACCGCTGGCTGGTCACCGGCGTCTGAGCCCCGGCGGGCCACCGCCGTACCCTGTGCCGGTGAAGCCGCTGCAGGCCGTGGCGATGGGCTACGTGTTCATCGCGCTGTACGCGCGGTTCGACGGCTACGACGCCTACGCCGACCCGGTCGGCTGGCTGATCGTGCTGTACGGCGTGCACCGGCTCCCCGACGACCTGCCGAACCGGGTCGGCGTTCGCTACCTCGGCTGGCTGTCGTGGCTGGTCTCGCTCCCGCTGTGGTTCCCGGCGGTGATCGACCGGCTCGAGGACGCCGACGAGTCGCTGGCCTGGGCGCTGGACCTGCCGCAGTTCGGCTTCGGCCTGCTGCTCTGCCTCTCGCTCGCGCGCGCCGCAGTGGACGACGACGACCTCCGCGCCGCCACGTGGCTGCGGCTGCTCGCCACCGCGATCGCGGTCGTCGCGGTGCTGCCGGTGCTGATCTTCGGCGGCGGCGTGGACGCGCTCGAGGACCCCGCCGGCCTCGCCGTCCAGGTCGTCTACGTCGTGCTCGTCTGGCTGATGTTCCAGTACTCCGGGCGGGTCTGGGCCGGCGCTCCGGTGGTCGAGGAGGAGGCGGCCTGACGGTTGCGCATAACCGTTCAATTGTTGGCGAAAACCGGCCTCCGGGGCCGAATCGGGCGCAATTTCCCAACAATTGCGCGCTAGTGCGCAACCCGAGACGCACGAACGGCCGGCCCCGATCGGGACCGGCCGTCGTGACGGAAGCCTTGCTGAGGCTGCCAGGGTCAGGCGGGGATGACGTTGAGCTGCACGGTGGCGGACACGTCGTCGTGGAGACGGACCGACACGGTGTGCGCGCCGAGCGACTTGATCGGGTTGCCGACCATGATCAGCCGCTTGTCGACGGACTCGCCGGTCGCCTCGGCCAGCGCCTCGGCGATCGCGGTCACGGTGACCGCACCGAAGAGCCGGCCGCCCTCGCCGGCGCGGACCTTGACGTCCACCGGCTGCGCCTCGAGCTTGGTGCGGATCTCCTCCGCGTGCTGCTGGTCGCGGACCGCGCGGGAGGCGCGGGCCTGCTTGATCGACTCGGCCTGGCGCTCGCCGCCGCGCGTCCAGCGGATCGCGACGCCGCGCGGGATGAGGTAGTTGCGGCCGTAGCCGTCCTTGACCTCCACCACGTCACCGGCGGCACCGAGGCCGTCGACCTCCTGGGTCAGGATGAGCTTCATCTGATGTCTGCCTCTCTCAGTCCTGGGCTCAGCGGCCGGTCGAGGTGTAGGGCAGCAGCGCCATCTCGCGGGCGTTCTTGACCGCGATCGCGACGTCGCGCTGGTGCTGCACGCAGTTGCCGGTCACCCGACGGGCGCGGATCTTGCCGCGGTCGGAGATGAACTTCCGGAGCAGGGCCGTGTCCTTGTAGTCGACGCCGGTGGCCTTCTCGGCGCAGAACTGGCAGACCTTCTTCTTCGGCTTCCGAATCACTGCTTTGGCCATTGTGGTGCTCTCCTCTCAAGAGCCCGGCTCGCCCGCGCAGGACGCAGCCGGAATGGTCGGTCGGTTGGTGCTTGTCTCTAGAACGGGGGCTCGTCCGAGCTGACGCCCGGAGCCCCCCACGGGTCCTGCTGGCCGCCGCCGGCGGGAGCACCGCCGCCGCCCTGCTGGGGAGCGGGGGTGGCCCACGGGTCGTCGGCCGGCTGCGACTGGCCGCCGCCGCCACCGGAGGAGCCGTAGCCCCCGCTGCCGGAGCGGCTGGCGCGCGTCACCTTGGCGGTGGCGTACTTCAGCGAGGGGCCGACCTCGTCGACGTCGATCTCGAAGACCGTGCGGCGCTCGCCCTCGCGCGTCTCGTACTGCCGGGACTTGAGCCGCCCCTGCACCACGACGCGCATGCCCTTCTGCAGGGACTCGGCGACGTTCTCCGCGGCCTGCCGCCACACCGAGCAGGTCAGGAACAGCGCCTCGCCGTCCTTCCACTCGTTGGTCTGGCGGTCGAACGTGCGCGGCGTGGACGCGATCCGGAAGTTGGCCACGGCGGCACCCGAGGGGGTGAACCGCAGCTCCGGGTCGTCGACCAGGTTGCCGACCACGGTGATGATCGTCTCGCCTGCCATGTCAGGTCTCCTGCCTCGTGAAGTACGTCGGTGGGCTCATCCAATCCCTCGCCGCCGACAGGCGGAAGGGCTCGTCCACAGCCCGTCGGTCAGGCGGTGGGCTTCGCCGGGACGGTGGGCCGGACGACCTTGGTGCGCAGGATCGCCTCGTTGAGGCCGAGCTGGCGGTCGAACTCCTTGACCGTCTCCGGCTCCGCCTGGAGCGTGATGACGGCGTAGATGCCCTCGGCGTTCTTGTCGATCTCGTAGGCGAGCCGGCGACGGCCCCACACGTCGATGTTGTCGACGGTGCCGCCACCCTCGCGGATCACGTTGAGGTACTTGTCGAGCGACGGCTCGACCGTGCGCTCTTCGAGACTGGGGTCGAGGATGACCATGACTTCATAGGCACGCAAAGCGGTCTCCACCTCCTCTGGACTCGGCGGCCGCGGTCTCTCCGCGGCAGGAGGGCTGTTGCGTTGCGGCGACCATCCGGGCGGTCGCGCGACACGCCAGGCTAGCAGTGGGCGCCGGAGCGCCCGAAATCCGCAGCCGCCGCCCGGGGACCTACTGCACCTCGACGAAGACCACCGGGTTCTCGGCGAGCACCTGCTGCCCCACCACGAACGCCGCGTCCGCGCCGTTCGCCCCCTCCGGCACCGTGAACGGCACGAAGATGCACACCTCGCCGCTGCCGAAGTTCCACACCTGGTCGAAGGACGCCTGCACGTTCTGGCCCGCGAGGTCGAAGAACTCGAACGTCACCGGGGTGCCGTCCTCGAGCCCCACCACGCTGAACTCCGCGTAGATCGTGTCGCCCACGTTCGGTACGGCGTACTGCTGCGGCTCGTCCGGTGTGCTGCTCCCCGAGCAGCCGCCCTGCCCGTCGCCGGTCCACCCGGCCGAGACCACCTGGATCTCCGAGGGCAGGTCGCTCGGGTCGGTCGGCAGGTTGTCGAGGTACGGCGAGACGTAGTCGGGGTCGCCGCCCTCCTCGGCGATCTCGATGATCTCCTCGGCCAGGTTGATCGGCCGGATCAGCGCCGAGCCGCCGGTGAAGCTGCCCAGCTGGTCGGTGGTCTGCGAGGTGATCACCGCACTGTTGACACCGATCAGCTCGCCGTCGTCGTTGATCGAGGCGCCCCCCGAGTTGCCCGAGCCGATGCGGATGTCGCTGTCGATGTTGGCCCGGTCGACGTCGATGATCGGGTCGTGCTGGAAGGTCGAGACGACGCCCCGGGTCACGGTCAGCTGGCGGGTCTCGAAGTCCTCGGGGTTGGCCGCGAGCAGCGGGTAGCCCAGCGCGGTGATCTCGTCACCGGTGCGCAGCTCGTCGCTGTCGCCGATCGGCATCGGCTCCGGCAGGTCCTCCTCAGCCGGGTCGACCTCGTTGCCGTCGATGTCGGCGTAGATCTGCAGCACCGCCAGGTCGAGCACGCCGTCCACGACCACGGGCCGGGCCCGGTACGTCGCCTCCGCCGGCCGGTCGTCGTCGTCGGAGTTCAGCGCGACCCGGAGGTAGTCCGGGTCCTCCGACGGGTCGCCGCCCTGACCCGGTGCCGACGGCTGCGCGACGTGGGCGTTGGTGAGGATCAGCCCGTCCTCGCTGATGATCGAGCCGGAGCCGTTGGCGAAGACCTGGCCGGACCCGTCGACGGCGAGCAGCAGCACGCTGGCCAGCTTGGCCCGGTCGAGCTCGGCCTCGGTGAGCGCGGCCCCGTCGCCGCCACCACCGCCGCCTCCGCCGTCGGAGTCGTCGTCACCGAGCAGCACGGCCGCGGTGATGCCGCCGCCGACCAGCACGAGCAGCGCGACGACCGCGGCCACGACCGCGAGCGTCCGCCGCCGCTTGCGTCCGGCGATCGCCCTCGACGCCGCGCTGGCGGAGAGCACCGGCACCAGCTCGAGCTCGTAGCCGGCGGTGGGGTGGCCGAGCAGCACGGTCGTGGTGGGGTCCTCGAGCCTGCGCTGGACGACCCGCTCGCCCTCGACGAAGGAGCCGCTGGTCGACCGGTCGACGTACCACCAGCCGTCCGGGCGCGGCTCGACGACCGCGTGCTGGCGGGAGACGCCGGCGTCGTCGATGGTCACCTCGAGCCCGGGCTCCCGGCCGATCCGCACCGGCGCGTGGGTGCCGAACCGGAGGTCGGCGGTGCGGGTGCGCACCAGGAGTCCCGGTCCGCCACCGGGCATGCCCGGCGTGCCCTGCGTCGTCGGCAGCACGGTCGGGGCCAGGGCCGCGGGCGGTACGGCGGCCGTCGGCGGCCCCGCCGGGCGGTCGGCGGGCGCGGGCGGGGCGCCCTCGACGGTCACGTGGGCGGTGGCACCACCCTCGGTCAGGCCGAACCGCAGGATCGTGGTCCCGGCGGGCAGCACCATCCGGTCCACCCTCTGCCCGTTGACCCAGGTGCCGTGCGTGCTGCCGGCGTCGACCACCTCCCAGGCGTCGCCGACGGGCCGCAGCTCGGCGTGGTTGCGCGAGACGGTCGGCTCCTGGAGCAGGATGTCGCAGCCGGTCTCCCGGCCCACCCGGAGCGCGCGCGACGCGTCGTACGTCGTCGGCCGTCCGCCGATCTCGATCGTGATCCTGGCCATCTCGTCCGCCGCCCCTTGCCTGCTCCGGTCTGCGGGGATCGTAGAGAGGTGGGCTGCGGTCGGGGGCGGCAATCCCCCGATTACGTCTCGACGGACGTCATCGACTGGGTGCCGACCACCCGCAGCAGCGCGAGGGCGTCGGCCTCCCGGGTGCCCGGCGCGGCGGAGTAGACCAGCACGGACTGGTCGGCGTCGGGCACCTGGAGCGTCTCGCAGTCGAGCAGGAGCGGCCCGAGGGTGGGGTGCTGCACGGTCTTGCGGACGCCCCGCCAGCCGGCGGCCGGCTCGCTCTCCCAGAGCTCGGCGAACTCGGCCGACCCCGACCGCAGCTCCTCCACGAGGGCGGTGAGGTCCGGGTCCTCGGGGTAGCGCGCCCGCGCCGCGCGCAGCCCGGCGACCATGTGGACGGAGGTGGAGGGAAGCTCCTCGGGCGTGGTGCCGACGGCGCTGCGCGGCGGGTCGTCGGGGTCGGGCAGGAACCGCAGCCGGTAGAGGTTGCGCCGCTCCGGCCGCAGCAGCGACCAGTCGCCGTGGAGCGCCGACGACATCGCGTTCCAGGCGAGCACGTCGCCCTTCGCGCTGAGCACGAGCACGGGCAGGTCGCTGAACCGGTCGATCAGCCGCAGCACGCTGGGGCGCACGTGCATCTGCACCCGGCCCGGGCCGGGCGGTCGGGTGCCGGCGAGGTGGAAGAGCTCGTCGCGGGCGTCGTCGTCGAGCCGGAGCGCGCGGGCGAGCGCACCGAGCACCTGCTCCGACGGCACCGGGCCGCGGCCCTGCTCGAGGCGGACGACGTAGTCGACGCTGATGCCGGCGAGCATCGCCACCTCCTCGCGGCGCAGCCCCGGCGTCCGGCGCCGGTGTCCGGTGGGGAGGCCGACGTGCTCGGGCCGAACGCGTTCCCGGGCCCGGCGCAGCACGCGGGCCAGCTCGGCGCGGTCGATGGGCACCCGTCCAGCATGCCTCCGTGGCCGTCGCGGCGGGTAGGACCGCCGGTCCCACGATCGGCCCGTCCTGGTTGCGGCGCCGCGGCGCGCCCACCGTGGTGGCCATGACCACACAGCGATCGAGCACCCCGTCCGTCCTGATCACCGGCGCCACCCGAGGGCTCGGCGCCGAGACCGCACGCCGCCTGGCCGAGCGCGGGCTCACCGTCTGGCTCGGCGCCCGCGACCCCGGCGCCGGGGAGGAGGTGGCCGACAAGATCCGCGCGAACCACCCGGGCGCCGACCTGCACGTCGTACGGCTCGACGTGACCAGCGACGAGTCGGTGACGGCGGCGTACGACGTCGTCGCCGGCTCCGGCACCGGCCTCGACGTGCTCGTCAACAACGCCGGGATCGGCGGCACCTCCACGAAGCCCGAGGACACGGTCCCGGCCGACTTCATCCCGGTCTTCGGCGTCAACCTGCTCGGCCCGGTGCGGATGACGCACACCTTCCTGCCGCTGCTGCGCCGGTCCGCGCACCCGCGCGTGGTGATGGTGTCCAGCGGGATGGGGTCGTTCGGGGTGACGATGGACCCCGAGCGCCCCGAGTCGACGTTCCACGGGCTCGTGTACTCGTCCTCGAAGGCGGCGCTGACGATGGTCACCACGATGTACGCGAAGGCGATCCCCGAGGTCTCGTTCGTCGCGGTCGACCCGGGATGGACCGCCACCGACCTCAACGGCCGTTCCGGCCGGCAGACGGTCACCGAAGGCACCGACGCGATCGTGCAGGCGTGCACCGAGGAGGAGCTGCCGGGCCTGTTCTTCGACCGGCACGGGGTGGTGCCCTGGTAGCGCTCCTGGAGCCCGGGCCGCGAGGTCGGCGCCCGCTCCTAGAGTGGCGCCCATGAGCATCGCCCTGGGAGCCCACGTCGACCAGACCGACCCGATCGCGGAGGCCGCGGCCCGCAAGGCCGACCACGTGCAGTTCTTCCTCGGCGACCCCCAGGGCTACAAGGGCCCGGAGTGGGCCTACGCCGGCGGGCCGGAGGGCCTCAAGGCCGACGCCGAGAAGGCGGGCGTCGCGCTCTACGTGCACGCGCCGTACCTCATCAACGTGGCGACCACCAACAACCGGATCCGGATCCCGAGCCGCAAGCTGCTGCAGCAGCACGTCGACGCCGCCGCGTCGATCGGGGCGAAGGGCCTGATCGTGCACGGCGGCCACCTCAACAAGGGCGAGGACCCCGAGAAGGGGTTCGACAACTGGCGCAAGGCGATCGAGGCCACCGACATCAAGCTGCCGCTGCTCATCGAGAACACGGCCGGCGGCGACAACGCGATGACCCGCTACCTCGACCGGATCGGCCGGGTGTGGGACGCGATCTCGGCGGCCGAGGGGTTCGAGAACGTCGGCTTCTGCCTCGACACCTGTCACGCCCACGCAGGGGGCAACGACCTCGTGACGATCGTCGACGAGGTCCGCCGCATCACCGGGCGCATCGACCTCGTGCACTGCAACGACAGCCGCGACGACTTCGACTCCGGCGCCGACCGGCACGCCAACCTCGGCGCGGGCCGGATCGACCCCGACCTGCTGGCGGGCGTCGTGCGCGCCGCGGGCGCCCCCGTCGTCGTCGAGACGCCGGGCGGCGCGGCCGAGCACGCGGCCGACTTCGAGTGGTTGAGGTCGCGCCTGTAGCGACCGCTAGCCTCGGGGATCATGCCCAGCGCCCGGTTCGACGTCCGACCCATCCCCGAGGACGAGCACCTCGCGTTCGTGGCGTCCCGGCGGTCCGCGAGCTTCCTGCAGACCCCGGCCTGGGGCCGGGTGAAGAGCGAGTGGCGCCGCGAGTCGCTCGGCTGGTTCGCGGGTGACGAGCACGTCGGCGCGGGCCTCGTCCTCTACCGCCAGCTCCCCCGGGTCAGGCGGTACCTGGCCTACCTGCCCGAGGGTCCGCTCATCGACTGGTCGAGCGACCGGCTCGCCGACTGGCTGGCGCCGATGACCGCGCACCTCGCCGACCAGGGGGCGTTCGGGGTCCGGATGGGGCCGCCCGTGGTCACCCGGGCCTGGACCGCGGCGCAGGTCAAGGCCGGCATCGCCGACGACGCCGTACGACGCCTCGGCGACCTGCCGCCGGACCGGCGCGACCCCGTCGGCGCCCGGGTCAGCGCCCAGCTGCGCGAGCTCGGGTGGCGGCTGCAGGCGGCCGAGAGCGGGTTCGCGGCCGGGCAGCCGCGCTACGTCTTCCAGGTGCCGCTCGCCGGCCGCACCGAGGACGACGTGCTCAAGGGCATGAACCAGCTGTGGCGGCGCAACATCAAGAAGGCGGCGAAGGCCGGCGTCGAGGTCACCTCGAGCACGAGCACCGACGACCTGAAGGGGTTCCACGACCTCTACGTGCACACCGCCGAGCGCGACCACTTCACGCCGCGGCCGCTGTCCTACTTCACGACGATGCTCGAGGCGCTCGGCGGCGAGAGCCCGGACCGGATCCGGCTCTGGCTGGCCCGGCACGAGGGCGACCTGGTCGCCGCGACGATCGCGATCCGGGTCGGCGCGCACGCGTGGTACTCCTACGGCGCCTCCTCGACCGAGAAGCGCGAGGTGCGCGGCTCCAACGCGGTGCAGTGGGCGATGATCCGCGACGCGCTCGCGGCCGGCGCCGACGTCTACGACCTGCGCGGCATCACCGACACCCTCGACCCCGACGACCCGCACGTGGGGCTGATCCAGTTCAAGGTCGGCACCGGCGGCGAGGCGGTCGAGTACGCCGGGGAGTGGGACCTGCCGCTCAACCGCCTGCTGTACAAGGCCTTCGACACCTACATGCTCCGTCGCTCGCGGGGCCGGTGAGGAGACCGCATGACCCTGACCCTCACCGTCGACGGCGACCGCTGGCGCGCGCACCTGCGCGCCTACGCCGAGAGCCACCCCGGCCTGGTGCCGGTGGCCAAGGGCAACGGCTACGGCTTCACGCTCGGCCGGCTCGCCCGCAAGGCGCAGTGGCTCGGGGCCGACACCCTCGCGGTCGGCACCTACGAGGAGCTGCCCGAGGTCGCCTCCCGGTTCGACGGTGACCTGCTCGTGCTGACCCCGTGGCGGCCGTGGGCGGAGCCGCTCGGCCTCGGCCTGCCCGAGCGGGTCATCCACACGGTCAGCCGGCCGGAGGACCTCGCAGCCCTGCTCGAGCGCCAGCCCCGGGCGCGGGTGGTGCTGGAGCGGATGACCAGCATGCTGCGCCACGGCATGAGCGCCCGTGAGCTGTGGGACCCCGAGCTGCGCGCGCGGCTCCGCGCCGCCCGGTTCGAGGGCGTCGCCCTGCACCTGCCGCTCGCGCAGGGCGCCCACCTGACCGAGGTGACCCGGCTGCTCGACGAGGTCGTGGGGATGGGGCTGGACCGGGCGCCGACGATGTGGGTCAGCCACCTCACCGACCCCGAGCTGGAGCGGCTGCGCTCGTCGTACCCCGACTTCACCTTCCGGCCGCGGGTGGGCACCGCGCTCTGGCTGGGTGACCGCGCCGCGCTGCGGGTCACCGCGACCGTGCTCGACGTGCACGAGGTCGCCCGCGGCGACGTGTTCGGCTACCGCGGCCGCAGCGCGCCGAAGGCCGGGCACATCCTGGTGGTCAGCGGCGGTACGGCGCACGGCATCGGGCTGGAGTCCCCGACCGGGGACACCTCGCTGCGCTCCCGCGCGGCCACCGTCGCGCGCGGGGGGCTGGACGCCGTCGGGTTCGTGCGCTCGCCGTACTCCGTCGACGGCAAGCAGCGGCTGTTCGCGGAGCCGCCGCACATGCAGGCCTCGATGCTGTTCCTCCCGCAGGGCGCCCGGGTGCCGGAGGTCGGCGACGAGGTGGACGTGCGGGTGCGCTACACCGCGACGACGTTCGACCGGGTCGTGCTGGCCTGAGCCTCGGGCTCGCCGCGCCGCACCGGGTCGTGCCGGGGGCGCAGCACGTCCCGGACGACGATGCCGACCAGGTAGAGCTCGGCCAGCATCCGGAGCACGATCGCGACCCAGTAGAAGCCGGCGTCGGAGCCGCTGCTGGGGGCGAGGTAGCCGCCGAGGTACCACCAGATGGCGGCGAAGTAGAGCACCTCGCCGGACTGCCACACGATCTGGTCGCGCCACCGCGGGCGCGCCAGCGCGGCCAGCGGCAGCAGCCACAGCACGTACTGCGGCGAGTACACCTTGTTGACCAGCAGGAACCCAGCGACGACGAGGAACCCGAGCTGGGCGAGCCGCGGCGTCTCGGGTGCGCGCAGGCCGAGCACCAGCACGCCGAGGCACCAGGCGCCGAAGACCACCCACGACCAGGTGTTGACCGTCCCGTGGCCGATCGCGGTGTCGCTCGCCTGCGCGATCACGCTCCAGACCGACCCGAGGTCCGGGCCCCGGTCGGCGTTGAACGACCAGAAGACCTTCCACTGCTCCTTGCCGGAGAGGTACGCCGGCGCGTTGGCCGCCAGCCACCCGGCGACCGCCCAGACGGTGGTGACCGCGAGGTCGCCGTACCGCCTGCGGCGCAGGCAGATGACCAGCACGCCGCCGAGCAGGAACAGCGGGTAGAGCTTGGTCGCCGTGCCGAGCCCGATCATCAGCCCGGTCAGCACCGGCCGGTCCCGCGACCACGCCCACAGCGCGCCGGCGACGAACGCCACCGCCAGCAGGTCCCAGTTGATCAGCCCGGTCAGGGCGAGCGTCGGTGAGAGCGCGAAGATCGCGGCGTCCCAGGGTCGCCGCGGGTTGACCTGCGCGAGCAGCCACGCGGCGAGCAGCGCGCAGGCCGCGAACCCGACGGCGTTGACCCAGGTGAACACCTCGACCTCGCGACGCACCTGGTCGGTGCCGGCCAGGTCGCCGACCGACGCCCGGGACCGCGCGTCGATGTCCGGTGAGCCGGTGAGCACGTGGGTCACCCACGCCGTGCCCCAGGCCCAGTAGGAGATGCCGACCGGGTACTCCATCACCTCGTACCGGGCCCGCACCTGCTCGTCGTCGGAGTACGGCCACTCCAGCTCGACCAGCCCGCGCAGCGTGTACAGCGGCGGCAGGTCCGAGTAGCACATGTGCGAGTAGCGGTAGTTCTGGCTGGGCGGGTCGCCCGAGATGCACGGCGCCTTCTGCACCATGCCGAGCGCGAAGGTCACCGCGACCATCGCCAGCACCACCCGCGCCGGCGTCCACCAGCGCGCCCGGCCCGCCCGCGGACCGACCGGGCCCCCGACGCTCTCGCTGAGCGCCGCGACGACCGGGTCGTCACGGGTGGGGTGGACGTGGCTCACGTGCGTCGGCTGCCCGCGGTCTCCCGGGTCACCGCGAGCTCACGGTGACCCGCGGGGTCGCCCCGGTTCCCGTCGCCCTCGCCGCCGTCGCCGTTCCCCCCGCCGGGACTCTCCGTGTTGCAGAAGCCGGGCAGGGTGTCACACGTCTCCGTCGGCTCCGTCGGCTCGGTCGGCTGCGTCGGCTTGGTCGGCTGCGTCGGCTTGGTCGGCTGCGTCGGCTGCGTCGGCGTCGTGGGCTTGGTCGGCTTCGTCTTCTTCGTCTTCGGCGGCGGAGGCGGCGTGTACGGCGCGTGCTCGTCGGACGGCGGGTCCTCCTCGTCGAGCATCGCCGGCTCCGGGAACGGCTCCTCGGGCACGCCCTCCATGGCCCGGGTCATGATCGCGGTCCAGGTGTCGGCCGGGTACGCGCCGCCGAAGTACTCCGGCAGCCACCCGTCGAGCTGGCCGTTGCCCTTGCCGCGCACGTACATCACCGCGGTCGCGAGCTGGGGGGTGAACCCGGCGAACCAGGCCGAGGAGACCGCGCCGTCGGCGTTGGTCGCCGTACCGGTCTTGCCCGCCGCCGGCCGGCCCAGGGCGAGGGCCGCGGTCCCGGACCCGCTCTTGACCACCTGCTGCATGGCGTAGCTGACGTCGGAGGCCTGGGGCTCGCCGATCGCCTTGTGGGTGACGACCTTGTGCTGGTAGAGCTCGGTGCCGTCGGAGTCGGTGACCCGCTCGATGATGTAGGGCTCGGCGGCCACCCCGCCGTTGGCGATCGTGGCGTAGCCGTTGGCCATGTTGATCGGGCTCACCGTCTGCGCGCCCAGTGCCACGAGCAGGCCCTGCTGGTCGAGGCCGGGGGTGCTGGTGGGGAAGCCGAAGGGCCGGCGGGCCGGCTTCGCGGGCGGGATGCCCATCCGGACGGCGGTGTCGATGACCGACTTCATGCCGTCGGAGAGGTTGCGGGTGAGGTCGACGTACGCGGTGTTGATGGAGTCCTCGGTCGCCTTGAGCAGGCTGACGCGGCTGCCGTAGTCGCGGTCGCCCTGGTTCTCGACGTCGGTGCCGTCGTCGAGCACCAGCGGCGAGTTGCCCTCGAAGGTCGACTCGAGGGAGTAGCCGTCGCGCAGCGCCGCGGCGAGCGCGAACGGCTTGAACGTCGAGCCGGCCTGGCCGCCGGCGACCGCCCAGTTGATCTGGGACTTGAGGAAGTCCTGCCCGGCGTAGAACCCGCGGACCGCACCGGTGCCCGGCTCGACCATGCCGACGCCGATGTGCAGGAAGGTGTCGCCGAAGCCCTCGGGCTTGCCCTCCAGGACCCCCTGCTCGGCGGCGTCCATGTCCTTCTTGGTGAACGTCGTCTCGACGCGCAGCCCGCCGCCGTCGATCTCGTCCTCCTCGAACCCGAGGCGGGCGAGCTCCTTGCGGACCATGGTGAGCACGAAGCCGTCCTGTCCGCCGTACGTGTTCTCCGACCTCGGCTTGGCGATCTTGGGCAGCCGCCGGGACGCCTTCTCGGCCTGCTCGGCGGTGATCGACCCCATGTCGGCCATGCTGTTGAGCGCGTAGCGGTAGCGGCCCAGCAGCGCCTCCTTGCTGTCCTTGCCGTTCCGGGGGTCGAGCTGGTTCGGGTCGTTGAGCACGCTGGCGAGCACCGCGGCCTGGCGCAGGTTGAGCTTCTTCGCGTCCTTGTTGAAGTAGGCCTGCGACGCGGCCTGGATGCCGTAGGCGCCGCGGCCGAAGTAGATGGTGTTGAGGTAGTCCTGGAGGATCTGCTCCTTGCTCAGCTGGCGCTGGATCTTGAGCGCCAGGATCGCCTCCTTCACCTTGCGGGAGTAGGTCTGCTCCTGGTTCAGGTAGAGGATCTTGACCAGCTGCTGCGTGATCGTGGACGCACCCTCGGTGCTGCCTCCCGCCGCGTTGTTGACCGCGGCCCGGAGGATGCCCTTCACGTCGATGCCGTTGTCGGTCCAGAACGACCGGTTCTCCGCGGCCACCACCGCGTCCTTGATGTTCTGCGGCATCTCGCTGTAGGGGATGACCTCACGGTCCTGGATCGCGAACTTGCCGATCTCGTCCTTGCCGCCGCTGTAGAAGACCTTGGTCGTCTGGGTCTGGAAGTCGGAGTTCGCCCGCGGGACGTCGATGGTGTTGTAGAGGAAGACGAACGTGCCCACCGCCAGGAGGGCCAGCACCAGGAACGTGACGCCGGTCCACTTCAGGACCTGCAGCACCCGCTGCTTCGGGGTCTTCGGGGTCTTCGGCTTCCCGTCCTTGCCGGTCCTGCCGGTCCTGCCGTTCCTCCCGGGCTTCCCGCTGCTCGCGGGTCCGGCCTTGCGCGTGCCAGCCAAGCTCCATCTCCCTCTCGGGTACGTCGTGGGCCGGGGCGGGCAGGCTCACCGCTCCCTGGCGCCAGCCCAGCGTACGGGGGACGCCGTGCGAGCGAGAATTTCCGCGGGATAGCGAGAATTTCCGTCCGGCGGATATATCGCTACGATAGGTCTCATGGCACGACGTGGGGAAACCATCGAGCTGGCAGTGCTCGGGCTGCTGCACGAGGGTCCCATGCACGGCTACGAGCTGCGGAAGCGACTGAACCTCATGCTCGGGTGGGGTCGGGTGCTCTCCTACGGCTCGCTCTACCCCACGCTCAAGAAGATGCTGCGCGGCAACCTCATCGAGGAAGCCGCGACCACGATGACCCCGGTCTCCCGCCGACCGAGGATCGTCTACCAGGTCACCGAGAAGGGCACGGCCGAGTTCGAACGGCTGATGTCGGAGGTCGGTCCCACCGCGTGGGAGGACGACAACTTCGACATCCGCTTCGCGTTCTTCGGCCGCACCGACATGGAGATCCGGCTGCGCGTGCTCGAGGGACGGCGTACCCGTCTGCAGGAGCGGCTGGACCGGATCCAGTCCCAGCTCGCGATGACCGAGAAGGAGGTCGACCGGTACTCGGCCGAGCTCCAGCGCCACGGCGTCGAGTCGGCACAGCGCGAGGTGCAATGGCTGTCCGACCTGATCAACGCCGAGCGCAACGCGCCTACCGAGCAGGCGCAGCAATGACCCCGCCAACGTCGCCGAAAAACGACGATCAACACATGAAGGGACGACCGATGGGTTCGGTTCGAGTAGCAATCGTGGGGGTCGGCAACTGTGCGACCTCCCTGATCCAAGGCGTCGAGTACTACAAGGACGCAGACCCCACGGGCACGGTCCCGGGACTGATGCACGTCACGTTCGGCGACTACCACGTGTCCGACGTGCAGTTCGTCGCCGCGTTCGACGTCGACGACAAGAAGGTCGGGAAGGACCTCTCCGAGGCGATCAACGCCTCCGAGAACAACACGATCAAGATCTGCGACGTCCCGACGCTCGGCGTCGAGGTGCAGCGTGGCCCGACGCTCGACGGCCTCGGCAAGTACTACCGCGAGACCATCGAGGAGTCCGCGGCCGAGCCGGTCGACGTCGTCCAGGTGCTCAAGGACCGCGAGGTCGACGTGCTGGTGTCCTACCTGCCGGTGGGCTCCGAGGAGGCCGACAAGTTCTACGCGCAGTGCGCGATCGACGCCGGCGTGGCGTTCGTCAACGCGCTGCCGGTGTTCATCGCCTCCGACCCCGAGTGGGCCAAGAAGTTCGAGGACGCCGGCGTCCCGATCGTCGGCGACGACATCAAG
>Ga0164243_10004073_pt1 | contig 23078 bp, 17 predicted proteins | sample OricompcompostOP_FD_108781 | JGI IMG/M metagenome (GOLD analysis project Ga0164243, IMG submission 108781) | Organic Plus compost microbial communities from Emeryville, California, USA - Original compost - Organic plus compost (OP) | ecosystem: Engineered > Solid waste > Mixed feedstock >...
CCGGGGTCGGCGCTGGTGGAGATCTACCAGAACTGCAACATCTTCAACGACGGCGCCTTCGAGGTCCTCAAGGACAAGCAGCAGGCGCAGGAGGCCGTCATCCCGCTGGAGCACGGGCAGCCGATCCGTTTCGGCGCGCCGGCCGAGGACGGGCTGGGCTCCAAGGGCGTGGTCCGCGACCCGGCCACCGGCGATCTGCGCATCGTGGACGTCCGCGAGGAGGGCACCGACGGGGTGCTGGTGCACGACGCGCAGGCGGCCTCGCCGACGACCGCGTTCGCCCTCTCCCGGCTCGCCGACCCGACGACGCTGCACCACACCCCGATCGGGGTGCTGCGGGACGTGCGGCGGCCGGTGTACGACGACGAGATGGCCGGCCAGCTCGAACGCGCTGTCGAACAGAACGGCAAGGGTGATCTGTCCGCGCTGCTGCACGGCAACGACACCTGGACGGTCGTCGGCTGAGACCGACGACCGACGGACCCGATACGGCCCGGCACCCCACGCGGGTGCCGGGCCGCGTCATGTCTCGCCTCCGACCCTCTTGGCCTGCGACCGGATGCCCGCCGGCCTGCGGCGGAGCCGATGACAGGACCATAAGCTGGTACGGAAATGACAAGAGGGGATGCGTCCCGCTACCTTCGACAAGCTGGTACGCCAGATCCGGAACCGAAGACAGGGAGGGCCCATGGCAACGCAGAGCGCGCAGCGCACCGGTCTGTTGTTCGGATTCGCGGCGTACGGCATGTGGGGGCTCCTCCCGCTGTACTGGCACGCCCTCGCGGACACCGGAGCCGGTGAGGTGCTGGCCCACCGCATGGTGTGGTCGCTGCCGACCGCCGTGGTGATCCTCGCACTGCTGCGCCGCTGGTCCTGGGTGACCGAGCTGATACGCCGGCCCAAGACCCTGGGCCTGGTCGTCCTGGCCGCCGCGGTGATCTCCCTCAACTGGGGACTGTTCATCTGGTCGGTCAGCGCCGACATGGTGCTCGAATCGTCCCTCGGCTACTTCATCAACCCGCTCGTCTCCATCGCCTTCGGCGTGCTGCTGCTCCGGGAGCGGCTGCGCACCGCCCAGTGGGTGGCCGTCGGTGTCGGCGCCCTCGCGGTCGTCGTGATGTCCGTGGCCTACGGCAAGCTGCCCTGGCTCTCCCTCAGCCTGGCGCTGACCTTCGCCACCTACGGGCTGATCAAGAAGCACATCAAGCTGGACGGCGTGGAGGGCTTCAGCGCCGAGACCGCCGTGCAGTTCCTGCCCGCGCTCGGCTTCCTCGTCTACCTGGGGGTGCGCGGCGACTCGTCCTTCACCACGGACGGGCTCGGCCACGCCCTGCTGCTGGCCTGCGCCGGTGTGGCGACCGCGCTGCCGCTGATCTTCTTCGGGAGCGCGGCCGTGCGGCTGCCACTGTCCACGATCGGGTTGCTCCAGTACCTGGCCCCGGCGTTCATGTTCGTCCTGGGTCTGACGGTCTTCCACGAGGAGATGCCGCCGGAGCGCTGGGCGGGCTTCGGCCTGGTCTGGCTGGCCCTGTGCATCCTGACCTGGGACGCGCTGCGCAACGCACGCCGCGGCCGGGCCGCACTGCGCGCCGCGGCCGAACGCGCCCGCGTCCAGGGCGAGGAGGGTGCGGCCTCCGCGGTGGCCGAGGTCTCCGAGGCCCCCGAGCGCCCCGCGGCCAAGCCCTGACCCTCGCGGGGGCCCGCCCGCCGGTCAGACGGTGACGTCACGCGTGGAGAACCGGGCCCAGGCGGCGGAGGCGAACACCGCCGTGTAGGCCGCCTGGAGGCCGAGGTTCTTGACGATGCCGTCCCAGTAGACCGGGTCCCGCAGCAGGTCGGCGAAGCTGAGCCAGTGGTGCGGGAAGAGGAACGGCTGGACGGCCTCCAGCTGCGGGATGGCGTTGAGGATCTGCACCGTGATCAGCAGTCCGACCGTCGCCGCCATGGCGGCGACACCGCTGTCGGTCAGCGTCGAGACGAACAGGCCCAGCGCCGCGAGACCGACCAGGCTGACGGCGACCGCCAGCGCGATGGCCAGCGCCCTGGCGAGCCCTTCGCCGAAGGAGACGGAGGTCCCCGACAGCAGCGTGACCTCACCCGTGGGGAAGAGGAGGGCGCCGGTGACCAGGGCGAAGACGGCCACCGTGAGGGTGGCGACCAGACAGAAGGCCAGCACGGCGGTGAACTTGGCGGCCAGCAGCCGGGTCCGTCCCGCCGGGGCGACCAGCAGATAGCGCAGGGTGCCCGCGCCCGCCTCGCCCGCCACGGCGTCGCCCGCCACCACACCGACCGTCATCGGCAGGAAGAACGGCAAGGTGGCGGCCAGTGAGGTGAAGACGAGGAAGAGCCCGTTGTTGGTCACCTGGGAGATGAACGCGGGCCCTCCCTCGGCGCCTCCGCCTATCGACCCCCCGTCCCGTGTCTCGATGCGCACCGCGAGGCCGACCACGACCGGTACGGCGGCCAGCACCGCGAGCAGGGCCAGGGTGCGCCAGCGCCGGAAGGTGACCAGCAGTTCGCTGCGGAACAGCCCCAGAGTCCACAGGGCGCCGACAGTCGGGGCCGGATGCTGCGCGGCACCGGCCGGCGGTGCTTCAGCCCGCGACATCGAAACCCTCCCCGGTGAGCGAGACGAACGCGTCCTCCAGCGACACCCGCCGCAGGCCGAAGGCACGCACCCGTACGCCGGAGCGCACCAGTGCGGCGTTCAGGGCGGCCGGATCGCCCGGCGGCGGATCGCCGGTGACCTCTTCCCCGTCGGTGACCAGATCCGTCACACCGTGCTCCTTGAGCACCCGGGCGGCGTCACCGGGGTCCGGGGTGGTGACGGTCAGTCTGCCGCGTGCGCCCGCCGACAGTTCGGCGACCGTGCCCTGGGTGACGAGCCGGCCGCGGTGCATGACGGCGGCGTGGGTGCAGACCTGTTCGATCTCGTCGAGCAGGTGGGAGGAGAGGAAGACGGTGATGCCGTCGCCCGACAGTTCGCGTACCAGGGAGCGGATCTCCCGCATGCCCTGCGGGTCGAGTCCGTTGGTGGGTTCGTCGAGGACGAGCAGCTCGCGCGGCTGGAGCAGTGCGGCGGCCAGTCCCAGGCGTTGCTTCATACCCAGCGAGTAGGTGCGCGCCTTCCGCCCGGCCGCCGCCGACAGGCCCACGCGCTCCAGGGCCCGGCCGACCCGTGCGCCGCGGGTGCCCGGGTCCGCGGTCGGGTCGGCCGCGTCGTAGCGCAGCAGGTTGTCGCGGCCGGAGAGGAAGCCGTAGAGGGCGGGCCCCTCGATGAGGGCGCCGATGCGGGGCAGCACCTGCCGTACCGAGCCGGGCATGGGTGCGCCCAGCACGTGCGCGGTGCCGCCGGTGGGTTCGATGAGGCCGAGCAGCATGCGGATGGTCGTCGTCTTGCCCGAGCCGTTGGGCCCGAGGAAGCCGAAGACGCTGCCGCGGGGCACGGTCAGGTCGAGGGCGTCGACGGCGAGCTGGCCGCCGCGGTAGCGCTTGGTGAGACCCCGGGTGGAGATCACCGCGCTGTCGTCGTCGCGTGCGGCGGTCGGCTCGCTCATGTGCCCCTCTCGCTACGAAGCTCCTCGTCCGGCCGGCGGACCGGCGCGGCTGTCCTTCCCCGCCCCGCAGACCGGCGCGGCTGTCCTTCCCCGCCCCGCAGACCGGCGCGGTTGTCCTTCCCCGGCCCGGGGCCGGCGCGGCTGTCCGCCCCGGACGGCGGACCGGAAACGCCGTTCCCGTCCGGCGCGGCCTCCGTCGGCCGGCGGCCGGGTGCCGCCCGTCGCGACGGCTGCTCGTTCCGCCGCCGCGACGGGCGTCCGCCTCCCGGTTACCTGCGTGCGTCCCGGTCGGCGGCCTTGACCAGACCGTCCTTCGTGACGGCGCCGACGTAGACCTCGCCGTCGTCGGTGATCAGCGCGTTCACCAGGCGGGTGGTGAAGACGCGGCCGGTGCCGAAGTCGCCCTCGGCCTTGTCGGTGAAGCGGTCCAGCAGCTGCCCGGCCTCGCCGCCGGTCTTCCCGTCGCCGAGACCGCCCTGCATACCGGTGTCGAACTTGGCGACCTTGTTCCAGTCCCCGGCGGACTTGTTGACGACCTCCAGCCCGGACAGGTCCGGCAGCCCGGCCGGGCTCCGGTGCGCCCGGGCCTCGCCCGCCTGCGGCTTCCCCTCGGTGACCTTGGTGCCCTTCGGCGGGGTGAAGTCGAAGCCTCCGGCGTCCGGCCTGCCGAAGTCGATCTTCGTGTAGGCGACGTCGACGACGGGCTTGCCGCCCTGCTTCGGCTCCAGGGTGAACCGCAGCGGAACGCCCTTGTCCGCGTCCACCGCTATGCGGATCGCCCCGACGGTGGTGTCCGGCGCGTCCTTGGGCCGCAGTACGAGCTGGTAGGCGTCCCGCCCGGCGATCTTCGCGGTGCCGTCCACGCTGACGGAGGCCGACTTGCCGACCGCGTCGAGGGCCCGCTTCGCGGCCTCCTGCGGGGTCGGTGCGGCCGGCGCCCTGCCCTCGCCGCCGCTCTTCTTCCCGTGGCCGCGCGCCCCCTCGGGTGCGGTGCTGTGCCAGGCGGCGTCCGCGGCGCTGTCGTACGCCCACAGGTCGCGGCCGTTGTGGATGACGCTGTACTCGGCGGCGTCCTCCTGCACGGAGACCCGCTGCTTGTCGGGGCCGTCCGCGGCGAACCGGAGGGTGTGCTCGCCGGAGGCCAGCTCGGCCAGCTTGTTCGCGGGCGAGGCGTCCGGTGCGGCCGAGGAGCCGTCCTCGCCCTGGGCCCCGGGGCCGTGCACGCCGCCGCCGGAGCCGCCGGGCAGAGACGGCAGGCCCAGGTCGGTGCTGATCCGCACGGTGCCGGACAGGTGGTCCACGTCTGCCTTGGCCATCTTGGTGACCAGCTCCTCGGCGCTGATCTTCGGCAGGTCCGGATCACCCGAGCTGGCGAGTGCGGGTACCAGGCCGACGGTCGCCGCGGCGACTCCGGCGACGGCGACCGGTACGCCGTACCGCACCGCTTTGCGCCGGGAGTTGTTCGGTCGGATCTGTGCCATGTGTCTGTCCTACCTCCGTGCTCGGCGGCGGCTGGAAAGGTCGCACTCGTCCACCCCTCGCCGCCATTCTCACCCGAATCGGTGCCGGGGTGGTGCTCCCATGGCAACAAATCCGTCGCTTCACCGCGTCAGCCGCCGGGGCAATTCGCGCTACTCCCCCGGGATGACGGCCCTCCGCCTTTCGGTTGGCGTCCGGGTGTGTCATCTGTGGCAGGAGCGGCCCCAGTTCGGGCCGCGACCCGGTGGACGTCCCGGGGCGCGGGGCCGCGGGGCGGCCCGCCGGCAGGGGCTCAGCCCGCCCGGTCCACGACCGCCGTGCACAGCGCGGAGAGGGCTTCCTTGGCCGCGTTGTCGGGGAGCGGCGCCAGCATCTCGCGGGCCTCGTCGGCGTACCGGACGGTGGCGCGGCGGGCCTGTTCGAGTGCGGGGTGGACACGCAGCCGGGCGAGCGCGTCGGCGAGCCGGGCGTCGTCGGTGAGGTCGCCGTCGAGCAGTGCGCACAGTTCCCGGTCCTCGCGGGTGGCGTCCGGTTCGGCGGCGCGGGCGCGCAGGTAGAGCACCGGCAGGGTGGCGATGCCCTCGCGCAGGTCGGTGCCGGGGGTCTTGCCCGACTCGTGTTCGTCGCTGGCGATGTCGAGGACGTCGTCGGCGAGCTGGAAGGCGACCCCGATGCGTTCGCCGTACTGGGTGAGTACCGAGACGGTCCGCTCGTCGGCGCCGGACATCATGGCGCCGTACCGGCCGGCGACGGCGATGAGGGAGCCCGTCTTGCCCGCGATCACTTCGAGGTAGTGGTCGATGGCGTCGTTGCCCTCGCTGGGGCCGGCCGTCTCCATGATCTGGCCGGTGACCAGCCGCTCGAACGCCTGCGCCTGGATGCGGACGGCCTCCGGGCCGAGGTCGGCCAGTATGTGGGAGGCCCGGGAGAAGAGGAAGTCACCGGTGAGGACGGCGACCGAGTTGCCCCAGTTGGCGTTGGCGCTGGGCACCCCGCGCCGGACGTCGGCCTCGTCCATGACGTCGTCGTGGTAGAGCGTCGCGAGGTGGGTCAGCTCCACGACCACCGCCGAGGGCACGATGCCCGGCGCGTGCGGGTCGCCGAACTGCGCCCCCAGCATGACCAGCAGCGGCCGGAACCTCTTCCCCCCGGCGCGCACCAGGTGCTGTGCCGCCTCCGTTATGAAGGGCACGTCGCTCTTGGTGGCCTCGATGAGGCCCTCCTCGACGGCCGCCAACCCGGCCAGGACATCGGCTTCGAGAGCCTGGTCCCGCACGCTCAGCCCGAAGGGCCCGACGACGGTCACGAGGGGTACTCCTGTCTGCGTACGTGGAACGAACGGGTACGGGTTGTCCGGCACCGGCGGCGGCACCGGCGGGTGCGGTTCGGTCCTTCTTCTCGGCTCTCCTGTCGGACGGCGTACCCGCGCTCGGGCCGCCCTCTCCTGGCAGCGTAACCGGTCACATAACGATCACGGTCGGCGCCCGCCCAGCAGAACGCTCTTGGCGCGCCATGAGGGGATTTACGGGATATGTTGCACGTCACCCGCAGAGTGAGGTTTGCGAAGAAGCATTCGGGACAGCAGCAGCACTCGAATCGCCGAACGTGTCAGGAGCCACACCGTGCCCCCCAGATCCCGCCCCCACCCCGCACCGGACGGAAGGGACCGAGGCGCAAACCCTACGCGGTCCGCCGGACCGCAGGAGACCGGCCCGGAAGGGGGCCGCGACCTGCTGGGACAGCCGCGCGGCCTGCTGACGCTCTCCGGGCTGGAGGTGTGGGAGCGGTTCTCCTTCCTGGGGATGCAGGCCATCCTGGTGCTGTTCTTCTCGGCCACCACCGCCGACGGCGGCCTGGACATGGAGCCGGGGGCCGCGGCCTCCGTCGCGGCCGGCTACAGCACGCTCGTCTACCTGCTCTCGGTGGCGGGCGGCTGGATCGCCGACCGGATGCTCGGCTCGTACCGTTCGGTGCTCTACGGCGGGTTCCTCATCGCCTGCGGCCACTACGCGATGGCCGTACCGGTGCCGGCCTTCACCTGGATCGGGCTCGGCCTCATCAGCGCCGGCACCGGCATGCTGAAGCCGAACGTGGCCGCCATGGTCGGCAAGCTGTACTCGGCCACCGACGAGCGCCGGGACGCCGGTTTCTCGCTGTACTACATGAGCATCAACGTCGGCGCCTTCCTCGGCCCCATCATCACCGGGCTGCTGGGTGAGGACATCGACTGGCACTGGGGCTTCTCCGCGGCGGCCGTGGGCATGACACTGGGCATCATCCAGTACATCGCCGGGCGCCGGAACCTGGCCGGGCGCAAGGAGGGCGCGGAGTTCCCGCTGCCGCCCGCCGCCATGCGGCGCGCCGTATGGCTGATCGTGGGCGGCGTACTGGCGGTCGCCGCCGTCTGTGTCGCCCTCTCGCTGGCCGGCGCGCTGACCCTGTCCGGTTTCGTGGACGCGCTGACGTACGTGTCGATGGCCGCGCCCATCGTCTACTTCACCGTGCTGTGGCGCAGCCCCCGGGTGACCCGCGAGGAACGCGGCAGGCTGCGGCCCTTCCTGGTGCTGTGGCTGGCCTCCGTGGCGTTCAACTTCGTGCTCTTCCAGTCGTACACCGTGCTGGTGCTGCTGACCGACCAGCACGTCAACACCAGTGTGTTCGGCTACCACGTGCCCTCCAGCTGGATCAGCTCCGCGCTGGGCGCCGTCTCCGTGCTGTCGGCGCCGTTCATCGCCGGCGCCTGGCAGCGGATGGGCCCGCGACAGCCGCACGCCTCGAACAAGCTGGCGCTGGGAGTGCTGCTGGGCGGCCTCGGGTTCCTGGTGCTGGTGCCCACGCTGCTGGGCACCTCGGGCACCGGCTGGGAGATCTCCCTGGTGTGGATCGTGCTGGCGGTGCTCTTCATCGGTGTCGGCGACGTGCTGCTGGAGTCGACGGGGCTCTCGGCGACGAGCAAGCTGGCGCCGGCCGCGTTCAGCAGCCAGGCGCTTGCCCTGTGGTTCCTCTCGCTGGCCCTGGCCACCGGTATCCAGGCGCAGACGGTGAAGTTCTACGGGCAGATCTCCGACAGCCTCTACTTCACGCTCAACGGAGCCGTGGCCGTCGTCGTCGCCCTGGCCGTCTTCGCCGTGGCGCCCTGGCTGCGCCGCACCATGCACCCGGTCCACTGACGGTTCCGCCCGGCCGACCCCGGTTACCGGGATCTTTCGGCACATGTTCGAGGATTTACGTTTATGAACATCCGCACCCCCGACCAGTTCCCCCATCGCGTCGTCCGCGAAGACGTGTGGATCCCCATGCCGAGCGGCGAACGGCTCTACGCGCGCATGTGGCGGCCCGTCACCGACGAGCCGGTACCCGTCCTCCTGGAATACCTGCCCTACCGGCTGAGCGACTGGACCGCCCCCCGCGACGCCCAGCGCCACCCCTGGTACGCGGGCCACGGCTACGCCTCCGTCCGCGTCGACGTCCGCGGCCACGGCAACTCCGAGGGCATGCCCGGGGACGAGTACGACGAGCAGGAACTGGCCGACGGCGAGGCCGTCATCGCCTGGCTGGCCGCACAGCCGTGGTCCAACGGCAAGGTCGGCATGTTCGGCATCTCCTGGGGCGGCTTCAACAGCCTCCAGCTCGCCGCGCGTGCCCCCGAAGCGCTCAAGGCCATCGTCACCGTCTGCTCCACCGACGACCGCTACGACAACGACGTCCACTACATGGGCGGCTCCGTCCTCGCCGTGGACATGCACGCCTGGGCCTCGACCATGCTCGCCTTCGTCTCCCGGCCGCCGGACCCGGCACAGGTCGGCGACGCCTGGCGGGACATGTGGCTGCGCCGCATGGAGAAGGTCGAGCCGTTCATCCACACCTGGCTGGACCACCAGACGCGCGACGCCTACTGGCGGCACGGCAGCGCCTGCGAGGACTACCCGTCGATCAAGGCCGCCGTCCTGGCGGTCGGCGGCTGGCACGACCCCTACCGCGACACCGTGCTGCGGCTGGTCGAGAACCTGCCCGAGGCCGGCGACGCCCCGGTGCGCGGTCTGATCGGCCCCTGGTCCCACCAGTACCCGGACCGCGGACTGCCGCCCGGGCCGGCCATCGGGTTCCTCCAGGAGACGCTGCGCTGGTGGGACCACTGGCTCAAGGACCAGGACACCGGCGTCATGGACGAACCGCTGCTGCGCTCCTGGATCAGCGAGTCGCACCCGCCCGCCACGGTCTACGACCGGTTGCCCGGCCGCTGGGTGGGCGACACGGCCTGGCCCTCCCCCGCCGTCACCATGACCTCCTACGAACTGCCCGGCAGCGGCCCGTTCCTGGTGCGCTCCCCGCAGCACACCGGGGTGGACGCCGGCCGCTTCTTCCCGTTCGGCAACGACGCCGACCTGCCGCCCGACCAGCGCGAGGAGGACGGCCGGTCGGTCTGCTTCGACTCCGCCGTACTGGACGGACGCGTCGAGGTGCTGGGGAGGCCGCGCGTGCGGCTGCGCGTCACCTCGCGGGTGCCGCGCGGACAGATCATCGCCCGCGTGTGCGACGTGGCGCCCGACGGCTCCTCCACCCTGGTGACCCGCGGCGTCCTCAACCTGACCGCCCGGCACGGTCGCGACAAGGTCGTCCCCTGGGAGCCGGGCGCCACCGAGGACGTGACCTTCGAACTCAACGGGATCGGACACGCGTTCCCCGCCGGGCACCGCATCCGGCTCGCGCTCTCCTCCGCGTACTGGCCCTGGATCTGGCCCCAGGCCGACAGCGCCGCCGGCTGGGAACTCGACCCCGCCGCCAGCGCGCTGGAGCTGCCCGTCCGCGACCCGGCGGCCGACGAGGGCGCCCCCGCCATCCGGTTCGCCGAGCCCGAACAGGCCGAACCGCTCGGCGTCCGCTACCCCGAAGCCGGCGATGCGCGCCCCGAACGCCTCCTGGTACGGGACGTGGCCGCCGGCGAATGGCGGCTGGAGGTCGACCCCCGCTACGGCGGCACCCGCGTCTACCCCGACGGCCTCGAATTCACCGAGAACGCCCTGGAGACCTACACCGTCAAGGAGGACGACCCGCTCAGCGCACGGGCCGTCTCCCGCTGGGAGGTCGGACTGCGGCGCCCCGAGACGGGCTGGAGCACCCGCGTCGAGACCCGCTCCGAACTCGGCGCCGACCGCGACGACTTCATCGCGCACAACGAAGTCGTCTGCTGGGAAGGCGAGACGGAGATCTTCCGGCGCAGCTGGGAGCGCCGCATCCCGCGCACGGCCGGATGATCCCGTGAGGGTCTGGGCCGAAGAGACCACTTCTCATAACGTGACCCGCATGAGTGACACTCTCTTCGGCCCGGACAACCTCCCGTACGGCCTCTTCAGCACCCCGGACCGGCCCGGCCACCGCCGGCTCGGCGTCCGGTACGGCGATGACGTGCTCGACCTGGGCGCCGCCGCCGACGCCTTCGGCTCGGCGCACGCGGAGGTGCTGCGCGCCCCCTCGCTCAACCCCCTGCTGGCCGCCGGCCGCCCGGTCTGGCAGGCCGTGCGGTCCCAGGTGCGCTCCTGGCTGACCGAGGAAGCGCACCGCGAGACCGCGGCCCGCCACCTGCTGCCGCTCAGCGGCGTACAGCTCCATCTGCCCTTCGAGGTCGCCGACTACGTCGACTTCTACGCCAGCGAGCACCACGCCACGAACGTCGGCCGCATCTTCCGCCCCGACAGCGACGCGCTCACGCCCAACTGGAAGCACCTGCCGATCGGTTACCACGGCCGCGCCGGCACCGTCGTCGTCTCCGGCACCCCCGTCGTCCGCCCCCAGGGGCAGCGCAAGCCCCCGCAGGAGACGGCGCCCGTCTTCGGACCCTCGCAGCGGCTCGACATCGAGGCGGAGGTCGGCTTCGTCGTCGGCACCCCCAGCCAGCAGGGCCGCCCGGTGGCGCTGGCGGACTTCCGCGAGCACGTCTTCGGCGTGACGCTGGTCAACGACTGGTCGGCGCGGGACATCCAGGCGTGGGAGTACGTGCCGCTCGGGCCCTTCCTGGGCAAGTCCTTCGCCACCTCCGTCTCGCCGTGGATCACCCCCCTGGACGCCCTGGACGCCGCCCGCGTCGCGCCGCCCAGCCGCGACTTCCCCCTGCTGCCGTACCTGGACGACGCGGCCGACGGCATCGAACCCGGCGGCTACGACCTGCGGATCACGGTCGAACTGAACGGGCACGTGATCGCCGAGCCGCCGTTCTCGGGGATGTACTGGACGGCGGCCCAGCAACTCGCCCACCTCACCGTCAACGGCGCCTCGCTGCGCACCGGTGATCTGTACGCGTCCGGCACCGTCAGCGGCCCCGAGAAGGGACAGCGCGGCTGTCTGCTGGAGCTGACCTGGGGCGGGAACGAGCCACTCGAACTCCCCGACGGCAAGCGGACGTTCCTGGAGGACGGCGACGAAGTGACCCTCCGCGCCTGGGCGCCCGGCCCCGACGGCACCCGCATCGGCCTCGGCGAGGTCACCGGCCGCGTCCTGCCGAACGCCTGAGCACCCCTGGGGGCCCGGACCGGGCGAACGTCCGGGCCCCCGGCCCGGGGAACGGCCAGGGTCTGAAACCCTCGGAGCCCGGGCCCGGACGACCCTGCGAGCACCGCAGGGCCCCGGCCCCTGGCGGACGGACGCCCCCTTCCGGCCCGCCCGCCACCGCAGGGCCCCGGCCCCGGGCCGGCGACCGACCACCCCCGGCCGGAGGGCGACCGACCTTCCGAACCCCCGAGCCCGGGCCCGGGCAACCTCGCGAGCACCACAGGGCCCCGGACCCGGGCGAACGTCCGAGCGCCCCGGGCCCGGGTGGTGGGCAAGTGTCAGGACCACCCGCCCCCGGGCCGGGCGGACGTCCGTCTCCCCAGCCCCGGGGCCAGCTGTGCACCACCCCGGGCCCCGGACCAAGCAAGCGTCCGAGCTCCCCGGCCCAGGGGGCGGCCGAGCTGCTGAGCGCTCCCTCCAGGCCGCCAAGGTGCGCCGCGCCGCGGCCCCCGCTCTCCCCGTGGCTCGGCGAACCGGGGCCCGAGGGAACGCCTTCAGCCGGCGCGGCCCGCCGGCCCGCCCGGCGGGCCGCGATGCCGTCGGATACGGGTCCTGGGCGGGCGTCGGGGGAGCGCTACCGTTGTCGCCCACAACGGCGAGGGGGAGCGAACGGTGGGACGCGGGGAGACGGCGGTGCGGGTGCTGCGGCGGCTGGGAACCGGCGCCGGAAGTGTCGTACTGCTCGCGGGAGGGCTGGCGGGCGGGCTGTGGGCCGCCTCCGCGGTGCGGACCGTGCCGGAGGACACCAGCCCGCCTCCGCCGCCCGCCACCCCGGCCGAACCCGCGCCCGCGGCCGGCAAGCCGCCCGCCGAACCCCTCAGCCCCGCGCAGCGTTCGGCGCGGCGGGAGGCCGACAAGCGGCACATCACCGGCATCCACCAGCGGGGCGGCACGGCCGGCGTGGTGATCTCCACCGATCTTCCGCACACCGCCGGCGCCCAGCAGGTGGCCCGGCGGATCGCGGCCGGCTATCTCGGCGAGGAGTACCAGCGCTGCCGGGGACCGGAGGAGGTCGGCTCCGTATTGGTCGAGGGCCGGGACGGCCGCCCGCTGGGCGGGCCGCCCCAGGGCATCGCCCTCGTCCGAGTCGGACCGTGCCCTGGGCCCTCGGCTCCCTCGGACCCGCGCGTGGGCGTGCCCTCGCCCGTGCTCACGCCGGAGTGGAAGGAACCGTGACCGCCTCCGCCCAGGAGCCGTCCTCGGCGGGTGCCGTCTAAGCGGGCTCCGCGCCGGCAGGCTCCGCGTCCACCGGCTCCGCGCCGGGGTCCTGCTGTGCGCCCTCGGCCAGGGCCGCCAGCAAGCTCTCTCCGTAGGTGGCCAGTTTCTTCTCCCCCACACCGGTGATGCCGCCCAGTTCGCCGAGGGTGGCGGGGCGCCGGACCGCGACCTCGCGGAGCGTCGCGTCGTGGAAGACGACATAGGCCGGAACGCCCTGCTCGCGGGCCTGCTGGGCCCGCCATGCCCGCAGTGTCTCGAACAGCGGCCGGGCCTCCTCGGGCAGATCCGCCGGGACGGAGCCCTTCCGCTGCCGGGACCCGCCGGCCGCCTCGGACCGCACGGCCGCCGGACGGGGGTCCTTGCGCATCCGCACCTGCCGCTCGCCGCGCAGCACCGTCGCGCTGGCGTCGGTGAGCACGAGCGTGCCGTGTTCGCCCTCGACCTCCAGCAGCCCCTGGGCGATCAGCTGGCGGACGACGCCGCGCCACTCGGCCTCGCCCAGCTCGGTGCCGATGCCGAAGACGGACAGCGTGTCGTGGTCGAACTGGATGACCTTGGCCGTACGGCGGCCCAGCAGGATGTCCACGATCTGCCCCGCGCCGAACTTCTGGCCCCGCTCCCGCTTGAGCCGCACCACGGTGGAGAGCACCATCTGCGCCGGAACGGTGCCGTCCCACGACTCGGGCGGGGACAGACACGTGTCGCAGTTGCCGCACGAGACCTGGGCCGCACCCTCCTCGGGTGCCTGCCCGAAGTAGGCGAGCAGCTGTCCGCGCCGGCAGCTGACCGTCTCGCAGAGCGAGAGCATGGCGTCCAGATGGCTGCGGGCCCGGCGCTGGAAGGCCGGGTCACCCTCGCCGTTCTCGATCATTTTGCGCTGCTGGACGACGTCCTGGAGCCCGTAGGCGAGCCAGGCGGTGGAGGGCTGGCCGTCCCGTCCGGCGCGTCCGGTCTCCTGGTAGTAGCCCTCGACGGACTTGGGCAGGTCCAGATGGGCCACGAAGCGGACGTCGGGTTTGTCGATGCCCATGCCGAAGGCGATGGTGGCCACCACCACCAGGCCGTCCTCGCGCAGGAACCGCGCCTGGTGGGCGGCGCGGGTGCCCGCGTCGAGGCCCGCGTGGTAGGGCACCGCCTCGATGCCGTTGCGGCACAGGAACTCGGCGGTGCGCTCGACGGCGTTGCGGGACAGGCAGTAGACGATGCCCGCGTCGCCCGGGTGCTCCTCCTTGAGGAAGCGCAGGAGCTGTTTCTTCGGGTCGTTCTTGGGGACGATGCGGTACTGGATGTTGGGCCGGTCGAAGCTGGCGACGAAGTCGCGTGCACCGGACAGCCCCAGCCGCTGGACGATCTCCTGGTGGGTGGCGCGGGTGGCGGTGGCCGTCAGTGCGACCCGCGGCACGTCGGGCCAGCGCTCGCCGAGCATGGAGAGGGACAGGTAGTCGGGCCGGAAATCGTGCCCCCATTGGGCGACGCAGTGTGCCTCGTCGATCGCGAACAGTGAGACCTTGGCGCGGTCCAGCAGGGCCGTCGTTGCCTCCAGGCGCAGCCGCTCGGGCGCCAGGTAGAGCAGGTCGAGTTCGCCCGCCAGGAACTCGGCCTCCACCACACGCCGCTGGTCGAAGTCGAGTGTGGAGTTGATGAACCCGGCGCGGACGCCCAGGGCGCGCAGCGCGTCCACCTGGTCCTGCATGAGGGCGATCAGGGGGGAGACGACCACGCCCGTACCGGGTCTGACCAGTGCCGGGATCTGGTAGCAGAGCGACTTGCCGCCGCCGGTCGGCATCAGCACCACCGCGTCACCGCCGTCGACGACGTGCTCGATGACGGCCTCCTGCTGCCCCCGGAACGCGTCGTAGCCGAAGACTCGGCGCAGCACACGCAGCGCTGCGGTCTCGGGCGTTCCGCCGGTTCCCTCGGCACTCTCCACAAGCATGCCGCCACGATAGGCGGCTGTGGTGACATGTGCGGCGCCCCCTGTGGAAAACCCGCCGCCGGCCTTCCTGCGGGCTCGCCGCCGGCCTGCCCGGGCCCGCCGCCGTACCACCGTGCCGGGCCCTGCCGCCCCCTGCTGAGCTGCTAGGTTGTCGTGACCCTGCGGAAGGCCAGGGAGACGAACGACCGAGGAGGGCACGTGCGCACCTCAGCGCGGATATCGGGGGCGGTGGCCGCGGCGGCGGCCATCGCGCTGCTGGTGGGCGGCTGCGGAAGCGGCGACGACGGCGACGGCAAGAACGCCAAGGACAAGCCGGCGGCCGGCGGCGAGAAGCCCGCCGAGTCCTCCCCCGACAAGGGCGGGAAGGCCGGGGGCGCCGAGGGCAAGGCCGGGCTGCCGGGCGTCTGGTCGACGAAGGCGGACGGCCAGACCCTCACCCTGACGGTGGTGGGCGACGCCGCCTCGCTGCTGCGGAGCACCGAGAAGAAGGTCTGCACGGGCCGGGTGATGACGGCGGGCGCCGACAGTTCGCTGGTGCTCAAGTGCCCGGCCGGCATCGGCGAGGAGCGCGCCACCGGCAAGGTGGCCGAGGTGACGGCTTCCTCGCTGAAGGTCACCTGGAACGGGGGCGAGAGCGACACCTACTCCAAGGTCGCCGAGGCCCCGGCGAAGCTGCCGAAGGACCCCGGCGCGCTGCGCGACCTCCCGGGCCTTTCCGACAAGCTCGACAAGCTGGACAAGTCCGGTGTCCTGGACAAGGGGGCCGGTAAGCCGCACGACACGGTGGAGGACACCGACAAGGGCCGCAAGGTGCGGGAATACCCCGGCAACTGAGGGCGGCCGTTCCGCTCCCGGCCCCGGGGTCCTGCATCCACGCTCACCGTGCTCCGGGACCGTCAGGGGTCACGCGGCGACAGCAGGTGCACCGACTCCTGTTCGCGGGGGTCGGTGCGGGCCACCACCACGGTGACCGGCTCCTCGCCCGTGACCGGCATGTGCGGCATGTTCGCCGGCACGTACACCATGTCACCCGGGTACAGCGTGTCGTGGTTCTCCAGGTCCTCTCCGTGCCAGATCTCGTGCACGCCGTTGACCACGTAGATGGCCGATTCGTGCCCCGCGTGCAGATGCGGTGCTCCTTTGGAGTTCGCGGGGATGTGCAGCACGTGCAGGCACAGCCCCTTGGCCCCCACCGACTCGGCGGACACCCCCTCCGTGAAGATACCGCCCTGTTTTCCTTGATATCCGCCTTCTTGCTTGCGGAGAATCACACAACTCATGCCTTGAGTTCCTACCGTTTCCGCGCGCTCGTTGTCACCGGTGCAACATAAAGCGCCGCCAGACGCGCTCAGTTGAGGTAATCCGGCGGCGCTTCGTACACAGTGTCGTACGGGGGAACGGTGATTGACGAGCGATCAGCGCATCACCGCACGAACACCCCCGCATGACCCGCCAGATCGAGGAAGTACTGCGGCGCCACACCGAGCACCACCGTCACCACCACGCCGACCGCGATGGCCGAGGTCGTCATGACGCTCGGCACCGCGACGCTGGGCCCGTCCGCCTGCGGTTCGCTGAAGAACATCAGCACGATGACCCGCAGGTAGAAGAACGCCGCGATGGCGGAGGCGATCACACCGACGACGACCAGCGCGCCCGCGCCGCCCTCGGCCGCCGCCTTGAACACCGCGAACTTCCCCGCGAACCCGGAGGTCAGGGGGATGCCCGCGAAGGCCAGCAGGAAGATTGCGAACACGGCGGCCAGCAGCGGCGACCGCCTGCCCAGCCCCGCCCACTTCGACAGGTGCGTGGCCTCGCCGCCCGCGTCCCGCACCAGCGTCACCACCGCGAAGGCGCCCAACGTCACGAAGGAGTAGGCGGCCAGGTAGAACAGCACCGAGGAGACGCCGCTCTTCGAGGTGGCGATCACACCGGCGAGCAGGAAGCCCGCATGTGCGATCGAGGAGTAGGCCAGCAGCCGTTTGACGTCCGTCTGGGTGATGGCCACCACTGCGCCGGCCAGCATCGTCAGGATCGCCACGCCCCACATCACCGGGCGCCAGTCCCAGCTGAGTCCCGGCAGCACCACGTACAGCAGCCGCAGCAGCGCGCCGAAGGCCGCCACCTTGGTGGCCGCCGCCATGAAACCGGTCACCGGCGTGGGCGCGCCCTGGTAGACGTCGGGGGTCCACATGTGGAAGGGGACGGCGCCGACCTTGAACAGCAGCCCCATCACCACCAGGGCGCCGCCGATCAGCAGCAGCGCGTCGTTGCCCGCGGTCTGCGCCAGCACCGGGTCGCTGACGGCGTCGGAACCGGAGACGACGCGGGCGATGCCCGAGTAGCCGACCGTCCCGGCGTAGCCGTACAGCAGCGCGGTGCCGAACAGCAGGAACGCCGAGGAGAACGCGCCCAGCAGGAAGTACTTGACCGCCGCCTCCTGGGACAGCAGCCGCCGGCGGCGGGCCAGCGCGCACAGCAGGTACAGCGGGAGGGAGAAGACCTCCAGCGCCACGAAGAGCAGCAGCAGGTCGTTCGCGGCCGGGAAGAGCAGCATGCCGCCGATGGCGAACATCAGCAGCGGGAAGACCTCGGTGGTCGTCCAGCCCGCCTTGACGGCCTGCCGCTCGCCCTCGCCGCCGGGCACCGAGGCCGGCTGCGCGGCGAACGCGTCCACCCGGGACCCTGCCGCGGACGGCTCCAGCCGCCGCTCCGCGAAGGTGACGACGCCGACGATGCCCACCAGCAGCAGCGTGCCCTGGAGGAAGAGCGCGGGCCCGTCCACGGCGAGCGCCCCCATGCCGGCGATCTGCGCACGGGTGGTGCCGGCGCCGGAGGCGGCCAGGCCGATGACGGCGGCGAACGCGGCGGCCAGGCCCAGCAGCGAGACGAACAGCTGTGCGCCGTAGCGGGATTTGCGGGGTGCGAACGCCTCGATGAGCACACCGAGCGCCGCGACGCCCAGCACGATCAGCGTCGGCGAGAGCTTCCCGTACTCGATGCTGGGCGCCTGGAGCTTGTCGCCGGCCGCCAGCACCGTCCACAGGCCGCCGACATCGGGGACGCCGCCCGCCGACGCCACATTGGTCACAGTCACTCGTGGTCACCTCCGCCGTGCCCGGCCGGCTTGTAGTCGAACCACCCCGCGGGTTCGGCGACGGGATGCTGCGGCTTGGGGTCCTTCTTCTGTACGTCCGAGAGGGTGTGCTCCACCGCCGGGTTCACGATCTCGGTGAGCGGCCTGGGGAAGACGCCGAGCAGGAGCAGCAGCGCCACCAGCGGCGCCACCACCGCCACCTCGCGCACCTTCAGGTCCGGCATGCCCTCGATCTCCGGCTTGCGCACCGGGCCGGTCATCGTGCGCTGGTAGAGCACCAGCACGTACAGCGCGGCCAGGATGATGCCCGCGGTGGAGATGATCCCGGCGACCGGGTAGCGGCTGAAGGTGCCGACCAGGACGAGGAACTCACTGACGAACGGCGCCAGCCCCGGCAGCGACAGCGTCGCAAGGCCGCCCACCAGGAACGCGCCCGCCAGTACGGGGGCGACCTTCTGCACCCCGCCGTAGTCCGCGATCAGACGCGAGCCGCGGCGCGAGATGAGGAAGCCGGCGACCAGCATCAGCGCGGCCGTGGAGATCCCGTGGAACACCATGTAGAGCGTCGCCCCGCCCTGGCCCTGGCTGGTCATCGCGAAGACACCCAGGATGATGAAGCCGAAGTGCGAGATGGACGCGTAGGCCACCAGCCGTTTGATGTCCCGCTGCCCCACCGCCAGCAGCGCCCCGTACAGGACGCTGACCAGCGCCAGGCCCAGTACCACCGGGGTCGCCCAGTCGCTGGCGTTCGGGAACAGGCCCAGGCAGAAGCGGAGCATCGCGAAGGTGCCCACCTTGTCCACCACGGCCGTGATGAGCACCGCGACCGGCGCGGTCGCCTCCCCCATCGCGTTGGGCAGCCAGGTGTGCAGCGGCCACAGCGGCGCCTTGATGGCGAAGGCGACGAAGAAGCCGCAGAACAGCAGCCGTTCGGTGGTCGCCGACATCGTCAGATCGCCGCTCGCGCGTGCTTTCAGCAGCTCGGGCAGCGAGAAGGTGCCCTCGCCCAGGCTGTCCGCGCTGACCACGTACAGCCCGATCACGGCGGCCAGCATGACCAGCCCGCCGGCCAGGTTGTAGAGCAGGAACTTGACCGCCGCGTACGAGCGCTGCTTGGCGCCCTCCTCCTCACCGGCCGCGTGCGCCCGGTCCCCGAAGCCGCCGATGAGGAAGTACATCGGGATGAGCATGGCCTCGAAGAAGACGTAGAAGAGGAAGACGTCGGTGGCGGCGAAGGAGATCAGCACCATCGCCTCGACGGCGAGGATCAGCGCGAAGAAGCCCTGGGTGGGCCGCCAGCGGCTGTGGGGCCGCTCCCCCTCCACCGCGTCGGCGTCGTGCCAGCCGGCGCCGATGACGAACGGGACCAGCAGCGCGGTGAGCGCCATCAGCGCGGCACCGATACCGTCCACGCCCAGCTCGTAGCGGACCCCGAAGTCGGAGATCCAGGCGTGTGACTCGGTGAGCTGGTAGCGGGCGCCGCCGGGGTCGAAACGCAGCAGCACCACGGCGGCCAGCACCAGGGTGGCCAGCGAGACGAGAAGCGCCAGCCACTTGGCGGCGGTGCGCCGGGCCGCCGGGACGGCGGCCGTGGCGATGGCCCCGACGGCGGGCAGCGCCGCCGTGGCCGTCAGCAAAGGAAATGACATGACTCAGACCGCCCTCATCAGCAGGGTCGCGGCGATCAGCACCGCCGCGCCGCCGAACATCGAGACCGCGTAGGAGCGGGCGAACCCGTTCTGGAGCCGCCGCAGCCGCCCGGACAGCCCGCCGAAGGCGGCGGCCGTGCCGTTGACGGCGCCGTCGACCAGTTTGTTGTCGACGTAGACCAGGCTGCGCGTCAGATGTGTACCGCCGCTGACCAGCACCACGTGGTTGAAGTCGTCCTGGAGCAGATCGCGGCGGGCCGCACGGGTGAGCAGACCGCCGCGCGGCGCGACGGCCGGCACCGGCTTGCGCCCGTACTGGAGGTAGGCCGCCCCCACCCCGAGGAGCAGGGCGACGATGGTGGCCGTCGTCACCGCGGTGGCGGAGACCGGGGAGTGCCCGTGCTCGAACCGGGTGACCGGCTCCAGCCAGTTCACGAAGGAGTCGCCCGCCTTGAAGATGCCACCCGCGAACACCGAGCCGAAGGCCAGCACGATCATGGGGATCGTCATGATCTTCGGGGACTCGTGGGGGTCCGGCACCGCGTGCTCGCCCCGCGTCTCGGCCGCGGGCTCCACATCGGGCTGCGCCGGCGAGGGCGTGGGGGCCCGGCGCCAGCGCTCCTCGCCGAAGAAGGTCATCAGCATCACGCGGGTCATGTAGTACGCGGTGATGGCCGCGCCCAGCAGGGTGACCGCGCCCAGGATCCAGCCCTGGGTGCCGCCCTTGGCGAAGGCGGCCTCGATGATCTGGTCCTTGGAGAAGAACCCGGACAGTCCGGGGAAGCCGATGATGGCCAGGTAGCCGAGGCCGAAGGTGACGAAGGTGACCGGCATGTACTTGCGCAGGCCGCCGTAGCGCCGCATGTCGACCTCGTCGTTCATGCCGTGCATCACCGAACCGGCGCCGAGGAAGAGACCGGCCTTGAAGAAGCCGTGGGTGACCAGGTGCATGATGGCGAACGTGTAGCCGATCGGCCCGAGCCCGGCCGCCAGCACCATGTAGCCGATCTGCGACATGGTCGAGCCGGCCAGTGCCTTCTTGATGTCGTCCTTGGCGCAACCGACGATCGCACCGAACAGCAGCGTGACGGCGCCGACGGTCACCACCACCAGTTGCACGTCGGGCGCCCCGTCGAAGATCGCACCGGAGCGGGTGATCAGGTAGACGCCCGCCGTCACCATCGTCGCCGCGTGGATGAGCGCCGAGACGGGCGTGGGGCCCTCCATGGCGTCCCCGAGCCAGGACTGGAGCGGCACCTGGGCCGACTTGCCGCAGGCGGCCAGCAGCAGCATCAGCCCGATCGCGGTCAGCTTGCCCTCGCTCGCCTCGCCCGCGGAGGAGAGCACCGGGGCGAAGGCGAAGCTGCCGAACGTGGTGAACATCAGGAAGACGGCGATGGCCAGGCCCGCGTCACCGACGCGGTTGACCAGGAACGCCTTCTTCGCCGCGGTGGCCGCGCTGGGCTTGTGCTGCCAGAACCCGATCAGCAGGTAGGAGGCCAGGCCGACGCCCTCCCAGCCGACGTACAGCAGCATATAGTTGTCGGCGAGGACGAGCAGCAGCATCGCCGCCAGGAAGAGATTCAGATAGGCGAAGAAGCGCCGCCGCCTGGGGTCGTGCTCCATGTAGCCGACCGAGTAGAGATGGATGAGCGTGCCCACGCCGGTGATCAGCAGGACGAACGTCATCGACAACTGGTCGAGCTGGAAGGCCACGTCCGCCTGGAAGCCCTCGACCGGCACCCAGGAGAACCACTTCGAGTGCATCGCCCGCGCATCGGCGTCCTCGCCCAGCATGGAGGCGAACAGCACGGCACCGATCACGAACGAGACGGCGGCCAGCAAGGTCGCCAGCCAGTGCCCTCCGCGGTCCAGTCGCCGCCCGCCCACCAGGAGCACGGCGGCGCCGAACAGGGGCACCCCCACGAGCAGTCCGATCATTGACTCCACTGGTTCGTACCCCTTACAGCTTCATCAGGCTGGCGTCGTCGACCGAGGCCGAGTGGCGGGAGCGGTAGAGCATGACGATGATCGCGAGCCCGACCACGACCTCCGCGGCGGCGACGACCATGACGAAGAACGCCATGATCTGTCCGTCGAGGTTGCCGTGCATCCGGGAGAAGGCGACCAGCGTCAGGTTGGCGGCGTTGAGCATCAGCTCGATGCACATGAACACCACGATGGCGTTCCGCCTGATGAGGACCCCCGTGGCGCCGATGGTGAACAGCAGCGCCGCCAGGTAGACGTAGTTGACCGGGCTCATTTGGCGGCCTCCTCGCGTGCGGTCCGCCGGTCGGCGCTCTGTTCCACCGGCCGGTCGGCGGGCTCGTCCTGCGCCTGCCGTACGCGTTCGACGGCCCGCTCACCCGGGTCCTTGGGCCCCGCGTGGCCGGGGCGTCCGTGGTACTCGGTGGTGCGCTGTTCGATCGCGGCGAGCTGGGCCATCTGCTCCACGCTGACCTCGCGGATCTGGCCGCGGTTGCGCAGGGTGCGGCTGACGCTCAGCTCGGACGGGGTGCCGTCGGGCAGCAGCGCGGGACGGTCGTTCGCGTTGTGGCGGGCGTAGACACCGGGGGCGGGCAGCGGGGTGAGCTGCTTGCCGCTGCGCACCCGCTCCTCGGCCTGCTCGCGCTGCGACTTGTTCTTCTCGACGCGCTCGCGGTGGGTGAGCAGCGTGGCGCCGACCGCGGCGACGGTCAGCAGCGCGCCGATCACCTCGAAGGCGACCACGTACTTGGTGAACAGCAGCGAGGCCAGTGCCGGGACGTTGCCGGGCGCGTTGGCGGCGCCCAGTCCGTTGAAGTCGCCCACCGTCACCTGGCCGATCCCGGCGATCAGCAGGATGCCGAGTCCCAGTGCGCAGCAGGCGGCCAGCCAGCGCTGTCCCTTCAGCGTCTCCTTGAGGGAGTCGGCCGTGCTGACGCCGACGAGCATCAGCACGAACAGGAACAGCATCATGACCGCGCCGGTGTAGACGACGATCTGGACGACGCCGAGGAAGTAGGCCCCGTTGGCGAGGTAGAACAGCGCCAGGATGATCATGGTGCCGGCCAGGCAGAGGGCGCTGTGCACGGCGCGGCGCAGCAGCACGGTGCCCAGGCCGCCCAGCACGGCGACGGTGCCCAGCACCCAGAACTGGACGGCCTCGCCCGTGGAGGTGGCGGTGGCGGCGAGCGCGGTCATCGGTCGCCCTCCCCACCGGCCGTCACCGTGCCGTGCGTCATGGCACCGCGGCCCGCGGCGGCCCCCGTCTCCGCGTCGGCAGCGGCGGGTTCGCCGGCCCCGTAGGTGGCGGCGGACTCCTGAGGCTCGGCGGTGTCGCGGGGCGTCTGCCGTACGGTGCCCGGCGCCGCCTCGGTGACCAGGCCCCGGTAGTAGTCCTTCTCCGTCATGCCCGGATAGATGGCGTGCGGCGAATCGACCATGCCGTCCTCCAGGCCCGCCAGCAGCTCCTCCTTGGTGTAGATGAGCGATTCGCGGGAGGAGTCGGCCAGTTCGTACTCGTTGGTCATGGTCAGCGCCCGGGTGGGGCACGCCTCGATGCACAGGCCGCACAGGATGCAGCGCAGATAGTTGATCTGGTAGACGCGGCCGTA
>Ga0164243_10004074_pt1 | contig 23072 bp, 22 predicted proteins | sample OricompcompostOP_FD_108781 | JGI IMG/M metagenome (GOLD analysis project Ga0164243, IMG submission 108781) | Organic Plus compost microbial communities from Emeryville, California, USA - Original compost - Organic plus compost (OP) | ecosystem: Engineered > Solid waste > Mixed feedstock >...
CGACGACGTCATGGACTCGATGGACGAGGTCGTCGACCAGATCCTGGTCTACGAGGTCAAGGTGCTCCCACCCGAGCTCTCCGACCAGGTGGAGGTGCTCCAGCGTTGCGCGGAGCTGACCTCGGCGGCCATGCCGAAGCTGCAGTCGATGACCGCACTCGAGGAGTACTGGATCGAGGTCAACCGGCTCGAGAACCAGGGCGACAAGAATCATCGGCGGATCCTCGCCAAGCTCTTCTCGGGCGAGTTCAAGGCGATGGAGGTCCTCAAGCTCAAGGACATCGTGGAGTCGCTGGAGGACGCCATCGACGGCTTCGAGCGGGTCGCCAACATCGTCGAGCAGCTCGCGGTGAAGGAATCCTAGAGGCCATGGCTTCCGACTCCCGGGGCTGCTGCGCGTCGCCCATCACGCAGGTCGGCCGAGTTGGCTCTGCTCCAAGGACGATCCCGGTCTACCCTCGCGGCGCCGTCGTGCCCACACATCCGCTGGACGTCGCTCGCGACGTCCACGAACCGGGAGCCATGGCCTAGTGGAGCTCGGCATCGTCGTCGCAGTGGTCATCGTCGCCCTCGCGTTCGACTTCACCAACGGCTTCCACGACGCCGCCAACGCCATCGCCACGTCGATCTCGACCCAGGCACTGACCCCACGCGTCGCCCTCACGCTGGCGGCGGTCATGAACTTCGTGGGTGCACTGCTCGGTCAGGAAGTGGCTCATACCGTCAGCGACGTACTCGACCTCGGCGCCGCCGATACCCGGCACGCCCTCGTGATCGTGCTGGCCTCGTTGCTCGGTGCGATCGTGTGGAACCTGATCACGTGGTACTTCGGGCTGCCCTCCTCGTCGTCGCACGCGCTCATCGGCGCACTCGTCGGCGCAGCCCTCGCCGCCGGGGGCTCCTACGCCGACGTCCACTGGCAGACCATCCTCGACAAGGTGATCGTCCCGATGGTCGCCTCGCCCATCGTCGGCTTCGTGCTCGCCTTCTTGGTGATGCTGGCGATCATGTGGATCTTCCGGCGGCGCAACCCGCACAAGGTCTATCGGGGCTTCCGCCTCACCCAGACCGTCTCCGCCGCGGCGCTGGCGCTCGGCCACGGTCTCCAGGACGCACAGAAGACCATGGGCGTGATCTTCTTGGCGCTCATCGTCTCCGGCCATGCCGACGCCACGAACGGCATCCCGCTGTGGGTCATCGTGGGCGCGGCCTCGGCGATCTCCCTGGGCACCTACTCCGGCGGCTTCCGGATCATGCGCACCCTCGGCCGCCGCATCATCCACCTCGACCCGGCGCGGGGCTTCTCCGCCGAGGCCGTCGGGGCTGCTGTCCTCTACACCACCGCGTTCGCCTGGCACGCGCCGATCTCGACCACCCACACCATCACCTCGGCGATCATGGGGGCGGGCGCCACCAAGCGCTTCTCGGCGGTCCGCTGGGGCGTCGCCGGCAACATCGTCGCCGCCTGGGTGCTCACCTTCCCGGCGGCCGGCGCGGCTGCGGCGCTGGTCTACTGGATCCTGAAGCTCCTGCTCCCGGTCTAGGGTGTCCACGCTCGTCGGGGTCCCCGCGCCCGCCGGGATAGTCCGGGACCTTCGAGATGGGTTACCAGTGAGTAGCCGGTCTCGATCGTCCCGGACTACCCCAGCACGACTCGCTCAGGAGGCCCGCCGCCGCAAGAATCTGGACCGCTGAACGTCGGTAAGCGCCCGGCGCTGAGTCACCGTGACCGTGGGCGTCCACCAGGCCGGAGGTACGACGGTCCACCGCCGCGGCAGGTGAGCGGCGGCGAGCCCGCGATACCGCGCATCGAGGGTGCGGCGGAGGAAGTCGGAGGGGTCGTCCCGGTCGCGCGTGACCATCGTGACGTACTCGAGGCCGAGCCGACGGAAGGCGCCCTCCCGGCGTAGATCCTGGGCGCGGCGCCTGCCCTCGAGGTGGAGCTCGCTGTCGTACTCGCCGACGAGACCTGCCTCGGCATCGAACAGGTCCGGAGTACCGACGTGGCGGCCGTCGAGATCGAAGACCGGGTGGTTGCAGAGGATCCGCCGGATGCCGATCTCGCCCCAGAGCAGCCGCATCTCGGTCTCCATCCGCGACCAGGAGTTCTCGTCGGCGAGCGCGATCGCCTGACGACACTGCTCGACGCCGGTCCAGGTCCCGAGGAACTCGGCGGTGTAGTCCCACGCCTCCTGACGCGAGACGAGGTCCGCACCTGCCGCGAGGTCCATCAGCGTCACCGCCGCCACCAGCCCGGCGGCGTACCTCAGCTCGAAGCAGAGCGAGCGGACCGCGCTGGTCACCGGCAGGCCGTCGACGACGTCTCGGTCGGCCCGCGTCATCCGCTCCGCACTGACCGTGAAGCCGGGCTGCGGCCGGATCCGATGGTTCGGCACGAGGAGCGGGACCGGTAGCCGCGCCCCACCTCGGGTGCCGTCCAGTTCCCGTAGGCCCAACCAGCGCAACCCCGCCCAGCCGGTCACGAATCCGTCGCGCGGAAGTACGGCGGCGGCCTCGACGATCCGCTGCTCGACCGGCTCCGGAGCGAAGCGCGCGGGTAGCACCAGACCGTGACTCGTCCGGCGCCAACCCCTCCCCCGGGCCTGCGGCTTGGTCGGGCCGTGCTCGCCGGTCGGGTCGACGCGCACGGGGAGCACCAGATCCGGCCGGGCCGGATGGAACCGCGGCGGCTCGAAGGTGGCAGCGACGACAGGCACCCGCCGAGCGTCCCCTACGCCGGCCTGGCGTGCCTCCGGCCATCCACAGGCACCGGAACCGTCGGGGTAGTCCGGGACGTTCGAGACCGACTACTTCTGGGTAACCCGTCTCGATGGTCCCGGACTACCCCGCCTGCCCTCGGGTCGCGGAGGCAATCACCCGAAACGGCCGGAGATGTAGGCCTCGGTGTCGGGGGAATCGGGGTTGGTGAACATCTGCTTGGTGGGGTTGAACTCCACGAGATGGCCCGGCTTGCCGGCGGCCTTGAGGTTGAAGAAGCCGGTGTCGTCGGAGACCCGGGCGGCCTGCTGCATGTTGTGGGTGACGATGACGATCGTGTAGTCGGTCTTGAGCTCGTGGATCAGATCCTCGATCGCCGCGGTCGAGATCGGGTCGAGCGCGGAGCACGGCTCGTCCATGAGAAGGACCTCGGGCTCGACCGCGATCGCGCGGGCGATGCACAGGCGCTGCTGCTGGCCTCCGGAGAGGCCCATGCCGGGCTTACCGAGCCGGTCCTTGACCTCGTTCCACAGGTTGGCGCCGCGCAGCGACCGTTCCACGATCGCGTCGGCCTCGGACTTCGCGATCCGCTTGGAGTTGAGCCGGTTCCCCGCCAGGACGTTGTCGTAGATCGACATCGTCGGGAACGGGTTGGGTCGCTGGAAGACCATGCCGATCCGGCGGCGTACTTCGACCGGGTCGACGGAGGGTGCGTAGAGGTCCTGCCCGTCGACCACGATCTTGCCCTCCACATGCGCGCCGGGGATCACCTCGTGCATCCGGTTGAGGGTCCTCAGGAAGGTCGACTTGCCGCAGCCGGACGGACCGATGAAGGCGGTGACCGACCTGGCCTTCACCGTCATCGTGACGCCCTCGACGGCCTTGAAGTCGCCGTAGTAGATGTTGACGTCGCTGACGTCGATGCTCTTGGCCATAATGTTCTTGTTCTCCCTTAACGCCCAGTCTTGGGCGCGAAGATCTTGCCGACGATGCGGGCGACGAGGTTGAGGACCATGACGATGACGATCAGCAGGAGCGCGGCACCCCAAGCCGTCTTGAGGTCCTCGGGTGAGTTGGTCGACTGGGCATTGCTGATCAGCACCGGGAGGGTCGTCATCTGATCGTGGAAGGGGTTCCAGTTGGTGCTGTCCAGTGCCCCGACGGTGACCAGCAGCGGCGCGGTCTCGCCGACGACCCGGGCGACCGCGAGCGTCACACCCGTCACCAGGCCACCGACCGAGGTCGGGATGACCACTTTCACGATGGTGCGCCACTTCGGCACCCCGAGGGCGTACGCCGCCTCCCGCAGGTCGTTCGGCACCAGCCGCATCATCTCCTCCGAGGCCCGAACCACGGTCGGGATCATCAGCAGGCTGAGTGCCACCGCGCCCATGATGCCCAGGCGGGTACCGTTGCCGAAGAAGACCGTGAACAGCGCGAGCGCGAAGAGTCCGGCCACGATCGAGGGGATGCCGGTCATGACGTCGACCAGCACGGTGACCGCGCGGCCGATCCACTTCCCGCGGGCGTACTCGACCAGGTAGATGGCGGTCATCAGTCCGACCGGCACCGAGATGATCGTCGCCGCGGCGGTCACGACCAACGTCCCCGCCAGGGCGTGGAAGACGCCGTGTCCACCGACCTTGACCAGCTGCACCGGATCGAAGTGGCCGACGCCGTCCTGACTGAGGAAGGCGCCATTGATCGTCGGCGCCCCCTCGATCACGGTCTTAGCAAGCACCCAAACCAGCGGCACGAGCGCGCAGGCGAGCGCCGTCCACACCAGAGCGGTGACCAAGCGATCGACCGCCGCCCGACGGTTCTCGACGGCCGCCGACCACAGTGGCAGCGCGATGTCGGTGAGTACCACCGCGACGATCGGGACGGCGACCCACTTGGTCCCCCAGTCCCAGCGCAGCAGCAGCGCGCCGAGCGCGGTCAGCGCGAGCATCGCCACCAGGACGATGAGCGCGGCGAATCGCGGTAGCCGGGCGGTGTGCATCGATCGGCCCACCTGGGCATCGAGGGCGGCGTCGACGGCGCTCACGAGAGTCTCCTTTCGCTGCGGGCGACCAGGCCCCGAGCGGCGAAGTTCACCAGGAAGGTGAAGACGAACAGCACCAGGCCGGTCGCCAACAACACCGACTGGATGTCGATGTTGTCTCCGTAGAACTTCTGCGCGATGTTCGACGCGATCGTCTGCGGGTTCTCGGATGTCAACAGGTGGAAGGTCACGATCGGGTCCCCTGCCGAGAGGATCATCGCGACCGCCATCGTCTCCCCCATGGCTCGGCCGAGGCCGAGCATGATGCCTGCCACGACGCCGGAGCGGGAGTGCGGGAAGACGGCGTACCGCACCATCTCCCAGCGAGTGGCGCCGAGGGCCAGCGCGGCCTCCTCCTGCAGGCGCGGTGTCTGGGCGAAGACTTCTCGACAGATCGCCGTGGTGATCGGGATGATCATGATCGCCAGGACAACCGCGGCCACGAAGATCGTCCGGCCGGCGCTGTACGGCGTCCCGCCGAACAGCGGGATCCAGCCGAGGTGCGCGTTGAGCCAGTCCTGGGTCGGGACCAGTGCGGGAGCGAGCGTGCGAGCGCCCCACAGGCCGAAGACGACGGAGGGGACCGCGGCGAGCAGGTCGATGACGTAGGCCACCGGGACCGCGAGCCGACGCGGCGCATAGTGGGAGATGAAGAGGGCGAGTCCCAGCGAGAACGGCACCGCGATGATCATCGCGATCACCGCCGAGAGGCAGGTGCCGAAGAGCGCCTTGCCGGCGTACGCCCAGAAGTTGGTGGAGCCGGGCCCGTAGATGGACTTGTCCGCGCTGAAGCCGGGGATGCCGCGGATGGCGAGGAAGACGAAGACGGCGGCCAGTGCGATCAGGATGGTCAGGCCGGCCAGTTGCGCAAGGCTCGAGAAGACCCGGTCACCGAGGCCGAAACGCCTGGCTCCGGCGGGGGCCGGGGGGTCGAGGGTGGGGGTGGTCACTGATGCTCCCGTGGATGGTACTCACGGCGGTGGGACCGGTCGGCCGGTCCCACCGCCGTGAGGCGACGCTGCGTACTGATCGTCAAGAGATCTTGTCGACGATCGCCTGCTCCTTCGCCGCGATGTCTGACGGCAGCGGAGCGGAGAAGGCGTTCTTCGCCGCCGCGGCCTGACCCTCCTCGGAGATGATGTAGCTCAGGAAGCCCTTCACCAGCGCGCCGGTGCCCGAGTCGCTGTAGGAGGAGCACGCGATCTCGTAGGACGCCATGAAGATCGGGTACGTCGACGGGTCGGTCGTGGTGCGGTTGATCTCGTACTGGAGCACGGTCGCCGGCGTGCCGGAGGCGACCTTGGAGGCCGCCAGGCCGGCCGCGGCGCCGTCGGCGCTCGGGGTGACGAACTTGTCGCCGACCTTGATGTCGGCGATCCCCACACCCTGGCCCTGAACACCGGAGTCGTCGGCGTAGGAGATCGTGCCGGCACCGGCCTTCACCGAGCTGACGATGCCATCGGTCCCCTTGGCGGCGGCGCCACCCTGCAGGGGCCAGTCGGAGTTGTGCTCGTCCTTCCAGGCGCCACTGGAGGCCTGGTGGAGGTAGTCGGTGAAGTTGTCGGTCGTGCCCGAGGAGTCGGAGCGGTGGACCGGCTGGATCTTGCTGCTGGGCAGCTTGACGCCCGGGTTGAGCTTGGTGATCGCCGGGTCGTTCCAGGTGGTGATGCTGCCGTTGAAGATCTTGGCAGTCGTGGCAGCATCGAGCTTCAGTGAGTCGACGCCCTTGAGGTTGTAGATGACGTCGATCGGTGAGATGAACACGGGGAACTCGACTGGGTCACTACCGCAGGTCTTCTTCGCGGAGGCGATCTCGTCGGCCTCCATCGCGGAGTCGGAGCCGGCGTACTTGTAGGAGCCGGAGATGAAGTTGTCGCGGCCCGTGCCCGAGCCGACCGACTCGTAGGTGATCTTGGCGCCGGAGTTGTTGGCGCCGAAGCCGGCCCGCCAGATCTCCTGAGCCTTCTCCTGGGCCGAAGACCCGCCACCCGCGAGCGAGCCGCTCAGGTTGGAAGAGGAGCCACCCGAGCTGGCGGAGGTGCTACCGCCACTGGCGGTGTCGTCGTCGCTGCTTCCGCAGGCGGCAAGGGAGGCAGCCAGGGCGATGGCGGCGACGCCGGGAACGATGGCCCGGCGCAGGGAGGTGGTGTTCACACAGATCTCCTGTTGAGGATTCACAGTTGTCGGCGTGAACGTAAGGAGCGCAGGTGGACGAATACCTCGCGGACGGTGAACGAGGGGTGAATGCGGCTTGCACCTTCGACGACAGTCCGGCGGAGGAGAGACAGACATCAGATGAACGGCCCCGCGATCCGGCCGATCTCGAGCTCTCAGCCAGCCTGGTGGCGCTCGACGGCGAGGACCTTCCCCTTGCGCACGTGAAGCACAGCGAGCTCGCCCTTGGCGAGCCGAAGGTCGCGGGAGCCGATCGCCTCGAAGACCCAGGGCAGGACCGGCCGATGCGTACAGATCACCGTGCCGCCGCGCTTGGGCAGTGCCTCGACGAGGGCCTGCACCAGCTCACCGATCTTCTCCTTCGCCGCGTCCTCCTCGCTCAGCAGCGCCAGCTCCTCCAGGGGCAGGCCGGTGTCGGCGGCGTAGGGCTGGACGGTCTGCAGACAACGCAGGCTAGTCGAGGTGACGATCCGCCCGACGTCGTAGGCCGCCAGGATGCCGGCCGCGCCGACCGCCTGCTTACGGCCCGCCACCAAGAGTGGCCGGAGTCGGTCATCGCTGCGCCAGGTGGCCCGCGACCGGGCCTCGGCATGACGGAGCACGATCAGCGGTGTGGTCTGCTTGCGAACCTCCAGCGCTTCCCGCAGGGTGCTGCGGTCGCGCGCGTAGGTGAGTCGGGTCGCGGCCTCGGCGACCGGCAGCCAGTCGACCTGGTCGACCTCGTCGTTGGGCTCATATCCGGAGACGTCGTCGCCGCCCACGGCACGGCCGACCCAGTAGTGGACCACCTTGTCTCCGCCGCGGATCTGGTAGCGCTGCGGCCGAAGGGGGCGACCGAGCCGAACCTGGAGTCCGGTCTCCTCGTCCACCTCTCGCACGGCTGCAACGGTGGTCGGCTCGCCGCGGTCGAGCTTGCCCTTGGGGAAGGACCAGTCGTCGTACTTGGGCCGGTGGATCACCAGCACCTCGGGGCCCTTGCGAAAGACCACGACACCGGCGGCGGGTGTCTCCGGTACGGGCGAGGCCATGGGGCTAGGTTTGCACAGGTGCGCAGGCTGGTGATCGTCATGGGGGTCCTCCTGGTCGTCGTCGCAGCCGGGGCCGCCGGCGTCCGCGCCTGGCTCTCCCGGCCCACCGACCTCCAGCGCGCGCTCGCCCTCGCGCCCTCCGATGCCCAGCGCTGGTCGTGGACCGACTGGTCGTCGGTGCGCGACGCCACCGGGGTCCGGCTCGATGCGGACTCCTCGACGGCGAAGGTGCACCGGTTGATCGAGAAGGGGTACGCCGCCGACCTGACCAGCACCTCGGTGCTGATCGACTCCGCCGGACTCCTGCAGGAGCACTACGGCTGGTCACCGGCCACGCTCGACTGGGAGCTCTACTCACAGGCCAGCGACGGCGCGGTCATGATCGGCCACCTACCCGACAGCATCTCCTTCGACGATCTGCGCGACGACCTCGACCGGATGGGCTTCACGAAGCCGGCGCAGGGCGAGGACGTGTGGGACGGAAGCACGGCTGCGTACGCAGTGAGCAGTTCGGCCGACGATGGCGCGGTCAACCCGGAGATCACCTACGTCGCGCTCGACTCCGGCAGGCACCTCGTGCTCACCTCCGACAACGGCGACTACCTGCAGGCACAGGTCGACGCCCTGGGCGACCGCGATGCCCTGCCCGACGGCGTCACCCGGGTCGCCGAGGCGATCGGCCAGCCGGTCTCGGCATACGTCAACTCCGGCGGCTACACCTGCTCGCAGCTCTCGATGGCCGATGCCGCCGACGACGATCGGCAGCAGGCCGACGAGCTCATCGCCCAGGCCGGCAAGATCAACCCCGTGGACGCCATGGCGCTCGGGGCCGAGCCGCACGACGGCGTACGAGCGGTCCTGGCGTTCGAGAGCCACGATCAGGCGGTCACCAACGCGGACTCTCGCGCCAAGCTGGCCGCCGGCCCGGCACCGGGCCAGGGCGGCGACTTCACCGACCGGTTCCGGCTCGGGAAGGTGAAGGCCGATGGCGACGTGGTGACGATGGCACTTCACCCGACGCCGAACGCGTCGATCCTCTCCGACCTCGGTAACGGTCCGCTGCTCTTCGCCACCTGCTGACCGAGGTGGGTCTCTCAGACCGGATCCTCAGACACCGCGAGCGGGCCGATCGGCCTCCCGGCTCAGTCGCTCCCCGGGACGATGCCCAGGATCCGGTCGATCTCCTCCTGGGCGAGGTGACCCTCGGATTCGCTTGCGGCGATGATGAGGTTCGTGGTGAGCTCGACCTCCTGCAGCAGCTCGGGATCCTCGAGCGTCACGTCGAACTGGTCCGCCATCGCGCTCCCTCCCTCTCCTGCGAGGCCGCTAGGGCCTGGTCAGATCCCGCCGGCCCGTTCGCTGCCGGGCCGGTCCCTGCTCTCTCCCATGATCGCCGACGTCCGACCGCCGGACGTAGCGATCGCTCCAGATCACCCGAAACATTGACCGAAATGCATGACAAGCCGCCCCGCACGACCTGTCCCAGAGTGGCACAACAACCTGAGAACTGACTGACCCGGCAGCCGACACGCGGGGCCCTGGGCGACCCGAAATGGGAACGAGGCCCCATCCCGAAGGATGGGGCCTCGTCAGATCGTCAGCGCAGTGCTGCGATGCGCGATCAGAGGGGTCGAACGTTCTCCGCCTGCGGGCCCTTCGGACCCTGGGTGACGTCGAACTCGACCTTCTGGTTCTCGTCCAGGGACTTGTAGCCCTGCGTCTGGATTGCCGAGTAGTGCACGAAGACGTCGTCGCCGCCGTCCTCCTGTGCGATGAAGCCGAAGCCCTTCTCGGCGTTGAACCACTTAACGGTGCCCTGAGCCATTGCTCTGTTACTCCTTAGTCGGGGCGAGAGACCGCCAACTCGACGGCCCCACATCAGATGCGGTGACACGTCGCTCCGACCTGTGGTGTCCCCCGACCGAGCTTTGGGTGGACGGGCACAGAGCAGAAACGCCGTTGGATCACAAACTCCGCGGGCGTCATCAACCAGCTGGAACTTGCACCTGTTGCAAGAGGGACACTAGCAACTCCGGCGCGAAGGTGAATCCCCCGGCGGACTTTTTCGGGACATATCCTGTGAAGGTTGGGCAACGACCGTGTGACAGTCCAGCCAGGGAGGGTTCCGTACGATGCCCAGCGTGGGTGCCACACAGGTCGACGAGACGACACGTCCGAAAGGGCGCGCCGCCGCCCGGCGACGGCAGATGGACTGGCTGACCAGTGCCGCCTGTCCCTGGGTGATCGTGGTGCTCTTCGGCGCGGTGACCCTGCTCTGGAGCGCACATGTCGGCGTGGGACTACGTGACCCTGGCGGTCGGATGTTCCGCGCGAAGGCGCTCAGCTCGATCCTGCTCTTCCTCGCCCTCGCCGTGGTGGACGTCGTGATCCGGACTACCCGCGGCGGCTGGTCACTTAGTGAGCTACGCAATCAGATCGCCACCCGGTGGGCCCCACCACGGCTGGCGCTGCTGATCTCGGGCATCCTCTGCTATCACTTGGTCTACCTCTGCTACCGCAACATGAAGTCCTGGGACGCCTTCAACACCCCCCGCGATCACGACCTGCTGGCCTTCGACAGGTGGCTCTTCTTCGGTCACAGCCCGGCGAGCGTGGTGCACAGCCTCTTCGGCACCAGCAGCGCGATGACCACAGGCCTCGCTCACATCTACGAGGTCTTCGCCAACATCGTCTCGGTCTCGATCGTGCTGGCGCCGGCCTTCATCACCCGAACCCGGCGCGGCCTGGTGATGCTGACCGCGGGCATGTGGGCGTGGATCCTCGGGACGATCAGCTACTACTCGATCCCCAGCCTGGGCCCCGCCTTCTCCGCACCGCGGGACTTCGTAGCGCTGCCGCACACCTTCATCACCGACCACGTCATCAACTACCTGGCCCAGCGGCAGGCCTTCTTGGCGAATCCCAGCGATCCCAAGACGTTCGTCAGCATCTCCGCCTTCGCCAGCCTCCACGTCGGCCTCACCTGCATGATCACGCTGATGGCCGGCTACTACCGCAAGCGGATCCTGACGATCGTGATGGCGGTCTACCTGGTGCTGGTCATGATCGCGACGATCTACTTCGGCTGGCACTTCTTCAGCGACATCGTCGCGGGTGTCGTGCTCGCTGTCCTCGCCGTGGCGCTCGGGCATGCCACCGTCTATCCCGCGAGCCTGGGCCGGACTCTCGGCCGGGCTCTCGATGTCGTCCGCGGCCGACCCGCCGAGAGGCGAGCCGCCGGATGATCTGGGGAAAGGCTGATCAAGGGCGCCGTCGCGAGCGTCCCGATGCGGCGCGCAGCAGGCGGGATTGATCGGTGCTTCCCCAGGTCTCGACCACGCCGCCGGGAGCCGGCCACGGCCACCCGGCGTGGTCCGAGCACCGCCCGGATCCCTGGCGCCGCCGCCTGCTGCCGGCAGCGCTCCGCCATCCGGTCGTGACCACCGTGGTCGTGGCCGGGCTGCTACAGCTCCTGTGGTGGCTGGTCCTCGCCAACAGCGGCGGTGACATCGCCGCCCAGGACGCCTGGGCGGAGTTCGCTCGTAAACATCCCTGGAACGCCTACAACTTCGCGTGGTACGGCGGCATCCACCCGGTCAGCTACAGCGTGCTCTCGCCATACCTGATGGCCGGGGTCGGTGTCCGCGCGACCATGATGATCGCGGCGACCGTCTCCGCAGGGGTGATGGCGCTCCTCCTGGCCCGCATCCCCGCCGTCCGGAGACCACTGCCTCCCGCACTGGTCGGGGCGGTCGCCCTTCTCGGCAACTCGATCTCGGGCCGCACCACCTTCGTCCTCGGCATGATGTTCGCCCTCGGGGCGGTCGCCGTGGTCTTCGTCTGGCCCCGACGCTGGCGCGGTGCCGACCCCGCCAACCGCTGGGTGCCTTGGGCCCGCGGGGCACTCGTCGCCGCGCTCTCCCTCCTGGCGACCTTCGGCAGCCCGGTCGACGGACTCTTCCTCGGCCTGCTCGCGGCGACACTCTGGCTGCAGCGCCGTCGACCGGCGGCGTACGCACTCGGACTGCCGCCGGTCTGCGTCGTCGTCCTCGCCAAGCTCTTCTTCCCACTTTCCGGTGTGCAGCCGATGCATTGGCCCTCGGTGATCCTGCCCTGCCTGATGGCGCTCTTCGTCTTCTGGACGGCGCCTCGGTCCTGGCGCGTCCTCCGCCTGACCACGCTGGTCTACGTGGTCGCGGTAGTGGGCTGCTGGCTGGTCCCCTCGCCGATCGGCACCAACGTCACCCGGCTCGGGCTGATCTTCGGTGGCGTGGCCTTGACCGCGATCCTGGTCTCCGGCAAGGTCCGTACGCCACTTCCGGCCCTGCTCCGAATTCGGGGCCGAACCTGGCAGGTGCCGGTCGTGCTCTTCGCCTCCCTCGCGCTCGCCACCTCGGGTGTCTGGCAGGTCACGACCGCTGCCCGAGACCTCGTCCGCACCACGCCCGACAAGGCCTGGGACCTCGACACCGCCGCAGTGACCGCCGAGCTCACCCGACTCGGTGCCCAGTACGCCAGGGTCGAGGTCGTCCCATCGGCGAGCCATCGCGAGGTATCGGCGCTCTCTCCGCCGTTCGTGCTCGCACGTGGCTGGAATCGCCAGGTCGACGCGAAGTACAACGCTCGCTTCTACGATCGCGAGACACCGCTCACCGACACCGAGTACCGCAGGTGGCTCGATGCCTGGGCGGTCGCGTACGTCGTCGTACCGCCGGGCCGGCCGGACACCGGCTCGCTCACGGAGCTGGAGCTGATCGACCGGCATCCGGGCTATCTGAGCTGGGTCTGGAGTCGGGGTGACTGGCGGATCTATCGCGTCGCCGACCCGACCCCGACGGTCTCGGGCGGCGGCAAGGTGCTGCAGTGGGACGAAGCCGGGATGCGGATCCGCATCCCCCGAGCGGGCTACTACGTCATCAAGGAGAAGTACTCCCGCCATATGGTGCTGACCACACGGTCCGGGGAGACTCTGCCCAGCCCGGAGAGCCTGGCCCTGAACACCTCCGGTTGCGTCGAGGAGCTGCCACCGCCGCCGGACCCGAACGGCGCCGACTCCCGGACCGGCTCCGACACGGGTTCCGGCACGGGTTCCGGCCCCGATGCCCGGGCGGACGCTTCGGCCGGCGAGGATGGGCCCACGCCGGACGAGACGCAGGACGAGACGCAGGAGAGGACCGGCTGGACGGTGCTGCGAGCGCCGGCCGGAGGGGACTACCAGCTGACCTCCGACTACACGCACGACACCGCGTGTCCCGAGAGCTGAGCAACCTCCCCGCCGATGCCCGCCGCGACGGAATTCCCCGGTAGGGTCGCGGGTTGAATCGCTGGAGGTGAACGACCATGGAGGTCGAAGAGGTCAAGCTGCCCGGGCTCGGGCTGCTCCACGACTTCTCGTGTTTGACCGGCCGCCGGGTCGGCGTCGTCTCGCTGAAGAACGGTGGCCGGCAGCTGATCGTCTACGACGAGCAGGATCCCGACTCGGTCCAGGTCAGCGTGGATCTCGACGCCGATGAGGCCGCCGTGCTCGCCGAGTTGCTGGGTGCGCCGAAGGTGATCGAGCGGTTGCAGCGGCTCCGGGAGCAGGTCGATGGCCTGGCCACGACCGGGATCCCGCTCGCCGAGGACTCGCCGTACGTCGGGCGCACCCTCGGTGACGCCGGCATCCGTACGCAGACCGGTGCCTCGATCGTCGCCGTGGCTCGCCGCGATGAGGTGACGCCGTCGCCGACGCCGGACTTCAGGTTCCGGGCCGGCGACAAGGTGGTGATCGTGGGGACCGACGAAGGCGTCAAGGCCGCCGCCGCGATCCTCAACCCCAGCAACCCCAGCTGAGGGCGTGCACATCGATCACACGGCCCGGCTCCTGCTCGAGCTGGGTGTGGTCCTCTTCGGACTCGGGGTGCTTGCCCGCGTTGCCGGCAAGTGGGGGCTCTCCCCGATCCCGCTCTACCTGATCGCGGGCTTGGCCTTCGGCACCGGTGGGATCCTGCCGGTCGAGGCACCGGACGGCTTCTTCGCCGCCGGCTCCGAGATCGGCGTGATCCTGCTGCTGCTCATGATCGGGCTGGAGTACACCGCGGAGGACCTCGTCGAGAACCTGCGGACCCAGGCGCCCAGCGGCGTGCTCGATCTGCTGCTCAACGGGCTACCCGGTGCGGCGTTCGCCTACCTGATGGGATGGGGTACGACGGCAGCGGTCGCCATGTTCGGCATCACCGCGATCAGCTCCTCGGGGATCATCTCGAAGGTGCTCTCCGACCTGGGCCGCCTCGGTAACCGCGAGACTCCGGCGATCCTCGGCATCCTGGTGCTGGAGGACCTCGCGATGGCCGTCTATCTGCCGATCCTGACCGCCCTCGCCGCCTCCGCCGGGGGCCTCTCGGCGCTGCGGTCGGTGATCGTCGCGCTCGCGGTGCTGGCGATCGTGCTCTTCGGCGCGCTGCGGTTCGGTCCGTTCGTGACCCGGATCGTGATCTCTCGCTCCAACGAGGTGCTGCTGCTCCGACTGGTCGGTCTGGCGCTACTCGTCGCCGGCGCCGCCGAGGCGGCCCATGTCTCGGCCGCCGTCGGCGCGTTCCTGCTCGGCATCGCGCTCTCCTCCGACATCGCCGAACGGATCCACACCATCCTCGAGCCGCTGCGCGACATCTTCGCGGCCGTCTTCTTCGTCTTCTTCGGCCTCTCCACCGACCCCGGCCAGCTCCCCAGCGTGCTGCTACCGGCGATCGTGCTCGCGCTGATCGGCATCGCCACGAAGTTCGGCACCGGCTGGGTCGCCGGCCGCCGCGCCGGCGTCGCTCGGCCCGGTCGCATCCGGGCTGGCGCCGCGCTCGTTCCCCGCGGCGAGTTCTCCATCATCATCGCTGGCCTGGTCGCCTCCTCGGTCACCGCCGAGCTCGCCCCGACCGCCGCGGCGTACGTGCTGGTCCTGGCGGTCGTCGGCCCGCTCGCCCCGCGCCTCGCCGAGCCGGTCGCGAAACGCTTCGCCCGGCCCCTGCGTCGGCCCGCGGCCTCTAACTGAACCGCCGGGCGGGCTCCGCAGCGGGCCCGGTCGCCACCCCCGCGCGAAGCTCCACCCTGGGTGCGGCACGCCAGATTCTTAGGATGCCAAACAGCCCAGCGGGTACCTCGGCGGCATGAGCGTCGAGACAGGTCGGATCACCACAAACGTCCCGGCCCGGCTCGACCGGCTGCCCTGGTCGCGGTGGCACTGGCTGGTCGTGGTCGGCCTCGGTACGGTCTGGATCCTCGACGGCCTCGAGGTGACGATCGTCGGCTCGATGTCGGACGCGCTCCGCCCTGGGTCCACCGGGCTGGGCATGAGCAGCTGGGACGTCGGCTTCGCTGGTGCGGCGTACGTCGCCGGCAGCTGTCTTGGGGCACTGGTCTTCGGTCAGTTGACCGACCGATTCGGCCGCAAGCGGCTCTTCCTGGTGACCTTGGCCGTCTACGCCGGCGCGACGGTGCTCACCGCATTCGCGATGGCTCCATGGTGGTACTTCGCGGCCCGGTTCCTGACCGGCACCGGCATCGGCGGTGAGTACGCCGCGGTGAACTCGGCCATCGACGAGCTGATCCCGAAGGCACACCGAGGCCGGGTCGACGTCGCGATCAACGGGTCCTACTGGATCGGGGCGGCCGGCGGCGCGCTGGTGACGATCCCACTGCTCGACCCGTCGCTGGTCGACGCATCCTGGGGATGGCGGATCGCGTTCGCGCTCGGCGCCACCCTCGCGGTGGGCATCCTGCTGGTCCGCCGCAACGTCCCGGAGTCACCGCGGTGGCTCTTCATCCACGGTCGCGAGGGCGACTCCGAGAGAATCGTCGGAGGCATCGAGAAGCGGGTCGCCGAGGAGACCGGCGAGCAACTGGCCGAGGTCGACGACACCATCACCGTCCGACAGCGCCGCACCATCGGCTTCGCCACGATCGCGCACACAGTGGTCAGGCGCTACCCGCGCCGCACGGTGCTGTGCCTGGCTCTCTTCCTGGGCCAGGCGTTCCTCTACAACGCCTTCTTCTTCACCTACGGCGATACCCTCTCGACCTTCTTCGACGTCAAACAGGTGGGGTGGTACATCGCGATCTTCGCCGCCTCCAACTTCGCAGGGGCGCTGCTCCTCTCCCCGCTCTTCGACCAGGTCGGTCGGGTGCGCATGATCACCACGACGTACGTCGTCTCCGGGCTGCTCCTCGCCGTCACCGGCATCCTCCTCGGCTCGCTGTCGGCGGTGACGCTCACGCTGATGGGAGCGGTCGTCTTCTTCATCGCCTCGGCCGGCGCGAGCTCGGCCTACCTGACCGCGAGCGAGGTCTTCCCGATGGAAACGAGGGCGCTGTGCATCGCGTTCTTCTACGCCATCGGTACGGCGGCAGGCGGCATCTCGGGACCGCTCTTCTTCGGCTGGCTCATCGACCGCGCCTCCGCCGACGGCGATGTCACCGGGATCGCGATCGGCTACTTCGTCGGGGCTGCCCTGATGGTCGTCGGCGGAATCACCGAGGCGATCTTGGGGGTGCGTGCCGAGGGGCGTTCGCTGGAGAGCATCGCGCAGCCGCTGACCGCCGAGGACCAGCCCGACAACGACGGCCCCGCCGACCACGGAGAGTCGGGCATAGGAGCGTCGCCCGCGACGCTATGACGACGTGAGACGTGTGCATGGCGAACGCAAGGTCCGTGGCGGCAAGCTGGTGGTCATCGACGCGGGGGTCGAGAAGGAGGGACCGGACGAGGTCCTGCGCGACGTGGTCCTCTCCGGTGACTTCTTCCTCGAGCCCGATGAAGCACTGGGCTGGCTCACCCAGGCCCTGCAGGGAATACCGGTCGGGATCGGGTTCGATGCGTTGACCGACCGTCTGGAAGCCGCGCGAGGCGACGCGGTGATGCTCGGCTTCGCGCCGCGAGACATCTCCCTCGCCGTCCTGCGCGCGCTGGGCAGGGCGACGACCTGGGAGGACCACGCGTTCGAGTTGGTCGACACCGGACCGCTGCACCCGGCCATGCAGATGGCCGTGGACGAGGTCATAGCTCGCCAGGTCGCGGAAGGTCGGCGGCCACCGACGCTGCGGATCTGGGAATGGGCGTCGTCCTCGGTCATCATCGGCTCCTACCAGTCGCTGGCCAACGAGGTCGACCTCGACGCCGCCGCGCGGCACGACATCACGGTGGTACGCCGGATCTCAGGCGGCGGCGCGATGTTCGTCGAGCCCGGCAACACGATCACCTACTCGCTCTACGTCCCCGAGACCCTGGTCGCGGGGCTGAGCTTCGCGGAGTCCTACGCGTTCCTCGACGAGTGGGTGCTCCGCGGCCTGCGCGCAGTCGGTGTCGAGGCGACGTACGCACCGCTCAACGACATCACCTCGCCCCTCGGCAAGATCGGGGGCGCCGCCCAGAAGCGGATCAGTCACGGCGCTGGAGCGCCCGGCGGCGTACTCCACCACGCGACGATGGCCTACGACATCGACCAACAGAAGATGCTCGAGGTGCTACGGATCGGCCGGGAGAAGCTCTCCGACAAGGGCGTGACGAGCGCGGCCAAGCGGGTCGACCCGATCCGCGCGCAGACCGGGCTCACCCGGGCGAAGGTCGTCGAGACCCTGGTCGGTGAGTTCGAGGCCAGCTACGGACTGCGGCGGGTACCGCTCGACGACGAGACCCGGTACGCGGCGGCCGCACTCGCGGAGAGCAAGTTCAGCGAGCCGGCCTGGTTGGCGCGCGTCCCATAGTGCAGGGGGTCCGAAGTACGAGCGCGGACTCTGCGAGTCAGGTCAGCACGAGAACGAGCCCGACGACCCCCGGCAGCAGGCCGAGCAGCAGCCAGGGCGTGAGCGGGCTGCGTCGGTGGACCGCGAAGCCCCCGGCTAGGCCGACGACACCGAAGAGGCCGGCGATGATGGAGAGACCGATGCGCGGGGCCTGCTGGTCGGCGCTGATCATCACCGCAGCGATGACGAGCCCGACGGCGAGGTGCGCGACGGTGAAGACCAGCAGCACCGACATCACCCACCGCTGCACGTTGGTCAACGACCGATTATTGACCGGCCGGATCGGGTTGTCGGGGTCCATCAGATGCCGCGGCCGACGCGGTGTCGGCTTCTCCACCTGACTGTCACTCGCGGCGCCCATTGCCACTCCTTGTCATTGGCCTACAAAACGTTTGTACACCAATTATTGGTAGCCTCAAAGCCATGGCGGCGAAGAACACACTCCCGGGCGTCGAGAACCCGCTCGCCCTCGACCAGCAGGTCTGCTTCGGCCTCGCGGTCGCGGCACGCAGCGTCATCGCTCTCTACAAGCCGCTGCTCGAGCCGCTCGGACTGACCCACCCCAAGTACCTCGTCATGCTGGCCCTCTGGGAGCGGCAACCGCTCCGCGTCTCCGAGCTCAGCGGTTTGGTCCATCTCGACCCCGGTACGCTCTCGCCGCTGCTGAAGCGACTGGAGGCGATCGGTTACGTGCGCCGCGAGCGGGACCCTCACGACGAGCGAGCGCTGGCGGTGAGCCTGACCGAGAAGGGCAAGGCGCTCCGCGACGACGCCGAGGCGATCCCGCCGGCCATCGTCGAACGCCTCGGCCTGCCGCTCGACGAGTTGCTCGAACTGCATCGACGACTCACCCAGATCATCGCCGCCGCGACCGACTGACCCGGCCGGGAGGATCAGTCGAGCGGCGCGACCGCCCGCATGGCCTCATCGACCAGGCCCGACAGGCTGCTCGCCGGATCCTCCGCCCAGGCTGACTGCGCGGCGTCGAGGCAGGCGAGCGCACTGGCCGCGACCGCCTCCGCCCGGACGCCGATTGCTGTCGCAGGCCCGGCGGGGAGGCGGCCTACGACGAGGGGGACGAGGAGCTCGGTCCAGCGACGCCGCCACTCCTCCAGGCTGCCGCGCACACCGGCCTCGTCGCGCAGCATGATCCGCAGGGCGCGGGACTGCTCGGCGTGCGCCTCGGCCGCCTCCACGACGACACCGAACGCCTCTCGAAGCGCGGTCCAGGCCCCCTCCGCAGCAGGGCGCGCGGCCAGTTCGGCCGCGACCCGTTCGCCGGCCTCGACGAGCTGCTCGACGATGAGCTCGTCCTTCCCGGTGAAGTACCGGAAGAAGGTCCGCCGTGACATTCCGGCAGCCTCGGCAACCTGGTCGATCGTGGTGGCCTCGAACCCCTGCACCGCGAAGAGCTTCCAGGCGTGTCGCAGGACCTCCTGACGCACCGCCTCTCGGGCGAGGTCGCGCAGGGTGTGGTCGGTCGTCATAGCAGTGCTACCGTAGCACTCGTGCCAGAATTGGCACTTAGTGCCATCAGTGGCTTAGAGTGCCGAGTACTCGTTGCTAGGACCCTGGAAGGGGAGCCGATGTCAGAAGAGACCACCTCCGAGGTGGCGGGTGCCGAGCCCGAGGACGCCGAGATCCGTGCGCACACCGGCTCCGGCCGAGCCAACCTCGAGCTGCTCGTCGTCGGCCTCGGCGCCCTGGTCGTCTCGCTCAGCCAGTCGGTACTGGTGCCGGTGCTCGGCGATCTCCAGCAGGAGTACGGCGAGAAGACCAACTGGCTGCTCACCGCCACCCTCCTCGTGGCTGCGGTCGGCGTGCCCATCATGGGCCGGCTCGGCGACATGTTCGGCAAGCGGAAGATCCTGTTGGTCGCCCTCGGCGCGATCACCCTTGGCTCGCTGATCGACGCGCTCACCTCCGACTTCGCCCTGCTCGTCGTCGGCCGCGCCATCCAGGGCGCCTCCGCCGCGGCTATCCCGCTCGGCATCAGCCTGCTGGCCACGCTGATGCCGCGCGAGCGGGTCGCCTCCTCGGTCGCCCTGATCAGTGCGATGCTCGGCGTCGGTGGCTCGCTCGGGCTCCCGCTCGCCGGTCTGGTCGCACAGAACTGGGACTGGCACGTTCTCTTCTGGATCAACGCGGTCGTCGGCGCGATCGCCTTCCTCGGCGTCCTGACCGTGGTGCCGGAATCGCAACAGAAGGACGGGGGCCAGGTCGACTTCATCGGGGCGGTGCTCATGTCGGCCGGACTGGTCTGCCTGATCCTCCCGCTCGAGCAGGCCGCCGACTGGGGTTGGGGCTCGACGAAGGTCTGGGGCCTCCTGATCGCCGCCGCCGTCATCCTCGTCGTCTTCGCGCTCGTCGAACTCCGCAAGGACGAACCGCTGGTCGACCTCACCGCGCTACGCCGCCGGCCGATCATCATGACCAACCTCGCCTCGATCTGCTTCGGCTTCGCGCTCTTCGCCTCCTTCATCGGCACCGCGACGTTCGTCGAGGCCGGCAAGTGGACCGGCTACGGCTTCGAGGTCAGCCTCCTCGTCGGAGGCCTAACGCTGCTGCCCAGCGGCATCGCGATGCTGGTCCTCTCCCCCGTCGCGGCCCGGCTGATCGCGCTCCGGGGCGCTCCGCAGACGCTCGCGCTGGGCGCGACGATCGTCGGCCTGGGCTGGCTGGTGCGCATCGTGCTGACTGCTCAGCTCTGGGAGATCATCGTCGCCACCGCCATCATCGGCGCCGGCACCGGGATCGGGTACGCCGCGATGCCCTCGCTCATCAACGCCAACACCCCGCCCCACGAGATCGCGGCAGCCAATGGCCTCAACACGCTCTTCCGCAGCCTCGGCAGCACCCTCGCCACCGCCATCGGCACCAGCATCCTGGCCGGGTCGCTGGTCTACCAGGTGGTCGACGGACACGTCGTCGGCGGTGCGCCGAGCCTGACGGCGTACCGCTGGCTCTTCGCAGTCTGCGCGGTTGCCTCGTTCCTGGCCGCGGCGCTGGTGCTCACCGTGCCACACCGCAAGGAGCCGGCTACAGGTCGATGACGACCTCGCCGGCCGCGCGCGAGACGCAGAGCATCATGTGGCTCTCCCGCTCGGCCGGGGTCAGCACCCGGTCGCGGTGGTCCACCTCGCCGGCGATCACCCCGACCCGGCAGGTGCCGCAGAACCCCTGTCGGCAGGAGTACGCCGCCCGGGGCCGCGCCTCCCGCAGGATCGCAGCCAGCGCAGAGGTGTGGGCGTCGACCTCGACAACCTCACCGGTCCTGGCCAGCCGCACGCGGAACGGCTCGCCGCCCCTCACCGGGAGTGAGCTGAACCGCTCGTAATGAAGGGTGTCGATGGTGCCGGCGGGACCGTGCTCCACCAGGAGGGCCGACCGGATCGACTCGATCATCGGCGGCGGACCGCAGCAGTAGAGGGCGGCGCCAGCGGGGGCCAACTCGAGGATCCTGCGCGGGTCGGGTGCGCCGCGCTCGTCGTCGGGCCAGAGGTGGACCCGGTCCTCGTGACCGGCCACGATCGTGGCCAGCTCGTCGAGGAACGGCATCGACGCCCGGGTACGCCCGGTGTAGATGAGGGTCCAAGGCAGCTCTCGGCGGGCGACGTCGCGCAGCATCGGCAGGATTGGGGTGATCCCGATGCCACCCGCAACGAAGAGGTAACCGCCCGGCGAGTCAATGAACGGGAAGGCGTTGCGCGGCCCCTTCAGGATCAACTCGTCACCGACCCTGAGCGCATGCATCTCCCGGGAGCCCCCGCCGCCGTCCTCGATCAGCCGGACGCCGACCCGGTAGTGGCTCAGGTCGTCGGGGTCGGAGTTGAGCGAGTACTGCCGCATGGCTCCCGAGGACAGCACCACGTCGACATGGGCACCGGGGTCCCAACTCGGGAGCTGCCCGCCGTCGCGGCGTACGAACGTGAAGGTGCGTACGCCGTCGGCGATCTCCCGCACAGCGGCGACACGCACCCGCAGGTCACGGTCGACGTGACCGGGCGCCCGCCGACCCCGCCCGGATCGTTCGGCGCTCCGCACCCAACGTTTCACCAGGCCCTCGAACGCGCGGTAGACCGGATGATCCGGGACCGCGGGCAGGGCACTCGTCGACCGTTCGGCCACGAGCGTCACTCGGCACCCGCCTGCGCCAGCGCATCGGCACGCAACGCCGCCGGCGACTTGGCGAGGTAGGCGACCGCCTGGGAGGTGTTGCCCTCGTGGGAGGGGTGGTAGCCGGGGCGGAAGTACTTCCAGGAGGCGCGCCCCATCCGCGCGATCCCGGGGACCAGCTTGCGGCGCTCGGCATCGATCAGGCGACGCAGGCTCGGGCGCGAGCGCCGGGCCGGATCCGGCTCGGTCGGGTCGTTGGCCATCAGGTGAGCGACCCCACGCCACCACAGCCAGAAGAGCGCGCTGCCGCCCAGGGCGTAGGTGCGCACCCGGCGCCAGTAGCGGCCGTCGAGATGCTGGAAGACGTCGTACGCCACCGCTCGGTGCTCGACCTCCTCGGCGCCGTGCCACCGCAGCAGGTCGAGCATCGTGGGGTCGGCGCCGAGCTCATCGAGCTTGGGACTGTTGAGGATCCAGTCTCCGAGAACCGCGGTGAGGTGCTCGAGACCGGCGATGATCGCGCAGCGCTCGATGAGCCACTCGACCTTGGCGTCCCCCTCGAGACCGCGGTCGCCGAGGATGCGTTGGAAAAGGGCCTCGATCTCCCGAACGAACGGGCGAGTGTCGAGCCCGTTGTCGTTGAGGTAGTCCTGCACGCCCTGGTGGGACGCTGCATGGACGCCCTCTTGCCCGATGAAGCCGATGACGTCCTCGCGGAGTTGCTCGTCCTCGATCAGCGCAAGCGCCTCGGAGAAGACCTTGACGAACCAGCGCTCGCCCTCGGGCAGCAGCAGGTGGAGCACGTTGATGTAGTGGGAGGCGAAGACCTCACCCGGGATCCACACCAGCGGCAGCCGGCTCCAGTCGAACTTCACCTCACGCGGGTGCAGTGCGACCCGGCGCGGCTCCCGGTGAGACGTCGAGGTACTCATAACAGCGTTATAGCACGCCGCGGGTGTGTCTTCTACGCTGTTGGCGTGACGACCACTCAAAGCAGCCTCCCGCCCCGGACGCGACACGAGCGACTGGTCGCGGCCGCGCTGGCGGCCCTGGAGGAGGAGGGCCCGGCAGCCGTCACCACGCGAGCGCTGGCGCAGCGAGCTGGACTGTCGACGATGGCCGTCTACAGCGAGTTCGGCTCGCTCGGGACCCTCGTCGGCGAGGTGGTCCGCGCCGGCTTCGCCGGTCTCGGCGCGGCCCTGAAGGAGATCGAGCGCACCGAG